>Ga0114939_10002651_pt1 | contig 13105 bp, 10 predicted proteins | sample AshMeaCrysSpring_FD_87196 | JGI IMG/M metagenome (GOLD analysis project Ga0114939, IMG submission 87196) | Groundwater microbial communities from Big Spring, Nevada to study Microbial Dark Matter (Phase II) - Ash Meadows Crystal Spring | ecosystem: Environmental > Aquatic > Deep subsurface >... | reverse complement strand
TTACGATATTGTCACAATTTTTTATTGGTGAATGAGGCTGAAAAGCCTATTAATTCGTTTTATTTTGTTCCAAGTGTCACACAAAGAAAGAATTTTAAATGTGCCAGTTACGTAAGTCCTAAATATGATAGAAAGTCTAGCCTATTGGTATTTTTGATAAGGTACAAAAAAGTTATAAAAAAAACCATTTTATACTAATTGCGGAATTATCTTAACTTGTCCTTAGAAAGGAGGTAGGGGATAAGATAACCAAAATATCACAAGGTTTGCATAAGTTATATTGATAATTTATTTTCATTATATTCCTCTAGTTGTTTTATTCTAAAACATAATTTGCTTTTACAGTCAATCAGATTTTAAAAAATAGTACTTATAACAGTTCTGAGTTCTTCTTTTTTCAGTTAATAGGAATACTAAATTGATGCAATTGCTTCCCATATGTTGGAAGATGGGTGTAGCTTTTATGCCAAATCTAAGTCAATTAATTACCTGTATGCTGAACCCTTTAAAAGTCTTAAAATAAACTTATTATGTTGAAAAAAAATTCTCTTTAATAGGAAATAATTACTTATCAACTCAGTAAAATCTCTTGGGTATTATTACTTGAATAGAACATGTTGAACATTATTAATAGTCATAAATATTGTTTCACTATTATCTCATATAATTTGCCTAATATCTCTATTGTATAGCAAGTATTGGCACTTGTAATTATTACTATTTCGCATCACTTTCAGAACAATTTTCTAAACAGCAAACTGAAATGTTAAAAAAGTATAAAATATATTTCGTACAATCACTTGCTTATTTAAGTTTCTTTTCAAGACATGCCTATTAAATTCTGACTTGGTGTTAGTTTTTAATACCAGTCTTTTATGATTGTGCTAATTGCGTTGCGTAGGTCTTGTATAGAAATGCCTGTTTCGATAGTATAAAGTTTGTATGAAATTTATATGAAGATTTTATATTGTAGTATTTAGATGATTTTTTCAACTACTCCGGGGATAAGTCCCACACAATAATCCAGTCATTGAGAACTAGCCAACAAATCATATAATCTCCTTTTGCCATAGGTGATTAGTTATCATAATGATTTTAGATTAATGAATTTAATCGCTAATCTAATTACGAAGATTTTCACGCTTATCAGCAACTTCGTTTTCTTTCTGTGACTCAAGCTTTCCTCACATCTTGCACCTGTTATAAACTCTAAATAAAGGAAACTAAGTAAAGATAGATTTATTGCCTTCGTTTTGACCCGCTCTTAGACTGGAAGTCCCTGTCTAATAGCTAAAAGTCCTCTTTTAGAGGACTAAAAAATAATGATTTTGGTGTAATATTTATCACGTATTTCTATTCTTCTAACTTTTTTGCGTAAAGGTGCAAGATCTGAGTTAACCTCAATAAGTTGTTCGCGTTAGCGTAACATCAAATTCTTTGCTGGAGGCAGATGCATCCCCTTCATCTGAAGTTGAAATATAATAATATAGCTATAGGTTTTAGATACAACCCAGTTATTACAATCTCTGATATCTCATACCGGGTAATTGAGACACAAGTCCCATTAATTCTAATTCCAATAAAGCAGCGGAAAGATTAGGGGAGTCCATACCTGTTTCTTTAATTATTAAATCAAAGGATAAAGTTTCCCCAGTAATTATATCTATTATTTTCTGTAATTCTGGGGATAAGTTAGGTATTGGTAAAGTCTGTTGTTTATAAACTGGCAATTTCGTTTCTAGATTTTCTACTATATTAACTTTCTCTAGTTGATTATAGGAAGGAATGGCACCTAGACTTTTTAATAATTCATCTAATTCATCAAGAATTGGATTTGCTCCTTGGCTCAATAATTTTAAACATCCTTGGGATTCCTCATCATCAATTCTACCGGGCAATACATATACATCTCGCCCAAATTCGTTAGCATATCTAGCTGTAATTAATGCACCAGATTTTATTGGTGCTTCCATTACTAAAACTGCACGAGATAAACCAGCTATAATTCTATTTCTGGCTGGGAAGTGAGACCTATCTGGTGGTGTTTTTCCTGGATATTCGCTTAATACCAAACCATTTACTAATATTTCTTTATATAGTGCTTTATTTTGAGCGGGATAAACAATATCAACACCCGTTCCTACAACTGCTATAGTGCGGGCGCCTGCTTTAAGAGCTGCTTTATGGGTTTCTGAATCAATGCCTTCTGCCATTCCTGAAACAATAGTAAAGCCATTGTTTGCTAATAATGTAGTTATTTTTCTTGTCCAGCGAACACCGTATTCTGTAGGTTTTCTCGTCCCAACAATACCAATCAGTGGTTTTTGTCCGGAATTTTCAGATTTTTCCGTTTCTCCTCGATAATATAACAACGGTGGTGGACTGGGAGTTTCCAATAAAAGACGGGGATAATCTCCATCTGCTGGTGTCCAAAAGAATGGGTTTTCTTTCTCATGCTGTGAATAAAGATTTTCTGGATTAATCCGCGATCGCTCCTCAATTACTTTATTAACTGTTTTATAACCAAACCCTTCGACTTTAACCAATTCAACAGCATTAGCTTTCCAAGCAATTTCCAAATTTCCCAAATTTTGTTGCAAACGTCGTAATAAAACAGGCCCTAATCCAGAAATCCGCGACCAAGCCAACCAATATATTCTTTCCTGTGACAATTTCTCTTCCTCTGCATTTTCTAACTTTACATAAATTATTATTCCCAAGAGGAAATCGTTAATTGCTATGTGGCATGGGTGGCAGATTACCTCAAGGCAATCCCCATCGCCATATCTCGGCAGGCATGACATGAAATATACTAAAATAGTTGACTAGTGTAAATATTGTATAGTAAAATTATTTATTATGAGACTATTTGATTAAAAGAAATGAAAACGATGTCAGTTTACCAAGCAAATCTTCCAGACAGCCCAGAAGCAGTGATTTTTGTAAATGGGTTTTTAGCCCGCGATCGCTCTGGCTTTCTTTGGATGTGGAAAAATATTTTATGGATAAATAATGCCACTGCGAGGGCTAAAGGTTGTGTCCAAGTAAAAGCAGGCATTTGCGGCCCGAATGAAGTAGTTATGGCCAGCTACTGGTTTTCAGAAAACAACCTCAAGGAATTCTTCAGGGGGGAGTCTCATCGAAAGATGATGCACTTCGTTGCTAAAAATCCTAACAGTCTGTGTCTCTACAACGAGACATATAGACCCTTGAATAGCGGTAAATATACTCACGAGGCTCAAGGGATGGCAAAAATTTATGGAAGGTTGTGAGGGAGAAAGGATGGTGATTTAAAATCATCAAGCAATGTCATTCCTTACAAAAATATGCCAGTTACATAAGTCCTATAGAAGTTTCAGCCGATGGGTAAGAGCCTTGCCAAAGCAATGAAAAGAGTCTAATAAAATAGCTCAGACAGCGAGATTATTGGCGTATAATCGTTATCGAAACAGATATCTATTGTTAAATTGGTTTAATTTGTGCCCAACAAACTAATTAACATATTCGACTATGAAGAAGTCGCGAAGCAAAAGTTATCAAGGATGGCTTTTGATTATTACGATAGCGGTGCATGGGATGAAATAACTTTAAGAGATAATCGGGCTGCTTTTGACCGTATAAAATTACGCCCAAAAATCCTTGTAGATGTTAGTAAACGAGATTTATCAACGACAATATTCGGAGAAACTCTAAATATTCCTGTATTAATAGCGCCAATGGCTTTTCAGTGTTTAGCCCATCCAGATGGAGAAGTTGCCACTGCAAAAGTAGCTGCATCTGTCGGTGTGGGGATGATTTTAAGCACAATGTCTACTAAAAGCATTGAGTCTGTAGCATCCGCAACGCAAGAAATCAATCACAATGCCCTGTGTTGGTTTCAACTATATATCCATAAGGATAGGGGATTAACTCGGGCTTTAGTTGAAAGGGCCTATGCCGCAAATTATAAAGCTTTATGTTTAACGGTTGATGCCCCTGTCCTTGGGTGTCGAGAAAGAGATAAACGTAATCAATTTACCCTTCCTTCTGGATTAGGATTAGCTAACTTAGAAACTTTATCCAGGCTAAATATTCCCTCTCAACAGGGAGAGTCTGGTTTGTTTAGTTATTTTGCTCAACAATTAGATGCTTCGTTAACTTGGAAAGATTTAGAGTGGTTACAATCTTTAACTCCCTTACCTTTAGTTGTGAAAGGTATTTTACGAGGCGATGATGCAATGAAGGCTGTCGAATATGGTGCAAAAGCAATTATAGTTTCCAATCATGGTGGGCGGCAATTAGATGGAGCCATTACTTCTTTAGATGCATTACCTGAAATTGTTGAATCTGTGGCTGGGAGAGTGCCTGTGTTGATAGATGGGGGTATCCGTCGGGGAACAGACATTTTAAAAGCCTTAGCCTTAGGTGCAAAAGCTGTTTTACTAGGAAGACCAATTCTCTGGGGTTTAGCTGTAAATGGAGAAGCAGGTGTATCCCATGTATTAGAAATAATCAATTCGGAGTTGGATATCGCAATGGCGTTAACAGGTTGTCCCAGCCTATATCATATTGATAAAAGTCTTCTTCATCAATAATTTTACTTACCTCAATTAGAATATAAAAAATCCTGTAAATAGATTAAAACTCAAATATACTCCTATCCTGTCCAGCAATACCTTTTATTTTGAAGTATCTGGTGAGTCTGAATGTGAAGAGTGGCAATTTGGCATTACATTACAAAAAGTCAGAATTACATTAGCTATTATCGTTTTGTAATAGTTTTGGTTATGTTAGTTTTCGTAAGCGTAACAGAATTGGCTGATAAATTAGGAGTATCAGGGGCACGGGTAAGGAAACTGGTAATGGAAGGTAGAATTAAAGGCGCTTTCAAGGTTGGAAACAGTTGGGTTATTCCTTTGGTTAATGGAATGCCACAACTTATCGACGGTAGCAGGGGTCCTAAATTTAGCTTCACTACAGATTCTTTAGAAAATTCTTCGCCTTCTCGACATAAAAAACCATAAAAATTACACTCAGAAAATAGTGGGATTAGCATATGCCTAAGTCAACTCCCAATACTGCTATCCCAATACTCCTAGGTAAGCCTATTTTGTTGTTGGTTGTAGCTGTAGCTATAACCAACAAATACGGCATTGCTGAATTCAAGTATGAATGATGATTTTTTTAGCGTCACGCTCTCGGCGCAAAGGCGCAAAGTTTCCTTGCTTATTTTTATAAAAAATTTTAATTCATACTCCTATTCAGCAACGCCACAAATACTTCGTTGGTTTTTTCACAAATCTACTCAATCTTGTTGATTTTTTGGCCATACCTTGGAGTATTGAAGCAATTCCTAGTTATAGGCTTCATGGGTATTGCTGTTTTTCCATCACATCTCATATGATGTCCGGTAGCACGCCCATAATAAAATGTTCTTAGATTCTTCGCGTCTTTGCGTCTTTGCGTGAGTTGTATTATGGGCATCTAAACGGACATGATATCATATACAATTTGAGTAAATTATTTCGTAAATTAAGCTTTTGGCGCTCAGGGATGGCAAACCACAGGAGTTTTTAACTTTGGGAGTTTGCTATTTAAGTATGTTTCTCGCTTATTCTGTGAAGCTTATGCAGTTAATATATATAGGGAATTGTCTACCAAAAAGTATTTGATATGACATTAACAACAAGTAAAAATATAAATAATTTCCGTCGCAGTCGTTGGTTTGATAAACTTATTGCCATAGTAGTCTTAATAAATATAAGTTTAGTTTTTTTTGATATTAGTTATATCCCTTGGCGAGACTTATATTGTGAGTATGTACCGAAAATAACAACAGTTTATGACCCAATTAAAGGTATTTACCCTCACCCAGAAACACAAAATTATCTTGATAAAGTTAATCAATTAGAAGGAGAAGTATTAGAAAGCAGTTTACAATCATCATCGGAAAAATTACTAACAGAATTACAAATATTAAGCGAACGCTTGATAGAAGATAATCCTTTTGATGTGGCAAATAAAAGCGGTAATCTAGCAAAAATAAAAAATGAGATGCGTTTGCATACCAAAGAAAAATCAGCTAGGAAAGCTTTTACTATATTTTGGAGTCAAAGTTATCTTTCCGAAACAGGATGGCAAAAAGAAATCAGCTTTTTCAAAACCCAAATTAAACCCCTTATAGAAAGTAACTACTATCGAGACATAGATGAATATGATAACTTTCTCGATTATTTTTGGTTGATTGATTTACCCTTCGTCATTATTTTTGCCATAGAAATTTTAGCCCGTAGTATTTATATAAGTAGCAAACAAAAATCATTAACTTGGCTAGAAGCATTATTAAGACGATGGTATGATTTACTTTTATTAATTCCTTTTTGGCGTTGGTTACGAATCATTCCATTTATAACTCGTTTTTACCAGGCAAATATCTTAAATTTAGAGCCTTTCAGAAGACAGTTAAATTATGATTTTGCAGTTAATTTTGCACAAGAAATAACGGAGATGGTAGGTATCCAAGTTATTAATCAAATACAAGATGCTATTCGCAATGGAAAATTGCTAGAATCCCTACTTAATCCAGAAGCAAATAAACCTTATATTCAAGTTAATGACATAGACGAAGTAAAGGCGATCGCTACTCGCATAGTAAACGTGAGTATCTACAATGTTATTCCTCAAATTCAAACAGATATAGAAGCCCTTATCCAGCATACGATGGAAAATACCCTTTCTGAGTATCCCATTTATAAAGAAGTAAAAAATATACCAGGCTTAAATAATTTACCCAAGCAGTTTACAAAAAATTTAGCTCACAATCTATCCCAGATAGGCTATCAAAATATAGTTAAAACTATAGAAGACCCAACAACTATAGAATTAACTGGTCGTATAATTACAAATTTCCGCTCGAATTTAGAGAAAGAATTAAGAAAACAACATAATCTTAAAGAATTAGAAAATTTAATGATAGATATGTTAGAAGAAATTAAAATTAACTACGTTAAAGGCATTGCTTTATCTGGGTTGGAAAAAATCTTAGATGAAGCAAATATAATTGAAAAAAATATCACTCATTAAAATGATTTTATCTATGGGTAATTGATAACTATTACACCGAAAATCTGGACCTTCTGAGTCATATGAAAATTAGGTTAATAATCAGATTGAGACTCAGATTGAGATTCAGATTGAAAGAGATTTAAGCAAAGTTTTTCAACTTTCTTTGCAACATCCGAAGAATTTTGTTTCAGGGTAATATATTCTCCAACCTCAAAAGTTAAAGAATCACACCAGCTTTTATAGCTTGGTTGACAACCAGCAATCAGAATACCAGTTTTAAATTCCGGTAATTTCAATTCTGGTAGTTGATTGTTTATTGTTAATATGATAGCGAGTTGTTAAGTATCAAAATTATCCATACAATCCTATCCATTAGCCATTAGCCATTAGCCATTAGCCATTAGCCATTAGCCATTAGCAATTAGCCATTAGCCATTTATATGGTTAGGGTATTTTCTGTCCATATTCATCTAAAGCAGTCAAATTCTTAGCCCAAAGTGCAAAGGCAAATTTTACTTTGGAAAAAAATCTTAATTCCCAAGGATTTTGAAGCACTAATAAACTTAAAGAAATTAAATTAATAGGAAGACCTAATTTATAACGAAGTAATTGATAGGGTAAGTTATTTGTGAGGCTAAATTTAGTTTTTAATCCTAAATTTCTCATTGTTGCATTTAATACCTGTTCCCTAAGTTCGTATTCTTGTAAGATTTTTTGGGTCTCTTTAGCATTTTTAGATAAAGCAGAATAATTATGATTTTTATCTACTGGATAGCGATAGTAAGATAAAACTTCATCGATACCTACAACTTCTCCAAAAAAAGGTGCCAATCCACCTAGATATGCATCGGCATAGGTTTTAAATTGCATCTCTGGTATATTCATGACCCAGGATAGAAAATCTCTACTAAAAGATAATGCTGTGGAAGGAGGAAAGGGAAACCAACCGCCAGCTTTGACTACTTGACGAGTAATTTTTCCTTTAACTGGTTTATATCGGGGTAATAATTTATCCTGTGGTTCCCCTGTTTGATTGATATTTTGCACTTGATGATAAACGATAGATACTAACTCGTCTTTATCTGTAAATGCTTTAACTATATTTTCAACTTTATGGGGCAGCCAGATATCATCTGCATCTAATAAGCAAATTATATCCCCGTGACAGTTATCAAATCCAGTATTTATGGCTGATGCTTGTCCACCATTTTCTTTGGTGATGGTAATAATTTTACCTTTAAATCTTTCGATGACAGATAGGGAGTTATCCGTTGAGCCATCGTCAATGACTATTATTTCTATGTAAGAATAGGTCTGCTTAAGGGCACTCTCTATGGCTTCAGCTAGATAATTACCGTGGTTATAATTAGTAATTAAAATGGTAACTAGCGGTTGCTTATTTTTTATGTCCATTTTATTTGCAAAATAATTTTATACCAATTTCAATAGTGAATTGGCAAGTTAAATGTTAATGAAATGCTAACAACGATAAGTGTGATTATCAAAAGCTTTAACGTAGAGAATGCACCTATTAATATATAAGTACTTTACTAGAATAAATGATGTCAATTAAAATACTAAACATTTACTTAACTTTTAAAATCTTAATTCCTTATCCGCCTAAATACGGATAATGCCATTTCAGAGGATATTTGTAAAGTCTAATTTACTATAGGACTTACGTTATTGTCACATATAAAGGTAGTGCTATTTAGCGCTTTAGGGGCGAATGGCCGCCATAGCCTGCGGCAACCGTTGGTACGCCCTTGCAACTCCAGTCAAATTTATTCTCCCAGTACCTCTCGACAGATTTAGTGACTGAGTTCTGACCTGCCGGGGACTGGAAGTCCCTGTCTAATAGCTAAAAGTCCTCGCTCAAGAGGACTAAAAAATCACGCTTTTAGTGTAATATTTGTTATTTGCCTATTTAGTCGCGAAGCGCGTGTCCTCCGGACATATTTTATTCGTCCCAACTTTTAAAACATCCTCTTGCGACAATTAAAATTGGGACATTAAAAATGATGAAGTTTGAAGTATCTGTATAATATAGATATAAACGGATTCTGATAGCGATCGCCATTAATCAGATCATGACACTTGTACAAAGTCCGCCAACAAATGCCTTGCCGATTATTACCTGGCAGAAACTACCAGACGACTTCGTTTTGCCAGATGAACCTGTGGAAAGTAATATACAACCGCTTCTAGCAGCAGCTTTGGGAGAATCTTTAGAATTAGCAGGCTTAATCATTGAATCAATGTTGATTGCTTCAAATTTTGGTCTTTGTGCCTGTGTCGGTGATAAAACTGTCGTAAAAGCACCTGATTGGGTTTATGTCCCATCAGTTCACCCACTACCTGTCGGAGGGATTCGCCGGAGTTATACTCCCAATGTAGAAGGTGATAAACCATCGGTGGTCATGGAATTTATCTCCGCTACGGAGGGAGGTGAATATTCCATTAATCCCCACTATAGTTATGGGAAGTGGTTTTTTTACGAACAGATTTTAAGGATTCCTGTTTATGTAATTTTCCACCCACAAATCGGTGTATTGGAAGTCTACTTTTTAGTTGATGGTAAATACCAGAAACAGCCACCCGACCAAAACCAACGGTTTTTTATAGAAGCCCTTGATTTATCTTTAGGGATATGGACGGGCAGAAAAGCCGAAATTGATGGACATTGGTTGCGCTGGTGGGATAAATCTGGAAATTTACTGCCCTGGGGAAGCGAGTTAGTCGCACAGGAGCGTCAACGCGCTGAGCAAGCTGAGGCAAAAGCTTTTAGGCTAGCTGAAAAGCTGCGAGAGATGGGTCTGAATCCGGAAGATATTTAATCGTGGCTAATGGCTAATTGCTAATTGCTAATTGCTAATTGCTAATGGCTAATGTCGATTTTTCTTCTTCCCATGTTGTTTTGAAGGCTATATGGTAACTCCCGTGGCAAGATTTGCGCTCCGGTGTGAGTATCCCAGTGGCAAAGTTTGCGCTCTATGCGACAAGAGCGCAGTCTACGACAAAGGTTATTGAGTTTTTATAAATAAATACTCAATAATCCATAGTTTTCAATATCAAATATCATGTCCGGGAGCTTGAATTTATTTTTCCAATAACTCAAAGAAAGTTTCTTTATCAATACCAATATCCTGAATCATACCCATAAAAGTCCCTTGTTTTAAGTCTTTTCCCGTATGAATTGGAACAACAACTCTTCGTCCATGACTATCCTTGTAAATAGCATGACTTCCCTTTTGACGGTCAAAATAAAAACCTAATTGTTCAATGACTCTGATAAAATCTTTAGCTTTAACACTGGAATAATTACTCATGCCAAGATACTTAAAGGCTTAACAATTAAATCTTCTTTAGGAATTGACTGATTATCAGCCTTTAAACTTTCAATATATAATTCAATGGCTTCTGTTATATTATCAATGGTCTCTTCAAAAGTATCACCTTGAGAATGACAGCCTTTGAGCATAGGACAAGAAGCATGATAACCTCCATCTGATTCTTTTTCTAGAATTACTGTGTAATTGTAAATCTGTTTATTGTTCTCATTCATATATTTTCAGCTTAAAGGTAATTTACATACTTTTAGATTAGACTTATTTCATAAAATGTACCTAGGCGCAACCTGCAGCACACATCGCTTTTTATTCCATTACGGCACAATTATAAAAACAACACCATACTATAACATAATATGATTTTTTGGCGTATTTCGGGAGTCTGAACATTAGGCCTGTGCAAAAGTTTCCCGCCACGAGAGTAAGACTGTCTATTCTCTATCGCGTGTTTTTAAAAACCTTTCACCAGAGGCTTTATCAGTAATTACACCATCCAGGTTGGCGGCGAGTAAATCATCTAAGATTAACCGGAAATTGGGACCTGGTTTATAACCGAGTTTTTTCAGGTCATTACCATTTAAAATGGGTTGGACATAACGCCAAACTGTTAGATATTTCCAAATCAAACGGCGATCGCCTAATCTAATCAATTTATTATCAGATTTATGATCCGATAAATATCTATACTTAATGGCGATTAAAATTAGTGTGGCATCATCATATTGTCGCAGTATTTTGACTGTGCGACTGACTGTCTGATTTGGAGAAATATTTTGTTGTATATCAGCAAATGCCTGGTGCAGTTTCTCTAATCTTTTAATACTGTCATCGGAAAGCTGTAAATTTTTCGCAACTTTGACTCGATATTCTGGGGAGATATTGGCGATTAAGGCTTCTAGCCGCATTTGCCAATGTAAATACGATTGTTGTTGGTCAAAGCGGGTTAAGCAACGTTGTAATAATCGCAGTTGCCCTACAAGGGCTTCATTAAGTTTAAGAGTCGGATGAATACAACGTAATGCTCCTAAATTATCCAATAATTTTAAAGCTTCTTTCCAATAAGGTGCTTCCAGAATATATTTTAGTTCGACTTTAAGTCGAGTTTGTAAGGCGGGGACTTTACTATTTTCCTGAGCTGTGCGATCGTAAACTCCACTATTTATGGCGTAGCGAATATAAGCTTCTGTTTCAGTTTCTATTTTAAAACCTAATCTTACAGCAAAGCGAACACCTCTAAAAATCCGGGTCGGGTCTTCAATAAAACTATTTGCATGTAGTACTCTTATTTGTTTTGCCTGTAAATCTAACAGTCCACCAAAATAATCTAATAAAGGAGAACTGGGGGAAGCTAGATTTGATAGACCATTTGATAAACCGCGAGAAGAAGTTAACCGCAATGCCATTGCATTAATTGTAAAATCACGGCGATATAAATCTTGACGAATAGAGCTAGCTTCTACTTCTGGATTTGCAGCCGGGTAGGGATAAAATTCTGTCCTGGCGGTGGCAATATCTAGTGCTAGGGAATCTAATTCATTATCTTTATGCCAAACTAATGCAGCAGTTTGAAATGCTCCATGAATTTCTAATTTTGCTGTGGGGTACATTTGCTGGATTCCCGTTGCTAATTCTACCCCAGCGCCAGAATCAGCGGAATTGTAAAAACCATCAACTACTAAGTCAATATCTTTTATCATTAAGTTTCCACTTTTCTGGTCTGCTAATAGTAAATCCCTAACTGCACCCCCAACAAGATAAAGATGCCAACCCCGTTTTTCTGCTTCTTGGGATGCTTTAGTTAATAACTCTCTTAATGGGGGATTTAACCGAGACCGGAGTTGATTAGTTAATGTAAGGGGTTGAGTCGTTAGCTGTTGCTGTGATTTTTCTTCTGGGTTAAGGGAAGGATTTGTAGCGGAATGTAATTCTCTGAGTACATCGGTGCGAGTCACAATTCCTGTTAAATTATTATTTTCAATAACTGGTAGGCGACCAATATCATAAGTCACCATTAGTTCTTCTATTTCGGGTAAGGTTGTTTCTGGGCTGATAGTCTTTATCTTTGTAGTCATATAACCTTTAACGGGGGCATGACTAAAACCATGATGAAGGGCGATATCTAAATCTCTACGGGAAATAATTCCGACTAATTTTCCGGTGGGGTCAACAACTGATAAACCTGAATGACCGTAGCGCAATAGAATTCTTTGTGCTTCGGCGATGGTTGTTTCTGGACGAATAGTACGCACGGGGGATGACATTAAATCCCTAGCTGTTGGGGGGTAAGGAATTTCAGGTGTTAGGTTATATATAAGTTGATTAATTGTTGTTTGGGAATTTACACCTCGTAAACTAAGGGAAGCAGCTTGGGGATGGCCGCCGCCCCCAAGGGGTTGAAATAGGTCGTTGAGATTAATGCTTTTTAGTTGGGACCGTCCAATGATAACAAGACGATATTCTTGGCTATTGGCAATGGGATATTCGTTAGCTAGTAAGATTATATTAGCGACGGTGAGCGATCGCAGGTGAGAAGCAATGCTTGATAAACCTGGGACAAAAGCATTGGTTTTTAAAATTACCCAAGATATGATGTATCCACGAATATTAATCGATTGTAAATTATCAAGGGCTTGAGTAAGTATTTGCTGCATTTGAGGAGATAATCCAGGCTCTAAATACTCATTGATAACAGATAAATTAGCACCATTTTT
>Ga0114939_10002650_pt1 | contig 13111 bp, 10 predicted proteins | sample AshMeaCrysSpring_FD_87196 | JGI IMG/M metagenome (GOLD analysis project Ga0114939, IMG submission 87196) | Groundwater microbial communities from Big Spring, Nevada to study Microbial Dark Matter (Phase II) - Ash Meadows Crystal Spring | ecosystem: Environmental > Aquatic > Deep subsurface >... | reverse complement strand
CGTTCCGGATACCGCCTTCCGCGAGCCAGGCCTTGTACTGGCTGAAGGGCGTCATGGAGACCTGGGCCCAGGCGGGCCCGTAGGCGAGCCAGGAGCCCGGGTCGCCCCACGCGTTGGGGTGGGTCTGCGACCAGTGCATGGCGGCGAAGAGGTAGTCGCGGGTGCCGGGCGCGCCCGCGATCATGGCGTGGAGGTCGTTGCCCTCGGCGCCGTTGTCGCCGAAGACGATGAAGATCGTGTTGTCGTACTCCCCGATCTTCTTGAGATGGTCGATGAGCCGTCCGACGTGGTGGTCCAGGTTCTCGACGAGACCGGCGTAGATCTCCATCTTCCTCCCCATGAACGCGCGGGCGGCCGGGGCCAGCAGGGTGGAGTCGGGCACGAACCACATGCGCTCGGCGAGCCCGGTGCCGGGCGGCACGATGCCCATCTCGATCTGCCGCTTCAGCCGTTCCTGCCTCACGGCGTCCCAGCCCTTGTCGTAGGCCCCGACGTGCCGGCTGCGCCATTCCTTCGGCAGGTGGTATGGCTCGTGCGGCGCCTGGTGGGAGACGAACGCGAAGAACGGCTTACCGGTGCCGCGGTTGGCATCGATGTAGCCGATCAGCTTGTCGGTGTAGGTCTTCGTCGCATAGAAGTCCTTCGGCAGGCTCGTCAGGTAGCGCCCGTCCTCGGTGTAGAGCGACTTGGGGTTGGCGGCCGAGAAGTTCCAGTCGTCCCAGTAGCTGCCCATCCCATCGAGCAGCGTGAAGTCGCGCTCGAAGCCGCGCGCGGCCGGGATCTTGTTGGGCTCCTTCCCCAGGTGCCACTTGCCGACCATGTAGGTATGGTAGCCGGCGTCCTTGAGAAGCTGCGGCAGCGTGACGACGCGGTCATTGAGGTTGCCCTCGTAGCCGTCCAGGCCCATCTGGTTCGGCGCAGTGAACTCGCTCATGTTGCCGAGGCCGTTGAGGTGCGTGTCCACGCCCGAGAGGAACATCGACCGGGTGGGGGAGCAGCTCGCGTGCGTGTAAAAGGTCGTGAAGCGCACGCCTTCCCTGGCCAGGGAGTCGAGGTTGGGCGTGTTGATCTCGCCGCCGAACGCGCCCATGTCGGAGAAACCCATGTCGTCGCCGAGGATGACGACGATGTTCGGGCGCTTGGGCGCTGCCGCGGTCTGGGCCGGGGCGAGGGCGGGCGCGGCGAGTGCCGCGACGACCCCGACGATGCCGAGGCCCCTGCAGAAGCGGCCGAAACGATCCGGCCGACCATCCAATTGGTGCGTCAAGCGCTGCATCCAACCCTCCGTCGCTGCGTCAATGGCCACAAGCCCACGAACATTACCCCGGCTCCCCACGTGGCGCCATTGCGCAGACCGAAGGGCCCGGCGGATTGGGCGCAGGGAAAACCTTTATCATTTGAACCCTCGCCTGGGTCGTCTATCGGAATTCCGCAAGAACCAGCAATGACGAAACCACCCGCCGCCAGCGAACAACCGGTGGTCACCGTCGTCGACATCAGCGACCCCACGGACGCCAATGCCGGTGTCGAGCTGCTCGACCTGGACGCGGTGCAACTACAGTCGATGCCGATGCGCGTGCGGCGGGTGGTAGTTCGGCTCGAATCCACTGCGGTCGTTTACCACTCGGCGAACCTCCGGGTCCGCACACGCACCAGCGTGCGCAAAGGCTTGCTCGGCTACCTCGTCTTCGGTCCGCAGACCAGCGGCACATCCAACGGATTGCCGGTGCGCCCCGGCATGATGCTGGCCGTGGCGCCGGAAGCGGAGAACACCTTCGTCACGAACCCGGGCTGGGAGACGATCACTTTCCTGCTGCCTTCCGAGGACATTCTTGCACATCTGACGGCCCGCCAGCGCGAGAGCGAGTTCTGCCTACCGAAAGGCGTGGAAGCCTTGCAGGTCGACACCGAACGTGTCCGCGAGCTGTTCGACTGGGGCAGACGGCTGGTCGATATGGCCCTGCAACAGCCCTCCATTTTCGACGGGCAGGCCAGGGAGCGCCTCGCCGCCCAGGACGAATTGCTCGAGAGCCTGCTGGCGACCCTCCGCGTGGCCGACGATTTCGAGTCGACGCGCAGCGACCGCACGCGCACGGCCCAGGGCAAGATCGTCAAGGTCGCCGAGGAGTACGCCCTGGCGCACACCGGCGAACAGCTCTACGTAACCGACCTGTGCAAAGTGGCGGCCGTGAGCGAGCGCACCCTGGAGTACGCGTTCAAGGAGATCGCGGGCCTGACGCCGGTGAATTACCTGGTCCGGCTCCGTCTGCATCGGGTCAGGCAGGCGCTGATGGCGGCCACGCCGGAATCGACGACGGTCTCGATCGAGGCACTCAACTGGGGCTTCTGGCACTTCGGCGAGTTCTCGCGCGCATACAAGGAGTGCTTCGGCGAGCTGCCGTCCGATACCCTGCGTCGAAAGTCCTGACCGGGGCGCCCCCCGCCAACTCTGCGGAATTCCGATAGGCAGCCGTCGCGCGCGACACGACACTGCGCCCCACCAATTCCTGGCACCACGCCGCAGGGGGAGCGACATGACCATGACCACGAAGAGTGGCGGCCGTACGTTTGTCATCGGCCAGGCGGGAGTCCGTCACGAAAACCACCGTATCGCGCGCGCGGTCAAGGCGATCCTGTTCGCGGCACTCGCCGTCGCTGGCGCAACGAGCGCTACAGCGTGAGCCTGTGGGGTGACAACCTCACGGACGAGACGGTGATGACCGCGGTGGGACCACAGACGAACTTCGGCGGCATCGACGGCGGCCTGCAGGTCTACCTGAACGAGTCGCGTACGTACGGCCTGACGATGGACGTGCGCTTCTGAGCGCCACGAGGAGAAATCCGATGCGTTACACACCCGATCTTCTGCAGAAGGAGCCCTTCATCTTTCCGGAGACGCCCCGCTGGTTCCGCGACACTTTCTATTTCTGCGACATCGACGCCGGCACCCTCTACCGGATCGGCCCGGACGGCATCGCCCAGTCCATTTACATCCACGGCAGCCCGTTGTCGGGCTGGGTGCGGCTCGATGACGGCTCGCTGCTGGTCGTCGCCGGCCTCGAGCGTCGCATCGTCTCGGTGCGCGATGGCGTCGCAGCGACCTTCGCCGATGCGACCGACCTGGTCGGCTGGGCGCTGAACGACCTGCTGCGCGCGCCCGACGGCCACTGCTACGTCGGCGCCGTCGACTTCAACTTCTTTGCCGACCCGAGCAAGCTCGGCCAGCCCAGTCCGCTGGTGCGGGTCACGCCGGACGGCCACGCGTCCATCGCAACGCGCGAGATTTCGTTCCCCAACGGCATGACCATCCTGCCGAGCGGCGAGTTGCTGGTGGCCGACTCGCTCACCGGCGACCTGCTGGCGTTCACCCGCAACACCGACGGTTCGCTCAGGAATCGCCGGGTCTGGGCCGCCATGCCGGGTGAGATGCCGGATGGCATCAGCCTCGACGCGGAAGGCGCGGTCTGGGTTGCCAGCCATCATCAGGTGTTGCGTGTGCGCGAGGGCGGCGAGGTCACCGACGTGGTCGACATGGGTGCCACCCGCGCGACCGCCTGCATGCTCGGTGGCGCCGATGGCCGGACGCTGCTCATCACGGGCTCCGACACGCATGATCGCGTGGAGATTCGTGACAAAGGCCCGAGCGGCGCCGTGTTCACCGTGCGCGTACCGGTCGCCGGTGCCGGTCTGCCCTCGGTCTACGGAGCGGCGGCATGAATTCGCGGCCAGCGGGCGAGACCAGCGCCGGCGTGCCAGGACGACTGGACGATCGTGTGGCGCTGATCACCGGTGGCACCGGCGGGATCGGCGCCGCCACCGTGCGCCGGTTCGTCGCCGAGGGCGCCTGGGTCGTGACGTCGGGACGGTCGCAGGAGCGTGGTGCCGAACTCGTGAACGAGTTGGGTGATCGCGTTCGATTCATCGCTGCGGACGTCACGCGCGCGGAGCAGATCGACGCCCTGATCGACGAAGCGGTGGCCTGGCATGGCCGGCTCGACGTCCTGTTCAACAACGCCGGCGAGACTCAGGCACCGGGATCGCTGCTGGCGCTCGAGCCGACGGCGCTGCGCGCCGAGATCGACACGCTGTTCAGCAGCGTCGTGCTCGCGACGCGCAAGGCAGCGCTCGCCATGCGCGAGCACGGTGGCGTCATCCTCAACTGCAGCAGCACCGCCGCGCACCGCGCCGGATCGCAGTCCGCGGTCTACAGCGCGCTCAAGGCGGCCGTCAGTCACTTCACGCGCTGCGCGGCGCTGGAACTGGCCGAGCACCGGATCCGCGTCAACGCGATTTCGCCCGGCGCGATCGTGACGCCGATCTTCCTGAAAGCGCTCGCCGTGCCGCCGGAGCGCGAGTCCGAAGCGCTGGAACTGCTGCGACAGGTGTTCGCCCGCGCGCTGCCGGCCGGTCGCGCCGGCGAGCCCGCCGACATCGCGGCCGTGGCGACGTTTCTCGCGAGCGACGAGAGCAGCTACGTCACCGGCCAGGACTGGGTCGTCGACGGCGGGCTCACAGCGGGGCTGTCGGCCGCGCAGCGACGCCAGCAGGAAGCGATGATCGTCGGCCATCTGAAGTCGCAACTCATGGCCTGACGGGATTCCGCTCATGTCCATCATCGACTTCTTCGATCGCGGCTGGCGGACCAGTCCGCAGCGGACCGCCTACGTCCAGGACGAGCGCTCGTTCAGCTTCACGGAAGTCGGCGAACTCTCGTGCCGGATCGCCAATGCGTTGCTCGCGGCCGGATTCGGCCGGGAAGCAAAAGGCGCGGTATGGGCCGGCAACGACGTGACGGCGTGGACCTGCACACTCGGGCTGTGGCGCGCCGGGATGTGCTGGATCCCGGTCGGCGCGCGCAATCCCGCTGCCGAGAACCATTTCATCCTCGACGCCTTCGATTGCGAGATCCTGTTTTTCCAGCAGGAGTTCGCACCCGTGGTGGCCAGCCTCAGTACCACGCTGCCGAAGGTGAAGGCCTGGATCTGCATCGACGGTGACGCACCTGAGGTGCGGAAGGCGCGCTCGCTGCAGGCATGGATCGCAGGCCAACCGGCCACGCGCCCGCGCGTGCCCGTCAATATGGATGACGTGGTGGTCCTGTCGCCCACTGGCGGCACCACCGGTGCGCCGAAAGGCGTGATGAACACCCACCGCAGCACGCAGACCTTCTGTGCGCACTTCATGATCGGCTGCCCGTACCCCGCGGACGTCATGCCCGTGAACCTCGCGGCGGCCCCGGTCACGCACACGGCCGGGCTGCTCTCCCTGCCCTGCACCGCGCGTGGCGGTACCGTGGTGGTATTGACCAAGCCTGATCCCGCGCAGCTGCTGGGAGCGATCCAGAAGCACCGGGTGACCGAGTTCTTCCTGCCGCCGACAGCGATCTACCGGCTGCTCGACATCCCGGACCTGAACAGGAAAGTGGATTTCTCGTCGCTCAGGTACTTCCTGTACGGGGCGGCACCCATGTCGGTCGAAAAGCTCAAGCGGGCGCTCGAAGTGTTCGGCCCGGTGATGATGGGCGGCTATGGCCAGACCGAGGCACCGACGTCGATCTCCTTCCTGACGCCCGGCGAGCACTTCGCCGCGGGCCAGCTTGCGCCGGACGAGCGCCTGGCGTCGGTCGGCCGGCCCAATCCGCTGGTGCGCGTCGAGATCATGAACGACACCAACGAGATACTTCCGCCCGGCGCGACCGGCGAGATCTGCGTGCGCGGCGACCTGCTGATGAAGGGCTACTACAAAGCCCCCGAGAAGACCGCGGAGACCATCGTCGACGGCTGGCTGCACACCGGCGACATCGGTCACCTCGATGCCGAGGGCTACCTGCACATCACCGACCGCAAGAAGGACATGATCATCACTGGCGGGTTCAACGTGTACCCGAGCGAAGTCGAGCAGGTGATCTGGAGTCATCCGGCGGTGCAGGATTGCGCCGTGATCGGCGTGCCCGACGCGCAGTGGGGCGAATCCGTGAAGGCGATCGTCGAGCTCAACACCGGGCAGCAGGTCGGGACCGATGAAATCATCGCGCTGTGCAAGGAGCGGCTGGGCTCGGTGAAGGCGCCGAAATCCGTCGACTTCGTCGACGAATTGCCGCGCAGCCCGGTCGGCAAGGTGCTGAAGAAGGACCTGCGAGCGAAGTACTGGCAGGACGCAGGCCGCAGGATCTGAGCGCGGCCATCCGATGATCCGAAACCCACGCGTGAGATGAACCCATGACCCAGGTCTACGTCGCCGGCATCGCCATGACGGTGTTCGGCCGTCATCCCGAACGCAGCCTGCACGATCTGGCGGGCGAGGCGCTCACCCGCGCACTCGCCGACGCCGGCTGCACGGCACCACAGATCGGCGCAGCCTATTACGCCGGCATCACCAACGGCCCGCTGCAGGGACAGATCTCGATTCCGGGCCAGGTCGTGTTCAGCAAGATCGGCATCGAGGGCATCCCGGTCTACAACGTCGAGAACGCCTGCGCCTCGGGCAGCTCGGCGTTCAACCTCGCCGTGCAGAGCCTCAAGGCCGGTACCACCGACGTGGCGCTCGCCCTCGGCGCCGAGAAGATGAACATCCCCGACAAGACGAAGTCCTTTGCGATTTTCGAGGGTGGCTGGGACGTCGCGCGTGTCGGTGAGACCTACGCCACGCTGCTGAAGATGGGCGAAGGGATCACGCCGCCACCCGGGTCCGAATCGGACCGTCCGTACAGCAAGTTCATGGCCGTTTACGCGGCGTTCTGCCGCTGGCACATGAAGACCTACGGCACCACGCAACGGCAGATCGCCGCGGTGTGCGCCAAAAACCACCAGCATTCCGTGCACAATCCCTGGTCGCAATTCCGCAAGCCCTTCACGATCGACGAAGTGCTCGCCGCGCCGCCGATCACCTACCCGCTCACGCTGCCGATGTGCGCGCCGCTATCCGATGGTTCGGCGGCCGCGATTCTCGCCACCGAGGAGGGCCTCAGGCGCATCGGTGCCGACCGCAGGCGCTGCATCAAGGTGGCGGCCAGCGTCGTGCGCAGCTTCACGCACCGGCGCATGGACGAACCGGAGAAGCACATCAGCCGGCTGGCCGCGCTGCAGGCCTACGAGACCGCGGGCCTCGGCCCGGAGGACATGGACGTGGCCGAGGTGCACGACGCCTCCGCGATGGGCGAGATTCTCCAGTCCGAGAACCTGGGACTCGTGCCCCTCGGCGGCGGTGGCCCGGCGGCGGAACGTGGCGAGTTCACGCTCGGCGGGCGCATCCCGATCAACCCCTCGGGCGGCCTCGAGTCCAAAGGGCATCCACTTGGCGCGACCGGCATCGGCCAGCTCTACGAGCTCGTCACCCAGCTGCGCGGCGAGGCCGGTGCCCGCCAGGTCGAGGGCGCGCGGCACGCCATCCAGGAGAACGGCGGCGGCATGCAGGGTGTCGAGGAAGCAGCGGTTGCGGTGCACATCCTCAGCCGATGAGTCCCCTGTCCGTCGACCGCGCCCTGAGCCCTGTCGGATCAGGGCTTCCCCAGGCAGCAATACGGTGGCGGGGAACCGGGCGCTGAACTTCACTATCGGCGGTGCCAATCTCGGCCACGCGTGAAGTGCCTCGTGAGCGCATCGGATCTTCCACAGAACCTGGGCCTGAACAAGTACGACGTTCCGCAGGTGCTGGGGACGCGTGCCACCCGGCGCTTTCACGTCATGGCCAAGCCGGCCGGCTCGGCGACGTACGCGAACGCCCGCGCGGCGCGATGGTGTTCTCGCCGGAGCAGGTGCGCTTTGCCTACGCGAAATCGGAGGCGCTGCCGGCGTACTGCAAGCAGTGCGCATTCGTCAGAGACTGCTGGGGCGAGTGCCCGAAGAATCGCCTGTTGCGCACACCGGACGGCGAGGCGGGATTGAACTATCTCTGCCCGGGACTCAAGCGGTTCCTCGCACATGCCGTGCCGACGGCAAAGCGCATGGCGGCCCGGCTGCAGGCCAGTCGGCCGGTGGCCGGGCGCGGCCACGAAGGCCACGATTCATCCAGCGGCATAGTGTTAACCATGTTTCCGGAATAGACCCCCTGCGCTCGTCAACGACTCGCTGCTGGCCGTCGGTTGTGACATGAGCGACGCCAGCGACGAACACGGCGTTCGCCGCTGGAGCGCAGCGCGTGCCGCTCAGAAGCGCACGTCCATCGTCAGGCCGTACGTACGCGACTCGTTCAGGTAGACCTGCAGGCCGCCGTCGATGCCACCGAAGATCGTCTGTGGTCCCACCGCGGTCATCACCGTCTCGTCCGTGAGGTTGTCACCCCACAGGCTCACGCTGTAGCGCTCGTTGCGCCAGCCGACGCGAGCGGCCAGCAGGCTGTTCGACGCCTGCACGGCTCGGGGGTCGAGGGCCGTATCGACGTTCTGCTCCGCGGTGTACGTCCAGTCAGCGCGGAGGAAGCCGGTGCCGGTGGCCAGCGGCTGCTCGAACTGCATGCCGATGTTCGAGCGCCACTCCGGAGCATTGGGCAGGGCTTCACCGCTCAGGTCGCAGGTGCGCTCCACGGGATTGGAGGGCGTGCGACCGAAATAACACGCACCGTCCGTGAACTTGTCGTATTCGGCATCCAGGTACGTGATGGCGTAATCGATGGTCAGCCCGGTGACCGGACGCACGCTGCCGTCGAGCTCGATGCCCTGCGTGACGACCGATTCGGCGTTGCGAACCAGGAAGTTCAGGCCGAGGAACGAGGCGTTCTGGAAGTCGTCGAACTCGGAGCGGAACACGCTCAGGTTCAGCGTCGCCTGGCCGTCCCAGAAGCGGCTCTTGAGGCCCGCCTCGAGGTTGAGCACCGACTCGTCTTCGAACTCGCGCTTCGCGGCCGTCAGGGCCCCGCTGGCGTCCCAGTCGCCGTTGTAGCCGCCCGCTTTGTAGCCTTCCGAAACGGTGGCGTAGACCGTCGTGTCCGGCGCGACATCGAACAGCGCGCTCAGGTTCCAGGCCGTGCCGTTCATGCTGCGTTCGGCGTTGATCGGCGTCGGCACGGTCGTCGTAGAGGCGAGCGTCGGCAGTGCCGCCGCCTGCAGGACCGAACGTACGTCGATGGACTTCGTCTCGTCGATGTAGCGCAGCCCCGCCGACAGCTTCAGGCGTTCGGTGGCCTGCCAGTCCACCTGCCCGAAAACGCTCCAGTGTTGCGTGTCGTTCTTCGACTGGAAGCTGGACTGGTCGCCCGCTGCGCCCGGAAATGGCAGGGGCACGACGTCAGGCCCGAGCACCAGCATGGGCTTGCCTGGCGAAAGCGAGCCGCGGGTGAAGTTGTTGTCGTAGTAATAGACGCCCGTCATCCACATGAACGGGCCGTCGCCCTGGGAGGTGAGGCGGAACTCCTGCCCGAAGGCGTCGGACTCCTGGCGGTCGTAGAACACGGCGATGGTCATGGCCGTCTGCTCGGCGTCGAACTGCGAGGTGACGTCGTAGTAGTCGTAGCTCGTCGTCGAGGTCAGGACCGCCCAGTCGAAGTCATAGTTGAAGTCTGCGAGCAGGCTGTACTGGTCGCCTTCGAAGGTGTACGGATCGCTGTAGGCGGTGATCCGGTTGAGCGGATTCGTGTCCTTCGGCAGGCGCAGCGCAGCGAGGAAGGTCTGCGAGACCGGACCGAGCAGGACGTCCGGCGAGCAGCAGTCGCCCTCCTTGTGGGAATAGCCGCCCACCAGCCGCAGGCCGGCGCGCTCGCCGAGGTCGAACTCGAGCTGCCCGAGCGCACCACTGCGCGTGAATTCGCCGCTGTGCGTGCCGTTGACGATGTCGTCGAAGCTGCCGTCCCGATGGCTGCCCACCGCGGCCAGTCGGCCACGGACTCCGTCCGCGAGCCCGCCATTCACGCCGCCCTGCAGCTGCCAGTAGTCGAGATTGCCGAGACCAACCCCGCCCCAGGCGCTGAACTCGTCGGTGGGACGATTCGTGATCACGCTGACCAGGCCGGCCGTGACGTTCTTCGGGTACAGCACGCTCTGCGGTCCGCGCAGGATCTCGATGCGCTCGACGTCGAGCAGGTCACCCATCGCGACGCCGGAGCGCGAGCGGTAGGCACCGTCGACGAACAGGCCCACGGCCGGCTCAAAGTTCGGGATGTTGGCCAGGTTGCCCATGCCGCGGATGCGCAGCGAGGTCACGAACGGGTTCAGGTTGGTCTCGATCTCGAACGAGGGCACCTGCGACTGGAGGTCGTTGAACTCGGTGACGCCGGTGTCGAGCAGGCGCTGTGAATCGAGTGCGCTGACCGCCAACGGCACGTCGCGGAACGACTGCTCGCGGCGCGTGGCCGTCACCATGACCTCTTCGACCCCGGAGACGCCAGCTTCCTGCGCATGGACGATGCTGCCTGCGCTGCCGAGCGCAGCGAACAGCACCGCCCGCACTCCGCGCGATACGGCAGCGCTTCCGCTCCGGCTGATTCGTGCACCGGCGACATGATTGCGATCGACATTCAATGAGTTCACTTGGCTCCCCCCTGCAGAAGGCCTCTGCATTTGTGCGGAGCGCAGTATTGCGGCCTGTGCGCCGGGCGTCATTCGATTAAATCTGCGAATTCTTGAGGAACGCTAAAGTATGTCGAGTGACTCGGGAGCGGTGTCTATCGGAATTGCGCAGGATTGCAGCGCAGTGTGTATCTCCGACGGGAATGGCCGGAAAGGTCATCCAATGCCGGAAGGCAAGCTCGGCCATTCAGCCCCGGGACTCTGGCGTACGGCCTGGCCGCGGGATGAAACGCTCCAGCTACGGGCTGCGTTCGACAGGTCGCTCCGGGTCCGGACGACTCCTGCCGATCGGGGCTGGATTCCACAGACGGGATCCACCAGAACCCCTCCGGGTCGGGGTGGCGGCCGACTGGCCTACCCCCCGACTGGCGCGGCGCCGGGCTTGAGTCCGCCCCTTCCGCCGCGACCACATCAACAGCACCAGGGCTTCCGGAGCTGCGCCAGGAACCGGCGCCTGTCAACAGACGGTTCGAATCCAGTTGCGAAATGACTTGAACGGCTCAACCTGTGCCTTACTGGGATCACATACCAGATAGTAGCCAAGCTCGGTGCGGGCAACCAGATCAACCGGCCTGACGAGTTTTCCGCTGGTCAACTCATCACTGACATAAGCCAGTTGCGCTATGGCAACGCCCAAGCCATCGGCCGCTGCCTGAAGACATAGCGCCGCATTGGCCAGCGTCATGTTGTGCGCTGCCTGCGCCGTCCCAAGCCCCGCTGCGCCGAACCAGGTGGACCACCCTTCAGGCCGCATCATCGAATGCAGTAGCTTGGCCTCGAGCAAATCCGCTGGCGAATGAATAGTCCTGGCGACAGCCGGCGCGCAGACGGGCACGAAGGCTTCGTCGAATAAGTGATCGAAGTGCACGTCATTCCATTGCCCCTCGCCATGGCGGACGACGAAATCGGAATTTTCGAGGTGCAGATCCTCTGGTCTGGCCACAGTGGCAATTTCAATATCGATATCGCTATGCAGCGCATAGAAACCCGCCAGGCGCGGCACCAGCCACTTGATCGCAAAACTCGGCAGGACCTTCATGCGCAGCCGCCGAGGATTGCCGGCAACAATCACGTCATCGACAAGAATCTCGATACGATCAAAGAGATCTGCAATCCGGGTCGCCAATTGGCGCCCTGCGTCGGTGAGCTCAATTTCGCGACCGGATTTCCGGAACAGATCGATGCCGATGGCCGATTCCAGCTGCTTGAGTTGCAGGCTTACGGCACCCGGCGTGACATGCAGAAACTCCGCGGCACGACTCACGCCGCCGGCACGATGCACCGCATCAAAAACCCTCAGCGGCCCGAGAAGATTACGAAGTCTGTGCATGGCTGGATACTTTAGCGCATCTCAAGCATCTGCAATTTTTATCGAATGACACCCGGCACGCCGCTCGTGATACTCCCACGAGCCAGCAGGCACGAGGAAGCCACGTCATGAAGCTCAAGCGGCGCGCCGGTGCGCATTTCCGGCGGACCGATGCAGGCATGGTGCTGATCGCGACGCGGACGGCCCGCCACCCGCAATTGCAATTTCCGCCGCTGGAGTTCGTCCATGACGACGAGCCGGTCGAGGAAGTGGCCATCGGCCCGCTGGGGACGCTCTACACCTTCACCATCGTGCATCCGGGCAGGAACAGCGAACCTTACGCGCTGGCGATGGTCGATTTCACGCCCAATGTGCGGGCTTTCGGTCGTCTGCTTCTCGATGCCGGCCATGCGCCGAGGATCGGCGGCACGGTACGCGTCGTTCCCTTTGACATGGCTGACGGCACCGCCGACTACGCCTTTGCTGCCGTGCCAGGGATTCAGTAAATGAGCGCAGCAGGAATCATCGGCGTCGGCATCACCGACTTCGGTCGCTTTCCCGACCTGCCCGAAGAGGCGCTGGCGCAGTACGCGATTGTCGAGGCTCTGAGCGATGCGGGTATCGCCGCCCACGATGTGCAGGCCTTTTACTGCGGCAATGCCATCGGTGCCTCACTGCCCGGCCAGCGCACGCTGCGCGAACTGCACACCACCGGCTGCGCGGTATACAACATCGACAACGCCTGCTCCAGCGGCGCCACGGCCATGAATGCCGCGCTGACGGCGCTCAAGGCCGGCCAGTACGAAACCGTGGTGGTCTTCGGCATGGACCAGCTGAGCAGCCTGGGTGGCGGCCCGCTGCCGCTGGGTCGCAACGACTGGAACAACAAGCGCGGCATGATCATGCCGGCGCTCTACGCCATGCGCGCCATGCGCTATGTGCACGAGCACAACATGTCGCTCGACACACTGGCCGACATCGCGGTGAAAAACCGCCGCCACGGTCTGCTCAACCCGATCGCCACTTTCTGCAAAGCGACGACGCGTGAAGAAGTGCTGGCCTCGCGCCCCGTTGCCGAGCCGCTGACGCTGTTGCAGTGCTGCCCGGCGGTGGTGGATGGCGCAGCCGCCGTCGTCCTGAGCACCAGACCCGGCAAGGGCGTGGCCGCGCCGGTGCGCATTCTCGCCTCCGTGGTGCAGTCAGGCCTGTTCGAGACCGGCCACGAAGACATGACCGAAGCCGAGATCACCGCCCGCACTGCGCGCCTGGCCTATGAGCAGGCCGGCATCGGCCCGCAGGACCTG
>Ga0114939_10002649_pt1 | contig 13116 bp, 7 predicted proteins | sample AshMeaCrysSpring_FD_87196 | JGI IMG/M metagenome (GOLD analysis project Ga0114939, IMG submission 87196) | Groundwater microbial communities from Big Spring, Nevada to study Microbial Dark Matter (Phase II) - Ash Meadows Crystal Spring | ecosystem: Environmental > Aquatic > Deep subsurface >... | reverse complement strand
CATCCGCGAGGTCCGCCTCCTTGCCGCGCCGCGCGTGTACCTCCGCGACGTCTTCGTGACCACCGGCCTCGACGCCTCCTACACGGACGGCATCCTGCGGGCCACGGTCAACGTGCGCGATCTCTCGGGTCGGTCGGCCGCTGGACACCACGTGCGCCTTGCCCTCCTCGACCGCGCCGCCCGTCCCGTGTTCGCCCCGCTCACACAGCCGGTGTCGGCGACGGCCAGGGATGAGTTCGCCATGCGGTTGGATCGGCGCGTGCCGGCGCCGGCCCGCTGGACGGCCGAGACGCCGAGCCTCTACACGCTGACGGCGACGCTCGTGGACGCGGCCGGGCGGGACGTCGAGTCCGTCGCCGTCCGGGTGGGGTTCCGAACCGTCGAGATTCGCGGCGGCCAGTTGCTCGTCAACGGCGTGCCCATCTACGTCAAGGGCGTGAACCGGCACGAGTTCGACCCCGTCGAGGGACACGTGATCAGCGAGGCGTCGATGGTGAACGACATTCGTCTCATGAAGCGCCTCAACATCAACGCGGTGCGGGCGAGCCACTACCCGAACCACCCGCGCTGGTACGAGCTGTGCGACGAGTTCGGGCTCTACGTTGTCGACGAGGCCAACATCGAGTCGCACGGCGTGGACTTCGCACGCGAGACGACGCTGGCCAACAAGCCGGAGTGGGAAACGCTGCACATGGACCGCACCGTGCGCATGGTGGAGCGCGACAAGAACCACCCGTCGATCATCATCTGGTCGCTCGGCAACGAGGCGGGCGACGGGGTGAACTTCCAGGCGACGTCTCGCTGGATCAAGCAGCGCGACCCCTCGCGGCCGGTGCAGTACGAGCCCGCAGGGCAGGCAGCACACACCGACATCTACGCGCCGATGTACGCGCGCATCCCGGCGCTGAAGCGCTACGCGAACCGTCCGCAAACGCGGCCGCTGATCTTGTGCGAGTACGCCCACGCCATGGGCAACAGCGTCGGCAACCTGCAGGACTACTGGGACGTGATCCTCACGCACCGGCACCTGCAGGGCGGCTTCATCTGGGACTGGGCCGACCAGGGCCTGCTGCGGCACGACGCCGCAGGGCGGTCCTACTACCTCGACGGCGGCGATCAGGGCGGCGCCGACGGGCTGATGCTGCCGGCGCGGGAGCGGCCGAACCCGCATGCCCACGAGGTGAAGAAGGTCTACCAGTCCGTCAAGGCTGAGCCGATCGACTGGGTCGACGGACGGTTCCGGATTGTCAACAGGTACGACTTCCTGCCGCTCGACGGTGTCGATCTCCTCTGGACGCTCGAGGCCGACGGCGAGCGGGTGGCGTCGGGGCAGCTGCCGCCCGTCCACATCGCGGCGCGCTCCTCAGGCGAGGTTCGCGTCCCGTTGCCGCCGATGACCGGGCCGGCGGAGTACTTCCTCACCATCAGCGCGCGCACCAACACGGCGACACCACTCGTGCCGGCAGGGTTCGAGATCGCGTGGGACCAGTTCGCGGTACCGATGCACGCCGTGCGGGGCTTGAGCCCCGCCGTGAGACCCGCCGATCGTGCCACCGCTGACCCCGCGGCTCGCCCCACCGACAAAGCCAGGCCGCTGACCCTCGAGGAGACGCCGGCGGCGATCACGGTGCAGGGTGCCGAGTTCAGCATCGCGTTCGACAAGAGAGCGGGCGCGATGCGGTCGTTCGTCTCGCGCGGCGTCGAGCTGCTGCGTGCAGGTCTTGAGCCCGACTTCTGGCGCGCGCCCACCGACAACGACCTCGGCAACAAGATGCCCGAGCGCCTCGGGATGTGGCGCGACGCCGGGTCGAAGCGGACCACCGCGTCGATGACGGCCGAGCAGACATCACCAGCCGAGATCGTCATGACGATCGAGTCGGTGCTCGCGGCGGGCGATTCGCCGCACACGACGCGCTACACGATCTCGGGCACCGGCGACGTCCTCGTGGACGTCTCGTTCCTGCCGGGCAAGGCCGACCTCCCGGAACTGCCGCGTGTCGGGATGCGCATGACGCTGCCGGTGGCGTTCGACACGGTGACGTGGTTCGGCCGCGGCCCGCACGAGAACTACTGGGACCGCCGTACGAGCGCGGCCGTCGGCCTCTACCGCGGGAAGGTCGCCGACCAGATCCACCCCTACGTGCGGCCGCAGGAGTCGGGCTACAAGACCGACGTGCGCTGGGTGGCGCTCACACGAGCCGACGGCGTTGGCGTGATGGCCCTTGGGATGCCACTCGTTTCAATCGGGGCGTCGCCGTTCCTGTACGAGGACTACGACTCGGCGCGCGGTGCCGGCCAACGGCATGCCTCGGACATGACCCCGCGCGACCTCGTGGCGTTCAACGTCGACCTCGGCCAGATGGGCGTCGGCGGCGACAACAGCTGGGGGGCGAAAACGCACCCCGAGTACACGCTTCCCGCGCAGCCATACAGCTACAGCTTCCGCCTGCGTCCCGTCGGGCCGCAGGACGGGCCGCTGCCGGCCGTGGCGCGGCAGATGCGAGGCCGCTGATCACCGGGCCGACGGCGCGTGCGCGGGCCGGATGAGCGCCAGCAACTCCTCGATCTCCTTTGGCGCCACGGCCGTGAGGACGACCGGGTCGCCATCGGTGATGAGGACCGTGTCCTCGATGCGCACATGCAGGCTGCGCTCGGCGATCTGCAGCATCGGCTCGATGGCGATCACCATGCCCGGCTCGAAGGGCAGCGCCGGGTCGCCCACGTCGTGCACGCTCATCCCGACGAAGTGGCCGGCGCCGCCCGCGAACTGCGGGTCGAAGCCGTGCTTCTTGAACACCGCCTCGACGATCTCGCGGGTCTGCGCGCGGGTGGCGCCCGGGCGCATCGCGGCGATGCCCGCCTTCTGTGCCTCGAGCACGCAGGCGTAGGCCCGGCCCTGCAACTCGTCGAAGGTGCCAGACACCGGCCAGGTTCGCGTGATGTCGATCACCTGATAGTCGAGCGCGCCGCCGTAGTCCATCACGATCGTCTCGCCCGGCTCCAGCCGCTTGCCGCTGTCCTGGTAGTGCCAGACGAGGCCGTTGGGGCCCGCGCCGACGATGGCGGGGTATCCGGCGATCTGGACGCCGTGGCGCACGTGGTGATAGGTGGCCTCGGCTTCGAGCTCGTACTCGAATCGTCCCGGACGCGTGGCCTGGATCGCGTTCACGACGGCCTCGGCGGCGATGCGGCCGTTCTCGCGGAGCACCGCGATTTCGCGGGGCGTCTTGATCATGCGCAGCCGGTCGAGCGCCGGAACCACGTCCTTCAGCTCGTAATACGGGAAGGTGCGGCGCAGGAGGTCGATCTGCTGGGCGTGTTCGGAGGGGAGAGCTGCGAAGGGGTTCTGCATCCGGCGGCCGTGACTCATCGACCGCTCGCGCCGCGCATCGTCGACCTCGTCGGGCTCCGAGAGCCGAACCCAGAGCGGCTGGGTTCCGATGGTGCGCTTGCGCGCGAGGAACTCGGGCGCCATGTCGAGCGGCTGGATGGAGGCGAACCCCCAGCGGGTCGCGGCCTCGGCGCCTTCGGTGAGCCAGTTCTTCCCGTCGGCGCGGATCTCGCGGTCGCCCTGGCGCGGCAGGAACAGGTGGGCCTCGGCGGTCGCCGCGTCCATCACGAGCACCGCGTTGAGGTCCTCGTTGCCCGTGAGGTAGTAGAAGTCGTTGTCCTGGTGGAAGCGCGTGGCGGTGTTCGGCAGCGTCTTGCCGACGACCAGGACCAGGCCCTCGCCGAGCCGGGCGGCCAGCGCCTTCCTCCGCGCCACGAACTCCTCGGGCGGGTAGCCGAGACGCTCCGCCGCGGCAGGGCCGGCCAGGGCGGCGAGCAGGAGCGTCACGAACGCGGCGCAAGGCGGGCAACGGCGAGTCGTCATGGAGCCTCCGCCGGGGATTCTACCCTCGGCGCTGCCGGGTCTTGCGATCGCCGTCGGAGGGGACGGACACTCGGGACCTCAGCTCGATCGCGGCGGGGCTGCGCATCCGCGCCGCCGTTCATGCGTCGCCGTTCACGTCGCGCGCCGCGTCCAGGAGGAGACCGAAAGATAGTCGGCAGGCCGGCCCCACGTTGGCGCGCAATCGACCCGGGCACGCGCTACGACCAGCGCCCGCCCGCGGATGCCTGCCTGACCCGTTCGACCTCCGCCTGGGGCAGCGCCAGCCACTCGAGGAAGCCCTGGTGGCCCTCGGGGTGGCGACGCTCGAACTCCTCGTGCCACTGGTGCATGCGGGCCTCGTCGAGCCCGATGGCCCGGAACAGCTCCACCCACTGATCGACGGTGACGTGTGCGTGCGACATGACAACCTCCCGGTGATCCCCCCGCAAGAAGGAAAACGCCCGCCGCGGCGGGGGGCGCGCGGCGGGCGCTCCGAAAAAGAAAACGGCCCGGGGTGTGCCCCCGGGCCGTTTCAACTCCCGTCAGCTTAACACCGTCGCGGTCGGCGGCGCAAACAGTACCGCCGGCGGGCCACGCCGGTATGGGTCTGTCGGGCTACGGCTCCCGCTCGACCGATCCCGCGTCGCAACCAGGGCCCTGCGGCCGAGTCACCCCGCGCTGGTCGGCGGCCGGGCACAGCGCCGCGTTGGCGGCGTCGATCACCGGGCTGCCGGGCAGCGGGAGGTGCGTCAGCGTGGGCCCCCCGTTGTTGGCGAGCGGCCCGAGCAGGGCGTCGCCGACGACCAGGTCGGTGGCCACGGGCGAGCACGAGGCGTCCTGTACGACGTTGTTGCCGCCAGAGTTGATCGTCACCACGCCAGATCCTCCGACGAACCGCTCACACGCGTACCAACGATTCCCCGCAATGGCGCTGTTGACGAGGTTCAGCGTGGCGTTGGCCGCGGTGAAGGTGCCCACGAACACGGCCGACGGGGCCCAGTCAGGTCCGGCGTTGTTCGTCACCGTGGTGTTCACGAGCGTCATGACACCGTCGGTGTGGAAGATCGCCCCGCCGTGCCAGCCCGTCGAGGTGTTCCCGCTCAGGGTGCTGTTGCGGAGCGTGGCGGTGCCCAGCATCCGGATGCCGCCCCCCACGTTGGTCGAGATGTTGCCGCTGATCGTAGCGTTCTCGATCTCGACCGTCGCGTTGAAGAAGGCGTAGATGCCGCCGCCGTCGCCGCCCGTCACGGTGTTGTTGCCCACCGTGCTGTTCTTCAGGCGGAACGTGCTGTTGCCGCCGTTGTAGATGCCGGCGCCGCCCTTCCAGAAGTCCACGCCGGAGGTCGTGACCGTGTTGTTCGTGACGAGGCAGCGGTCCATGTCGAGCGTGCCGTTGTTGAGGATCCCCCCGGCCAGCTCCCAGCCGTAGCCGTTGGTGACGATCAGGTCACGCAGGTTCAGCCTCGCTCCCGGGTCGATGATGAACACCCGATCGGTGCCGCCGCCGCTCAGCGCCAGCCCCGGTGCGCCCGCGCCCTGGATGGTCACCGTCTTGCCGGAGAGCACGATGGGGCCCGACAGGCCAATCGTCGCGCCGGCGAGGGACGGGGCGAAGGTGATCGTGCCGTTGTTGGCCACCACGTCCACCGCGCGCCGCAGCGAGCCGGGGCCGGCATTGGCCGCGGAGGTCACGACGACCGAGGCGGGCTTCACGAGGCCCACGCCGTCGATCAGCAGGTCGCCCGTCGTCATCCCGTTGTCCGGCAGGCGGAAGCCGTAGCCCCACACGTCGGTGAGCGTGAGGCCGTCGTTGGGCGCGCCCCCCGGCTGCGACGCGCTCCGCGTGAATCCGCTGAAGGGCAGGACCACCTCCTGCCAGCCGGAGAAGTCGTCGGTGAAGGCCGCCTCGAACCGCTCCGAGGTGTCGGGCCCGCGGTACACGCGCACGTAGTCCACGAGCAGCGTGGCCGGGAACACCGTGTCGGGGCCGACAGGGCCGCCGAAGGTGCCGCCGACCGCGAGGTTGAGCAGCAGGAAGAACGGGTGGTCGAACACCCACTGGTTGGGCGCAATGTCGGCCGGCGTGGCGCTGTGGTACTTCACGCCGTCCACGAACCAGTCGATCCGGTCCGGCTGCCACTCGATCGCCACCGTGTGGTAGTTGTTGAACACGCCGGTGCCGAAGTCGTACGTCCCGCCGAACGACGCGCCGCCCGAGTAGCCGGGCCCGTGGATCGTGCCGAAGATCTCGTTGGGCTCCCGGCCGACGAACTCCATGATGTCGATCTCGCCGGTCTGCGGCCAGCCCACCTCACCGATGTCCGAGCCCAGGCTCCAGAACGCCGGCCAGAGGCCCGCACCCGCCGGCACCTTGATGCGCGCCTCGACGCGGCCGTACCCGAACTCCACCTTGTGCTGCGAGATCAGCCGTGCCGACGTGTACTGGCACGGGCCGTAGTAGCAGGTGAGCGACCCGTCGGCGACGCGCGCGGTGATCGCGAGGTTGCCCGCGCCGTCCGTCGCGGCGTTGGCCGTGTCGCCGGTGTAGTACTCCAGCTCCGCGTTGCCCCAGCCCGGGATGCCCTGCGCGGTGCCGTCGCCAATCTCGGGCGTCCAGTTCGCGGCGCTCGGCGACTGACCCGCCGGCCCGTCGAACTCGTCGCTCCACGCAAGCGTCCACCCTGCCGGGCCGGGGTCCGCCGCGCGGTTGTCGAGCACCTGCACCGTGATCGTGTCGCCGCTGTTGCGCCCGTAGTACCAGAAGCGCAGCCCGTCGGCAGCGCTCCAATCCTCGCCGACGGCGAACTCGCGACCGAACCAGGCGTCGGCGCCACCTGCGGTCACGGCCAGGCCATCGAACGTGCGGCCGTTGAGCGGCGTCGCGGGTGAATCACACGGCACGCCGATCTCCGACGCGCGGAAGTGGAACACGAGGTCGAGATCGCCGTCGCGATCGGCGTCCTCCTGGTGCCGCCTGGGCACGCCGTTCCTGTCCACGTGCGCCTCGCGCGCCTCGCCGAAGGTGACCGTGCGGTGATCCACCGTGGTGGCATCGAACCACGGCGTCGTCGGGATCACGACGGGGACGACCCCGTTGCCTCCCTTGCACCGGGTGCCTTGCACGTGCACCACGATGCGGAGCGGCGGCGTGACCGAGAGCACGGGCTCGGCGGCGGTCTGCCCGGGCAGCGCCAGCGGATCGCCAGCGGGAATCACCAACTGGTCGAGCGTCACGTTGGGCGAGGATCGCCACAAGTAGGGGAACTGCGTGAAGTCGTCGAGCAGCACACCGTCGAACGGCACGGCGAACACGGCAACGGTCGACATCAGGGCGAGCACGGGCAGGAGCACGGCACGAGACGTCGTCTTCATGAGGGTACCTCTCTCAGGTGGCCACCGACGCTCGGACGGTAGAAGCACGGGCCGGTGGCGGCAGATCCGCAGCTGCGCGAGAGCGGGTGGAGTCTACGCCCGCTCGCGGCGAGGCGCAAGCCGACACGTGGGATCCCACGTGGGTGTGCAAAACCGCCCACCACAACGGCCGCCGGCCCAGGGGTGGGCGGGCGGCCGGGCGACCGGGCCACGGCGTCGTGAGCCCCAGCGGCGACCGTGATTGTTACCATATGACCATGGCCTTCGACGAACGCGCCTTGTTCACGGAGAAACCGGAAACCCGACCCGGACGGTATCAATGCCCCAGGTGCCGCCGGACCGGCGACTACAGCATTCGATGGGTCCGGCGCTCGAAGAAGGACCGCTTGCCGGCCGGGGCCGACGAAACCGACCGGATCAAGTTCGCCAAGCTGCGCGACTACCTCCTCCGCGTCGACGACGAGGTCACGTGCAAGGCCTGCGGCAAGCGATTCGAGATCCCGTCGCAGCACTCCCTGATGTTCGTGGACCAGTTCGCGGGTCTCCCCAACGAGGACGAGCTCGAGCGAGAGATCGACATCGCGTCGGGAGCGCCGGCACGTGCACCCGAGAGCAAGCCGGCGTTGCCCCCGCGGTTCACGCGCAAGTCGACCGGCTGGAAGTAGGCCGCGGCGCGGACGAACCAGCTGTCTGGACGCCGGACGCGCCTCCTCGTCCTCCTTGCCGGTGCGGACTGCCGGGTGTGCGCGTCACGTGCCTTGCGCGTGGCGCCCTCACAGGGCCCTTGCTGCGACGTACGGGGCGCCGACGCGGACGTGCGACGGCGTTGTGGTGTGCGGTGGAGACACACCGCTGCGGCCTCGCTCCAGCAGGGCGCAAGGCGCACGGGCACGCTTGACACTCGCCGGACCATGAGTGACAGTGGCGTCCTGCGCCGAGGCCGTCGGTGTCGAAACAGAAGGAGGACGAGTCATGAGGCGTGCGTCCGTTCGCTGTGGTCTTCTTGCCGCCGCGCTGTTCGCCGGCCCGGGCGCCGTCGGGGCCCGCGCACAGGGCGCGGTGGACTTCACATCCTACGACTGGTCGAAGGTCTACGACGGGGATGGAGCCGGATGGGCAGGACGGGCCGGCCTGCAGGCGGTCGAGTTGAACAACCACCTGTACCTCATGGGCGGTCGCACGCCGGATCCCACGGCGTTCAATCCGTTCGGCAGCATCCTGTGGGACGACGTGTGGCGCAGTGGTGATCTGGGGGCGACGTGGGAGCGCGTTGCGGCGGGTCCGGTCGCCGACCCGGCCGCTCCCGACCCCATTTGGGCCGCACGCGGGTACTTCCAGGCTCTGACGAAGGGCGGGGCGATGTTCGTGCTTGGCGGGCAGGACTTCACCGTCGTGCCGAACCCGGACTTCCCCGACTGCCCGCCGCCCCCGCCCGGCGTTCCGCCGGCTCCGTGCCTGCCGTTCGTGCCGGCCTCCACGTTCTTCAACGACGTCTGGCGCTCGACCGACGGGGTGGACTGGGAACAGGTCACGGCCGCCGCGCCGTGGCAGGCACGCGCGGGCCTCAGCGCGATCGTCTTCAAGGGTTGGCTGTACGTGCTCGGCGGCAGCCAGGGCGACGATGTCGCCATCGGCGGGAGCGGCCGCGAGCTGTTCAACGACGTGTGGCGGTCGCGCGACGGCGCGACGTGGGAACTCGTGACGGACGAGGCCCCGTGGGCGGCGCGCGCCGGTGCCGCCGTCGTGGAGAAGAACGGCTACCTGTACCTGCTCGGCGGCGAGGACGGGTTCCTGTGCTCGTTCACGCTGGGGGGGCTGGACTGTCCGTACTACAACGACGTGTGGCGGTCGCGTGACGGGGCCGCCTGGGAGCTGGTGACACCGGCCGCGGGGTGGAGCGCCCGTCCCGGCCACCAGTGCCACGTGCTGCTCGACACAATCGTCTGTTTCGGCGGGTTCGGCTTCCCGCTCGACCCGTTCGTGCCGGCGCACCCGCGGGATGTCTGGACGAGCCGCGACGGGGCGCACTGGGAACAGGTGAGCGATTCGCCCTGGAACGCCGACGGCCCCGAGGACGTGAAATACGACTTCGACTCCCTCGTGGTCCGCGGCGGTCCGGGTGGCCTGCGCCCCTCGATCTACACGTTCGGCGGCGACCGCGAAGCGCCGTTTGCGGCGCCCGACCCGACGCTCGTCGACGATGAGGTGTGGCGATTCTCTCCACCCTCGAAGAACCGGCGGCCCTGAACCGCGGCGCGGTGCGCGTCCTCGCCGGACCGTCGGCCGGGTGACCGGTCAATCGAGCGCCACTCTATGGGCGCAGCGATCGCGTCACTTCCCGGACGCGTCGCTGCGCCTTCTCAACATGGCGTCGCGGCATACCCGCGGGGAGCCATGCCGGTCCAGCATAGCGAGACCGTGTAACGGGCAGGCCACGCGCGCGTGTCGAGGCTGGAAAATGTCGCCGAGCTTGCGGGGCCGCACCGCCTGACCCATACTGGCGGCCGTCCCGTTCACTCCACGGAGATCCGCGCACATGCCGCGAACGCCCGTGTTCCGACTGCTCCAGCGTACGCTGACCCTGGCCCGCCTGGCCGATGGCACGGGTGAGCCCGTCGATGAACTCGTGGACCGCTGGACGTCGTCGCGGCGGGTCCGACGCCGCGAGGTGCTTGCCGCCGGTGGGGCGGCGGGCATGGGACTGTTGGCCGGCGCCTGTGCGCCGCGCACCGCGCCGCCGGCTGCACCTCCGCTCGCGCGCCCGTCTGCACACCGCGCCCCCGTCGTCATCCTCGGCGCCGGGATCTCGGGGCTCACGGCCGCGTATCGCCTGACCCAGGCGGGCGTGCCCGTGCGCGTCCTCGAGGGGCAGAACCGCGTCGGCGGGCGCATGCTGAGCTTGCGCAACAGTTTCCCCGATGGGCAGGTGATCGAGCTCGGAGGCGAGCTCGTGGACTCCAACCACCAGCACATCCGCGGGCTCGCCCGGGAGCTCGGCATCGAGTTCGACGACCTCGCCGAAACCGGCATCGACTCGACGGTCTGGCACTTCGGGGGCGCACGCCGTTCCGACCGGGAGATCATCGAGGCCTGGCGTCCGGTTGCCCAGGCGGTGGCGCGCGACCTCGAGGCGATTCGCGGTGACCGGGACGTCAGCTACCGCACGCCGCTCGGCGCCGAACCCCTCGATCGGCTGTCACTCGCGGAGTGGCTCGACCGGCACGGGGTCACCGGTTGGTTCCGTGATCTGCTCGACGTGGGCTACACCACCGAGTACGGGCTCGAGATCGGCGACCAGTCCGCGCTGAACCTGCTGCTCTGGATCGACCCCGCGCCCGACCCGTTCCACATCTACGGCGACAGTGACGAGCGCTACCACGTGCGCGGCGGCAACGACCTCATCACGCACGCGCTGGCGCGCCGCGTCGAGGGGGCGATCGAGACGACCATGGTGCTCGAGGCCATCCGCCAGCGCGCCGACGGCCAGTACGTGCTGGCGTTCAGGAAGGGCGGCGGGACCACCGAGGTGACCGCGTCGCACGTGCTGCTCACGCTGCCCTTCACGATGCTGCGCCAGGTGACGATCGATCTGGACCTGCCGGCACCCACGCGCCTGGCCGTCGACACGCTCGGCTACGGCAACAACGCGAAGCTGATGATCGCCTTCGCGCGCCGCGTGTGGCGCGAGGCGCACGGCTCGAACGGGACCGTCGTGGCCGACCTGCCGTTCCAGGTGTCGTGGGAGACCAGCCGCGCGCAGGGCGGTGCGGCCGGCGTGCTCACGAATTTCACCGGCGGCCGGCAGGCGCTGCGGGTGGGGGAGGGCTCGGCCGCCGATCAGGCGCGGGCCGTCGTGGCCGACCTCGATCGCGTGTTTCCCGGTCTCGCGGCGACGCGCACTGGCATGCCCGAGGCCCGCTTCCATTGGCCGACGCACCCGTTCGTGCGCGCGAGCTACGCCGCCCTGCGGCCCGGGCAATGGACGACCGTCCACGGCGCGTCCGGCGAGGCCGTCGGCGGGCTGCACGTCTCCGGCGAGCACACCTCGTTGCAGGCGCAGGGCTTCATGGAGGGCGGGTGCGAGACGGGCGAGCGCGCTGCGCGTGAGCTCATCGCGCAGGTGGGCACGGCCCAGCGGTCGTCGGTGGCGGCAGCGATCGAGGCGCGGCTGCGGCACTCGACCGCGGCGCGCCGTCGGCGGCTGGCCGTTGCGCTCGGGGCGCCCGAGCGCGCGTGAGGCACCTCGCGCGGGCCTCGACCGCGCTGCCGCCACGGGGCGGAGCGCGGTGCTAGAATCGATGCTCGTCAGCAAGACGTCTCTCGCTTGCCGGTGGCGTGCGGAGGCTGCCGATGGCTGATGTGGTGGCGTCGGGAGACCGTGTCGGGCTCGAACCCGGCACGCGGGTCGGTCACTACGAGATCGTCAGCGAGCTGGGGCGCGGCGGCCTCGGGATTGTGTACCTCGCCCGGGACACGACGCTCGGGCGCGAGGCGGCGCTCAAGTCACCGCTGCCCGAGCACGCCACCGACGAGGATCGGCGCCGCTTCCTCACCGAGGCCCGGGCGGCGTCGCGCGTGTCGCACCCCGCCATCGTGTCGATCTTCGAGGCCTTCGAGGCTGGCGATCGCCCGTGGCTGGCGATGGCCCTGGCGGAGGGGCGCCCCCTGCGCGCCGAGCTGGCCGAGCGGGGGCCGTTGAGCGTCGAGGAGACGCTGCGCCACGGCGAGGCGCTCGCCGACGCCCTGCGGGCCGCGCACGCCAAGCACGTCCTGCACCGCGACGTCACGCCCAACAACATCTTCATCACCCCAGAAGGCCGGGCGGTCCTGATGGACTTCGGGCTGGCGCGGTTCTTCATCCCGCGCGGCGAGGAGTCCCGCGTCTCGACCCACGACGGATCGGACCCGCCGGCGGAGGTGGCCGGGACCGTCGGCTACATGTCGCCGGAACAGTCGCTGGCCCGACCGATCGATCCCACCACCGACATCTTCGCGCTCGGCGCGGTGCTCTACGAGATGTGCACGGGGCAGCGCGCCTTCCCGGGGGCGAGCTGGGGCGAGGTGCTGGACGCCACGCTGCATCGCGATCCGCCGCCCCTCGCCCGGTTCGTGCACGACGCGCCTCCCGAGCTCGAGCGCATCCTCCGCAAGGCGATCGCCAAGCGCGCCGACGAGCGCTACGCCACGGCCGAGGACCTGCGGGTGGACCTGCGCGCGCTGCGGCGTCAGGTCGAGCGCGATCAGGACGGCAGGCGCCCCTACCGGAACGGCCGCCCGTGGGCGACGGCCCGCTGGGCGGCGCTCGCCGCCGTGCTGGGCGCCGTGACCCTCACGTCGTGGGCGCTGTGGCCCAGGGGAGCCCTGCCGGAAGGCCTGCCGCGGCAGCTCACCGCCGGCGTCGCCTGGGAAGCCGACCCGGCGGTGGCGCCCGACGGTCGCATGGTGGCCTACGCGAGCGAGGCCGAGGGCAACGTGGACGTCTGGGTCGTCGATGCGCAGGGGGGGAACCGCTGCGGCTGACCGACGGGCCGGCCGTCGACCGGGCCCCCGCGTGGTTCCCCGATGGAAGCGCCGTCGCCTACCTCTCGGTCAGCGACGGCCGGCCGGCGATCCGGAAGGTGCCGCGCCTGGGCGGGCAGTCGGTCCTGCTCGTTGCCGACGCAACCGACCCCGCGGTTTCCCCCGACGGGACCCGGATCGCCTTTGCGAGGCCAAGCGCCGGCGGTGACATGCGCATCTTCGTGGCACCGCTGGCCGACCCGGAGGCGGCGCGGATGGTCACGACCGACGGGGACGGGGTGTGGAACCACGAGCAGCCCGCGTGGTCGCCAGACGGCACGCGGCTCGCCTACGCCGCCCAGAACGACCTG
>Ga0114939_10002648_pt1 | contig 13118 bp, 11 predicted proteins | sample AshMeaCrysSpring_FD_87196 | JGI IMG/M metagenome (GOLD analysis project Ga0114939, IMG submission 87196) | Groundwater microbial communities from Big Spring, Nevada to study Microbial Dark Matter (Phase II) - Ash Meadows Crystal Spring | ecosystem: Environmental > Aquatic > Deep subsurface >... | reverse complement strand
GCGCAGCCGGCCGAGGGCTCGCGCATCCCGGGCATCCGCAAGTGGCCCGAGGCCTACCTGCCGCGCATCTACGAGGCCTCGCGCGTCGACCGCATCGAGTCGGTCACGCAGGCCGAGGCCGAGGCGACGACCCGGCGGCTCGCCACGGAGGAAGGCATCTTCTGCGGGGTCTCGGCGGGCGGCGCGTGCGCCGTGGCGCTGCGCGTCGCGCGCGAGGTGGAGAACGCGACCATCGTGTTCATCGTCTGCGACCGCGGCGACCGCTATCTCTCCACCGGCGTCTTCCAGGCGTGAATCACGCTCCGCCGCGCGTCGCGCGGGCCAGGGCGCACCCATGACCCCGATCCTCGTCTTCGACATCGAGACGGTCCCGGACGTCGCCGGCATCCGACGTACGCACGACGTCCCCGCCGACCTCGCCGAAACCGACGTCGCCGCCTGGTTCGCGAACGCGCGCCGCGCGGCCACCGGCAGCGACTTCCCGCCGATCCACCTGCACAAGGTGGTGGCGATCGGCTGCGCGCTTCGCGAGGGCGCGCGCCTCAAGATCGCGTCCGTGGGCGAGATCGGCGACGACGAGCCCGAGCTGATCCGCCGCTTTTTCGAGATCATCGACCGCACGACGCCGCAGCTCGTCACCTGGAACGGCGGCGGCTTCGACCTGCCGGTGCTGCACCACCGTGCGCTGATCCACGGCGTCACCGCGGCCCGCTACTGGGACTGGGGCGATGACGATCGCGATTTCAGGTTCAACAATTACCTCTCGCGCTACCACACGCGGCACATCGACCTGATGGACGTGCTCGCGCAGTACCAGCCGCGGGCCTGCGCGGGCCTCGACGCGATGGCGCGCTTGTGCGGCCTCCCCGGCAAGCTCGGCATGGACGGCAGCGAGGTCGCCGCAGCGGTCGCGGCCGGTCGTCTCGCCGAAGTTCGCGACTACTGCGAGACCGACGTCCTCAACACGTATCTCCTCTACCAGCGGTTCCGGCTGATGCGCGGCGAGATCGACGCGGGCGCGCACGCGGCCGAGGTCTCCCTCGCTCGCGAACGCATCGCCGCGTCCGGCGCGCCGCACTGGAAGGCCTACCTCGATGCCTGGACGGGCGGAAACTAGGGTCAGACTCGAATTCCGCCGTCAGCCGGGTTCAGGCCACTCATCCGACCGCCAGGCATCGGCGCAGCCGTTCCACCGTGCCGGAGTCGCACGGACGCTGCCAAGCGCTCCCGCTAGAACGTGACGACGCCGCGCCCGATCTCGACCACGCGGCCCGAGACGAGGATGCGGCGGTCCGCGGTGACCTCGAGACCGAGCCGGCACGGCCGGCCGACGTGCTCGCCCTGGTGGATGTCGAGACGCAGCGGCAGCGGCGCGCCGCTCGCGAGGAACCAGCCACCCAGGTTCGCGCAGGCCGAGCCGGTCCCCGGGTCCTCGACGATCGCGCCGTGCTTGGGAAAGAAGAACCGGGCGCGCATCCTTCCGGCGGCCGCCGCGCCGTCGTGCGCGAACACGTAGGCCATCGCGCGCGCCGCGTTGGCGCCGTGCCGATTCAGGAGCGCCGCATCCGGCGCTGCGCGGTCGACCGCGTCCGGGGAGGCGAGGGGAACCAGCAGCTGCTCGCTGCCGGTGTCGACCCAGAGCGGCTCGCCGGCGAGGTCGCGCTCGCGCAGGCCCAGCATTGCCGCGAGCTCTGCACGGGATGCCTCGGGCCGCCGGTGCTTCGGCGCGTTGGCCGCGAGCGTCCACACGTCGCCCCGCGCCTCGACCGGGACGATACCCGCCTGCATCTCGAGGGTCAGGCGATCGCCGCCGGCGAGTGCCCGCACGATGTGGGCGGTGCCGAGCGTCGGATGGCCGGCGAACGGCATCTCGAAGGTCGGCGTGAAGATGCGCACGCGCGCGCTCGCCCGCGACGACGGCAGCACGAACGTGGTCTCGGAGAGGTTGAACTGCAGCGCGAGCGCCTGCATCGCCGCATCCTCGAGACCCCGAGCATCCTCGAACACGCACAGCGGGTTGCCGGCGAGCGGTGCTTCGGCGAACACATTGACGAGCCGGAATGCCCAGGATGCCATCAGCGCCCTCCGGACGCGGCGGCGATCGCGCGCTGCGCGGCCTTCCGGTAGGCGGCCTCGTCAATGCCCTCGGGCGCAACGACGGCCGCCCCGGCCGAGCGGGGGAAGTTGCGCTCGATCGACTGCGCGTAGACCGGGTCGTAGTGGAGGTCGAGGAGCTCGCCGACCAGCACGTCGAAGTCGCGTGCGGCCGCGAGCGCGTTCCAGCGCTCGACCGTTGCGCGGCCGCGCAGCGGCACGAGCGGGGCGAGGCGCGCTGCCAGCAGCGACGGGTCGTCGAGGAAGTGCGCGTACTCGTCGCGCAGCAGCGCGATGCGAAGGTCCCGCGCAAGCTCGACCGTGACGCAAGGCGAACCGCGCATCGCCCCGAGCAGCGCCTCGGGCACCTGCAGCCGGCCGATCTTCTTGCTCTCCGACTCGACGAAAACGACGCGCGCGGGGTCGAGCCCCTGCAGCGCGCGCAGCAGCAGGCTCTCGAACATCTTCTGCGACGGTTGCGGGTCGCCCGGCAGGTCGCCGAGGAGCGACCCCCGGTGCCTCGCGATGCCCTCGAGATCGACCACCTGCGCGCCTTCCCCCGCGAGCGCGGCGATCAGCCGGCTCTTCCCCGATCCCGTGAGCCCGCACACCACGCGGTAACCGTAGCGCGCCGGCAGTGTCTCGAGTTGCGCGACGACGTGCCTGCGGTAGGCGCGGTAGCCGCCTTCGAGCTGCGTGGCCCGCCAGCCGATCTCGTTCATCACGTGCGCGAGCGAGCGGCTGCGCTGCCCGCCGCGCCAGCAGTAGACGAGCGGTGCGAACTCTCGCGGACGGTCGCGCAACCGCCGGACGATGCCGGCGATGTTGCTCGCGATCAGCGACGCGCCCAGCTTCTTCGCCTCGAATGCCGAGTCGGTCGCGTGCAGCGTGCCGACGAGGGCGCGCTCCTCGTCGGATAGCACGGGGCAGTTGACCGCGCCGGGGACGTGGTCCTCGGCGAACTCGGCCGGCGAGCGCACGTCGATCACGTCGGCGAAGCCGGCAATCTCCGCGGGCTCGGCGCGACGGTCGACCGGCGGACGCGGTGCGATGCTCACCTGGGACGTTGCGCGAGGAGCGGGTTCAACGCCGGCCAGACATTGTCGAGGATCCTCGGCTGCGCTTCCGCGGTGGGGTGGATCCTGTCGGACTGGAAGTACGCGAGATCCTCGCCGAAGCCATCGAAGAGGTAGGGCACGAACGCGGCCTTGCGCGACTTCGCCACCGCCTCGAAAAGTGCGTCGAATTCCCGCACGTACGCCGGGCCGTAGTTCGGTGGCAGCTTCAAGCCGAGGATCAGCACCTTGGCACCCGACGCCTGCGCCGCCAGCGTCATCGCGTCGAGGTTCGCGCGCGTCGCGGCGAGCGGCTGGCCGCGCAGCGCGTCGTTGCCGCCGAGCTCGATTACCACGACCGCCGGCCGGTGCGCGGCCAGGAGCGCCGGCAGCCGGGTTCGGCCGCCTGCGGTGGTGTCGCCGCTGATCGACGCGTTGATCACGCGATAGGGCATTCGCTCGGCCTTGAGCCGCGCCTCCAGCAACGACACCCACACCTGCCCCGCGGCGAGCCCGTAGCCTGCCGAGATGGAGTCTCCGACGACGACGATCGGCCGCTCGCCCGCGGCGTGGGCGGGCGGTACGACCAGCAGGGCCAGGACCAGGAGCAGGCGGACGATCATTCCGGACGGGATTCGAGGGGCTTGGCCGACATTCTAGAGCGCTCGCTCGTCGTCACCGGCGGACCGGGACCCGATCGGTGAGGGCGCGCACGGTCGGGCGTCCGGCGGCAAGGCCCTATACCCGGCCGGATCCCGGGGGAGGCAGCGCTATACTTCGCGCGCCCGTCTCGACCGGCGGCGCTTGATCGGGCGACCGGTTGAAACCCGGCGCCCGCCCCCGTATCTAACCTCCGTGCGCCAGTCCGGGCGCGTCCAGCCACCGCCCATGTCATCCCCGATCCTGCGCGCGCAGTCGCTGTCCAAGGTCGTCCAGAGCGGCGAGACGCCGCTCACCATCCTCGACGACGTGACCTTCGAGGTCGAGTCCGGCGCGGCCGTCGCGATCGTCGGGGCGTCGGGCTCCGGCAAGACGACCCTGCTCGGGCTCCTCGCGGGGCTCGACCGCCCGACCCGCGGCGAGGTCTGGCTCGACGGGCAGGGCCTCTCCGCGCTCGACGAGGACGCTCGCGCGGCGCTTCGCCAGCGGCTCCTTGGCTTCGTTTTCCAGTCCTTCCAGCTGCTTCCCGCACTGACCGCGCTGGAGAACGTGATGCTGCCGCTCGAGCTCGCCGGCAGCGTCGACGCCGCCGCGCGAGCGCGCGCATGGCTCGAGCGCGTGGGCCTCGGCAAGCGCGGCCACCACTATCCCCGCCAGCTCTCCGGCGGCGAGCAGCAGCGCGTCGCGATCGCCCGCGCGTTCGCCGGCGAGCCCAAGCTGCTGATGGCGGACGAGCCCACCGGCAACCTCGACGGTGCGACCGGCGTCGAGGTCGCCGACCTCATGTTCCGCTTGAACCGCGAGCACGGCACCACGCTCGTCCTGGTCACGCACGACCTCACGCTTGCCGCGCGCTGTGGACGGCGCCTGTCGATTTCCGGCGGCCGGCTGGTCCGCGACGAGAAACTGGGGTCAGACTCCAGTTTCGCGAGAATGGAGTCTGACCCCGGTTCCGGCAGTTCCGCGGTCGTGACCGCCCGACCGGCTACCGGGGTCGCGGGCGTCGAGTCCGACGCGCCGGTCGGCGCGCAGAAAGTCGCGTCCGACCCCACGTTCGGGATGGCGTCCAAGTGAACACGCTGCGCCTTGCGTTGCGCATGCTTCGCCGGGACTGGCGTGCGGGCGAGTTGCGCGTGCTGGTCGCGGCGCTGATCCTCGCGGTCGCGAGCGTGGGCACCGTCGGATTCTTTGCCGACCGCGTCAAGGGTGCGCTCACGCGCCAGGCGAACCTGCTGCTCGGCGGCGACCTGATGATCACCGGCGACCGGCCGCTGCCGCCCGCGTTCGCGGAACGCGCGCGCGCCGACGGTCTCCTCACGACTCCGGTGGTGCGCTTCAACAGCATGGTGCAGGTGGCGAGCGAGGCCGCCGCGACGTCCGCGGCCGCCGCCGTGCTGACCGACGTCAAGGCGGTCGCATCGGGCTATCCGCTGCGCGGGACGGTGACGCTGGCCGAGGCGGGCAACCCGCAGGGGCGCGTGGCCAACGCGATTCCGGGCCGCGGCGAGGCGTGGGTCGACACCCGGCTCGCGCAGCGCCTCGGCGTCGACCGGGGCTCGAAGCTCGCGGTCGGCGAGGCGACGCTCACGGTGACCGCGATCGTCCGGCAGGAGCCGGAGGTGGCCGGGGTGGTCTTCTCGCTCGGGCCGAAGCTCCTGCTCAACCTCGACGACGTGCCGTCGACGAACCTGCTGCAACCGGGCAATCGCGCGAGCTACCGGCTGCTCGTCGCCGATCCGGCCGACGGCAACCTCGAGCGCTTCCGCACGTGGCTCGGCCGGGAGCTCAAGCCGGGCCAGCGGATGGAGACCGTGCGCGACCTTCGCCCCGAGGTGCGCCAGACGCTCGAGCGCGCCGAGAAGTTCCTCGGCCTCGCGGCGCTGGTCGCGGTGCTCCTCGCTGCGGTAGCCGTCGCGCTCGCCGCATCGCGCTACCTGCGGCGGCACCTCGACGCCGCCGCGATGATGCGTTGCTTCGGCGCGCCGGTGCGGCAGACGCTCGGCCTGTTCGTGCTGCAGTTTCTGGCGCTTGGCGCGATCGCGTGCGCGGCGGGCGTCCTGGTGGCGCTCGGAGGCCAGGCGCTCCTGGTGTCGATGCTCGCCTCGATGCTGGACGCGGGCCTGCCCGCGCCGACGCCCGAGCCGGGCATGAAGGCCTTCGCCGCCGGCTTCCTGCTGCTGCTGGGATTCGCGGTACCGCCGCTCGTCGCGCTCGCCAACGTGCCGCCGCTGCGCGTGCTGCGCCGCGACCTGCCGCGCCCGCGCGCCGGCGGCATGCTCGCCTATGCGCTCGGCGTGGCCACCGTGGCGCTGCTCATCGCCTGGCAGGCGCGCGAGGCGCAGGCCGGCGCGATCATGGTCGTCGGCGTCGGTGCGCTGCTCGGCGTCGCCGCGCTCTCGGCGTGGCTGCTGATGTCGCTGCTGAAGCGCCTGCCCCGGCGAGGGGTCTCCTGGCGCTTCGGCCTCGCCAATCTCACGCGCCGGCGCTTCGCCGCGAGTCTGCAGATCGGCGCGCTGGCGCTCGGCCTCATGGCGCTCCTGCTGCTGACGCTGGTGCGAGGCGACCTCATGGTTGCCTGGCGCACCAACCTGCCGCCGGACGCGCCCAACCAGTTCCTGGTCAACGTGCTGCCCGACCAGGTGGAGGACGCGAGGGCGACGCTCTCCGCGCGATTCGGCCGCGAGATCGCGTTCAGCCCCATGGTTCGCGGCCGCCTGGTCGCGGTCAACGGCACGCCGCTCGACACCACCCGCTTCGAGGACGCGCGCGCGCGGAGGCTCGCCGAGCGGGAGTTCAACCTATCGTGGAGCGACCGGCTTCCCGGCGGCAATCGCGTCGTCGCCGGCCGCTTCTGGACGGCGGACGCGAGCGGCGGCGGGCACGGCATGTCGCTCGAGGACGGCATCGCGGAGTCGCTCGGCGTGAAGCTCGGCGACACGCTGACGTTCGACATCGCGGGGTTGGCCGTCTCCGCGGAAGTGACGAGCCTGCGCAAGGTCGACTGGGACAGCTTCCGCGTCAACTTCTTCGCGCTGTTCCCGCCGGGGCCCCTCGACGGCAAGCCGGCGAGCTTCATCGCCGCGTTCAAGTCGACGGAGGGCGACAACGCGTGGCTCGCGCCGCTCGTGCAGAAGCACCCCAACATCCTCGCGATCGACGTCGGCGAATTGATGCGCCAGGTGCAGGCGATCGTCGATCGCGTGTCGCGGGCGATCGAGTTCGTGTTCCTTTTCACGCTGGTCGGCGGCCTGCTGGTCCTGCAGGCGGCGGTCGCGGCGACGCAGGACGAGCGGCGCTTCGACGCCGCGGTGCTGCGCACGCTCGGCGCGTCGCGCCGCCAACTGCGGTCGGCGCAGGTTGCCGAGTTCCTGCTGCTGGGCTCGCTCGCCGGGTTCGTCGCAGCCGCGGGCGCGACCGCGATCGGCTGGGTACTCGCCGACCGCGTGTTCCGGATCCCGTTCGACGCCAACCCGATGGTCTGGGTCTACGGCATCGTCGGCGGCGCGCTGGCGGTCGTGCTCGCAGGCTGGCTCGGCACGCGGGGGACGTTGAACCAGCCGCCGCTCGCCGTCATCCGGCAGCTCGGATGAGACGGCCGGCCCCTTGCGACCGATCGCCCGAGCGCGCGACGATGCCCGGTCGCGCCATTCGTCGCCGCTGATGACCACGCCCTACGAAGAGATCGGCGGCGACGCCGGCGTGCGCTCGCTCGTCGCGCGCTTCTACGACCTCATGGACCTCGAGCCCGCCTACGCGGACTTGCGCCGGGTCCACGCGCCATCGCTCGAGGATGCGCGCGAGAAGCTCTACCTCTTCCTGTCCGGCTGGCTCGGCGGGCCGCCGCTCTACGTCGAGAAGCACGGCCATCCACGCCTGCGGGCGCGGCACCTGCCGTACCCGATCGGCATCGTCGAGCGCGACCAGTGGCTCGCCTGCATGGCGCAGGCGCTCGACGAGACGCAGTGCCCAGCCGACCTCCAGCCGCGCCTGATGGAGGCGTTCTTCCAGACGGCGGACTGGATGCGCAATCGCGACGGGTGAACCGTCGCGCGGTGCACGCAAGGCTTGGGGCAGGATGTGGCGCCGACGCGAAGATCGAGAAATGGGGTCAGACTCCCATTCCGGAATCGGAGTCTGACCCCACATTTCGGACTTCGTTCTTCGCATCCATGACTCTCGCGGCGCGCTTCAGCGGTGCGCGCGGGCCACGGCCGCAAGGTCGAGTCCGACCCTACTTTCCGGCGATCACGGATTCCTGGGAGAGGAGGCGCGCGGTCAGCAGCAGAGCGACGAGCGCGAGGAGAATGGGCGTCGCGGCCGTCGCGAGCAGCGCCTCGGCGGACAGCGGGTCGCCGCGCAGCACGCGTGCGAGCAGCGAGTACTGCCCCGCAATCGGCACGAGCGACAGCCACTCGGGCTCCTTGCGCTGCATGAACATCTGCAGCAACGGCAGCACCGACGCCGCGAACAGCAGCACCGAGACGTTGGCCTGCGCCTCCTTGACGCTGCGACCGCGCATGCCGACATAGAGCAGCACGGCGGGCGCGAGCAGGATCATCGGCAGCAGCACGACGAGGAAGCTCGCGTACTGGGACGGCCCGAACAGGAACGGCACGCCGACCGCCGGCAGCGGCGCGAAGCGCAGCGTCAGGTAGAAGCCGCCCAACGTCAGCGCGACCACCAGCGCGTTCAGGAGTGCGAGCGCGAGCCACTTGCCGGCGGCGAGCTCGAGCGGCGAGGCGGGGGTCGTGAGCAGCGGCTCGAGCGATCCGCGCTCCCGCTCGCCGGCGGTGGTGTCGAGCGCGGCTGCCATCGCGCCCATCAGCGTCGCGAAGAGGCCGTAGTAGGCGATGAGGCCGAGCACGACGGAGCCCGAGCTCTGCGGCGTGGCGAGGTCGACGGCCTCGATCCGCAGCGGCGTCACGACGTCCGGCGCCACGCCGCGAAGAATCAGGCGTCCGCGGGCCCACTCCGACGAGTGCGCGCGGAGCAGCGATTCGACCTCTGCGATCACGGCCCTGGCGCGGTCGCGCGAGCGGTCGTAGACGAGGCTCACCCTGCCGGGCCGGCCGTCGGCGACGTCCTTCGCGAAGCCGGCGTCGATCACCATCGCGATGTCGAGGTCGCCCACGCGAACCTGCTCTTCGTAGTCCGGCGGCGCGGGCACGAGCTTCACCTGCTGGCGCTCGAGGAACGCGGCGAGCGCCGGCGCGTGCTCGAGTCCGGTCGCGGGCAGCGTGAGCTCGCGCCGCTTCTCCATCTGGCTCGCGACCAGGTTCATCACGAGCATCAGCAGGAGCGGCCCGGCGGCGATCGCAGTGACCAGGATCACGACCATCGATCGGCGGTCGCGGAACAGGTCCACCGTCTCCTTGCGGGCGACGGCGAGGACGCGGCCGGGCGAGGAACCGTTCCGGCGGGCGTTCACGCGGCGAGCCCCTCGTCGGTCCCGAGCAGGCGTACGAACGCCTCCTCGAGCGAGCGCTCGCCCGACTGCGCGACGAGCTCGTCCGCGGTGCCGATCGCGACGACGCGGCCGCGGCCGAGGATGACGATGCGGTCGCACAGCGCCGTCACCTCCTGCATCACGTGCGACGAGAACAGCAGGCACTTGCCCTGTGCGCGCAGCGCCCGCAGCATCCCGCGCAGCGCCCGCGTGCTCATGATGTCGAGCCCGTTGGTCGGCTCGTCGAGCAGGATCGTGTCCGGGTCGTGGACCAGCGTGCGCGCGATCGCGACCTTCATGCGCTCGCCTTGCGAGAAGCCCTGCGTGCGACGGTCGGCGAGCGGGGCGATGCCGAGCGCGGCGAAGAGCTCGTCGATGCGCCGCTCGAGTGGCGCGCCGCCGAGGCCGTGCAGCGCGCCGTAGTAGCGCACGTTCTCGCGCGCGGTGAGGCGGGGATAGAGCCCGCGCGCGTCGGAGAGCACGCCCATGCGCCTTCGCACCGAGGTGCGGTCGCGCACGACGTCGTCGCCGCCCACGGTCGCGGCGCCCGCGTCCGGAACCACGAGCGTGGCGAGCATCCTCAAGAGCGTCGTCTTGCCCGCGCCGTTGGGGCCGAGCAGGCCGGTGATGTCGCCGTCGACGGCCGTGAACGAGACGCCGTCGACCGCCTTCACTTCGCGGCGCCTGCCGAACGCCTTCGAGACGTTCTCGACCGCGATCATGGCGCGGCACCGAGCCGGCCGGGCCACAGCGGCGGCCGCTTCGAGCTCGCGAAGTGCTCGACGCACGAGGCCGGCAGCGTGTCGAAACCGGCCCGGTCGACGAACGCCGCGACGAGGCGCGGCCCGCAGCCGTGCGGCGAGACGATGTGGCCGTAGCCCGCGCCCACGACGTGCCGGTGGTTCGAGAGCGTCCTCGCCACGTCCTCGGCATAGGCGGGCGGCGTCACCGGGTCGAGCCCGCCGGAGATGAGGAGCGTCGGGATGCCGGAGACGAGCGGGGCGGTCGCGTCCGCCGGCTGCCGGCCGCGCGGCCAAATCTCGCAAACCGCGAGCAGCTTCGACGCGAGCGCTGCGGCGCGCGTGGCGGCAAGGCGACGGCGGTCCGACTCGTCGACGCGCGGGACGTCCTCGGCGCAGGTCACCGAGTAGTGCAGCGCGCCGCTCATCTGCTCGGCGACATCGCCGCCGACCAGCAGGGCCGCGGCGAACAGCGGCGCGTGGTCACCCTCTGCCGCGCGGTCGAGCAGCGCGGGCACCAGCGCGGCGAGCTCGGGGACGTACGTCAGCGGATGCAAGCTCGCCACCACGATGTCGAAGGTGAGGCGCAGCGTCTCGGCCTCGCCAGTCCGCGGATGGACGACGGTGACGTCGCGACCAGACGCGCCCAGGTCCGCGCGGATCCTCGCGAGCGTTGCCCCGAGGTCCGGCTGCGCCGCGGCGCACGCGGGGCTCGCACCGCACGCGGCGAACAGTGCGTCGATCGCTTGCTCCCGCGTGAGCCACACGCCGAGCGAGACCTTGAGCGCCGGCGGCGCCACGCCGTCCAGCACCATGCTGCGCACCCGGTCGGGATGGCGGCGCGCGTATTCGAGCGCGACGCGCGTGCCGTAGCTGCCGCCCCAGAGGTTCCACCGCGGGTAGCCGAACGCCGCGCGAACCGCCTCGAGGTCGGCGACCCATGCGGCGGTCGTGTACTGCGACACGTCGACGCCGCGCGCCGCGAGCTCCTCGAGGCACGCCTTCGCCTTGGGGACGGGGTCGATGTCGATCACGTCGTCGGGCGTGTCTTCAGGCGCGAGCGCCTGGCAGTCGAGCGGGCTGCTCCGGCCGGTGCCGCGCGGGTCGACGAGCAGGACGTCGCGGGTGCGGCGCACCTCGACCAGCCTCGTGGCGAATGGCACGAGCGCACCGGCCGACTGCCCCGGGCCGCCGGGCAGCAGCACCAGCGGATCGGGTTCGGGCGAGAGCGTGTTCGCGCGCAGGACGGCGAATGCGATCCGGATCGTCCTGCCGTCGGGCCGGTCGCGATCCTCGGGGACCTCGATCGTGCCGCACTGGGCAGCCGTGGCGAGGCGCGGCAGGCGACAGGGCTCCAGGGCGACCGTGCGCGCGCGCTCCGGTGGCGCGCCGCACCCCGCCAGCGCGCCGGCGAGCGCGACGGCGACGGAGACGTTTCGAAAGCAGGAACGCGGGCGGCCCATGGTCGGCGCGGATGTTAGCAAACGGTCTCGCGCGCTCCAGGGCGCGGCGACGGGTTGCGGCTTCGCGGGCGTGAGCGGGGGCGGGAACGCACGAGCGGCGCCCGCAGGACGCCGGGCGGCGCGAACGGACCGCAAACCGTGCTAGAATCCGGACACGCGGCATTCGTTCCAGTCCTCCTGCCGCCGTCGATCCCGACTCCCCGCCGTACCCCCTCGTTTGGCTGTGACTGGCCGCCTCCAACAGGCGACCGGCCGAGCGTTTTCTCTAAGGTCTCACATGTCTTTTGCATCGCTCGGCTTGTCCGACGCGCTCGTGCGCGCCGTCACCGAACAGGGCTACACCACGCCCACCCCCATCCAGCTGCAGGCGATTCCCGCCGTGCTGCAGGGAGGGGACCTCCTCGCCGGCGCCCAGACCGGCACCGGCAAGACTGCCGGTTTCGTGCTGCCGCTGCTGCAGCGGCTCTCCGCCATGCCGCGCGCGAGCGCCGGCCGCGGCCACCGTCGTGCGCCGCGCGCGCTGATCCTCGCGCCGACGCGCGAGCTCGCGCTGCAGGTCGAGGCGTCGGTGCGCGCCTACGGCAAGTACGCGAAGCACGACTCGATGGCGATCTTCGGCGGTGTCGGCTTCGGCCCGCAGCTCGCCCAGTTGAAGCGCGGCGTCGACATCGTCGTCGCCACCCCCGGGCGCCTGCTCGACCACCACGGGCAGGGCAGTCTCGACCTGTCGGCGATCGAGGTGCTGGTCCTCGACGAGGCCGACCGCATGCTCGACATGGGCTTCATCCACGACATCCGCCGCATCCTCGCCCTGTTGCCGGCGAAGCGCCAGAACCTGCTGTTCTCGGCGACCTTCTCCGACGAGATCCGCGCGCTCGCCAATGGCCTGCTCGACCGGCCGGCGATGATCCAGGCGACGCCGCGCAACTCGACCGTGGACGCCGTCGCGCAGCGCGTGCACCCGGTCGACCGCGACCGCAAGCGCGAGCTCCTCTCCCACCTGATCGGCCGCAACGACTGGCGGCAGGTGCTCGTCTTCACGCGCACCAAGCACGGCGCGAACAAGCTGGCAGAGCAGCTCGAGCGCGACGGCATCGCCGCCGAGGCGATTCACGGCAACAAGAGCCAGGGCGCGCGTACCCGGGCGCTCGCGCAGTTCAAGGCGGGACGCGTGCGGGTGCTGGTCGCGACCGACATCGCCGCGCGCGGCATCGACATCGAGGACCTGCCCCACGTCGTCAACTACGACCTGCCCAACGTCCCCGAGGACTACGTGCACCGCATCGGCCGCACCGGCCGCGCCGGCTCGAGCGGCGAGGCGCTGTCGCTCGTCTGCGTCGACGAGCACGCGTTCCTGCGCGACATCGAGCGGCTGATCAAGCGCACGCTGCCGCGCGAGGTCGTGGCGGGGTTCGAGCCGGATCCGCGCGCCAGGGCGGAGCCGGTATTCACGCCGCGCTGCCCGCGCCCGGCACGGCCGCGCAAGCCCGCCTCGGCTGCGCCGTCGCGCGCGATGCAGAGCCCGCGCGGCAAGGGGCAGGCGCAGGCGTCGCGCACGCACCACGCCGCCGGACCGCACGGCCACGTCGACCGCCGCGGCGGCGATCGCGGCCAGCACCGGTCCGGGTCCGGCTCCCGCACGCGCTAGCGCGACAGCGCG
>Ga0114939_10002647_pt1 | contig 13118 bp, 6 predicted proteins | sample AshMeaCrysSpring_FD_87196 | JGI IMG/M metagenome (GOLD analysis project Ga0114939, IMG submission 87196) | Groundwater microbial communities from Big Spring, Nevada to study Microbial Dark Matter (Phase II) - Ash Meadows Crystal Spring | ecosystem: Environmental > Aquatic > Deep subsurface >... | reverse complement strand
GGGACAGGGTTGATACAGCTATTCGTTTAACGTCCTAACCTATACTTCGATTGCTATAAAATATTTTTGGCAGCGTTAACATCTCTTTGTAAACTACAGCCACAATTGCAAACATGGCTACGAGTTGAGAGAGATTTTTTCACAATTGTTCCGCAATCCGAGCATTTTTGAGATGTCATTTTAGGATTGACAGCAACAACTGTAGTGTTAAATTTAGCTGCAAAATATTCCAACCAACGACGGAATAGGGACGCTGCACTCGTAATGACAATATACAATTAATTTTGCGTGAGTACTTATCGGAAAGTTTTATAATTTTAGTACAACCGTTCTCTAGCGCTAGAGTCATTATGGTAGTTAGCACCACACAAGCAGCTTCTTTGCTAGATATTAGCTGTCAAAGACTCCGACAGCTATTAAAACAAGGAAGAGTCCGGGGAGCAGAAAAAGTTGGTCGGTCTTGGCAGATACCCCAGTCCCCGCCCTTAAGGGCGGGGTCTTATTTGGTATGCCCAGAATCAAAAAGCTAAAGAAGAAAAAAGGGCCTGCCTCTACTTGGAGAAAACAGCTTCCCAACAGTGAAAAGATTCTCCACGTTAACCAGAACCAACTTAAACACAATCGCAAGTACAAGACTACTGACCCTGTAATTATTCTCCGACAAGGATCTCGGACTACTTACTGTCATGAGGCGGACATTAATGGTCCGTGTCGATTGGTTTATAGACCACAACAAGCTTTAAAGTGTGGTGCTACGCTCTGGATTGAGGTAGAACCAAATGTCGGTGTAATTACGAAGAATTTTGCTGAGATGGCTGTTACATAGGGCGTTGGTGTGATTATTTCACCGGAGCTTCTTATCGGTGGCATTCCACAGGCGCAGTGCTTTCCATAAATAAATAATGTAATGTCGGGATTGAGGATGTGTTTCAATGCCGTTCCGACAGATGGCGGCGTGCCTTTTGGATATTTGCGGCTGCAAAAGGAAGCCTTTGCATCATTTGATAAAGCTGTCGAATATAAACCAGATGATGCTGTGGCTTGGTTAAACTGGGGATTGGCATGAGAAAAGTTGGAGAGATATTCTGAAGCGATCGCCTCCTATGACTTTAAGCCAGATTGCTTCAAACCTTAGAACAAACGCGGCTATGCTTTAGTGAGACTGGGTGATGACAGTGAAGCCATTGATAGCTTTAATAGAGCATTGGAAATTAATCCCGATTATGCGGATGCTGATTACAATACAGCCGCCTGTTATGCTCTTCAAGGTGAGGTGGAATTAGCCTTAGATAATCTCCAGCAGGCAATTGAAGTTAATTCTAAGTATAAAGACTATGCAGAAACTGACCTAGATGTTGAAGAAATTTCTGCAGATGAGGGCTTCCAGGAGTTGATTGAGAGTTATTGCAGTAGGAAAACGCTTCCCAGGTTGCGAGGGTGATTAACTCACAATTTCCTCACATTTTCTTCTTAATCTCAAAATAGAAATCCTATAAACAAAATTTCTGATTTAAAAATAGGAGGGCAGATGCCATGTCATCTTTCAATCCTTCTAATTACTGGCTAATCGGATCATTTCCCGTCCAAATCTGTATCGCGGTCAACTCCAGTTTTAGAATCCGGTCAAGGGTGTTATAGGGAACAGAAAACCCAAAACTGGAACTGTGACCCACTGCGATTGTTGTTCTGGAGATTTAGTCCAAGCGCAGAAGGCTAATAAGATTTCCTATGCTGCCTATTATCTATTCCGATGATTTTTTACTACATGACACTGGTTATTTTCACCCAGAAACACCGGAACGTCTAACAGTCATTAAGCAAGCCCTCAAGGCTGCTCCTTGGGCTGATAAATTGGAATGGCGCACACCCACTCCAGTTGAAGAGCGCGACCTCATGCCTTATTTACAAAACGTTCATGACTCTAGTTACATCAATGGGGTACGGGCACTCTCTAATAGAGGAGGCGGCTATATTGACAGCGATACGGTAGTTTCGCCCCGCACCTATGAGGTAGCTTTGCTTGCAGTGAGTGCTTGGTTAGACGGGGTAGATTACGTACTGACCACAGGAGAACCTGTATTTGTGCTGGCGCGTCCTCCCGGACACCATGCTTTGCGGGAGGTGGGAATGGGATTTTGTATTTTTAACAATGAGGCTTGTGCAACCGATTATGCCCTACAAAAACCTGGAGTTAACCGGATTGCCATTCTTGATTGGGATGTGCATCATGGTAATGGGACACAAACTCTAGTGCAATCCAACCCCCAAATTGCCTACATCTCCTTACATCAATCATCCTTGTTTCCTGGCACTGGATGGTCAACTGAGCATGGCAAATACAATAATGTGCTGAATTTTTCTATGCTTCCAGGTAGCACCATAGTGGATTATCAACCCTTATTTGAGGAAAAGGTTATTCCTTTCTTAACCAACTTTTATCCAGATTTGTTGATCGTTAGTGCAGGCTATGACGCAATTGAAGATGACCCCCTAGCGGACATTTGTCTCCAACCGCAAGACTTTGAAGTGTTTACTAAGTATTGTTTACAGGTAACTCGTCGGATTTTGTTTGGTTTGGAGGGTGGTTATGACCTCAAGACTTTAGCTCAGTCAGTAGTGGCAACAGTGGAAAGTTGTTTGCTTTAGCAAAATTAGGACTGATGCAAATCAACTTGGAAAACCTGCGTTTTTCTTAACGATAATTGCTGAATTATCACTACACTACTTACGATGTGTTTTACAAATTCAGAAAAATTTTATTCATTTCTTAACCAAATTTTGAAGAGAATTTGCTAGTAATTGAATGCAACTTAGGAATTAAGCGATGCTAACTCAGCATCAGACCTATTTCTACTAGCGAGCAACTCCAAACTGTTCACGAGGGACTGTTCGCACATACAATGACGAATTATATTTAAGGAGGAAGTGGCGATAAAATTTATGATGTAGCTCAATCAATGGTAACGACGAATGAAATTTATTTACCTTAAATTTACTGTCCAAACCCGGAGAAATTATTAATTCGTAAATCAAGATTCCAAATCTGTAGTTATTCTAGCAGGTGAGAGCAAGTAAATCACTCTTTCCCACCAGAATTGCCAATTGAATGTAACTATTAATCCTACTGAAATTACTAATTCCATCGCCAGGCACCAACAAATTTAACCCCGATGTCGCGCTTGCCTATAACTCTTCACCCTACAACAAGCATCAACCATGCAAACTTTTAGCTTCACACCCGACCCCGCCTATGACATTCTGCGCTCTGAACGCCAACCTCTGAGTTCCTTCTTTGCGCCCAAAAGTGTCGCCGTCATAGGTGCTAGCGATAGTCCAGGTAGCGTCGGACGCACTCTGCTGTGGAACCTTGTGAGTAGCCCTTTTGGTGGTACAGTGTTCCCCATCAATCCCAAACACAAAAGTGTCATGGGAATTAAAAGTTATCCCAATATTGCCGCCGTCCCAGAAAAGGTTGACTTAGCAGTGATTGCGACTCCTGCTGGCACTGTACCAGGAATTGTCCGCGAGTGCGTGGCAGTAGGTGTAAAAAGTGCAATCATCATTTCCGCTGGCTTTAAGGAAATTGGCGCCCCCGGTATCGAACTAGAGCAACAAATCCTAGAGGAAGCCTCCAAGGGTAAACTCAGAATTATCGGTCCCAACTGCCTCGGCTTGATGAATCCCCATACTGGACTCAACGCTACCTTTGCCAGCAAGATAGCGCCTCCTGGTAAGGTCGGGTTTATCAGTCAAAGTGGTGCCCTTTGTACCTCTATTCTTGACTGGAGTTGGCGGGAAAACGTCGGGTTTAGCGCTTTTATTTCCATCGGCTCCATGCTAGATGTGGGCTGGGGTGACTTGATTTATTATCTCGGTGATGACCCGCATACTCAAAGCATTGTTATTTACATGGAATCCATTGGGGATGCACGGTCGTTTCTTTCTGCAGCCCGCGAAGTTGCCCTCACCAAGCCGATTATTGTGATTAAAGCCGGAAGGACTCAAGCCGCTGCTAAAGCCTCTGCTTCCCATACGGGAGCGCTGACTGGGAGTGATGAAGTTCTCAACGCCGCCTTTCGTCGTTGTGGGGTGTTGCGCGTAACGCGCATCTCGGAACTGTTCAATATGGCAGAGGTACTGGCGAAACAACCCCGTCCTCAAGGTCCACGCTTAACGATTATTACCAATGCTGGGGGACCGGGTGTGCTGGGAACGGATATGCTGATTACCAGTGGTGGGGAACTGGCGGAACTTTCCGCAGAAACTATTACTGCCCTTAACCAAACCCTACCTCCCTACTGGAGCCATGCTAACCCGATTGATATTTTGGGGGACGCCGACCCGCAGCGCTATGCTAAAACCCTGGAAATTGCTGCTCGTGACCCTAATAGTGATGGTTTGCTGGTGATTCTCACACCCCAAGCGATGACTGACCCAAGCAAAACGGCTGAGCATCTTGTAGCCTGTGTGGAACAAGGAAAAATTGCCCCTGGTAAACCCATCATCGCTAGTTGGATGGGGGGCGCTGAAGTGACACCTGGGGAAGCAATTCTCAATCGTGCCAGCATTTCCACTTATCCCTATCCAGATTCAGCGGCTCGTGTATTTAATTACATGTGGCAGTATAGTTATAATCTGCGCGGTATTTACGAAACCCCAGCCCTGCTTGAGGATTGGGATGGTTTACCAGACCGCACGAGCGCTAAAAATCTCATTGTCGCTGCCAGGGAAGCCGGGCGTACAATCCTGACGGAACAAGAGTCTAAACAAATACTAGAAGCCTACGGTATTCCGACGGTGAAAGCCTGCGTTGCTAGTAGTGTTGATCAAGCCGTCGAATTGGCAGATTCTTTGGGCTATCCCGTCGTCCTGAAACTGCTGTCCAAAACCATCACCCATAAGACAGATGTGGGGGGTGTGCAGTTAAATCTCATGGATGCCGAGGCTGTCCGCTTAGCTTATCACGCGATTCAAACTTCTGTGTCTGAAAAAGTCGGGGTCGAACACTTCCTGGGTGTGACGGTACAGCCGATGATTGACCTGCACAACGGCTATGAATTGATTATCGGTAGTAGTCTAGACCCGCAATTTGGTCCGGTGCTGCTGTTTGGTATGGGTGGACAACTGGTGGAAGTATTCCAAGACCGGGCGATCGCACTCCCCCCCCTGAATACTACTCTAGCGCGACGGATGATGGAACAAACCCAAATCTACAAGGCTCTCCAAGGTGTCCGGGGGAGAAAAGCCGTGGATCTTGCCGCTCTAGAGCAACTGATGGTGCGGTTTAGCCAGCTAGTTGTGGAACAGCACTGGATAAAAGAGATTGATATTAACCCCTTACATGCTTCATCTGAGAGACTGATGGCGCTCGATGCTCGGATCGTCCTCCAGGAATTAGATGTCAAGGAAGAGGAACTACCCAAACTGGCAATTCGTCCCTATCCTACGCAATACGTGACATCTTGGATGATGAAAGATGGCACAGAAGTGACCATTCGTCCCATTGCTCCAGAAGATGAGCCATTAGCGGTGAAGTTCCACACCACCCTATCGGAGCAAAGCGTCTATTTTCGCTACTTCCATTTGATGAAACTCAGCCAGCGCATCGCTCACGAGCGGCTGATGCGGCTGTGCTTTATCGACTACGACCGAGAAATGGCGCTGGTTGCTGACTATAAAAATCCGGAAACTGGAAACCATGAAATTCTAGCAATTGGTCGCTTAAGTAAATTACATGGTTTTGACGAGGCAGAATTTTCGATGATGGTCAGCGACCCCTATCAGCGGCAAGGATTGGGTACTGAACTACTGCGACGGTTGATTCAAATTGGTCAGGATGAAAATATCAAGCGAATAACTGCTGAGATTTTACCTGATAATTTACCTATGCAGAAAGTATCTAAAAAAGTTGGATTCCGCCTCCATCGCAGTGCTGATTTAGTCAGGGCAGAGATTAATTTGTAGGGGTTATTTGTTTACCAATCTCCCGACTTCTATTGGGTCGGGAGAACCTGGATCTAAAATCCCACTATCACGAATTTACTGCCGCTTCTCGTGCTGCTGCCGCTTGATCGGGATGAATTCCCAACCGGGTGAGATTAATCCTTCCCTTGCTGTCAATTTCTCGAACTTTGACAATTACTTCATCACCAACAGCGACTTCATCCTCAACTTTACCAACGCGGTAGTCGGCTAATTGGGAAATGTGAATCATGCCTTCCTTACCAGGGAGGAATTCCACAAAGGCACCAATAGGTATAATTCGAGTTACACGACCTACGTAAACATCCCCTTCGTTTAACTTGCGGGTCATACCTTGAACGATACTGCGGGCTTTCCGTGCCTTGTTTTCATCTACAGCGGAAATGGTGACAGTCCCATCATCCTCAATGTCAATTTTAGCTCCCGTTTCTTCAGTAATCCCCTTAATTGTCTTACCACCAGGACCAATCACCAGACCAATCATGTCTGGGTCTATCTTAATGGTCAGCAAGCGTGGGGCAAAGGGTGACATTTCGCTGCGCGGTTGGTCAATGGTGGCAAGCATTTTTTCCAGAATGTGCAACCGTGCAGTTTTTGCCTGGTCAACGGCTTTGGCGATGATGTCTATGGACAGACCAGTTATTTTCATGTCCATTTGCAAGGCGGTAATGCCGCTATCGGTACCTGCTACTTTGAAGTCCATATCACCCAGGAAGTCTTCAATGCCCTGAATATCTGTCAAAACGCGCACTTCGTCGCCTTCTTTAATCAAGCCCATTGCCGCACCACTGACGGGTTTGGTTAGGGGTACACCAGCATCCATTAATGCCAGGGTGGAACCGCACACGGAACCCATAGAGGTGGAACCGTTGGAGGACAGTACCTCAGACACTACGCGAATTACGTAGGGAAACTCCTGTTTTGGTGGTAGCACGGGTAACATTGCCCGTTCCGCCAGCGCCCCGTGACCGATTTCCCGGCGTCCCGGCGCCCGCATGGGCTTGGTTTCGCCGACGGAGAAAGGTGGGAAGTTATAATGGTGGAGGTAACGCTTTTCTTGATCCTGTTGCAGGTCATCGGTTAATGATTGCGCGTCTCCTGGTGTACCTAGAGTACAAGCAGATAATACCTGGGTCAGTCCTCGGTTAAATAACCCGCTACCGTGAACCCGTTTTGGTAGGAGATCAACTTGACAAGAAACTGGTCGGACTTCATCTAGCTTGCGTCCATCAACGCGTACACCATCTTCAACGATTTGCCGCCGCATCAGTTTTTTGGTAATGTCTTTAAAAGTTTTGTCAAGAGCTTTACCGTCAGCGGCGGTAGCCAGACGAATTGGGTCTGAGTCTGATAATTGGTCAATTTCAGCAGCAATAGCGTCTTTGACTGTATCGAGTTGGGCATCCCGTTCGGTTTTAGTCAGGTCAAACTGGGAGAGGATTTGTTTAATTTGGGCGGTGGCGCGATCGCGGATAAAATTCTCGAGTGTGGGGTCTACTTCTGGAGGTGTTTCTTGAACAATTTCCAGACCCAATTCGGACATTAATTCATACTGGGCTTGGATTAAATCCCGCACGGCTTCATAGCCAAAATCAATTGCCTCAATAATATCTTGCTCTGACAATTGATTTGCGCCTGCTTCCACCATAATGACACCATCGGGTGAACCGGCGACGACTAAATCCAACTCACCCGCTTCCACTTCGGCGTAGGTGGGGTTGATAATAAAATCATCTCCTACCAAGCCGACGCGCACGGCTGCCATTGGTCCATTAAAGGGAATCTTTGCTAACAGTGTGGCAATGGAAGCACCTGTGACTGCTAATACATCTGGTGGGACTAACTCATCCATACTCAGAGTCATCGCCACAATTTGCAAGTCATCCCGCAACCAGCTTGGGAATAGGGGACGCAGCGGACGGTCAATTAACCGGCTGGTGAGAATTGCTCTTTCTGGTGGTCGTCCTTCCCGCCGCAAAAAACCCCCTGGTATCCTCCCTGCAGCATACAATCTTTCCTCGTAGTCTACGGTCAGGGGAAGAAAATCAATGCCTTCTCTGGCTGCTGAGCGTGTGGCGGTTACTAAAACTGCTGTATCCCCAGATTGTATCAAAACTGACCCGCCAGCCTGGGGAGCTAGCAAGCCTACCTTCAGTCGAATATCCCTACCATCAAAGGATATTGACTTATCAAATTCTGCCATTCAGTTCTTTGTCCTTCTTTTTCGCTATTCTTTCTCTGTGGCGATCCTAACATTTATGCACTGTTGGTGACGTGACTGATAGGACGTTGTATCAGATGACTTTTACTTTAAACCACGATACATTATCAGCGCGTCTACTGCTTCAGTATTAGTTAGCTTCGCCGCTTGCTCAATGCGCCCTATAGTCTGAAATCCCAAAGATTGCCACAATCTAATCGAGGGTATATTAGTTGCAAACACTAGGTTGAACATTACTGCCTCGTAGCCTAGGGCGGCGGCAATCTCTAACATTGATTCTCCCATAAATCTGCCAATTCCTTCACCGCGCATCTCTGGTTGTACAATAAAACCAGCGTTACATATATGGCTACACCTACCTGGAAAGTTAGGCTTGATATAAAATGCTCCTAGGACTCTTGGTCTGTTGGGTTCATCACCATCCCCAGCTTTCCTGACTACGAAGGAATCACCAAGCAGCCAGTAAGCAGCAAATTCTCCAACCGATAGGGGATGATTTTGGGGATAGGTTTTACCTTCGTTAATTACAATATTCAGTAAACACCTGACTACCTCCACTTCTTGCGAATGCATATAATCGAGTTCAACGGTCATACCATTTCTTAATATTTTCTGAAGTGGAAGCTGCATTTTTAGTAAATTATAGTTATGAGTTTTTCTACTTAATTGAAATTGAGATTTTTTTTTAAATAAAAAGGAATGATATTAATATTTACCAAGCAGTAGTTTAATTTAATTAAGCTAAAACTAATCAAAGATATAAAGTTTATTTTGGCGTTAATCAGAGTAGCTGTCAAATGGCAATTTTACATGGTAGCTGGTTACTAAAAAATCAGGGTGGGTGTTTATTTATTTGGGGAGAAACGTGGCGTTCTTTGTTAAGTTCCTCCCAGTCTGGGGATACAGCAGAGGTGCTAAACCATCCTTTGGCGATGACACCGAAGGAATTGCAGGAGTGGTTACTGAGCCGGAATTTAGCAATTTTCAATTCTATCCCCCAACCACAAGTGACAAAAGTCGCTGCCAGCAGAGGGAAGCGCAAAGGTACAAGTGAAGCCAATTTACCACTACCATCCCACACTCAAATCCTTGCCCTAGCTAGTTATATTGCCAACAGCGCCGAGTCCGGAGACACGCAGGTGCATCCGCTACATTCGGGAACAGTAGTTTCCGAAGCAGAACGGGCATCCTCTTTCTTGCAACCCTGGCGTGTTGAGGGGTTTTGTTTACAACCCCTAGAAGCGATGAAATTCTTGGCTTCTCTACCCCTAGGTGCGGAAGAAGGGAATAGCTTTTTGGGCGGTGATTTACGCTTTTGGTCGCAAATTGCTCGCTGGAGTCTGGATTTAATTGCCAGGTGCAAGTTTTTACCGATACTTCAAAATCAAGAAGATGGTAACGGTGTTGCTAGCTGGAGGGCACTATTAGATAGTTCTGTAGACCAAACCCGATGGTCGAAATTCTCCCAAATGATGCCCTTGGGGTGTCGGATGTATCAAATGGGGCATGGGGAATGGGTAATTGGGAATGGAGAAAGTAATCACTCTTGGCTTCATGTAGATTTACCGCTAGAACCTCAAGAATTGTTGCGGGAATTTCTCAACAGCATGGTAGATGCTCAAGTACGGGCAATGGTAGGTTCGCAAACGATACTGGAACCGCGTTTATTAGCTACAGTGCAATCCCCTGTGCGTGAATGGTTACAGGGTTTGGTGAGTGCATCTGGGACAGTGAAAGCCGAACCTGTGGCAGCAGAAAGATTACAGGCAGCGTTGAATGCTTGGACGACACCGCTGCAATACGAACTTGCAACTGGATGTCGATTTCACGCTTGTTTTGAGTTGCGTCCTCCCAGCGATGGGGAAGGGGAGTGGACTTTGGCTTACTTCCTACAGGCGGCGGACGATGCTAACTTTTTGCTGGATGCGGCGACAATTTGGCAGCATCCTGTGGAAAGCTTGACATGGGGGGGACGCACCATTGAACAACCCCAAGAGACTTTTTTACGCGGTTTGGGGTTAGCTTCCCGGCTTTATCCACCCATTGCATCCAGTTTAGACAGCGAATATCCCACATTTTGCCACCTCACCCCCGTCCAAGCCTATGAGTTTATCAAAGCGGTGGTGTGGCGGTTTGAAGATAGCGGTTTAGGGGTTATTTTACCTCCCACTTTAGCAGGAAGGGGTGAGGTGGCGAACCGTCTCGGCTTGAAAATCACTGCCAAAACCCCCAACAAAAAGCAAGAGCGTCTGGGTTTGCAGAGTTTGCTGAATTTCCAGTGGGAATTAGCAATTGGTGGACAAACCCTTACCAAAGCCGAATTTGATAGACTTGTGGCTTTGAATAGTCCCCTGGTGGAGATTAACAACGAGTGGGTAGAGTTGCGTCCTCAAGATATTAAAGTGGCGCAAAATTTCTTTACCTCCCGTAAAGAGCAAATGTCGTTGTCATTGGAAGATGCTTTGCGTCTGGGTAGTGGGGATACCCAAACGATTGAAAAATTACCAGTAGTCAGTTTTGAGGCGTCTGGGGCGTTACAGGAATTGATAACTACCCTGACGAATAATAAAGCTCTGGAACCCTTAGCCACACCGGATAGTTTCAAAGGAGAGTTGCGTCCCTATCAGCAGCGAGGGGTAGCTTGGCTGGCTTTTCTGGAGCGGTGGGGCTTGGGTGCATGTCTCGCGGACGACATGGGACTGGGGAAATGCGTCAGCAAAGATACACGCATTTATGTAAATGGCAGCCTCAAAACAGCAGAAGATATCTGGAAAACCTATGCTGGTGAAACACTGTTTGATGGTGAGGGTTTCTGGGCTGAACCAACGCAGAAATTACTGGTCAACTCCATCAATGAGGAAACTGGTAAGCTGGTTCAAGCTCCCATAAGGCGACTTTATCGGCAGCAGGTTAGCGAAAAGTTAAGAAAAGTTACACTGCAAGATGGTAGCAGCATTACCATCACCCGTCGCCATAAGCTACTGACAAATCAAGGCTGGACAAATCAATTTCAAGTAGGTGATTACGTCTGTGTACCTGCCAAAATGGTTTGGGAAGGAAAGCCGTCAGATGCTGATTTAGTCAAGTTTCTTGCTTGGCAGATTGCTGAAGGCTATGAAGAGGATTGTGGGAGTGTCAACATCTCACAAAAAGATGTTAGTAGATTAGAGGAATTACTTGATATATTCCAGCGCCTTGGAAAGCGCTATAACCTCAAAATTAACAGTCCTAACATCCACACTAGCCCGGGAAAAGTTCCCTATATTCGAGTTAATAGCCAAGACTATCGGCGCTTCTTAGAAGCTCAAGGTTATGCGTGGGGTAAATTATCGGCTGAAAAATCAATTCCACCCTTTATAATGCAGGCAGATTTAAGCGCAGTGCGCCTATTTTTGCGTCACTATTTTGATGCTGAATCTGCTGTTATTTCCAGTATGCGAAGCATCGAAATCAGCACAGCTTCACCGCTGCTTATCCATCAACTTTCTACTCTAATACGGCGTTTGGGAATTTGGTTGCGAATTGCACCTAAACAAAAGCGTGCCACCAATGGTAGTGGAATTTATCGCCCTTATTATATAGGTACAATTGGAGGTAACAGCGCCAGGAGATTTTTGCAAGAAATTGGGTTTAGTAACCCAGTTAAACAGCAGAAGTTAGAAGCAATTTGTCAACGGATAAGTAATACAAACGTTGAAGGAATCCCGGCTTCTGAGATTGTGGCTGAAACAGTAAAAACCACTGGAATACCCCTGCGACATTTTGGGATGCATAACACTGTTTACATTCAGGGAACACAGCAATTTTCCAGAGATAGCTTAGAAAGGGTATTAGTTGGTATGAACCGGATGATTTCTGGGGAATCACAACAGGAATATCAACTACTAAAACCTTCCAAGTGGACTACTAAAACTCTGGAAGCCTATGCTCGGTTAGATGTAGAACAGTTAAGCAGCACTAGACAAAAATTACAAAAGCTGCTTGACCAAGAAGTCTTTTACTGCCAAATTGAAAGCATCGAGGAGATTGATTACGAAGGATGGGTTTATGACTTTGAAGTTAGCAAACATCATAACTTTGTTGCTAACAATATTATCTGCCATAACACCATCCAGTTTATTGCCTTCCTCCTGCATCTTAAAGAACAGGAAGCATTGGAAAAACCCACCCTTCTAGTATGTCCCACATCAGTATTAGGCAACTGGGAAAGAGAAGTCAAAAAATTTAGCGGTTCCCACCTGAAAGTTTTGCAATATCACGGTGACAAACGTCCCAAAGGAAAGGCATTTGTCGAAGCAGCAAACAAGCATAACATAATCATCACCAGTTACGCATTGATTCATCGTGATTTAAAATCATTGCAAAGCGTTAATTGGCAGGGAATAGTATTAGATGAAGCCCAAAACGTGAAGAATGCTGAAACCAAACAATCTCAAGCAGTGCGACAGTTAGAAGCAGAATTTCGCATTGCCCTAACAGGGACACCAGTAGAAAATAGACTGCAAGAATTGTGGTCGATTTTAGACTTTCTGAACCCTGGATATTTAGGCAATAAACAATTCTTTCAACGTCGCTTCGCTATCCCGATTGAGAAATATGGTGATACGGCTTCCTTGCAAACATTGCGCGGACTAGTTCAACCCTTTATTTTACGCCGCTTAAAAACCGACCGCGACATCATTCAAGACTTGCCAGAAAAGCAGGAAATGAATGTATTTTGTGGTTTAAGTAGCGAACAAGCGAAGCTTTATCAAAAAACAGTTGATGATTCCCTGGCAGAAATTGAATCTGCTGATGGAATCCAACGCAAAGGCATGATTTTAGCCTTACTCACAAAGCTCAAACAAATCTGCAATCACCCCGGACAATACTTAAAGCAAACCACCATTACAGAACCCCGTCAATCGGGTAAATT
>Ga0114939_10002646_pt1 | contig 13126 bp, 15 predicted proteins | sample AshMeaCrysSpring_FD_87196 | JGI IMG/M metagenome (GOLD analysis project Ga0114939, IMG submission 87196) | Groundwater microbial communities from Big Spring, Nevada to study Microbial Dark Matter (Phase II) - Ash Meadows Crystal Spring | ecosystem: Environmental > Aquatic > Deep subsurface >... | reverse complement strand
TTTTGTAGCATCAATATCTATGCAAAAGCACTGGATAATTTTCTTAATTTCTGGAGTTGTAAGTTTACTGTATGGAATCATAAGAAGAAAGTATAGGAATTACTTTCTTCTAGGCAAGAGCCAATATAATTTCACGCAACAAGATTATTTACCGTTCCACTTGATGCGCTCATACTTCACGTAAGTGTTCATCCTGATGTTGTCCACAAAGCTCCAGTATCAACAAATGTTATCCCTGCCTCGAGAATTGCTGGAGATGTCCAATTCAGTGAAAGTGTAGAACCATCAAGAAAAGTTACACTCGTACTCGCGAATGTAAAAGAAAGATACATAGAAAATGCACCTATAACGAGTCCTATAGGAGCAAAAAACTTAAGAGAGGACAATTTCATAATTGGAGATTAGGTCAATCCATTGTATGGAGAAGGAGTAAAAAGCAAATAAAGTAAGGAAAATTCACTTTATTTTCACTTATCCATAGCAACATTGGAAAGTCTATCCGCTTCAGTGTTTTGTTCTCGAAAAATGTGAGTAAAAGAAATCTGTCCCTCCCACGATTTTAAAACTTCTTGGATTTGAAGAAATATTTTTTTTAATTCTTGATTTTTAACTTTATAGTTTCATGAAAGTTGTTCAATAACAAGTTTACTATCTGCTCGTAAGTCTATCTCAGTCGCTCAAAGATCTATGGCTCTTTGTATGCCAAGGAATGCTGCTGTATATTCTGCAACATTATTCGTGGCAGTGCCAAGGAATTTAAATCTTCGTTCGATAACCTTCCCTCATGAGTCAGTAATATATACCCCACACCCTGCATATCATGGATTTCCTCTTGATCCACCATCTGTATAAACAATATATTTCATGTTGATTAGTATAAAAAAAACTCTTGCAAATCAAGCAAGAGTTTTTTCTTTTTGAAGTTTTTCTATTCCTTCATACTTTCCACACCACTTACGATTTCAGATACTTCCTTTGTAATTGCAGCCTGTCGAGTTTTATTGTAGACAAGAGTAAGTCCAGAGGCTTTTTTACTTGCAGCATCTTTTGCATTCTTCATAGCTACCATACGAGCAGCATGTTCAGAGGCTTTTGATTCAAGAAGTGTCTCGTGAGTGAGAGCATCGAGAATCATCGGAATTGTATAATCTAAAATTACTGCAGGACTTGGTTCTATGGTATATGTAAGACTTTCTTCCGCTTGGAAAGCTTTCCCTGCAACCTCCTCCAGAAACTCCTGTATCTGATTTTTATGAAGAGGAAAAAGTGTTTTTACTGTTGGAAGTTGAGAAATAGCAGAAATGTAGTGACTATAGATAAAGACAATTTTTGAGTATTTTCCACTATCCCATTCTGAGAGGAGAAAACGAACAATTCTTCGAGATTCAGTCGTTGTAAGAGGGTCTTTTATCTCATCAGAAAAGTCAGCAATCAAATTTTGTCCCGTTCGCAAAATAAAATCACGAGCTCTTTTTCCAATAGTTACAAAGTCATACTCTCTCGTATATGGTGCATCTTTATCATCTCGGATATACTCAGTTGTTTTCTTAAAAAGATTTACATTATATCATCCACAAAGTCCCTTTTGAGAAGCAATGAGGACAATAAGTTCTTTTTTTGATTCCTTGGGAAGAGAAAAACGACCAAATACTTCTTCATCATGACTCACACGACCAAGTATTTCGAGAGTTGCAAGAGCAAAAGGACGAAGATGGTATACACTATCTTGAGCCTTTTTCATCTTTACTGTCGAAATAAGCTCCATAGCTTTGGTAATTTTTCCAGTATTTTTTACGGATTTTATACGAGATTTAATTTCTTTTTGATTGGGCATAGAATTGGTCTATGATTATTTCTTTTGAGTAAAAAGTTCTCCAAAGTTTTCGAGAAATGCAGAAAGATTTGCCTTTGTTTCATCAGAAAAATCTCCTTTTTCACGGATAGAGGCAAGAATCTTCTCCTCACGATCAAGAGCAATATAGAGATCATGTTCGTACTTTCCGATATCAGCAACATGAACCTTATCGAGATAACCACTATTTCCAGCAAATATAATACATACTTGTTTTTCAAATGGTACTGGAGCATATACTCATTGCTTGAGAATTTCCACCATTCTTTTTCCTCGTTCAAGTTGCTTCTTTGTATCAGCATCAAGATCTGAAGCAAACTGAGCAAATGCTTCAAGTTCACGATATTGAGCAAGAGAAAGCTTCAGAGTACCCGCGTTCTTTTTCATTGCCTTTGTTTGAGCAGAACCACCAACGCGAGATACAGAAAGTCCCACATTGATTGCTGGTTTTATACCAGAGTTAAAAAGTCCTGATTCAAGAAATATCTGACCATCGGTAATTGATATGACATTTGTCGGAACATATGCAGACACATCACCACCTTGAGTTTCAATAATAGGAAGTGCCGTCATAGAACCTGCACCAAGCTCATCATTCAATTTCGCTGCTCGTTCAAGGAGACGAGAGTGAAGATAAAATACATCCCCAGGATATGCTTCACGTCCAGGTGGACGACGAAGGAGGAGAGACATCTCACGATACGCATTTGCATGCTTCGTAAGGTCATCATAAATGATGAGTGCATGTTCACCCTTAAACATAAAGTATTCACCCATCGCAGCCCCTGTATAGGGAGCAAGCCACTGCATGGCAGCTGGAGCAGATGCACCTGCAGAAACAATAATTGTATAATCAAGTGCTCCTGCCTTCTTGAGTTCCTCAGCGATAGCAACGACTTTTGAATCTTTTTGTCCGATGGCAACATAGATACATTTCACTCCATTTCCCTTTTGATTGAGGATAGTATCGATGGCAATTTGAGTTTTTCCTGTTTGACGGTCACCAATAATAAGTTCTCTCTGTCCGCGTCCGATAGGTACAAGTGCATCAATCGCCTTGAGACCTGTTGCGAGTGGTTCATGAACGGATTTACGACTCATAACTCCTGTGGCAACTCTTTCTGCTGGATAATATTCTTTTGTCTTTATTTCACCTCTTCCATCAATAGGGTTTCAAAGGGCATCAACAACACGACCGAGAAGAGCTTCGCCGACAGGAACTTCGAGGATTTTCCCAGAAGCCTTTGCGACCATACCCTCACGAACCGAACTAAATCCAGAAAGAATAACGACTCATACTGAGTGTTCTTCGAGGTTCATGGCAACTCCACGAGCACCTGATTCGAAGTCAACAACTTCATTATAGGCAACTCCTCTGAGTCCGACAACCTTTGCGATTCCATCACCGAGATACGAAACCACCCCAGCAGAGACTCTCTCAGGAGAGAGATCAGCAGAATCAATACGCGCTTCGATGCTTTTAATAAGCTCCTCTGCAATATGAACTGATGTTTGAGACATAAAAGAAAGTATTATTTACTAAAGACTGATTTAAATTTTTGGAATGAGATATCTACGACTTCATCTCAGCAAAATATGCGAACACCTCCTACAATATAGGAAGACTGTTTATACTCGAGAGAGTACTCCTTTTCTTTTGTTTCAGGGAAATATTCAGGAAGCGCTCCCTTTACAAAAGATTCAAGTTTTTTCTGCTCAAATGAAAGAGGATACTCTACTCGAATAAAAAGAATTGGAGGACTTTTTGAATCTACAAGTTTTGCTCTATCTCCAGCCTGAAGTGTATAAGACTTATATGTTCTCATAACACGAAGAAGAGACTCAAGATCGGCACGAGAATATGATGTAAGATGGGAAGTCTTCATAATTATTAGAATTCTATATTTTTAGCGTTATTTTTTATAAATTCCACATTTGATTCATTTTTTCCGAAGAGTTTTTCATTCATTTTCAGAGCAATGTCGATAACTTTTCCCTTAAGTTCTAGAGCAATCATCTTGCGTTCATGTGCAACATCCGCAAATCACTTTGTTCGAGCTGCATCTGCATCAGCATGAGCACGAGCAACAATTTCTGCACCCTCTTTACGAGCATTTTCTGTAATTTCAGATGCAACAATCTTTGCTGAAAGCTTCGCTTCATCAATGATATTTGTTGCTTGATTATGTGCATCTGAAAGAATATGTTCAGATTTTTGAAGTTGTTCATCAAGCATAACTCTTTTTTTTGCCTCTTCATCAAGAAAGCGAAGGTATGGAGAAAAGAGAAATTTCCAGAGAACAAATATGATAATTGCCAGATTTACTGACTGTATAAAAAGAGATGATATATCTATAAGTTCCATAAATGAAAAGTGAAAAACAAATAACTTTACTATAATTTGAAGTTATGAGTTATGAGTTGTTTATCCGAAAAAAACTACTTAAGAAGGAAAAGTGAAAGAAACGCAAGAAGTCCGAGAAGTTCAGCAAAAGCAAAAGCCATAAGCATAGGAGTAAAAATTTCTTTTGCAGCTGCTGGATTACGACCGATTGCAGACATAGCACCAAAACCAATAAGTCCAATAGCAATACCAGGTCCAATAAGAGCAAGGAGGGCGATACCTTTAGCGAGAGCAACGTATTCCATAGAAGAAAAATAAGAAGATAAAAAATATAGAGATTCCTGAAAGCCAGGAGAAAGATATCTTTATAGAGAAGAAAGATATCTCTGATCCAAGTTTCCGAAGGTCTTAATGGTGTTCTGCAACTGTGAGAGATTCTTTTAGATATACACCTGAGAGTGTCATAAATATAAACGCTTGTAGAAATGCTACGAGGAGCTCAAAGAACCAAAATGGAAGAACGAGTATTCCACCAACAGAACCAATCGGGATAAGAGTTCCAAGATACGCCATAACCCCAATCAATGCCACTCATGCAAATATATTGGCAAAAAGTCGAACTGAGAGAGAAAGGATACGAGTGAATTCTCCGAGGAAGTGAATCCATCCAACAGGAACATTGATAATTTTTTCTACGAGACTTGAACCACTCCAGTTAAAGAGATAGTGTCCAAAATGATGAAATAATCCTTTTTTAAATATACCTGTCATCTGCGCTACAAAAATCGTCGTTACTGCAAGCACAACTGTCGTATTCATATCTGAGTTAATTGGACGGAGGTATGCGTGCATTGCCGGAAATGAGAGATTAATCCAATCAAATATGAGACCAAAAACATTTCCGAGAAAAATAAATACAAAGAATCAGCCAACAAGTGGGAGAAACTTTCGAGCGATTCTCTTTTCTGAAAGAGCATTTGTGAGAAAATCATCGAGTCGAGAAACCATATCCATACCGAATGCACGAACTCGTGGAAGTCCATTTGTTCGGAGAGCAGTATAAAGTACTGCAACTCCGAGAAAAAGGAATACCATAAATATCCATGTAGAGAGAATAGTATTCGTTACAGGAAAACCCATAACAGAAAGCCCATCTATAACCTCACCCTGCGTTCCAGGAATATGAGGTCCTGCATGATGCTCTGTAGTTGCATGAAGCTCACCAGAAATGCTATGAGCTTCTGATGAAATGAGGTTTCCAGTATGTGTAATAGTTGTAGCCTGAGACATGAAAATACAAATTTGAACGAAAGAACGCGAGGAGTATATAAAAAGTGGTATTTTTTGCAAGTTTTTCCCCTACAAAACTTTCTTGTCTATGCTTTTTATAGAATAATTCAAAATTTGCATAATTTAAATTTATATGTTAGATTAATAATATACCTAACAAATACATATGGATAATCAAGAAATTAATTCTGTAGCAGAAACTATTTCCCAAGAAATACATACTTCTCCTATGGTACTAGAAAGTAGAAAGAGTTATAAACTCATTTTCACAATCGTGGGAGTACTTATTTTATTTATCTTAATAACTGGATGAGTATTTATATATCTTACCTCAGGAAATAAAGCAACGAGCCTATCTGGTGAAATCGAACTAAATAGTGCTCCCCCACAAGAAACAAATACTTTGAGTGGAACATGAAGTAATTGAAAAGTGGGGAGTTGAGTGGAAAGTAATAAAAATTCAATTCCTGAGAAAGAATCTATTAAAAAAGAATCAAGTATACCAAAAGTTTTTAAAATAAAAAGCTATACAAAAAATGAAAATAATTCTTACGAATATATAAGTTACTGAAGCGCCATATCTATTGGTGGTGGGAGAATACTAACAAATGCACATGTAGTTCTCGATGAAAATGATATCCCAACAGGAAACTATAACCTCTGCGTACCAAAAAATGATTCCGAAGCACCAGAATGTATAGGTGCCCTTGAGCTCGTAAAGTATGATAAGACAAATGATATAGCATTATTGTTTTTATTGAAAGACTCTACTGATTTATGACAACCTGTTGATACTACAGAAAAGGAGTTATCTATGGGTGAGACCGTAAAGATTTATGGTTATCCTTCAAACGGGGGAAGTACTCTCAGTCTGACTGAATGAAAAATGAGTGGCATGGAAAAACTTCACTATAAAGTAGATGCTAATATCGATAACGGGAACTCTGGATGAGGTGCATTTGATAAAGATAATAAATTTATATGAATGCCTTATGTGGCTCGTGTTTGACTTACAACTATGGGATATATTATTCCGAATAAAATGATAAATGAATTTTTATTAGAGGAGTGAGACATAACAAGATATGATACCTATGATAAAAATTTTGAGAACTATATCAGTGCAATAAATAAAACAGTACAAGAACAAAAAATAGTAAACCCATTTTTTAGTTTTGACTGATTCCAAAGGGGTTGATTTAAACTTGTTTCTGTATCTGGAGACATTGAAAGCGGTTACTCAAAATATGAATTTACTACAGTCTCTGAAAACACAAGGATTACCATATCCGTTCCACATGTTACAGGAAAGGCCCGTGTCCCCTATATAGCAGATATTTTAAAACTAAAGGATAATTTTGAGAATTTTGAGGTACTTGATGCGACTCAAACAGGATGAAAACTTGTACTAAAGCAAATTCGTGCAGAATGACTTAAAAAACAAAATGGAAATATTGATACAAATTATGCATTATATTTCTATACAACACAATGAGTAAATTATTCAATTGTGACAAAGAGTAAACGATGAGAAAAGAAAAAAGTAGAAAATGCTATAAGACTTTTTCTAGAGAATCTCCAAGTAACATGAAATACTACTAATTCAGTTTGGGATGATTTTGTTGAAGTATATTCTGGTTCTATTAGTCTCCCTGATTCAGTATATGCACAAGAGAGTTGTGAGGGGAAATGCTCGTATGCCTTTGTTCTGAATGAAAATAACTCGATTATATTAGATATAAATGAAAAGAGGTTTTCCGATAACCACTGAGCTACTCTCGCTACAGTCAGAGATGCAAGTCAGAGTATCATGGAAAAGCTCGGACAAGGAAATACCTCAACTGCAGAGATAAAGACAAATAAAAAGTGAATAAACTATATTTTCTCAAAGACAAAATGATCTGATGGTTCCCAGGAGATTATTGCAACATTTATCAGCTCAAACGATCCAAAGAATTTAGTTATTTATAGATTTTCTATAACTATAGAAGCATGAAATGAATATTTAGAGTCAGCATTTGAACAAGTAATTGATTGATTTTCATCAAATTTGTACAGTATACCATAAAAAAATATATCCCTCATTTTGAGGGATATATTTAAAAACATATTATAAATTTTTTTCATTTGTTTTATTATTAAAACTAACATACGGATAATATTTATTATACAAAATAATGAATATATCCATAAATAATAGTTCCAAAAAGACATATAACTCATATCCAAAAAAATCAGACTGACTTATGATAATTCATTCCTCAGTTTCATATTTGTTTTTTATGATAAATATCATAACCTCATGAGATGATAAAAAAACAGGCAAAGAAATGGCATACCTATAAACATCATAAGTGTCCGATCCGTTTTTCAGAGAACATATTCTAAGAAAATTGAGAATATAATAAATAAAAGTATTCCATAAAACCTTATTCTCATACTTATTAGTGAAAATTTCCATGATTTGTCAGCTTTTCATTTCTTAATTATAATAATATTAAAAAACTCGAGTAGTATACAAAATACTACAAGTATTAAAGCTATTTTTATAAGTTTATATGCCTCAGGTGATGTTATGATGGTATTTGTTATATCGAAAGTTTTGCTCATGGAAATAAAAATTAAACTACTACTCAATAATTTTTTACAAAAAGGTGTTTCATGTATTTACAAGATAAGAAAATCATGACTATTTCTTTAAAAGGAAATAATTAATCTAGTATATAAAACTGGTAGAAAAATCAGAGAGGGTATAAAATATAAAATATCCTAGTAAGAGTAGTATAATTTCATAAAACATGAATCTGTATTCCGCTTTTCAATATAGAAACCTTATCTTTAAGTATACATAAGCAATTAATACTATAATTACGATAAGCATACTTAAGTCTAGTCATCCAATTTTAGTAATACTATTTAAGTAGATATTATCTCAAATTAGAACTCATACTAAAACAAATACAGTAATTAAGCAAAAATCAGCTAAGAGGGATTTTAAGAAAAATCTATTTCATGTCTTATATAAGAAATATCTACCCAAAAGCATTATTCAATATGATAAGAATGGTGCAGAAATTCAAAGTATAGGAGCCCAGATAGAGCAACAAGTAAGAGGATTCATGGTAAAAATTTTAATTATTAAGGTTCTACTAAAACCTTCATGCACTAAAGTATATCTCCCCTAAGCTCATTAATGCAACTGAAAGGGCTCAAACGAAGAGCAAAGCTAATTCAATAAGAAAGTATTTCACTGAGTTATTTCACATTAAAATCCTTTCTCGTAGCGGAGTAATTATGAAAATAAGATAAAGTAAAATACAATCTTATTTAGCTCAAATAATCAACTAATAAAATCAAATACTCATATGGCTATTATATCAACAATCATATTGATTAGAGCAAATCTAATTCCTTTTGCATAATAAAAATATCTAATAATGAAGATTGGTAGTAAATAGGCAACATAAAATAGACTATCAAGCCAAAATGGTGTTTCTGAGTGAATCATATTATAAAATAAATGAGTAGATTTTTCTAGTACATTATATGCTTCCCTGTCGTATTCTCTGCCTGTGTAGAGGATAGTATTTATTTAAAAATTCAAACAATTTCTTTTACTTTAATAGAGTTTCCATCTGTACCGATTAAACCTAAATATGTTCATTTATTTTGTTCCAAAGAATATACATATATATCAATTGGAGAAGATTCTTTTCAAAAAGAAAAATTGAATTTTATATAGTATTTATTATCAGATGTCCACATAAATTTTTCTGCTTCATTGTTAGATTCGAATATAACCTTTCAAGAAGACAGTGATAAATTACCGTCATTTGAAACAAACTTTCTATCGTAAGAGTATTTTTGATTATTTTTTGGAAAAATTGGTCACTGATATTTTTTATTAGTATCTACAATAATATATTTATTACCATTGATTACTTTATTATTCATTAAATCAAGAATATATGTATTCTCTTCATGATTATAAAGTTTAACAATTATCTTTTCTGGAATAGAAAAATACCTTAAAGTTCATAAATAATTCCAGATTTGGTAAAAAAGAAATGAGGCAGAGATTAGTATAAAAAATGAGGCGAATACTTTTATTCAGAGAAATTTTTTCATAAGTTTATAGTTATTGAGAATTAGATTTTAAATAATTAAGCTGGTTTCGTACTAAGTTATATACATGGTCTGGAGTATTTATAACAAAGGGATCTTGGGAAATGAATCATCAAGCAGCTAAAGCTCTTCTTACTTCATCGGAACAATTATTTATGAGAAAATTATAAGTAGAATTTGAGTCAACAAAATTTTCTTGATAATAATTATAAACTCATTCCGTATCGATATATTGATTATCAATTTTTAGATAATTCCCATTAAAATTATTATTCATTATACCCTCTCGTAAATATTGTGTTTCATCATTATTTCTTCATAAAGAAAATGGTTCAAGAGCATAACCAGTAGGAGTAAAACTAATAGAATATTCCTTTCATCAATAAATAAAGTAAAGCATAGCATGAGAATATACTCATTGTCAGTCATCTGTAGCAAACTCCCGTTCAAAATACCAAACATTTCCTTCATTATTTTTTATAAATAATTTCTTCTCCCTTCCATCTCTATCCACATACTTCATCGGATTATTCGCAACATAAGTATACAGATTGATTTGGTCACTCGTACCTATTGGGTCTCTACTGATAAATCTACTCGTAGATGGGTCGTAGTATCTGGCTCTCATGTAGTAGAGATTGATTTCTCTATCATATTCTCTTCAAGTATACAATAGAGTATTACTCAAAGGCGAAGTGTTTCATGAACCTATAGGTAAGTAGACCGTGGATGTTCAGGTTCAGACTTTTATCTGTGTTTTTTATTTGAACTTTTTATTCAAGAAAATAAAGACTATTTCAAGAATTATAATAGCCAACAAATATCCTATAAAATCACTATATAGAAATGGCACCATACAATCCATATCTTTTGCTGATGATACTGAACATATAAAAATATACTTCTGAAGTAATTCAGCGATGTATTCTCCGAAATGAAAAACTAAAACAATAAATAATAAACCAATACTTATGTTTCTAGATAAAATTTTTATTTCTTTTTTTGAAACAAGATAGGAAAGAATGAAACTTAGTAGAATTCAACAAAAGAGAAATATTTCTAAATTAATAAATCTACTATGAAACAATGGAAAAATAAAAGAAAGAAGTATTGAAACAATAATTATGGAAATAATTTTTACTATAGACATAAGTATAAAAAGTTAATGTTTTAAAGATTTTCTGAGTTCTTGCTCTAAGGAACTTCTACGATTATATTCTGATGTTGTTTGAATGATAGCATTTGTAATTAAATTTTTCTTTTCATCTTTTGTTCATTTGATATATTCATCATGTAAGCTTATTCATGCATCATACCATACTGTATCAGTAAATTCGTCTGCTTCAGCTACCTTTGTAGCATCAGAGGAATTATAGCCTTCATTTTTTGCATTTGCCTCCTCAACAGCAAGGAAAGCACTTTTAACAAACCAAATTGGGAGAGGACTATTTTTCATGTTGAATCATGCTAATAAATTTCATAGATTTGAAGGTTCTATAAGTTCCCCATTGAAATATACTTTTCCATTATTTTGAGATGCCTTCAAGATGATACTATCATAAGCTTTTAGATTATATCAACCAAATCATTTAGCTTTATATCATCAAGTATTTAGGAAAAATGATATTGGATTATCAATAGTATCTATCATTGCTAAATCAAAAATACTTAAAATTAAATCTGTTACATCATATTTTTTTATTAATGATTGTTTCTCCTTCCCTCCTCTATCCACATACTTCATCGGATTATTCGCAACATAAGTATAGAGATTGATTTGATCATTCACTCAGATAGGGTCTCTACTGATGAATCTACTGGTAGATGGGTCATAGTATCTGGCACGGAGGTAATATAAGTTTACTTCCCTATCATATTCTCTGCCTGTGTAGAGTATAGTATTTGCTACAGGAGAGATGTTTCATGTTGCTGAGAGTCATAGTCCCGAAGTGAGTGGGAGATATATTGTGGATGTTCAGGTTCAGACTTTTATCTGTGTTTTTCTATATGATTTACGGAATAAAACAATAAAACTCATATAGTAAATACAGGTAATAGAATTATCAATATTTCTCTTATCAAATATAAATTAGCTAGACTCAAGTCAGTAAGATAGCTTATTCAATAATAAAAAATAATGCTAATAGCAAGACATGCTATAATGTACCTAATTTTTATTTTCCCAAGGTATTGATTAAAAGAGAAGAGAAGAATAGATAAAAAATAAACTATGAATATGCTATAGTTAAAATACCGAATCTGTGATTCATTTATATATTTTCAGGAAATATCAATAGATAAACTTATAGGGTCTCATAATTCCACTATTATACCTTCATCATAAAAAGCCTGTGTACAGTTTATATCCTGTCTGTTTATGCACTTAAAATAAGTATTGTATATGCCATCTGTATGGAGGAAATTCCACTGGAAATTTAGTATAAACACAAAGAAAGTAAATATTCCAGTAAGTAAACTGACTCGGATTAAATTATTCAGAAGATTATGTAAAGTTATTTTAGTCATATATAAAAAATTAAAGTCATTGAAATAAATATTGTATAATATTTTCTATATTAATAGAATCATTTGTAGTTTTAGAAGCAAGATCATATCAAGCTTTATAAAGTTTTCTATCAGGAATCTCATTTTCAATAGCCTTATTATAATTTCAGTTAGTTTTTTCTAGAGTAGCCTGAAATGCTTTCTGCTCAAGATATTCATAACTAAAACCTGCCCTAGCTGCATTGTAACCAAATAAAAGATTTCCAATATCCGCTAAAAATACTTCTTTACCTTTTATTGTTAATTGTCATCCGCATTCTCAATTTACACCATAAGGCCAATTACAACTAACTTTTTGACCATGAGCTAATGATATAAGTTTAGCATCCATTTTTAGATTAGCATCTCAGAATAATGTAAACATACCAAAATCAATATTCATCATAATATTATCATCAGGTTTTACTCACAATAATGATTCAGGTGAATATTTACGGAGGAATTCAAAGTAACTACCATAATTCTTAAAACGCTCTAAAATAATAACTAAAGCCTTCTCCTTTCCTCCCCTATCCACATACTTCATCGGATTATTCGCAACATAAGTATAGAGATTGATTTGGTCACTTGTACCTATTGGGTCTCGACTGATGAATCTACTGGTAGAGGGGTCGTAGTATCTGGCACGGAGGTAATATAAGTTTACTTCCCTGTCGTATTCTCTGCCTGTGTAGAGAATAGTATTTGCTACAGGAGATAGATTAGTTTGAGAAAGTGGAAGGTATACTAGAGATGTTCAGGTTCAGACTTTTATCTGTGTTTTCCTATAAGGTTTACCGAATGCAGTATAGCTATATTCATCGATTATGCCACCTGTACTACTCGTGATACGGATGATAGAACCGAGATGGTCTTTTTCGTAGTAGGTGTCTGTAGTAGTATTTACTGTGGTAGGAGTTTTGTAGGTGGTGTAGAGGACTGAGATGATGTCATCGGTATTTGAGGCTGTA
>Ga0114939_10002645_pt1 | contig 13128 bp, 9 predicted proteins | sample AshMeaCrysSpring_FD_87196 | JGI IMG/M metagenome (GOLD analysis project Ga0114939, IMG submission 87196) | Groundwater microbial communities from Big Spring, Nevada to study Microbial Dark Matter (Phase II) - Ash Meadows Crystal Spring | ecosystem: Environmental > Aquatic > Deep subsurface >... | reverse complement strand
TGGCAATGCTGGGGTCTGAAGCGCCGCGCTTCCGCCCGCGCCGATTGCGGCTTTTGCCGCGTCATGCGCCCGTTTCGCCGTACCGCCGTCTCGCTGACGCGCGGCGAACGCACTCTGTGAAGCGCACGTACCCCGGAAGGTCCGACACAAAGGCAAATGGCCGGCCGGGGAACCGATTATGCCTGTCCTTTTTCTGGGTGGGTCAGTGGGAGGGGGTGCCGAGGCGGCAATTGTTCATGTTGAGGTTGCCGCCCGAGAGAATGACGCCGACGCTGAGGCCCGAGAAGTTTTCTGCGGACTGCATCAAGCCGGCGAAGGCAACTGCTCCCGAGGGTTCTACGACCAAATGGGCCCGCTCGGCGAGAATCCGCATCGCGGTGAGGATTTCAGATTCCGAAACGAGAATGATGTCATCGAGCAGGTGGCGGATGATCGGCAATGTGTGTTGGCCAACCGCAGTCCTCAGTCCATCCGCGATGGAATCGTATCGAGTGGGCTGTTCCCAGCGTCCCGAACGGAGCGAACGTGCGGTGTCGTCGGCCCACGCGGGTTCCGCGGCAATCACACGCACAGACGGTTGCCTGTGCTTCACGGAAATCAACGTGCCTGCCAAAAGGCCTCCACCGCCAACGGGGCAAAAGACCGCCGCCAGATCATTCGCTTGTTCAATCATCTCCGCAGCAACGGTTGCTTGACCGGCGATGACCTGTGGAGTCTCGTACGGGTGAATCAGCGTTGCACCGGTGCTTGCTCGAACATTCTCGCAGACCGCTGCACGCTCCTCAGAGGTCACACCACACAGTACCGGCTCGATTCCGTAACCGCGGACAGCCGCAAGTTTTACCGGTGAAGAATTGCTCGGCATGACGATGTGCGCGGGAACTCCCCTCATCCGCGCTGCTCGCGCCAAGGCCGCTGCATGGTTTCCTGAAGAATGCGTCACAACTCCTCGTTCAGCACAATCAGGAGCGAGGCTCAGAACTGCGTTCGTTGCGCCGCGGGCTTTGAATGATCCCGTTTGCTGCAAGTTCTCTGCCTTCAGGTACACCGAGCAACCCAAAACCCTCGAAAGTGCTTCGCTGGAGATCAGCGGAGTGCGCAGGACATGACCTTCGAGCTGTCGGGCGGCATGGGCTACGTCTTCGGGCCCTATGACAAAACTCTCCGCCACACGCAGGCCTCCCAAAATTCCCAGTGTTTCTGAATTCAATCCAGCCCCAGAGGTAGCACCAAGACAGTTTGATTCGCAGCAAAACGGCAACCAAGTCACGTTGCGTTTGTGTTCGAGAGTTTACAGAAGAGGCGGGGGCTAGGGGGGGCGGGTCCATGCGGGGGACCGGGTGAGATTGAAGCGAGCTGCTCTGGTATTGCCAGCAGGACGTTTGATATGACCCGGCCGCAGACTTGCCACTGGCATGAATGGAGTGGAGCCAATGGGACCGGAGTTTTACAAGCAGTGGGCCTTGCGTGGCGGCCTCACAAGTGCCGCTTTGGCTTTGCTTGGAACTGGCGTCATGATTGCACAGCGCGATTCCCATGGCGATGTTGGCACTTCGATCCACGTGCAGGATTTTTCCTCTGGCAGTTTGGTGCCAATTCCCAGCGACGCACTCCAGAACGAGGATGCATGTACTGCCGTCGCTCAGCGCAACCCCCGCGACCCCATGGGCGTGGCTCGGGACTTGCTAAAAGATGTCGCAGTTGCGGGGCAGGCACTCGAGTCTCAATCGCCAGCCGACGATCCTCAGACTTCTGACGAGGGCAGCGTGGCAACGGTTGGGTACGATTCGCCAGTCAGTTCCTCGACTGCCGCAAAGCCACCGGCGGTTGATCAAGGAACAACACAAACTGACAGTGCTGATTCGACTCCTGCCTTCCAGTTGCCGCCACCAACCGCGGAAACAAGCTCAGCGCCTTCGGCAGACATTCGTGGATCGGAGTCATTCGAACCAGCACAAGCCGCCATCGGACTTTCTTTGTCGGGGAAAACGACCGGGAAAGAACCAGGCGCCGCGACGTTGAATCTGCCTACGTCGGCGGTCATGTCGAACGATACGCAAGCAAAAGCATCCCCGCCGGCACCCTCATTTGAGGTTCCGAACACGACCGGCCTGAGCGGGGCGGACCCGTCATTACCAAGCACCACGGCCCGCCTGGGCGCGCCGCAATTTCCCACGAATCCCGTTGCGAGCCCCACTGATGCACAAGCCGCAGGGGCATTGGAGCAAGATCCCCCGCCAGCGCCTCCAAGTACTTCAATGACTGCTCGAATCGAACCGGCCGCAACAGCAGATGCTTCGAATCCGTTGCGCACGCGTCTCGGCAGTCCCGAGATACCTGCGAGCCCACTGGCTGCAAACTCGCTGACAAACGACGCTGGGGCCCCCGCATCGGTACCATCGCTGTCGATGACCGCGCCACCGCCGAGCTCAGCAGTCGGTGGGTTTCCCACGCCGCCACTCGAGTTCCCAAGCCCTTCGGGTGACGCACCGCGATCGGCGACCAGCGTCCAGCAGGGCAGGCAACCGGCCGGACCTGCCAGCGACACGGGCTTTAGTGAACCTCCGCCGTTCACTGTCTCTGGCTCGGCTCGTTCCATCCAGGAGGCTCAAACGGATTCAACTCGCGGGAGCAGCAACGCAATCGGTGCTTCCGATCGGCCGGGTGATCGACTCCTGGAGGGCCAGCAAGCCCCCCAGCTGACCATTCACAAGCAAGGTCCCGCCGAGGTGCGGATTGGGCAACTCGCGGAGTTCACAATCGTAGTTCAAAACGTCGGTACGACGCCGGCCATTGATGTCACCGTCGCCGATCGCGTTCCGCGCGGCATGCGGCTCATTGATGCGCAGCCCATGCCCAGGCATGTCGACGGCGAGTTGCAATGGAACCTGGGTGATCTAGATGTCGGAGCACAGAAGTCGATCACTTTGCGCCTTCAGGCTGAGCAAGAAGGTGAACTGGGAAGCGTCGCGCGCGTGCGCTTTTCCGCCGGCTCGGGCGTTCGAGTCCAAGCCACTCAAGCCCAGCTGGAAATCATTCAGCATGCACCGCCCAACGTCCTGACCGGCCAGCAGTTGGAAATCGAGATTGAGCTTGCAAACCGCGGGAGCGGTACTGCGGAACAAGTAGTACTGCACGCCGACTTAGGTGAGGGACTTGAGCATCCGACCGGTCGCTCGCTGGATAACGTGATCCAGCAACTGCGTCCCGGGGAACAGAAAAAGCTGATGTTGCGACTTCGCGCGACACGACCTGGGCCAGCGACCTGCAAATTGCAGCTCGAATCATCCACAGCGGCGATGGCAGAGAGCTCCACCTCTGTCGAAGTGATTGCTCCTCAGCTGGCGGTTGCTCTCGACGGACCGACAAAGCGTTACCTTGAGCGACAAGCGACGTATCAGCTGACGGTCGTGAATACGGGCACGGCTCCTGCCACGAACGTCGACATCGTCGCCTACCTGGCTCGAGGCATGACGTTTGTCAGCACCGAGCACAAGGGACAGTATGATCCTAGCCAACACGCGGTTTTCTGGAGCCTCGCTGAATTGCCACCGGGAGCTCCCGGCAAGGTTCCATTGACGGTCTTGCCCGTCGAGTCGGGCGATCACACAGTCAAGGTCCAAGCACGCGGCGACTTGAACGCGTTGGCCCAGGTTGAAAAGGTGGTCTCCGTCGAGTCCCTCGCGGAGCTCAGCTTCCAGATCACCGATGAAGCCGACCCGATCGAGGAAGGCAGCCAAACAAGTTACGAAATTCGCGTGACAAATACCGGATCACGTGAGGATACGGGCATACAGCTGAGTGTTCAATTGCCGCGTGGCCTGACACTGGTTGATACCGATCCCGAGTCTTCCTTGAGCGGTAATGGCGAAGTCCTGTTTGCTCCGCTGCCCAAGCTGGGCCCCAAGGAGGAACGCATCTATCGCTTGAAGGTGAAGGGGATGAATGTCGGTCAGCACTTGATCCGCGCTTCTCTGCGGAGTGACACTCTGGAGGTGCCTGTTTCGCGAGAGGAAAGCACACGCGTCTATGGAGATGAGTAACGCTCATTGACGCGAGTCACCCCGAAGTCGGTCCGCTTCCGTGGGCACGCCAGCATCCGCCGTGGAGTATCCGCGAAAGCGTTGACAGCTGAACTGAGGCAGCTACGCCGTTCTGACCGACAAGCCCCTGACCGACGAAGCGCAGTCCGCCCTCTGGCATCTTTTCGATCGTCATGGTGCGAATGGGTAGTTGCCGCGGAAAGCTGTAGAGAGAATGAGCGAGTGCTGCTGTGGCAGTCACTTTGGTGCAGCTACGCTGAGGATTTCGCTGAGTACCGCGTCTGAGATCGGGATCCCGTAGTCGGTCAAGCGGATTCGCGATTCGCTAATCTCCAGACAGCCCATTTCCTTTAGCCGTTCCAAAATGGGCCAGAAAATGGCGAGTTGCGACTCGCCAAACTCATCGACCAGTTCCACGAGTTCGACCCCGTCAAGCATCCGCAGGCCGAAAGCGATCCGCTCGCGGAAAGCTTCGTGAATTGTCAAGCATTCACGCTCAGCAACTGGTGAGACAGCGGACATCATGCGTTTGATGTACGTCGTCGTACTGCGATGGTTTACTTCGCGAACCCCTGCAATGTAACGAGCCGCACCTGGTCCGAAGGCATACCAGCCTCGTCCGTGCCAATAGCTTTGATTATGCCGACAGCGGAATCCTCTGACGGCAAAGTTTGAAATCTCGTACTGCTCCCAACGGGGGCCCTGGAAGTGTTCGCGAGCCGTCTGATAGAGCGTTAGTTCGTCTTCTTCTGGAAGTTGTTTCAACATTCCTCGTTGCAAGCGACCGTAGAAGGCAGCGCCTTTTTCGTAGGTCAGCCCGTAAGTAGATACATGGGTCAAAGGCAACGAAGTCGCACAGGTAAGGTCGGACCGCCAGGTCGAAAGCGTCTCACCGGGAGCTCCGAAAATCAGGTCGATCGAGATCTGCGGGAGAAGTTTCGCAGCCCGCTCAATGGCTTGCGAGGCTTCGGCTGCGGTGTGATCGCGTTCCAGGATCCGCAGCTTCTGGTCATTGAAGGATTGAACTCCAAGGCTCAAACGGTTGACCTGATGGGCGGCAAGAACCGTCAGTACATCGGCGGCGAGATCAAGGGGATTGGACTCGACCGTGACTTCACAGTGAGCCGACCGTGGGAGGTGTTTTTCCAGCACTGTCAGGCAGTCGTCGAGCCAGCTTGCCCCCAGGTGCGTGGGCGTGCCACCGCCGATGAAGATGCTCTCGAGCGGTGGGCTGATCACGGTGCTTTCCAGCTCTCGATGAAGGGCCTCCAGAAATGTCGGTCCCAAGTCGTCGCGGCCGGCCAGAACGCTGAAGTTACAGTAGCCGCAGTGTGCCCGACAAAAGGGGATATGAATGTAGGCAGCCTTTGGTTGGGCCGTCGACGCGGGCCAGTGGGGCTGGTTCCCTCGATTCTCAGAAGGTGGTGAAACAGAAGACATGCCGCCAAAAATCCCGGCCGGTTGAGCGATCCGCGGGAGCATCGTTGCTGGCTAGATCCACAGGTGCAGACGGCCCTCGAGCATGTCGGGCAGAGAGCGTTGCACAAGCCGCTGAATCTGCTTGGGGCCGTATCGCGTACTGAAGTGGCTTGCAATGATCCGCTCGTTGCGGAAAGCATCGCGTCGCGCGACCCAATCATCCAAGTGTGAGTGGCCGTGCTTGTGGATCTTCTCCTTGCGATGGCTGGGTGCCACAAACGTCATTTCGGTGATCAAGACCTTCGCCTGCATCAGGACCGGGTGTTGGTCCCAAGCCTGAGGAGCAGTGTCTCCCGTGTATGCCAGCCAAGGCAAGCGAATTTCTTGCGTAACCTCCACTCCTTGCAGACGGAGGTCTCGGATCTCGTGTCCCTGGAGGCCTTGGAATTCGGGCTTCAACTTGCGCCGCAGCTGATAAACCACGAATGCCAGGCTGGGGACCGTGTGAACGGTTGGCAGGCACTGGACGACCAATTCTCGGCCGAGGGAGATTTCATCACCAGCCTCGACCCCGATCAGTTCGCAGGGCATGCTGCCTCGGTCAAGTCGGGAGATTGTCTTGAGGAGCATCTGCGCCGCAGGAAGCGCGGGGGCAGGCAGGTAGATCGTCGGGGGCGACATCTTCATCATTCGACGCCGGGCCACATACACCGGCAAAGCAGCGATGTGGTCCAGATGCGCGTGCGTGATGAAGCAAGTGTCGACGCCCATGAAGTCCCAGGGCTGAAGTCCCATGTCGAACAGCAGTCGCAGCTCGCCAATCCGCCAATAGGATTGCACGGCAGCGCGCGAGTAACCTTCGATGGTCAATCCATCGAAGGTCAACTGTTGGACCGGCGCGTTTTCCAACATGCGTTTACTCAGGTTCCGTGGGCATTGCGAAGAGACACTTGACATGAGCCGAATCGTCAAGCGTCGGCGGAGGTGATTGTCGGCGTCTGCACGGCCGGCATCGGAATGCGGCCGATCTAAAGGGATATCTGTTTCGAGCTCACCGAAGGATTCGAACCTGGTTAGCGAAGCGGACGATCAGTCTGGCGCAGAGGGATCTGGAGCTGGTGGCGGGCTGTCAGAGATACTGCTCAAGGCCGCCTCGGTAACAGCCAGATTCTCCGGGAAGTTCGGACCTGGAACCAGGATAATCTCACTGGACAGTTCGTCTTGTTGCACCAGCACCCCGTGGTGCCGCGTAAGTTCGAGCATGGCAAGGAACAGTCCGATCAATGCAGACTTGTGCATTCCGGCTGCAAGCAGCTCTGTGAAAGAGATACGATTGCCGGCACGCAGTTGCCCGTGAATCAGCATCATGTAGTGCGAGATGGGCGTTTCATCAAAAATCACGCGCTCTGCCGGAAGACTTCGCGTCTCGCGGAGAATGCGGCCGAAGGCGCTGACTAAATCCCAGATTTCCAGGGGTGCCAACGGCTGCTCAACCAGCGATGGGTTCCGCTCGGGCAGTTCCACCGCCAGCCGGGGATAGCGCTGCTGCCAACGGGCTGAGAGTTCATCCAGCATGCTCGCGGCATCACGATAACCGCGGTACTCCAGCAGACGTTCGATCAACTGGCCACGCGGATCATCGAGCGCCTGATCGTCGCCGCCTTCTTCATCGTGTTGTGGCAGGCACTCGCGACTCTTGAGCTCCACCAGGGCCGAGGCCATTTCAAGGAACTCGGCTGCCCCGTCGATGTCCAGGGCCGAGAGCACATCCAGGTATGAACTGTACTGCTGGACCAGGTCGGCCAGCGAAAGCGATTGCAGATCCACTTCCTGCCGCCGCACCAAGTACAGCAGCAAGTCCAGCGGACCGCGGTAGGCCGGCAGGTCGACGCTGAACTGGTCCAAGGTATTCGTTCCCGTCAGAACTCGGCAGCGCGAACCGAAGCGGCGTTCAAGCTGTCCCGAAGCGCCACGATGGCACGATTTCGCCCCTACGGCAAGTCCTGTCGGGGAGGCCCGGGACGACGAGTGGCGGTGGGGGGAGACTTGTCGGCACGGAACCATCCGTCAGACCGCGGCTTGCTGAATCCCAGCTTGAGGACTACATTTTTCGCTTCGTCGGCGACGTGGTGCTATGTCCGCGCGCTGCCCCACACACCCACGAATGAACATGCGGCACGTTCTTTCAGCGCTCGTGCAAAACGTCCCAGGGGTGCTCGCCCATATTTCGGGCATGCTCGCCTCACGCGGCTACAACATTGATTCGCTGGCCGTCGGTGAGACCGAGGACCCACACCTGTCGCGGATGACCTTCGTCATCGTTGGTGACGATCGCGTGTTGGAACAGGTGCGAAAGCAACTGGAGAAGATCGTTACCGTTGTCCGTGTGGATGACATCAGCTCACGCGATTTCGTGGAACGTGACTTGATGCTGCTCAAAGTCAAGGCAACGCCGGGTGGGCAGCGGAGCGAAATTCGTGAACTGGTCGATATCTTCCGCGGTCGCATCGTCGATGTTGGACCCGATGCCGTGATGATCGAACTGAGTGGTCGCGAAAATAAGATCGAAGCATTCATCAAGCGGATGCGTCCTTACGGGATCCTTGAACTCGTACGGACGGGACGGATCGCCATGGTGCGGAGCGGTGGTGGAGATCTGGAACTTATACAGCAGTCAGCGACCGCTTAACCGTCATCAGTTCGATGGCTGGACGTCGCGAGACTGCGTTCGAGCATGCATCCGCGTTCACTGCAAAATCGCTCCATGCAGCAAACCAACTTTGCCACGGACTGTTGTCTCGGGTCGGCCCACGTGCACTCCCTCTTCCACTGCAACTACAATTGAAGGCAAGCGATGGCAGCAAAAGTCTACTACGACGCGGACGCGGACCTCTCGCACCTCAAAGACAAGACCGTTGCGATCCTAGGCTATGGCTCACAAGGTCATGCCCAGGCGCAAAACCTCCGCGACAGCGGTTGTCGCGTCGTCATCGGACAGCGGCCCGGGGGTCGGAACTATGACTTGGCGAAGTCGCACGGCTTCGAGCCGCTTTCGCTGGAAGAAGCAACCAAGCAGGGGGATCTGGTCAATATTCTGCTGCCGGACGAGGTGCAGTCAGACCTGTACCAGAAGCACATTCTGCCGCAGTTGAAGCCGGGCAAGATCTTGATGTGCTCGCACGGTTTCAATATCCATTTCGGCCAGATTGAAGCTCCCGCCGGTGTTGATACAGCGCTGGTAGCGCCCAAGGGGCCCGGGCATCTTGTCCGTAGTGAGTATGTCCAAGGGGGCGGTGTTCCGTCCTTGATCGCCTTTGGACCAAATGCCAGCGAAAAGACCAGACAGCTGGCGTTGGCATATGCGAAGGGCATTGGCGGTACTCGTGGTGGCGTCATCGAGACGACCTTTGCCGAAGAAACCGAAACGGATTTGTTCGGCGAACAAGTGGTTCTCTGTGGTGGCGTCAGCGAACTGGTGAAAGCCGGCTTTCAAACGCTGGTCGAAGCCGGATACCAGCCCGAAATGGCTTACTTCGAATGCCTGCATGAGCTGAAGTTGATCGTCGATCTGCTCTACCAGGGCGGGCTCAGCTACATGCGGTACAGCATTTCAAACACCGCTGAGTTCGGCGACTACACGCGAGGTCCGCGGATCATCACCGACGAAACACGTAAGGAAATGAAGCGGATTCTCGAAGAGATTCAAAAGGGCAAGTTTGCCCGCGAATGGATTCTCGAGAACCGTGCCGGGGCCCCATTCTTCAAGGCCACACGCCGTCAAGAACGTCAACTGCCGATCGAGCAAGTGGGCAAGCGCCTGCGGAAGCTCATGAGTTGGATCGATTCCAAGGAAGTGGACTGAGCAGCCTGGGATTTGCTCCTCAGTCGCGTTCCGCCAAGTCCCGATGCAGTCGTCGGCGGGGCTCCATGGAGGCGTGTTTCGTCGAGGGCACGGTTGCCCCACCTCGTGCTGAATCGTCGGCCATCCACCACCCGCGAAAACCCGTGTTGGACTCGTTTGAGCCGGCATGGCCGTTGAGGCGCTTTCTCTGGTGCCAGCCGCGCCAGGCGGTCTTGCCCCGGCGGCTGATGACGGGGCCGGGTGTGCGGGGGGCCTATCGATTGAAGCCCATATAGAAGCTGAAGACCTGCTTCTCGTCGCCCGCTGCCTCCATGATCGGGAAGCCGAAGTCGAAGGCGAGCGGAGCTGGGCCGAGTGCCGGCACGTTGACGCGGAGACCCACACCGGGCGAAGCACGGAAGTTGTCCGCGTCGAACCTCACGTCTTGCTCCACCGTGCCGTAGTCGAAGAATACCACGCCCTTGAGCATGTCGTCCGCCGTGAGCGGGAACTTGTATTCAACGCTCCCCAGGAACTGAAATTGACCGCCCACCTGGATCCCATTGATGTGGGGGTTGGCTCCGCGGAACTGGAAGCCACGGAGCGTCGCGTAACCACCTGCGAAGAAGTTTTCGAACACCGGCGTGTCGCTGCCCGACACACCCAGATTGAAAATCGTGGCAAGTGTATGCCGGCCTGAATTGTCAGCACGCTGGCTGAGCAGGAAGTATTTGCGGAACTCTGCCATCCCTCTTGGATAGTCATAGCTCCCGAACACTTGATTATATGTGAGCTCTACCGTGTACCCTTCGGTGGGATCAAAGGGATGGTCTAGGCTGAAGTAGCTCAGTTTCACTTCTCCCGACCATAGATCGTGATCCCCCTTCATCGCGTTGACTTCGGGAATGTTGTTGGGGCGGATATCGTAGACCGTGACGTTTTGCCCGGTGAATCCAACCGAAAGCGAAAGGTCCGGCGTGATTCGATAACCCAAGGCGGCTCGTCCGCCCAACCTTTGTTCATTCCAATCCTGGTAGTTGCGGTCAAACAAGAAGCCGTTGACCGACAAACTGAACGGGAGGTAGCCAAGCAGATATGGATCTGACCAAGTCACCATATACCGCTGAAATACCGTGCCCGGCATCGCTTCCAGACGAAACGTTTGTCCGGCCCCGCGAAACGCTCGACCATCCAAGATGTCGTCCCAGGATCTTGGAAAACGCAGCAGGTCGAAGTTCTGCTCACTGACGACGATCTGGCCGGTCAGTCCCGCATCACTGTTGACGGCACCGCCGATCATGAACCGACCGGTGCGGGCTTCCGTGGCATAGATGTCCACGGGGGCTTCGCGAATCGGCGGCTCGTAGGTCGGAACCGTGGAATCGAACGTGGGAGTACCGTCGGGTCCGATTGAAAGGAAGCTCGGTGGAATCGCTTCGACCGGCGGTCCCGGGTAGGGCGGTGGCGCTGTTGCGGGACTTGGCAGGGTGCCTCCTGTGGACGGAGGGGGACTGGTGAGGCTGGGCGGGATCGTGCTTCCCGGGTCCTGGCCACGGACGACCATCGCGCCGGGGGTCGGCATGGAAGGTGCTGCATTGCCCGCGGTCGGTGGCGAATAGCCGCCGTTTGTCCCGGAGGGACTCGTGGGCGGCGTACCCACCATCCCCTGCGGAATCCCCTGGACCGTGGTGCTGCCGCCTGGCAGTGGTTGGCCGAATTGCTGGCAGCCCGCCGAGGAAATCCACAGGGTCCCCAGCACGGCGATCCAAAGGTTGCGGATGCGGCACATCAGGATGATCCTGCTCGCCCCCTCCCGAAACGCTGCACTCCGCGTCACCGGCCAGCGGCCGGTGCTGAGCGTGGAGTGAAGGAGTTGGGAAGAGATTCGCATCATTCGTTTCGCGTCAAACGGCGTTACAGCTACGGCGATCGGATATGTTGTCTAACGGCGCTCAAGTTCTTCCGTCTCAGGGCGTACAGCGATCTTTGGCGGTTCAGCAATCTGCGGATTCACTTCAAAGTACTGTGAGGCGGCCAGGCGTCGCTCGGAACGCATCATTTGCGTTCGGTTTAAGAGTTCTCCTGGTCGAATCTCAACCAGGTTCAGCAAGACATGCTCCTTGGTGTGCTGCGAGTCACCGTCGATGTGGACTCGGATTTCGCTGCAACGGTATCTCGCGCCTTCGTCAATCTTGTACACCAGGTCGACCTGGCCGGGCTCATCGAGGTAATGCAGTTGGGGCTGAACGTCCGCGTAGATGAAGCCCTGATCGCCATAGGCATTCAACAAAGACCTGGCGTCGCGTTCGAGCTTCCCGCGGTCGAAATGCTGTCCCGTCAAGAGCTTCAACTGTTCCTGCAGTGAATCGGTAGTGAAGTACCGGTTGCCCATCACACTGACGTTTCGGACTTCGTAACGTTGTCCTTCTTCAATCGCAAATACCAGATCGATCCATTTGCCGCTCGAGTCAACCTGTAACTGCTGGCCCACACGAGCATCCAAGAATCCCAGGTCGCGATAGTACCGTGTCAACGTTTCACGATCTTCCTCGATGACCTCGCGGTCAGCCCGGTTTCCCCAATAGCGAAGGAAGCCCTCGCGACTGTCGATGATCTTTTTCAGCCTTGCAGCACTGACAATCGTGTTGCCGACGATCTTGATGTCGCGGATCCGCTCGAGCTGGCCCTCATTGATCCGGAAGACCAGTGCCTGGGGATCGTCATTGACACCTACCTGGGCGTCGATGACCGCATGGTTGAAACCTTTCTGTCGATAGAATTCAACCAGCCTTGAGCGAGCCGATTCGATTGCGAATTCACTCAGCGGATCGCCAGGATTGATCGCCGACTGGGTCTTGAGCATCCGATCTTCAAGCGCATAGTTTCCGTGAAAGTAAACCGCGCTGATCAGAGGGCGTTCGCGCACGATATACCGCACCACGACTCCCTCTTCCTGTTCGATGATCTTGTAACTGACGTCGGAGAAGTAACCCAGATTGCGGATCGCTCGGACGTCGGCCAGAACATGCTCGTCGTCGAACCGCTCATCAGGTTGCGTCGTGATCGCCGCTCGAATCCGCTCCTTGTCAACTTGCCGGTTGCCTTGAATTTCCACTGCGACAACCAGTCGGCCGTCGGTGGAAGTCGACACAGCCGGCCCACCTTGCTGGTACAGATGATCGCGGAATTTGGGCTTCTCAAGTCCCGGGGGTGGCGGTGCGCTGCCGCCTCCTCCCATTCCGCCCATGCCTCCGCCGAACTGCGCGAAAGCGCTGGTTGCCCAACAAAGGCAAATCGCGATCGCAAGCATTGCGACTGAAAGGCGTGGCATACGAAGCGAGTCTCCCTGTCGCGGAGGACTGCCAAAAGTCATCAACCGCCCTGCGCGGTACCGCCGCTTCGCGCGGTGGGGTGCGGTAAGTACTCGATCCCCACGCCGTTCACAACCCGAGTTTGTGAAAACTCTCGGGAGGGTGACAAGTCGCCGACGCTTCCCAGTTTCCCAGACACTGTTTTGCTTTCCCGATCGCCGGGCGCCCCGGTCACCGGTTTCCCAGTATGTCGGCAGCCCGTGAGGCGCTCATCGGGGCACCAGCTGCTTCGAGGTGCCTGACTGCTTCGCGGTGCTTGACTGCATGGAATGGAGGCCCCATCCGCGGCCGGGTACCACCTTGCATACGGGAATTAGTTGCCAAAAAACCGAAAAACAGCTGATTGGTCTTGGGCCCTGCCGGTCGATCCACTAAGTACTCACAGGTTTTGCGACGACGAAACCGCTTGGTTCGCGCTGGAAATCGAAGCCGCGGCCTCGCTGAATCCGAATCG
>Ga0114939_10002643_pt1 | contig 13131 bp, 10 predicted proteins | sample AshMeaCrysSpring_FD_87196 | JGI IMG/M metagenome (GOLD analysis project Ga0114939, IMG submission 87196) | Groundwater microbial communities from Big Spring, Nevada to study Microbial Dark Matter (Phase II) - Ash Meadows Crystal Spring | ecosystem: Environmental > Aquatic > Deep subsurface >... | reverse complement strand
GTGGTGCAAGAGACCACCAGCGTGCGGGGTGACCCGCACGGCTCGGCAAACCCCACCCGGAGCAAGGCCAGACAGGGAGCGCTCGAGGACGGCCCGTCCGAGCTCCCGGGTAGGCCGCTGGAGACCGGCGGCGACGTCGGTCCGAGAGGGATGGCCGCCCCCGGTGCGCGAGCGCCGGGACAGAACCCGGCTTACAGGCCGACTCGCCCGCACCCCCGTGGGGAAGGGGTTCGGGTGTGTCGCGCTCGCCAGAACGGTCCGCGGGCCCCGGCGCGCGGCTAGGGTGCGTGCGACACGCGGAAGGAGTCCCCATGTCCTGGATCAGCACCATCATCGGCGCACTCCTGGCAGGCATCATCATCGGCCCGCTGGCCCGGCTGTTCATGCCCGGCAAGCAGAACGTCGGGATCTTCACGACGATCGTGGTCGGGGCCGTCGGTGCCCTCGTCGGCGACCTGGTGGCGCGCCTGATCGGCGTCGAGGACACCGCAGGCATCGACTGGATCCGCCACGGCCTGCAGGTCGTCTTCGCGATCCTGGCACTGGTGGGCCTCGGTGCGATCAGGGGCCGCAGCGTCACCAGCGGCTGACCGCTTCCGCGCGAGGCCACCGAGGCAACGACCCCGGCACCGCCCGAGCAGGCACCTAGGCTGCCCGCTCGGGCGGCGGGAGTCTGTCGCTGGTGGGCTCCGGGTCTGGAGGAGCGGACTGTCCAACGGCCAGCGGATCCTCCCTGGCGACCCGCTGGATCGCCTGCCGCGCAAGGACCTGCTGCACCGTCACCGCCCGCTGCGGTCGGCCGTGGCCCACGAACGTGACGAACCAGCTGACCAGCGTCGTGAAGCGGTTCTTGAAGCCCACCAGGTAGACGAGGTGGACGAAGAGCCAGGCCAGCCAGGCCAGCAGACCCCACAGTTGCGTCGAGCCGATCTTCGCCACGGCCTGGTTGCGGGCGATCACGGCCATGCTGCCCTTGTCGAAGTACCGGAACGGCCGTCCTGTCGGCTTGCCTCTGAGCCCGTCGGCGATCTGCTTCGCCGCGTGCCTGCCGCCCTGCATGGCGACCTGCGCCACTCCCGGCAGGTTGTCCAGCGCGACCATGTCGCCGACGACATACACCTCGGGGTGGCCGGGCAGGGTCAGGTCGGGGTTGACCTTCACCCGGCCGGCGCGGTCCACCTCCGCCCCGGACTGCTCCGCCAGCTGCCGGCCCAGCGGGGACGCCGCCACCCCGGCCGCCCAAACCTTGGTGCGGCTGTGGATGCGCCGCAGCGTCCCGTCGGCGTCGCGCACCTCGAGCCCGTCGGCGTCCACGTCGGTGACCGTCGCGCCCAACTGCACCTCGACCCCGAGCCGCTCGAGCCGCTGCTGCGCCTTCGCGCCCAGCTTCTGGCCGAAGGGGGGCAGCACCTGCGTGGCGGCGTCGAGCAGGACCACCCGCGCCCGCCTCGGGTCGACCCGCCGGAACTCCCCGGGCAGGGCCCGGTGCGCGAGCTCGGCGATCTGCCCCGCCATCTCCACCCCGGTCGGCCCGGCGCCGACCACCACGAAGGTCAGCCAGGCCTCGACCTCGTCGGGGTCGGTCTCGACCTCGGCCATCTCGAAGGAGCCGAAGATGCGCCCGCGCAGCTCGAGGGCGTCGTCCACCGTCTTCATGCCCGGCGCGTGCTCGGCGAAGGAGTCGTTGCCGAAGTACGACTGACCCGCCCCGGCCGCCACGACGAGGCTGTCGTAGGGCGTCTGGTACCACGTGCGTCCCAGCGCGTGGGCGTGCACCACCCGCCGTTGCAGGTCGATCTGCTCGACCGTGCCCGCGAGCACGGTGAGGTTGCGCTGCCGGGCCAGGATGTCGCGGGTGGCGGGCGCGATCTCGCCGCTGGACAGGATGCCGGTGGCCACCTGGTAGAGCAGCGGCTGGAACAGGTGGTACGGCGTCGTCGAGATGAGGGTCACGTCGACGGGGGCCGTGCGCAGGGCCTTGGCGGCGAAGAGCCCACCGAAGCCCGAGCCGACCACGACGACGCGGTGCCGGGGGGTGGTCAGGGTGTCGGACACGCCGTCTACTGTGCCGGAACCGGACGGTTCCAGCCCCTCGAGAGGTGCAGGGGCTGCGGCTACAGGCCCAGCGAGCGGGCGACCGAGGAGACGGCGTCCGCGGAGGCCCGCAGCCCGGCGAGCTCGGCGTCGGACAGCGGGACGTGCAGCACGTCGTGCACGCCGAGCCGGTCCACGACGCTGGGGATCGACAGCACCACGTCGCTGATGCCGAAGTAGTCGGTGATGAGCGAGGACACCGGCAAGATGGTGTTGGCGTCGTCGATGACCGCCTCGAGGATGCGGGCCACCGCCAGCCCCACCCCGTACCAGGTGGCGCCCTTGCCCTCGATGATCTCGTAGGCGGCGTGCACCACGTCGTGGTGGATGCGGTCACGGTCCTGCGCCGTCAGCGGCCGCTCGGGCTCGGCCCACTCCAGCAGCGGGGTGGCCCCGATAGCAGCACTGGACCACAGCGCCACCGACGAGTCACCGTGCTCACCGGCGATGTAGCCGTGCACGTTGACAGGGTTGACCCGCACGTGCTCGGCCACCAGGTAGCGCAGCCGGGCCGAGTCGAGCACCGTGCCCGAGCCGAAGACCCGGTTGGTGGGCAGCCCGGTGTACTTCTGGGTGGCGTAGGTGACCACGTCGCACGGGTTGGTGACGATGCACAGGATCGCGTCAGGGCTCAGCTCGAGCAGCTGTGGGCCCATCGACTTCATCATCGCGACGTTCGCGGCCGCGAGGTCGAGCCGCGTCTGGCCGGGCTTCTGCTTCGCCCCCGCGGTCACGACGATGATGTCCGACCCCGCCGTGACCTGGGGGTCGCTGCTGCCGATCACCTCCACCGGGGGCGTGAACGCCTTGCCGTGGTTCATGTCGAGAACCTCGGCCCGGGTCTTGGCCTCGTTGAGGTCGTAGAGGGCGATGGTCTGCGCCACCCCCCTGACCTGGCAGGCGAAGGCGATGGTCGCACCGACCGAGCCGGCGCCGACGACGGTGACCTTGGTCCGACGGGCACTATCAACCATGGTGGTGAACCTAGCCAGCCGGCGACCCCGGTGCGCCCGGGTTCACCCGCTGGTCACCTCAGTGCTCTGGCAGCCCGCCCTGGAAGCGCTCGACCGCCTCGATAGCAGCACCGACGATGCCGGCCTGGTTCTGCAGCGCCGCAGGGATGATCTCGGCCTCGACGTCGAGCAGCGGCAGGAACTTCTCGGCTTTCCGACTCACGCCACCACCGACGACGATCAGGTCGGGGGAGAAGAGGAACTCCAGGTGGCTGTAGTACTCCTGCAGCCGCCCGGCCCACTCCTCCCAGGAGAGCTTCTTGCGCTCGCGCACCGAGGCTGCGGCGTACTTCTCCGCGGACCGGCCGTACATGATCAGGTGGCCGAGCTCGGTGTTGGGCAGCAGGTGCCCGTCCACGAACACCGCAGTCCCGATGCCGGTCCCGAGGGTGGTGAGGATGACCACGCCGTCTCGGTCTCGAGCTGCGCCGTAACGGACCTCCGCCAGCCCGGCGGCATCGGCGTCGTTGAGGACAGCGGTCTGCAGCCCGGTGGCGTCGTCGAGGAGCCGCTCGAGGCTGACCCCCACCCAGGACTTGTCGAGGTTCGCGGCTGAGTGGAGCACGCCGTGACGCACGATGCCGGGGAAGGTGCAGCCGAAAGGGCCGGTCCACTCGGCCTGTGCCAGCAACTGCTCGATCACCTCGACCACGGCCTGCGGTGTGCTCGGCTGCGGGGTGAGGATCTTGAAGCGGTCGCTGGTCAGGTCACCGGTGCGCAGGTCGACCCGCGCACCCTTGATGCCGCTGCCGCCGATGTCGACGCCGAACCCGATGACGGGCGCCTCCTGCTCCACGACCACCGACCCTAGTGGCCTGCTCAGGGCAGCGTCAGCACCTCGGCCCCATCGGCTGTCACCACCACGGTGTGCTCGAACTGGGCCGAGCGACGCAGGTCGGCGGTGACCACCGTCCAGCCGTCGTCCCACATCCTCCAGTCCGGGGTGCCGAGGTTGAGCATCGGCTCGATCGTGAAGGTCATGCCCGGCTGGAGGACCAGGTCTGCTCCCGGGTCGTCGTAGTGCGGGACCACGAGGCCGGAGTGGAACCAGGTGTGGACGCCGTGCCCGGTGAAGTCCCGCACCACCCCATAGCCGAACCGGCGCGCGTAGGTCTCGATCACTCGGCCGATCACGTTGAGCCGGCGTCCCGGCTTCACCACGGCGATGGCCCGGGCCAGCGCCTGCTCGGTGCGCTCGACGAGCAGCCGGGACTCGGGGTCCACCTCACCGACGAGGTAGGTCGCATCGGTGTCGCCGTGCACGCCCAGGCCGTCCAGGGTCACGTAGGCGGTGATGTCGACGTTGACGATGTCGCCGTCGACCAGGACGGTGGAGTCGGGGATGCCGTGGCAGATGACCTCGTTGATGCTCGTGCACAGCGACTTCGGGTAGCCCCGGTACCCCAGCGTCGACGGGTAGGCGCCGTGGTCGCAGAGGAACTCGTGGCCCACCCGGTCCAGCTCGTCGGTGCTCACGCCCGGCTCGATGTGAGCGGCCACCTCACGCAGCGCCTGGGCCGCCAGGCGCCCGGCCACCCGCATCCGCTCGATGACCTCGGGGGGTTGCACGTCAGGCCCACGGTAGGGGCGGGGTGCGGCCCGACCGACGTACTCCGGCCGGGGGATCGAGCCCGGCACCTTGCGCGGTGGCGACACCACCCCGGGGGTGACGGCGTGGCTGGTCGGCACCGTCGTAGTGTAAGGATGGGCCTATGACCAGCGCGACCGACGGCCCGTGGTACTGGTGCCTCGTGCACTCCCGGGTCGAGGGCAAGGACGGCTGCGCCAACCTCGACCGGCTCGGGCCCTACCAGACCCGCGAGCTCGCCGAGTCCGCGCTCGACCGGGCGCACGAGCGCACCGAGAAGTGGGACGAGCAGGACCGCCGCTGGGGCCGCTGACGGCCTCAGGCGTACTCGTGCTCCGGGCCTGGGTAGGTGCCGTCGACGACCTCGCGGCCGAACCGGGACGCGGCCTCGCGCAGCACCGAGCGCACGTCGGCGTAGGTCTTGACGAACTTGGGGGGCCGGCCGCTGCGCAGTCCCGCCATGTCCTGCCAGACCAGCACCTGGGCGTCGCAGTCCGGGCCGGCGCCGATGCCGACGGTGGGGATCGCCAGCGCGCGGGTGATGCGGGCTGCGGTGTCCGACGGCACCATCTCGAGCACCACCGCGAACGCGCCGGCCGCCGCGACCGCCTCGGCGTCGGACAGGACGGCCTGCGCGGCCTCGCCGCGGCCCTGCACCCGGTAGCCGCCCAGGGCGTTCACCGACTGCGGGGTGAAGCCGAGGTGGGCCATCACCGGGATGCCCGCCCGCACCAGCGTGGCGATGCTGTCGGCGACAGCCGTCCCGCCCTCGAGCTTGACGGCCTGCACCCCGGCCTCCTTCATGAACCGCACCGCGGTGGCCAGGGCCTGGTCCGGGCCGGCCTGGTAGGAGCCGAACGGCAGGTCACCGACCACCAGGGCGCGGGACGCGCCGCGCACCACGGCGCGGGCCAGCGGCAGCAGCTCGTCCACCGTGACCGCGACGGTGTCGGGGTAGCCGTACACGGTGTTCGCCGCTGAGTCGCCGACGAGCAGCACCGGGATGCCGGCCTCGTCGAACACCTGTGCGGAGTACACGTCGTAGGCGGTGAGCATGGGCCACTTCTCGCCGCGTTGCTTCGCCCCCTGCAGGTCGCGGATCGTGACCCGACGGGTCATCGGCCCGCCGTACAGGCTGGGGCCGCTCGGCTCGGTCACGCCAGGTCGAACCGATCCAGGTTCATCACCTTGTCCCAGGCGGCGACGAAGGCGGCGACGAACGTCTCCGTCGCGTCGTCGCTGGCATAGACCTCGGCCAGGGCGCGCAGCTGGGAGTTCGAGCCGAACACCAGGTCGACCCTGCTGGCGGTCCAGCGGTGGTCGCCGGTGTGCGCGTCGCGTCCCGCGAACGTCTCCTCGGACTCGTCGGTGGGAGCCCAGGTCGTGCCGGCGTCCAGGACCGCGGTGAAGAAGTCGGTGGTCAGCACACCCGGGCGGGACGTGAAGACACCGACCGGCGAGCCGTCGTGGGTCGCACCGAGCACGCGCAGGCCCCCGACGAGGACCGTCATCTCGGGGGCGGTGAGCGTCAGCAGCTCCGCCTTGTCGACCAGCAGCTGCTCGGCCGGACGGGCGTGGCCCTTGCCGAGGTAGTTGCGGAAGCCGTCGGCCGTCGGCTCGAGCACCGCGAAGGACTCGACATCGGTCTGCTCGGCCAGCGCGTCGGTGCGCCCGGGCACGAACGGGACCTCGGCCTCGACGCCGGCGTCGCGGGCGGCCTTCTCGACCGCCGCACACCCGCCGAGGACGATCAGGTCGGCCAAGGAGATCGCCGCCCCGCGGTCGTTCGCGGCGTTGAAGTCCTGCTGGATGCGCTCGAGGGTGCCCAGCACGCTGGCCAGGGCGGCCGGGTCGTTGACAGCCCAGTCGCTCTGCGGGGCGAGCCGGATCCGGGCCCCGTTGGCACCGCCGCGCTTGTCGGTGCCGCGGAAGGTGGACGCCGAGGCCCACGCGGTGCGGACGAGCTGGGCGACCGACAGGCCGCAGTCCAGCAGCCTCGCCTTGAGCGCAGCGACCTCGTCGGCGTCGACCAGCTCGTGGGCAACCGCCGGCACAGGGTCCTGCCAGATCTGCGGCTCGCTGGGGACCTCGGGTCCGAGGTAGCGCGTGATCGGCCCCATGTCGCGGTGGGTGAGCTTGAACCACGCCTTGGCGAAGGCCGTCGCCAGGTCCTGCGGGTTGTCCAGGAAGCGGCGCGAGATGGGCTCGTAGATGGGGTCCATCCGCAGCGCCAGGTCGGTGGTGAGCATGACCGGGCTGTGCCGCTTGGACGGGTCGTGCGGGTCGGGCACCGTGTCGCCGGCCGCCGGGTCGGTCGGCACCCACTGCCACGCCCCGGCCGGGCTCTTGGTCAGGTCCCACTCGTAGCCGAACAGCGTCTCGAAGTAGCTGTTGTCCCAGGTGATGGGCGTGGGCGTCCAGGCGCCCTCGAGCCCACTGGTGATCGTGTCGTTCCCCTTGCCCGAGCCGTGGCCGCTGTGCCAGCCCAGACCCATCTCCTGCAGCGGGGCCGCCTCGGGCTCCGGCCCGACCAGCGCGGCGTCCCCGGCGCCGTGGGTCTTGCCGAACGTGTGGCCCCCGGCGATGAGGGCGACGGTCTCTTCGTCGTTCATCGCCATCCGGCGAAACGTCTCGCGGATGTCGCGGGCTGCTGCCAGCGCGCTGGGCTCGCCGTTGGGCCCCTCGGGGTTGACGTAGATGAGCCCCATCTGCACCGCGGCCAGCGGGTTGTCCAGCTTGCGGTCGCCGCGGTAGCGCTCGTCGGCCAGCCAGGTGTCCTCGGTGCCCCAGTTGACCTGCTCGGCCTCCCAGACGTCCTCGCGCCCGCCGCCGAAGCCGAACGTCTCGAACCCCATCGACTCCAGCGCGACGTTGCCGGCCAGCACCATGAGGTCGGCCCAGGACAGGGCCCGGCCGTACTTCTTCTTCACCGGCCACAGCAGCCGGCGGGCCTTGTCGAGGTTGGTGTTGTCCGGCCAGCTGTTGAGCGGGGCGAACCGCTGCTGCCCGCCGCCGGCGCCCCCGCGGCCGTCGTTGATCCGGTAGGTACCGGCGCTGTGCCAGGCCATCCGGATGAACAGCGGTCCGTAGTGGCCGTAGTCCGCAGGCCACCAGTCCTGCGAGGTGGTCATCACCTCGGTGATGTCCTGCTTGACCGCTGCCAGGTCCAGGGCGCAGAAGGCCTCGGCGTAGTCGAAGTCCGCCCCCATCGGGTTGCCCGCGGGTGGGTTGCGGTGCAGGACGGTCAGGTCGATCTGGTTGGGCCACCAGTCCCGGTTGGTGCGCGGCGCGCTGCCGTGGGCTGCAACGGGGTGGGCGCTCTGGTCCGTCATGGGGCGTCGTCTCCTCGGGGTCTGCTCCCTCGAGACTACCGGGGTGCGCCAGGCTCGGGCAGGGGTCGGTCCGCGTCACCGGTGACGGCACCGGCCGGCGCGGCCACGCCCCGGGGGGCCGGCTCACGCCAGGCGTTGGTGATCGGCAGCCGCCGGTCGCGGCCGAAGTTGCGCACGCTGATCTTCGGGCCCGGCGGGTACTGCCGGCGCTTGTACTCGGCCGCGTCGGTCATCCGCAGCACCCGCTCGACGAGTGCGGGGTCGAACCCGGCTGCGACCAGCTCGCCCGACCCCCGGTCGTGCTCGATGTAGTCGTCGAGCACGTCGTCGAGCAGCCGGTAGTCGGGCAGCGAGTCGGAGTCCAGCTGCCCGGGCCGCAGCTCGGCCGACGGGGGCTTGACGATGCTGCCCTCCGGGATCGGTGCGACCTGCCCGGCCGCGACGGCCTGCTCGTTGCGCCAGCGGGCCAGCTCCCACACGAGCGTCTTCGGGACGTCCTTGAGCGGGGCGAAGCCCCCGACGGCGTCCCCGTAGATGGTCGAGTAGCCGACGGACAGCTCGCTCTTGTTGCCGGTGGCCAGCACCAGGTGGCCCTCGGCGTTCGACAGCGCCATGAGCGTCACGCCGCGGACCCGGGCCTGCAGGTTCTCCTCGGCCAGCCCGCTCAGCCGCAGGTTCTGCTGGAAGGCCGCCACCATCGGCGCGATCGGCACCACCCGGTAGTCCAGGCCGGTGCGGGCGGCCAGGTCGTAGGCGTCGGTGCGCGAGTGCTGCGAGGAGTACACGCTGGGCATCGACACGCCGACGACGCCGGAGCGCCCGAGAGCGTCCACGGCCACTGCCGCCACCACCGCGCTGTCGATGCCGCCGGACAGGCCGAGGATCACCGAGGCGAAGCCGTTCTTCCGCACGTAGTCGCGGGTGCCGACGACCAGGGCCGCCCACACCGCCGAGGCGTCCGAGCGCGGCGCGGCCACGCCGGCCGGGGCGGCCGGATAGCCGGGCACCGGATCGGGCGCCAGCACCACCCGCTCGACCGGCAGCGGCCCGCCCGTGGGCCCGCCGGCCGTGCCGCCGTCCGCACTGTCGGGGTGGTGGTCGGCGGCGGGCAGGTCGAGGTCGACGGTGAGCAGCCCCTCCTCGAACTGCGGTGCCCGGGCGAGCAGCCCTCCGTCGGCGCCGACGACGAGGGAGTCGCCGTCGAACACCAGCTCGTCCTGACCGCCGACCATGTTGACGTAGGCCAACGAGCAGCCGGCCTCGATCGCGCGGCGCCGGCACAGCGCCAGCCGCACGTCGTCCTTCTCACGCTCGTAGGGGCTGCCGTTGAGGACGGCGAGCAGGCCGGCGCCGGCGTCGCGGGCGGCTGCCACCGGGCCGCCGTCCTGCCACAGGTCCTCGCAGACCGACAGCGCGACGTCGACGCCGTGCACGCACACGACGGTGAGCGCGGCGCCGGGCACGAAGTAGCGGCGCTCGTCGAACACTCCGTAGTTCGGCAGGTGGTGCTTGGCGTAGCGGGCGGCCACCGCGCCGCGGTGCAGGACCGCGGCACTGTTGCGCGGCGCGCCCTTCGGGACCCCCAGCGTGGGCGTGACGTGTTCGTCGTGGTCGAGGGTGCCCACGACGACGACGGTCTCGCCCAGCCCACGTTCAGCCAGCCGGGCGGCCAGGCCGGCGGTGGTGGCCTCGGCGGCCTGGACGAACGAGCGGCGCAGGGCGAGGTCCTCGATGGGGTAGCCGGTGAGCACCATCTCGGGGAACAGCACCAGGTGGGCGCCCAGCCCCGCGGCATGCACCGCCCACCGCTCGACCAGGGCGGCGTTGCCCTCGAGGTCGCCGACGGTGGGGTTGACCTGGGCCAGGGCGACGCGCAGCTGCGGCACCGGGCGAGCCTAGCGGCGCGTCCGGTGCCCGAGGCCGGCCGAGGCCCGGGCAGGCGGCAGGATGGGCCCGTGGACAAGCAGCAGGAGTTCGTGCTCCGCACCATCGAGGAACGCGACATCCGCTTCGTGCGACTGTGGTTCACCGACGTGCTGGGTCAGCTGAAGTCGGTGGCGGTCGCGCCGGCCGAGCTCGAGGGTGCCTTCACCGAGGGACTGGGCTTCGACGGCTCGGCGATCGAGGGGTTCACCCGTGTCTACGAGTCGGACATGCTTGCCAAACCCGACCCGTCGACGTTCCAGATCCTGCCCTGGCGAGGGGAGTCGCAGGGCACCGCACGGCTGTTCTGCGACATCCTGCTCCCGGACGGCTCGCCCGCCTACGCCGACCCGCGCCGGGTGCTCAAGCGGGCGTTGGCGCGGGCAGCCGAACAGGGCTTCACCTTCTACACCCACCCCGAGGTCGAGTTCTTCCTGTTCACCGGGCTGCCCGAGGCCGGCGCCGAGCCCGTCCCGATCGACCAGAGCGGCTACTTCGACCACACCCCGCACGGGCTGAGCCACGACTTCCGCCGGGCGGCCATCGGCGTGCTCGAGGCCATGGGCATCTCGGTGGAGTTCAGCCACCACGAGGGGGCGCCCGGGCAGCAGGAGATCGACCTGCGCTATGCCGACGCGTTGTCCACCGCGGACAACGTCATGACCTTCCGGCAGGTGATCAAGGAGGTCGCGCTCGGCCAGGGCATGGTCGCCTCGTTCATGCCCAAGCCGTTCACCGCCTGGCCGGGCAGCGGGATGCACACCCACCTGTCGCTGTTCGAGGGCGACCGCAACGCCTTCTACGAGGCCGGCGCAGAGTACGAGCTCTCGCCCACCGCTCGGGCGTTCATCGCCGGCCTGCTGCGGCACGCCCCGGAGATCACCGCTATCACCAACCAGTGGGTCAACTCCTACAAGCGGCTGTGGGGTGGCGGGGAGGCACCGGCGTACGTCTGCTGGGGTCACAACAACCGCTCCGCGCTCGTGCGGGTGCCGATGTACAAGCCCGGCAAGGAGCGCTCGGCCCGGGTCGAGTACCGGGCACTCGACACCGCCGCGAACCCCTACCTGGCCTTCGCCGTGCTGCTGACGGCCGGGCTGCGAGGCATCCGCGAGGGCTACGACCTGCCGCCGGGCGCCGAGGACGACGTGTGGGCGCTCACCGACACCGAGCGGCGGGCCCTGGGCATCGAGCCCCTGCCCGGCTCGCTGGCCGAGGCGGTCGCGGTGATGGAGCGCTCGGACCTGGTGGCAGAGACCCTCGGCGAGCACGTCTTCGAGTTCTTCCTGCGCAACAAGCGAGCCGAGTGGGTGCAGTACGCCCGCCAGGTGACCCCGTACGAGCGGGACCAGTTGCTGCCGGTGCTGTGACCTCCCGCCGCACCAGCCCCAGCGCCGCGCTCGCCCGGCTCGGCTTCACCGACGTCAGCCGAGCGCAACGGCTGCTCGCCGGCCCCACCCTGTACCCGCTCGCCGACGACGCCGAGGTGCTCGAGGCGCTCGCCGAGGCCGCCGACCCCGACCTGGCGCTGCTGGGGCTGGACCGGCTGGTCGAGCAGGCAGCCGACGCCGACCGGCTGGTGGCGGCGGTCGAGCGCGACGCGGTGTTCCGGCGCCGGCTGCTGGCCGTGCTGGGGGTCTCGGCCGGGCTCGGTGAGCACCTGGCCCGGCACCCGGACCACTGGCGGGCGGTGGCCGGCCTGCCGCTGCCCGCCCCCCGCCGCCGACCCGACGAGGTGCGGGCCGCTCTGCTGGCCTCGGTGGGGGCCGACCCGGCGGCGCCGTCCCCGACGGCTGCCCACCCCGACGTCGACGGGCTGCGGACGGCCTACCGGCAAGGCCTGCTGCTGCTGGCGACCCGTGACCTGGGCGACTCCCTCGACACCGGCATCGTGGCCGGCGAGCTGGCCGACCTGGCGGCGGCGGCGCTGGAGGCGGCGCTGGCCGTGGCCCGGGCGCTGCACCCGGAGCAGGCCGCGTCCACCCGGCTCGCCGTCGTCGGGATGGGCAAGTGCGGCGGGCAGGAGCTCAACTACGTCAGCGACGTCGACGTGGTCTTCGTCGCGGAGCCACCGGCCGAGGCGGTCGACGACCGGGCGGCGGTCGAGGCGTCGATGGCCGCGGGCACCATCCTGGCCTCCGAGCTGATGCGGGTGTGCGCGGAGCCGAGCACCGAGCCGCCGCTGTGGCCGGTGGACGCCGCGCTGCGGCCGGAGGGCAGGAACGGGCCGCTGGTGCGCAGCGTCGCCAGCCACCGCGAGTACTACGAGAGGTGGGCCAAGACCTGGGAGTTCCAGGCGCTGCTCAAGGCCCGGCCGGTGGCCGGCGACCTCGCGCTCGGCGAGGGCTACCTCGCGGCGATCATGCCGATGGTGTGGCGGGCGGCCGAGCGGGATGGCTTCGTCACCGACGTGCAGGCGATGCGTCGAAGGGTCGAGGAACACGTGCCGAGGCGTGACGCCGAGCGCAACCTGAAGCTGGGCCGCGGCGGGCTGCGTGATGTCGAGTTCGCCGTCCAGCTGCTGCAGCTGGTGCACGGCCGGGGCGACCAGACCCTGCGCAGCCGGTCCACCCTCGGCGGGCTCGCTGCGCTCACCGCCGGCGGCTACGTCGGCCGTGAGGACGGCGGGTCGCTGGCGGCGTCCTACCGCTTCCTGCGCACGCTGGAGCACCGGGTACAGCTGCACCGGCTACGGCGCACCCACGTGCTGCCGGCGAGCGAGCGCGACCTGCGCTGGCTCGGCCGCTCTCTCGGCCTGCGCGGCGACCCGGAGCGCCAGCTCGACGAGCAGCTGCGGCGACACCGGGCGCAGGTGCGCCGCTTGCACGAGAAGATCTTCTATCGGCCGCTGCTCGACGCGGTCGCGCGGCTGCCCAGCGACGAGGTGCGGCTGACCGTCGAGGCGGCCCGGTCCCGCCTGCAGGCGCTGGGTTACCGCGACCCCGCGGGCGCGCTTCGGCACATCGAGGCGCTGACCGTCGGGGTGTCGCGGCGAGCGGCCATCCAGCGCACGCTGCTGCCGGTGCTGCTCGGCTGGTTCGCCGACGGAATCGACCCGGACGCGGGGCTGCGGGGCTTCCGCGAGGTGAGCGACGCCCTCGGCGAGACGCACTGGTACCTGCGGCTGCTGCGCGACGAGCGGGCCGCCGCCGAGCGGATGGCCCGGGTGCTCGCGTCCAGC
>Ga0114939_10002642_pt1 | contig 13133 bp, 10 predicted proteins | sample AshMeaCrysSpring_FD_87196 | JGI IMG/M metagenome (GOLD analysis project Ga0114939, IMG submission 87196) | Groundwater microbial communities from Big Spring, Nevada to study Microbial Dark Matter (Phase II) - Ash Meadows Crystal Spring | ecosystem: Environmental > Aquatic > Deep subsurface >... | reverse complement strand
CGTCCGGGCGGAGGCGATGCCCACGAACGCACCGAAGGTCACGTCGCTCGCCCGGCGGCCAGGCCTCCAGTCAACCAGTATCCCGTCTCCTTGGAGAAGGTAGACCACCGCGGCGGCGAGAGTCACGAGGCGGACTTCACGAAGCAGGGGATGGTTCATGCCGCGCCCGCCCGGTCGCCACCCACCTGTTGCCTGACCAGCCGGTCGGTGAGCCTCGTCCGTTCGGTTTCCAGGAGTCCCTTCGCATCGAGCCTCCCGAAGAGATCGAGGAAGAGCGCCACCAAGCCGGTCCACCCCGTCTGGTGACTGGATCCGAGGCCCGCACCGTTGTCCCCGTGGAAGTACTCGTAGAACAGGATCAGGTCGCGCCAGTGGGGATCGTTCTGGAACCTCGGCGAGCCGCCGTAGACCGGCCGGCGCCCGTCGGCACCGCGAAGGAACGTGCCCGACAGCCGGCGGGACAACTCCTGCGCCACCTCGAACAGCGTCATGCGCCGGCCGGAGCCCGTGGGACACTCCACCGTGAAGTCGTCGCCGTAGAAGTGGTAGAGGTTCAGCAGCGCCCGGACGATCAGGGCATTGACCGGCAGCCACACCGGGCCGCGCCAGTTGGAATTGCCGCCGAACATGCCCGTGTTCGACTCGGCCGGCAGGTACTGCACGGTGTACGTCTCGCCACTCACCGAGACCGTGAACGGGTGATCCAGATGATGGCGCGAGAGCGACCGGATGCCGTGCGGCCCGAGGAACTCGCGCTCGTCGAGCAGGTACCCGAGCACCCGCTCGAGCTTCCGCTTGTTGAGGACCGAGAGCAGCCGTCGCCCCTTGTGCCCGATGAAGCCCTCGTCGGTCGGCGCCACGTGCGAGGTGGCGCGAGCTGGCGAGCAGGGCGAAGACCACCAGCGGGACGATGGCCGCGTAGAGGCCGGCCACGGGGGGCAGGCCGGCCACCTGGGCGTAGCCGATGTTGAGCGGGATCATCAGGGCAGCCAGCGTGACGCCCGCCGAGAACTCCCGCGGCACGTCGGCCAGGGTGAGGCCCTGGAGTCCGGCGAAGGGACGGGGCCACCTGATGGCGGCGAGCACGCCTGGAGTCTCCATGCTCATGCTACACCCACCTCGACGATCGTGTCGGCCTGACGGGCGAAGATCTGGGCGCCGATGCCCGCGAGGACGACCGACCACAACGTCCACATCACGGTCATCACCACGATGTTCGGGTCCGCGTTCGGGATGGCCAGCGCCGCCGCCAGGACCGCGGCGACGTTACGCGTGCCCATGCCGAGCGCCATGACGCTCCGCTGGCCCTGCTTCATGCCGAAGCCGACGCTGTACGTGACGAGGCCCATCCGACCATGAACAGGGTCATCGACAGGAGCGCGAATTCCCCCGCGGTGTTGAGCATTCCGCGACCGTAGATCACCAGGCACCACAGGATCGTGAGCAACGTGCTGACCAGGGCAAATCCCTTGACGGCCGGGAACATCCTGGTTGCCGCCTGGTCGGCGGAGTGGCGGATTGCCGCACCGATGACCAGCGGCAGGAGGATCGTCAGGACGAGCGGCTTCGCGAGTGCCGCGGTGCTGATCGTCACCCCCTTGATCAGCAGGGGCGCCATCAATGGCATGAGCACCACGGTGCCGACCGCCACCAGCGGGATGAGCGCGCCCGCGAAGCCCATGTCGCCGCGGGCCTTGCCCACCATCTGTTGGAGAAACGGCGCGCAAGGCGCCAGGCTCGCGAGGAGCACCACGACCGCGTATGGCTCCTCGAGGGGGAGCACCCTGGTGATCAGGTAGCCGAACGCAGGCCCCAGCACCCAGCCCCACACGAAGATGAGCGCCAGCGACTTCCTGTTCCGCAGCGCGACGAGGACCTCGGGCATCCTGACCTGGAGGCCCATGGCCGCGAGATTCGACACGGTGAAGAGGAAGACCAGCGGCGAGAATGTCGCCTGAAGCAGGTCCATCACGGTGTTCATCGCAGCGCCTTCACCCTACGCGCGGTGCGAACGCGCCAGCATGCCGCCCACGATGTTCCGGACCTTGAAGCCGTTCTGCAGCAGGATGCGCGTCGCGTAGTACGCACGCACCGCGGAGCGGCAGATGACCTGGATCTCCTCGTCCCGCGGCAGCTCGCCGAGGCGGGCGCGGAGCTGCGGCAGCGGGATGTTGACGGCGCCGGGGACGGACTCGACCTCGAGCTCGGGCGGGTTGCGCACGTCGAGCAGGAACCCCTGCCCGGTGCCGTCCCAGTGGACGATCGGCATGTCGCCGCGAAGCAGGTTCCCCGCCACCATCCCGGCGAAGTTGACTGGGTCCTTCGCGCTGCCGAAGGGCGGCGCGTAGCACAGCTCGGCCTCCTCGAGGTCGTACACGGTGGCCTTCATCTGGATCGCCATCGCGAAGGCGTCGACCCGTTTGGCGACGCCGTCCTCGGAGAGCAGCTGCGCGCCGAGCAGGCGTCCGTCGGACTTCCGGAAGAGCACCTTGATCGCCATCATCTTGGCGCCCGGGTAGTAGCCGGCGTGTGAGTTCTGGTAGATGTAGAGCTTCTCGAAGTCGGTGTCCCCGAGTAGCCGGAGGACCTTCTCGCTCGGTCCGGTCTGGCCGATCTCGCCCTCGAAGATCTTGCAGATCGAGGTGCCCTGCGTGCCGCGGTAGCGCGACGGCCGGCCGGCGATCACGTCGTCGGCGATCCGGCCCTGCCGGTTGGCGGGCCCGGCCAGCGGGATGAGCGTCCACTGCCCGGTGACGTAGTCCTTCACCTCGACCGCGTCGCCGACGGCGAAGATGTCGGGGTCGCTGGTCCGCATGTGCTCGTCGACGCGGATGCCGCCGCGCTGGCCGATCTCCAGCCCGGCCGCCCGTGCGAGGCCCGTCTCCGGCCGCACGCCGATCGCGAGAATCACCACGTCCGCAGGGTGGGCCTTGCCGGACTCCGTGAGGACCTCGAGCGAACCGTCCGCGGCCTGCCGGAAGCCGGCGACGCCGTCACTCAACTCGAGGTGGACGCCGTGCCTGACGAGGTAACGCTCGACGAGACGCGACATCTCGGGGTCGAGGGGCGGCATCACCTGGCTCAGTTTCTCGATCAGTGTCACCTCGAGGCCGAGGTGGGCGAAGTTCTCCACCATCTCGAGGCCGATGAACCCGCCGCCGACCACCACGGCGCGCTTCGGCTTCGTCACGACCTGGAAGCCCGTGTACGAGTCCATCCCGGTCTTGCCCTCCGTGCCGCGCTCCAGCCACTGGCGGATGGTCCGGGCGTCGGGAACGGTCCTCACCGAGAAGATCCCCGGGAGGTCGATGCCGGGGAGCGGCGGCCGGATCGGCGCGGCGCCCGGTGACAGCACGAGCTTGTCGTACGTCTCGGTCGTCTTCTCGCCCGTCGCGTGGTTCGTGATCTCGACGGTCTTGTCCTTGGGGGAGATCGCGGTCACCTCGCACCGGGTGCGCGCGTCGACGTTGAACACCGCGCGGAACATCTGTTCCGTCGCGACCAGGAGGCTCGACTCCTCCGGGATGACGCCAGACACGTGATAGGGCAACCCGCAGTTGGCGTACGACACGTACGGGCCGCGCTCGAGCATGACGATCTCGGCGTGCTCGTCCAACCGCCGCAACCGCGCCGCGCACGACGCGCCCCCCGCCACTCCCCCGACGATGACGACCTTCATGACTGATCTCCTCCCCATAGCGGCGGGCGCCGCCACGCGACGACGCCCGCCAATGAGACCCTGCTACCCGATCCGCTGGCCGGACGACAGCAACTCCGTCGCCTCCGGGAGCTTGGCCGTGGTGACCTTCTTCCACTGCTGCTCGATCAGTTCCTTGGCGGCCTGCTCGATGAACTCCGGCGCCGCCCACGTCTGCACGTCGAAGTCGTTCTTGATGTACCCGTGGCTCAGCATGAAGTCCTTGCCGATCTCCACCGACACGAGGTTCTGCGGCGAGAGGTTGGGGACCATGTCGATGAGGCGGATGCCCTCGTAGGTGGCCTCGACGTCACGGTAGAACGTCTGCTTGTCGAGGATGGCCGCGGCGGCGCGCTTGTGCTCGTTGGCCCAGCGCCCGACCTTGATCATGCCCTTCATGAACGCGACGACCAGCTCCGGGTGCTTCTCGGCCATCACGTCCGTGCACGTGATCGCCGCCGGGATGTTGGCGACCTGCAGCGTCCAGTCCGGGTAGCGCGCCAGGTCCTCGATCGACTTGAACTTGCCCGTGGCCTCCGAGAGCTGCGAGAGCGGGCCCGTCTGCATGTACATCGCGTCGATGACGCCCTTCTCCAGGGCCGTCTCGAGCGGGCGGAACGCCAGGTCGTGCTTGTGGTCGCGACGCAGCCACAGCTCCGACGGGTTCTCCATGAGCGGCCCCATCATCTCCGGCTTGTCGTACCAGTCGTCCGGATAGGGGAACTCGACGATCGTCACCTCGTCGCGCGTCATGCCGTTGAGCCGCAGCATCAGCTCGATGCCCTGCTCCTCCTGAATGCCCCACCAGTCGGTCTTGATGGTGTTCTGGCTCCGCGACAGTCCGATCTTCTTGCCCTTCAGGTCGGCCATCCGGTAGATGTCGTCCCGCGAGCGCACCATCATCACGCCGCCCTCGCGCGGGGCGTGCGTCACGCCCAGCAGCCGCGTGCGCCGGATGTCGGCGTGCACGTGGATCGGCGGAAACAGCCCACCGAAGCGGATCATGTTGTCGAGGTTGTGGATGTAGTGCGGGTACCAGTCGTTCTCCGCCCGGGCGCGGAGGTACAGGTAGTTGACGCCGAGCTTCTTGTACTCCTCCTTCGTCCAGCCGAGCTCCTGGTCGACGTTGCTGGCGGAGACCAGCGGGCAGTTCGTGTAGTAGACCTCGCTCCAGTTCAGGTCCACCGTGCTCAGTTGCTTGCCTTGCACGGTCATCTTCGGCATGTCGGCTCCTCGTGTCGTGCGCGCGTCGTCTCAGGTCAGGGTTCGTCGAGGCCTCGGTCGGCTGGGGAGCCTCGCGAGCGTTCGACCAGTTCGATGCCTTCGGTGGCCGTCACGTGGTCGAAGCGGACCTCCGGGGGGCTGCCGGAGAGTTCGAGTGCGACGAGGATGCGGCGGTACGCCTCGGAACGCAGGTGCTCGTCGAGCGCCTCGGCCGAGTCCCACTGCTCGACCAGGACGACCGCGTCCTCCGGCGCGTGCTCTTCGTAGATGTGGCAGGCAGCGCACCCCTTCTGGGCCATCACGGGCCCCTGGATGGAGTGCAGCAGCTCCAGCACCTCGTCGCGTCGATTCGCCGGCGGCAGGATCCTGACGGTCCCGACGATCATGCAGACCTGGAGCAGCGGATTCCGTACCGCCGCGATCGCGCAGCGACACCCCTGGCCCAAGTGTCCTGGAAACAGATACTTACTGGCGGACGCGGCGCTTCGCGGCACGCAACGCGAGGCGACGCGAGAGACGACATGAAGTCCCCGGGTCGGGATATCGTCCCGCGCCGCACGAGTCGTGGTCAGCCTACGAGGGCCGCCGGATGCCCAGCTTCTTCATGCGGCTGTACAGCGTCGCCGGGTTGAGCCCCAGCTGCGCGGCCGCGCCCTGGGCGCCCTTGATGTGCCAGCCCGTGCGTTCGAGCGCCTCGAGGATGTGCTCGCGTTCGGCCTGAGCCAGGGTCAGCGGCGGCGCGCCCACCGGCGGCGATGTCGCCTCGTCGAGCTGTGGTATCCGCAACGTGTCGCCCGCGGTGACGATGGCCCCGTGCTCGATCACGTTGCGCAGCTCGCGGACGTTGCCGGGCCAGGGGTGACGCTGGAGCGCCGCCATCGCCGCGCGTGGCACCTGGGTGATCTTCTTGCCCATGCGGGAGGAGAACTCCTCGAGGAAGCTCCAGACCAGCAGCGGGATGTCCTCCGTCCGCTCGCGGAGCGGTGGCACGCGGATCGGGAAGACGTTGAGACGGTAGTAGAGGTCCTCGCGGAAGCGGCCCTGCCTGACGGCCTCGGTCAGGTCGCGGTTGGTGGCTGCAATGAGGCGCACGTTGACCCTGATCGTCCTGGGACTCCCGAGCCGCTCGAACTCGCCCGCCTCCAGCACGCGCAGCAACTTCGCCTGCACGTCGAGCGACAGCTCGCCAATCTCGTCGAGGAACAGCGTCGAGCCGTCCGCCACCTCGAAGCGGCCGACCTGTCGCGTCAGTGCGCCGGTGTACGCCCCCTTCTCCCGGCCGAACAGCTCGCTCTCCACGAGGCCGGACGGCAACGCCGCGCAGTTCACCTTGACCATCACGTGGCGCTGGCGCGGGCTGCACCGATGGATGGCCTCCGCGATCAACTCCTTGCCCGTGCCCGTCTCCCCACGCACCAGCACCGTGGAATCCGTGGGTCCCACCTGCCCCACCAGTCGCAGCACGTTGGTGATGGCGGCGCTTCGCCCGGTGACCGCACCGCGGGCCTGCGTCACCAGGACCTCCGCCTTCAGGTAGTCGCTCTCCGCCTGCAGGCGGTCCTTCAGCCGTTCGATCTCGGCGTACGACTGACGGAGGGCCTCCTCGGCGCGGCGCCGCTCGGTGACGTCGCGGAAGACACCGAACGTCCGGACGGCCCGGCCGGCGGCATCGCGTGACGCAACACCCGCCAGGTGGTGGATCCACGTCTCGCCGCGCGCCGGGTGGAGGTAGCGGTACTCCACCTCGAAGCGGTCCTTCCTGCCGTCGTGCAGTTGCTCGCGCGCGTCGAGCACGCGGGCCCGGTCCTCCGGGTGGAGGTGTTCGAGCCAGAGCGCCAGGACCGCGAGACCCTTGTCTGCGCCGGCCGCGATGCCACACAGGTCGCGGAGCCGGTCGTCGACGTACATCTCGCCGCGTGTGAAGTCCACCTCGTAGAACGCGAGGCCGGCGAGGTTGGCGCCCGCCGCCAGGCGAGCTTCGCTCTCCTGCAGGCTCACTTCGTGGCGCCGCCGGGCGAGCGCGTTGGTGAAGACCTGCGCCACGAGCAGCAGTCGCTTCACCTGGTGATCCGGCCAGTTGCGCTCGGCGTGCAGGGCGTTGAAGGCCAGGGCACCGACGGCCGGCTGGCCTCCGACGGCAAGCGGGAGGGTCAGGCTCGACTTGATGCCCCTCAGGCGCGCAGACTCCCGGTCGATGGCAGCCTCCGCCGGCAGCTCCTGCAACGAAGACACCGCCACCGTGCGGCCGGCCAGCATCTGTTGCACGATCCAGGGGTACTGCTCCTGGCGAATCGGCACGAGAGGCTGCGAACCGTCGCGGGCGGCATGCACGTGGGTGGGCGCGATGACACCCGGGGCGCTGGGCGACCATTGCCAGAGCACCGCCAAATCGAGGCCAACAAGCTCGCAGACACGGCGGAGGGCGTCCTCGATCTCGCGGTCCACCGCTCCAGGAGGCAGGTTGATGAACCTCGAGGAGAGTTCGGCGAGCAGCGTCTCGAACTCGAAGGAACTCCCGAGGTGCTCGCCACGGACCGGCGGCTGATCTCCCGTGGACACTGCGGCGAGTATACCGGGTCGGCGCAGACGGGACGAGATGTCGCCCCCCCACGCTTGACACGGCGCGGGCGGGAGTCATACTCGTCGCTGGATGGCACGGCAAACGAATTGGGAGGACCCGATCATGCTTGCTTCGAAACTCCGTGTGTCTCTGATTGTCGCGGCGGCGATGTCGATCGTCGTGGCCGGCACCCTGCTGTTTGCCAGCCCGGCCGCGGACCAGGCCGCCGGCACAATCGAATTCACGCTCTACAAGGCGGGCTTCATTGTCGGAGGCAGCGGCGGCAAGGGCGCGCTCAAGTTCCAGGGCAAGGAGTATCCCCTGAGCATCGGCGGCGTGAGTCTAGGTGCGACGATCGGCGCGTCGAAGGCCGAACTCGTCGGCGAGGTCTACAACCTGAAGGCGCCGGGCGACATCGAGGGCACCTACACGGCGGGACAGGCGAGCGTTGCCGTGGCCGGTGGCGCCAAGGTCGCGGAGCTCAAGAACTCGAAGGGCGTCGTGCTCAAGGTCAAGGGCAAGCAGGTCGGGCTCGAGCTCGCGCTCGACCTGAGTGGCCTGGAGATCTCGCTCAAGAAGTGAGGCGGCGTTCGGCCCCTGCGCGCCGGCGCCGCGAGCGTGTCGAACGGTGCGACTGAGGCTACGACCGAGGCAGCACGCCGGAGCCGGCAGGCGTGGATTCCCCATCCGGCGCGCTGGCCTTCACGCGAAACGCCGGCGCCTCGTACCCGGCCCCAACGTAGTCGCCCGGGATGGCGATCCGGTTGCCGTCGCGCAGTGCGCCGAAGTGCGGCGACATGATCTCCACGCCGGCCTCGTTGAACGCGTCCTGGATGTTCGCGTGCAGGTCCGAGTAGATCTGCACCATCCGTTGGGGCTCGTGCGTGTACGCGTTGATCTCGTACGCCACGTAGAAGTCGTTGAGGGCCGTTTGCAGCACGAAGGGCGCCGGCGCCTCGACGATGCTGCGCGTGCGCCGCGCCGCCGCGATCAGCAGGTCGTGCACCTGCCGCCAGGGCGCGTCGTACCCGATCGTCACCCCCGTGTGCAGGATCAGCCCGTCCTGCCGCGCGAGCGCCGAGTAGTTCACCATCGGACTGCTCAGGACGACGGCGTTCGGGATGGAGACCACGACGTTCTTGATCGTGCGGATCTTCGTGACGAGCATTGACGTCTCGATGATGTCGCCGACCGTGTCTCCGATCTTCACGCGGTCGTCGAGGCGGAACCCGCCGGTGTAGGTGAGCACGGTGCCGGAGACGATGTTGCCGATGGCTGCGCTTGACGAGAGCGAGATCAGCAGGCCAAGAAACACGGAGATGCCCTGGAAGGCGGGTGAGCTCGAGCCCGGGATGTAGGGGTAGGCTGCCACGACGGCCAGCGCCACGAGCAGCACGCGCACGAGCCGGTAGGTGGGCAGGGCCCACTCGGCCGGGAAGTTCGCCAGGCGGAGCGCGCCGCGCTCGACCTCGCGGAAGAGGAACCTGACGAGGCGCAGCGCGAAGCGTGTCACGAGCGCGATGACGGCGAGGTAGAAGAAGTTCGGGAGGCTCTCGATCAAGCCGTGTGCGACGAACGTGATCGGCTCCTCGACGTAGTCCATCAAGCGCCGCGCCGAGGGGCGCGTCCAGGGCAGCGCCGCCAGCACCACCTCGAGCCACAGCAGCACGAGCGATCCCAGGACGACGAGCCGTGCGAGGCGCAGCAGCGGCGCGGTCAGCGCGGCGAACTGGCGCCGCGCCACGAGGGGAAGCCGTTCGTCGCTGCCAGCCTGGCGCGGTGGCTGGGCTGCCACCTGTTCGACGGCGCGGAGGACGCGCCGGAACCCGCGCGTGACCACGACCCAGAGGCCGGCGAGCGCCAGCGTGGCCAGCAGCGCCACCAGCAGCGACCGCACGATGGCGTTGCCACTGAAGTCCGCTCGGGTCTCGATGATGACCCGCCTCACGTCCGCGAGGATCAGCTCGGCCATCTCGTGACGGCGCAGCCCCGACCCGGCGGCGTCTTCATCGGTGACCACCCCGATCGCACGGCCGCGCAATATGACGCGACTGGCGGTGGCGGTGTGCTCGAGGGTGATGTCCTCGGGCTTCACGCTGACGTCGTTCACGAGTTCGTCCAGCCGCCTGGCCACCGTGCGCGCACGGTCCTCGGCCGAGAACGGGCCCAGGGAGGCCCGGACCCTCCAGAGTTCCTCGCCGCGGTACACCACGGGCGCGCCGAGGGCCTCGGGCTCGGCCACGATGGCGTCGGCGGCGGGCGGCGCCTGACCCGCCGGCTGGGCACCCGGGCCGAGCGTCGTCGTCTGCGCCGGTGGCGCCGTCGCGGGGCCGTTGTCAGCCTGCGCGGCACGGGCGGGCCCGGCGGTCACCGTGGCCAGCCACGTTCCGGCAAGGCAGGCGATGAGGAGGGGGCGCACCGCGAAGCTCCAGGCTGGCTACTGCGTTGCCGTCATGGGCCGCTCGGCGAGCTTCTGCAGCTCCGCGTCGGACCAGCCACCGCCGAGCGCGCGGTAGAGCTGCACGACGGCGACGAGCTGCACCCGCTTGATGTCGGTCAGGTCGAGCTCGGCGGCGAAGAGCTGACGCTGGGCGTCGAGCACCTCGAGGTAGCTCGACACGCCGCCCCGGTAGCGAAGGTCGGTGAGTCGCAGGTACTCCGCCGCGGCGGCCCGGCGCGCCTCCGACTCGACCATCTGCTCGCGCGCCTTCTGGATCGTGATCAGCGCGTCGGCCACCTCGCGGAACGACTGGAGGATCGCGGCGCGGTAGTCGATCGCCGCCTGCTCGGCCTGGGCGCGCGCGATCTGCAATCGCGCGTTGCCGGCCCCGCCGTCGTAGAGCGGCAACTGGATGAACGGCCCAATCGACAGGAGCCCCTCAGCCTTGTCGCCGCCGCTGAAGAAGTCCGACAGCGAGGTGCCGACGCGGCCGAAGGACCCCGTGAGACCGATGCGCGGCACCGGGATGCGTTCGGCCGTGGCGACGCCCACGCGCGCAACCGCCGCGTGAAGCGCCTGCTCGGTGGCAACGATGTCGGGGCGCCGCTCCAGGAGCTGCGAGGGCAGGCCCGCCGGGACCTCGGGGGCCGCTGGCAGCACGGCGGGGCCCGCCTCACGCCGGATCGCGGACGGCGGTCGCCCCACGAGCACACTCAGCAGATTCTCGGCCTGCACGATCTGCCGCTCGACGAAGGGCAACTGCTCCCGCGTGGTGGCCACCTGCAGCGTGGCCTGCGCGACCTCGGTGCCGGAAGCGACCCCGCCTTGGTCGAGCTTCCGCACAAGCGTGAGCCACTCCTCCTGGCTGGCAATCGTCCGGAGCACGATCTCCCGCTGCTCGTCGAGCGACCGCAGCGTGACGTAGGACTGCGCCACCTCGCTCACGAGCGACGACATCGTCGCCCGCGCGCCCCACTCGCTCGCGAGCAGGTCGGCCCGCGCCGCTTCCGAGCCGCGCCGCAGGCGGCCGAAGAAGTCGATCTCCCAGTTGAAGAAGATGTTGGCGCTGTAGAAGTTGTCGAACTTCGTGCCGGTAGGCGTCCCGGAGGTTGTGGCCTCGGCACCGACGAACGGCTTGAGGTTGGCGCCCGAGAGCGCAGCGCGGCCGCGGAACTCCTCGACGCGCGCGGCGGCCCGCTTGAGGTCGAGCCCGTTGTCGATCGCCTCTCGGATGAGGGCCGACAGTGCGGGGTCGTCGAACATGTCCACCCAGGCCAGGTCGGCGAGCGACCTGGCCTGGTCGGGAGTGACCGTCACGTCGCGGTACGTGGGCGGCGGCGCGACCGTGGGCCGCGTGTAGTTTGGCCCCATCGGCGCGCAGGCCGCGCCCAGGCCGGCGAGGGTGAGCAGAACGGGGATGACTCGATGTCGCGCCATCTCAGCGCCCTCCCCCGTGGGCCGGTGCCGGCACGGGCGGTGTCGCGTCGGTCGCGGCACGCGGCTTCCTGCGCCCGAGGGACTCCACGAACATGTAGTTGCCGGGGATGAGGAACACGCCGACGGCCGTCGCAACCAGCATGCCCCAGAACACCGCCGTGCCCATCACGTTCTGGGCGCCGGCACCCGCGCCGCTCGCCTTCATCAGCGGCACGACGCCGAGGATGAACGCGAAGGCGGTCATCAGGATGGGCCGGAAGCGGAGGCGGGCCGAGGTGAGCGCGGCCTCCTGGACGCTCATGCCCTCCTCGTGCTTGGCCTTGGCGAACTCGACGATGAGGATCGCGTTCTTGGCGGCAAGGCCGATGAGCATGATGTTGCCAATCTGGACGTACACGTTGTTGTCGAAGCCCGCCAACCAGACGCCGAAGAAGGCCCCGAGCACAACCAGCGGCGATCCCAGGAGCACGGCCCACGGCAGCCGCCAGGACTCGTAGAGCGCGGCGAGCAGCAGGAACACGAGGACGATGGCGGCGAGGAGCGTGGGCCCGGCCGGCGGAGCGGTCTTCTCCTGGTACGACATCTGGGAGTAGGCGAAGCCCATCTCCGCAGGCATCGTCTCCTTGAACACCTCTTCGAGGGCGGCCAGCGCCTGGCCCGAGGCGTACCCGGCGCCCGGTGTTCCGTTGAACTCGACCGACCGCAGCAGGTTGAATCGGTTCGTCAGCTCGGTCCCCCCCTGAGGGGTGATCGTGACGAGCGTGGACAGCGGGATCATCTGGCCGGTCGACTTGCTGCGCACCCAGATTTCACCGATGTCCTCGGGCCTGCGCCGATAGTCCGCCTCCGCCTGGACGTAGACGCGGAAGAGCCGTCCGAAGCGGTTGAAGTCGTTCACGTAGCTGCCGCCGAGGCTGGAGGCCAGGGCCTGGAATGCCTCGTTGATCGGGACGCCGAGCTTGCGGGCCTTCTCGCGGTCCATCTCCACCTTGACCTGCGGATAACGCGGGTCGAACGAGGTGAAGATGTTGCCGACCTCCGGCCGCTGGCGTGCCGCCGCGGCGAACTGCTGGCTCAACTCTCCGAGCCGCTCGACGCTCAGGCTGCCGCTTCGGTCCTGAACCAGGAAGTTGAAGCCGGCCGACGCCCCGAAGCCCGAGATGGTGGGGATGTTGAACGGGAAGATGATGGCGTCGGGAATCTGGGCGAACTGGGCCTGCAGTCTCTTCATGATGGCGAGGGCATGCTCGTCGGGATCGTGCCGATCTTCCCAGTCCTTCAGCCGCAGAAAGATCGTGCCGAAGTTGGGCTGGAAGGTGGCCGTCACCGCGCCGTAGCCCCCCACCGTCTGGTACGAATCGACCGTCGCGGTCTTGCCCAGGATCTGCTCGACCTGCGCCAACACGGCGCTCGTGCGTTCGAGCGACGAGGCCGGCGGCAGGGTGACGTTGACGCCCAGGATGCCCTGGTCCTCTTCCGGGATGAAGCCCGCCGGCAGCTTGCCGCCGAAGTAGCCGGCGCCGACGGCCACGATGGCCACGATGGCGATCGTGAGGAAGGACTTCCGCACCAGCATCCCGGCACCCTTGACGTAGGCGTTGGTCGAGGCGTCGAACACCTTGTTGAAGCCCCTGAAGAATGCGCCGATCGGACCGCGCGCCGGCTTGGCCGGCTTCAGCAGCATGGCCGAGAGCGCGGGCGACAGCGACAGCGCGCTGAAGGCCGACAGCAGCACGGAGATCGCGATCGTGAGCGCGAACTGCTGGTACATCCGG
>Ga0114939_10002641_pt1 | contig 13134 bp, 8 predicted proteins | sample AshMeaCrysSpring_FD_87196 | JGI IMG/M metagenome (GOLD analysis project Ga0114939, IMG submission 87196) | Groundwater microbial communities from Big Spring, Nevada to study Microbial Dark Matter (Phase II) - Ash Meadows Crystal Spring | ecosystem: Environmental > Aquatic > Deep subsurface >... | reverse complement strand
GACGCTCCACGGGATAGCCGCCACGTCGGCCGACGAGCACGGTTTCCTGCTCCAGCATCACCCCGAGCCGCATCGCGGCATCCTCGGGAATGCCTAGGATCAGCAGGCTCGGCTCGCGCTCGCTGGCTCCGTGCGAGTGGTAGCACACATAGCCGATGCCGCGCACGTAGCGCTCGACCAGCTCCCGACGCATCTCGGCCGCGTCGTCAGCCAGTCGGCTGCAGCCCGAGCTGAGCGCGCCGACGCAGGCCCATTCCTCGTAGCCGTTCATCATCAGCAGTCGGTCGAGGTCGGGGCACGGTCGCCCCGCCTTCACCTGCACCTGCCCCCCGGGCGTCTCCGCCCAGAAATCACCCCGAATGCCCGCCTCCCGGGCCAAACCCGCCGACTTCATGTGTTGTTATCGCTTTCCTCGGAGACGACGGCGGGCGACTGACGCTCCCGACGGTCCCTCGACTGGTTTTCACACTCCGCAGTCGGACTATAACGACAATCAGGACAGCGTCATGACTTCAGCGCTTGATTTCGTGAGCAAATGCACATCAGGCCGTGCTGTTCGCCTTGCAAAAAGCCCCCGATATCAGTGCTGAAATGCCGGCATACTGACATCGTCTACCAACTTCAGGCGCGAAGTAATTGTTGTGCCAATCGATTCTGGCGGGCGCTCGACGCGCGCAACGGTCGCTCGTCGTCGCGATCTGCGCACAGTGGAGGAGTGCGCAAGCGCTTCCGAGCGATCGAACGGGCGTCATAAAGGCATGGGTAGCCAGCGCCAGCGATACGCGCGTGCGAGGCGAAGGACCGTGGACTACGCGTTTCCCCGCATCGGTCAAGACGGGCGACCGAGACGGGCGGGCGGCGCGAAACGCCGCAAGAGGGGCCGGCGGCTGTCGCTCTCCAGCTTCGCTCCGGTATGCGAGCGGAGGGGGACTGTTCCCTCGCACGCCGCGCCGTTAGTGCGGGTAGAACGGACCGATGAGACGCGCCCAGTCGCGGATGGCCGCATCCCAAGCGTCCTCGAACAGGAACCGGAGCTCGTCCGCCTCGACCTCGCACGGCAGGCTCGCGGTGAGGTAGGCGCCGTAGGCAGTGCGGTCCTCGTCGCTCGAGCGCGGGCCGAGCTGTTCGAGGGTCATGGTGGCAATCAGGCTCTGCACTGGCGTGCGCATGGGTTTCCTCCTCCTAGCGCCCTTTATAGACCTGTTCGGCCGCCTCGGCCATGGGAATCGCAGACCGCGACCGCGACGCAGGCAGCGGTGGCGGCGGTGGCAAGTCGTCCTCGACCAACGCCGGTTCGTCGCGCGAAGGCGCTTCCAGCGAGTCGGCGCGAAAGTGATCGTGACGGGTGCAAAGAGGCCCGTGCTCTTCGCTCGTGTGGGGGAGCGCAGGTCTCCGACGATGAGGCGGGGCGACATCCTCGGCCACGTTCCGCGACGCGTGATAACAGGGGGCAGACCGGTCGCTCGCTTTCGGAGCGCGACATCTCCGGCTGAAGGCGAAGCGGCTGTCCGTAGCCAGCCGGATCAGGCCGCGGCGAGCCAGGCGAGGAAGCGCGCGAACGCGGCCTCCACGAGCTGCGACTTCTCCTCGACGACGGCCTCGCGACGCTCGACCGGCAGCTCCGTGCACGCCTCCTTCAGCAACCGGATCTGCGTCTGCAGCATCCGGCCGTTCTCCTGCTCGATGCGCTGTAGGGCGACGGCGAAGGGATCGAGCGGATCGCCTCCCGCCGGGATGACCGGTGTCAGACGAACATGGGCGAGCAGCGCGTGGCCGAACGCGAGCCCCGCGTACACCTGCTCGGCACCTGCGGGCGTGGCGGCCGTGGCGCCCTGGGTGCCGCCCCACCAGTGCGACCAGAGCGGCGCGACGATGACGCCACTCGCGGCATAGACGAGCGGGTCCAACGACCAGCGCGTCACGCGCGAGAGCAGCGCCACGAACTCGAGCTCGCGGAACTGCTGCGCCTGGAGAAACTGCATCACGAGATCGCCCACCGGCAGGAGCTGCGCCGCGCCGAGGAAGGTCGCGTTGGAGGTCTTCGCGGCGTTCAGGAACAGCGCGATCTTGGTCTGCGCGTCCGGATCGAAGCCGCTCCGCTCGAGGCGCCGGCGAGCCGCGTCGAAAAGATCCGGGTTCATCGCACCGCCTTCCCCGCGGCCTCGGCCGGCACCTCGAAGGGCGGGATCGCGCGCATATGGTCGCCGAGCGCGCGGTAGGCGGGCGGCTCGGCCTCGGGGTCCTCCGCCGCCACCCATACCGATTGATCGCCACGCCAGCGGCCCTCCCGCACCGACACGACGAAGTGCTCGATCTGGCGCATCGTGATGGCGGGCATCTCGAGAGTGAAGGCGTGATAGGCGCGCTGCACGAGCACGAGGCGCGAATTGCGCATCTCGCGGCGCATGAGGTCGTGGCACTCGCGCGGCGTGAAGAAGTCGTACTCCCCGTTCAGGATCAGCGTCGGGCACGCGACCTCGTGCAGCCGTGGGCCCCGCGGCGTGAAGGTCACGAACGACTCCATGAGATTCTGTAGCGCGTAGAGGTCGTTGCCGATGTAGCCGGCACGCCTCATCTCCGGAATGCGCTCCCGGTTCGCGGCGATCCACGCCCCGCTCAGGTTCATCGGATAGAGCAGCGACTGCAGGTAGGGCAGCCCGACCTGCGTCAGCCCCTCATACAGCGCCGCGCCCAGGAATTCGAGCTGCGGCGTGAGGTCGGCGAACGTGCTCATCAGTACCAGGCCGTCGAGCCGCGCGCCGTGCGCGAGCGCGAAGTCGATGGCGACGATGCCGCCGAACGAGATCGCGGCGAGGAAGGTGCGCTCCGCGCCGATGTGGTCGAGCAGCGCGGCAAGGGTGCGCGGATGGTCCTCGAGCGCGATCGAGAGCACCGGCTTCGACGAACGTCCCTGCCCGAGCATGTCGTAGGCAAGCACGCGGTACCCGCGTTCGGCGAAGTGTTTGGAGTACGCCGTCCAGAGTCCCACCGACTGGGTGAGACCGTTCACGAAGGTGATGAGCGGCGCCCCGGCGTCGCCCTCGAGCGAGAAGTTGATCTCGTGCTTGCCGATCTTCGCGGTCGTCATGAGCTTCGGGAATCGCGTCGGTGGTCGCTACCTTTCGCAGCATGATTGTGCCGCCGGCGCAGACGATGCACCAGCGCATTCCCGCGCGCTGCGCCGATCAGCTTTCGATCAACCGGCAGGCGGAGGGCAGCGCGCCGCCCGCGCCGGCGATCTCAACGCTTGACGCGACCGGCTCCCCATGACGACACTAGGCGCAAACAAGACGCTGCCGAACGCCGCAGAGTCGGCGCAGGCGGCGAATCCGCAAAGGGAAGGACACCGCATGCCGCATCTCTCGCGCCCGCTGCGCTTCTGCGCCGCGCTGATCCTTGCGTTCGCGCTCTCCGGTCCGGCGATCGCCCAGCAGCAGTCGGCGCAGCCGCTCACGCCGCGCTCGGTCGTGGCCTCCCTCGATAGCCTCAAGAAGACCTACGAGGTGCCGAACTTCCGCATCGGCGGCAAGTACGACCTCGCGACGCCGCAGGCGTGGCGCGACGGCGCGCCCGGAGGCACCACCCTCGAGTCGCTCGGCGCCGGGCCGGCGCGCACCGCCTACATCGCCGTCGGCACCCCGCAGCGAAACGACAAGGGCGAGATCGTCAACGCGATCGTCATCAACTCGTACTACTCGGGTGACGCGACCGCGATGTACAACAACTGGTACGCAGGGCAGGCGGGCAACGCCTTCTCGGGCGGCGCGCTCGTCGGCCCGGGACTGCTCTTCGACACCAACCGCTTCTACGTGATCTTCGTGGACGGGCTCGGGCTGTGGGGCGCGTCGAAGCCCTCCGACGGCCTCGGCCGGAAGTTCCCCGTGTACAGCTACTACGACATGGTGGCGCTCAACTACCGGCTGCTGCGCGACCATCTCAAGGTCGGTCGCGTCATCCTCGCCACCGGCGTTTCGATGGGCGGCACCCAGGCCTACTACTGGGGCCTGATGTATCCCGACTTCGTCGGCGCGGTCATGCCCATCGGCGGTGCCTCGGCGACCGACGGCGAAGGCCCGGTCGCCGCGTGGACGTTCCAGCTCGCCAAAGCGGCGCTCGAGTCCGATCCGGTGTGGGTCGCTACCGGGGGCAACTACTACCACCTGCCCAAGGACAAGCACCCGAACAAGGGCGTCGAGTATCACTGGTCGCAGCTCTCGCTCACCGGCTACGAGCTGGGTCATCGTCAGAGCCTGGGATGGCCTGCGGTCTCCAAGGAAGTCTTCTCGTGGCAGCCCGATCCGCGCATGGGTTCCGACGCCGGGGCGAACCTGGCGAAATTGGCCACGACTTTCGATGCCGCCGACCTCTGGTACCGCGACACGGTGGGCGAGACGCACAACGTGAACGCCCTGCTGCCCGGCATGCGGCCCAGGACGCTCGTCGTGCACGTCGACAACGACCAGTGGCTGATCGCGGACAAGGCTCGCGAGGCCGCACAGGCGATCCCGGGCGGCCAGTACGTCGGCATCACCAGCCCGATCGCCCACTATGCGGTGTTCAGCGCCCTGAACATGCTCCGGGAGAACCCGCCGGGCGGCCTCACCATGGGGCAGGCCACCTTCCGGACGTTCATGTACAGCGCCGGCATCACCGACGATGCCACGCGGGTGTGCGAGGCGAAGAACTACCGTACGCCCCGCATCAACATGAAGCCCGACCCGAACAAGTCCTTCTGGAAGGACGAGATGGTTTCGCCGTTCCCGGTCAAGTACGCGAAGGTCAGGGACCGCCGCGGGGTGGAGTGGGAGATCGGCTACATGGACGAGTACTGCGGGAAAGAGAACAACCCCCCGGTGTTCGTCGTCGTCCATGGCAAGGGCGCCTTCGGCGCGCATTACGGCTTCCTGATCAAGTACGCGGTCGAGCACGGCTACCGGGTGATCGCGCCGGACATGCCGCAGTGGGGCACGTCCGGTCCGGGCAACCTCGACAAGCCGCGCACCCGCACCCTCGACGACGTGCGCGACACCTTCCACGCGCTCATCGTCGGGAAGCTCGGGGTGAAGAAGGCCTACTACCACGGCCACTCGCTCGGAGGCATCACCGTGCTCGGCTACGCGCTGCGCTATCCCGAGGCCGTGCACGGCGTGGTCCTCGAGGGGCCGGCCGGCCTCGAGGAATACCCGCGTTACATCAAGCTAGGGGAGAAGGAGTTGCCGCTCTGCGACAAGTCCTATGCCTACGACGCGAAGAAGTTCGACGAGGTCTACGGCAAGAACGGCGCGAACATGATCGAAGGCGAGAGGAAGCGCGATGCGCAGAACGTGCGCGACTTCTTCTACTTTCAACAGCGCGACGCGAAGACCGGCGCCGTCTCGCCCGCCTACGCCGGCTATTTCAAGAACGACACCGAGTACGCGCAACTGCATACGGACCAGCGTGTCGCCATGATCACCGGCAACGCGCTCGAGTTCGACCAGTGGGTGTACATGTTCATCTACGACCTGTACTCCATCTGCTCGGAGCTCGTACTCGACGACCCGAACAGCCTCTACAAGCGCTTGACCAAGCTCAAGGTGCCGATCTTCCTTGCCTTCGGCGCGCGCGAGCCCTTCATCCCGGGAACACCGCTGAACGGGCTGCAAAGCCTGTCGGGCGACATCATCAATCCGTTCATGAACAGGATGACGGCTGCCGGCAACCGTCCGGTGCTGAAGGTGTACCCGGGCGTGGGTCACTTCATCCACACCGACGTGCCCTACGAGTTCGCGAAGGACACCGTCGACTTCATGAAGACCCGTCGCGTCGAGGTCATGTCGCCCGACGTCGTCGACGCACTGATCGAAGGTTCGTCCGACACGGGCGGCGGCGGGGGTGCTGCGCCGTCGAAGCCCACGGGCCTTGCGAAGTGAGGCGCGCCATGACCGCCATCATGAAAACCGCCGCCATGACCAAGCTCACCGCCGCGACCGCGACCGCTCTAGCGCTCCTCGCCGGCTGCGCGACCACCGATGAGGCCGGCAGGACCACGGCCTCTACACCGGCCGTGAGGGAGATTGCCGAGAGCCCGACCAAGCCGTTCCTGACACCGCTGTGCAACGTCCCCGATCAGTGCAAGCACAAGCGGTATTACGTCATCCCGAACTTCCGCCTCGGCGGCAAGTACAACCTCGACGCCGATCCGCAGACTTGGCGGAACGGCGGCGAGGGCGGCGTGACGCTCGAGTCGCTCGGCTCGCCCCCGCTCCAGGTCGCCTACATCGCGGTCGGCACGCCCAAGCGCAACGACAAGGGCGAGATCACCAACGCCGTGGTCGTTAGCACCTTCTACTCCGGCGATGCGACCTTCATGTACAACACCTGGTACGCGGGCCAGCTGGCGAACGCGTTCTCCGGCGGTGCCGTCGTCGGGCCGGGGCTCGTCATCGACACGAACAAGTACTACGTGGTCTTCCTCGACGCCATCGGCCTCTGGGGCGCGTCCAAGCCGTCGTTCGGGCTAGGGCGGAAGTTCCCGCAGTACAGCTACGCGGACATGGTGGTCGCCAACCAGCGCCTGCTTCGTGACCACCTCAACGTCGCGCAGGTCGAGCTCGCGACCGGCGTGTCGATGGGGGGCACGCAGACGTGGGTCTGGGGCGTGATGTACTCCCCGAGCGGCTACGTGAAGGCGATCATGCCGATCGGCGGCACCACGGCTTCCGACGGCGCGGACCCCGTGGGCCAGTGGACCTTCCGGCTCGCGCAGGCGGCCATCGAGAGCGACCCCAAGTGGCGCGCGACCGACGGCAACTACTACGGCCTGCCGGCGGACCAGCATCCGAAGCAGGGTCTGCAGTTCATGTGGTCGACGCTGCAGCTCACCGGCCTCACCTTTCCGCTGCGCTCGGCCACGCCGTGGAAGACCTTGCAGAAGGAGGTGTTCTTCTGGAGTCCGCAGGGTGACGAGACCGCGGCGTTCATCGCGCGCGTCAAGAACGAGGACGCGGTCGACTACTGGTACCGCAACAACGGCGGCTTCAACTACAACATCAACGACGAGCTGAAGCGCATCAAGGCGCGCACGCTGGTCGTGCACGTCGAGACCGACCAGTGGCTGATGGTCGCGAACGCGCGCAAGGCGGCCGCTGCGGTCCCGGGCGCGGCCATCGCGACGTTCTCCGACCCGACCGCCCACTATGGCGTGTTCAAGGCGCCCAACGTCCTCAAGGACACGATCGGCGCCTTCGTGGAGGACCGCTTCACCACGAACCTCCCCGGCATCGGCGGCGGGGGCAAAGGCGCGGGCGGCAGCGCGCCGGCAAAGCCGGCCGGGCTTGCGAAGTAGCGCGGCGCCGTTGCGCGCCGCCCGAGGCAACCCGGACGCCGGGCGCGAAGATGCAGGCCAAGCTCGACTTCCTGGCGAGGACGGGCGTCGCGGCGCTTCGGCGCGGCTCCCCGCACCTCATGAGCGGTGCGGCACGCGTTCGCGTGCGGCAGCGCGATACGGGCGAGCCGCGAGGCTCCCGAACGGACGAAGCAGGATTACGGGCAGCCATGCGATGACGGCGCCACGCAGGATCGCGCGTCGTTCGTCGTATGCCGGCGGCATCCCGCGTGCGAAACGGGCGTCCGCGCCCTCGCCGATCCTGGTTCGATCGTTGCGTCGCCTTGACGGGGCTGCTGTGCAGGGCGAAGACTAGGCCAACGAAAACGAAGACCGACGCAGGCCGCGCCATGCGGCAGTACGTCTCGAGGGGACAGGGAAGGATCGGATGCGGCGTTTCGCGCGCGGCAGGCGCGCGTTCTGCCTTGCGCTGTACGCGCCTTGCCCGAGGCGCGAGCACCCTTACGCCGCAGCCTGTACCGATTTCGCCGCCTCGGTCGCTATCCGGCACGCGGCGCAGGAGCGCCGCGCGCCCGCCGATTTCGAGAATCTCATCGCACTCGCCCGGGGACGACGCCGACGAGCGCGGCACGCCGCGCGTCCGACCCGTCCCGGAGAAGCAGAGCCCGCGACGACACACCCGCGGGATGACAACGTCGACGACATAGGGAGAGGCTCATGACCGAGAAGAAAGAACCCGCTTGCACACTCATCGAGAACGTCGCGCCCGGCCCACGACTCGCGCTTGGGAGCTGCGTGGTCATGATGCTCGCTGTCGGAGCCGCGCACGCCCAGACCTCGACGCAGGCGCAGACACCGGCGCCGAGGCAGACCACGATACCGGAGGAAGGCCCCGTCATCACGCCGGAAGCCAACCCGTTTCTCGATAAGGCGACCGCGGGCTACCAGTTCCGCGCCGCGACGTTCGATCGCTGGTCGCCAGGCTCGGGCTCCGTCGAGTTCATCAACCAGAACGGCCAGCCGCAAAAGGCCACCGCGCAGCCGCAGTTCAAGCAGGAAGGTGCCGGCTTCGGCGGCTGGCTCTACGGCAGCACGGGCGAGCTCGCCAACTTCCTGTCCTTTGCGGGCACCTTCAATTTCACGATCCCGCTCTACAACCCGAAGGAGTACCCGTACAACTACATCCTCAAGGATCCGAACCAGCAGGGCTACGCGGTCGTCGCCGAGGCCAACGCGCGCATGCGCTATCAGGACAACGTCCTCGTGCTGGGCTACCAATCGATCAACTACGCGTGGTACCTGCCCGACGTCTACCGCTTCTACAACAAGCTCGATCAGGCCATGATCGGCCGCCGCGACGTGCGCGCGATGCAGCCGATCACGTACCTGGCGGCCACCTTCGGCGGCAAGGCCATGGCCGATACGCTGCGCTACTGGGCGGGCTACGTCTGGGACATGAAACAGATCAACGACAACCGGTTCCGCAACCTCTACCAGGGCGCCTACCAGACGACCTGCTGGCCGGAGTCCTCGCCGTCCTGCACCAAGCAGGGCGATTCCAACGGCATGGCCTATGTCGGCGTGCAGTGGAAGCCGAACAACGACTCCATGTACCAGGCGTCCTACTACAACGTGCAGAACCTGCTCAACATGGTCTACGCCGACGGCGACTGGGTGTTCCGCGTCGCCGAGCGGCGCTATTTCCGCCTCGGCGCGCAGTGGATGTACCAGTCCTCGAGCGGCGACAGCCTCACCACCGGCTCGAAGGGCCAGCCTGGTTACGACTTCAATACCAACTACGGCGGGCTCTACTTCGAGGGGCGACCCTTCGACTGGCTGATCCCTTACGGCTCGCTCGGCCTCACCGCCAATGGCGCGGCCATCCAGTCGCCCTACTCGATCGGGCCTTCGTACCAGGTGCAGCGCATCGGCGAGAACTCGAAGGCCGGTGAACGGACCTGGATCATCGGGACCATCCTCGATTTCGGCCGCGTCGGACTCAACGGCCTCTCGTTCGACACCAGCTACGGCCAGCGCAGCAACCGCAAGATCGACGCCAACAACCCGAACGGCGGTGGCCAGGCGCTCGCTGACTGGAACGAGCTGGCGCTCGACCTCGTCTACATTTTTCCTAAGGGAAGCTGGTTCCAGAACCTCCGCGCGCGGGCGCGCTACGCCAAGGTCTGGCAGGACGGGCAGCAATGGGTCGGATTGAACCAGTTCGGGCAGAACGTCTACCAGAACGTGAACACGACGCAGCAGGACGTGCGCTTCGACCTCGGCTTCGTCATCCCGTTCAAGTAGCGCGCGCGGCGGAAGCCCGGCGCTGCGGTCGCAGCGCCGCCCGCTTCGCCCGGTGACCGAAGCCTCCCGCCTATGCCGCGGCAGGCGCCTTCAGGTAGTCGCTGAAGATCCGCGCGAAGAGCAGCGGCTGCTCGAGGTTCATCGAGTGGCCGACGAAGGGAAAGACCTCGAGCCTTGCGTTCGGCATCCGCTCGACCATCGTGTCGACGTGCTCGCGAGGGATCCAGTAGTCGAGCTTGCCGTAGAGGACGAGCGTGTCGTGCGCGATCTCCGGCATCTTCCTCGCCAGCGCGCCCGAGTCCCATTCCAGTGCCAGGTTGTGCGCGGTCCCGAACCAGATGCCGTCGGAAAGGACTTTCGTACGTTCGACGATGGTCTTGAAGAGGTCCCGCTGCAGCGCCGAGGTGGCCTCCGCGAATTGCGGCATCTGGCCCGCAACGAGCGTCTCGGGGCGGAAGAGGGTCGGCGCAGCGCTCGCCAGCCCGGCAAAGGCCATGTCCGGATCGGACTTCATCTGCGTGATGACGCCGACCTGCCCAGGCGCGAGCTGCAGGCCGAGCGGCGTCACGGGATCGAGCAGCAGCACCTTGTCGAAGCGCTCGGGCTGCGTCACGAGCATGTGGGCGATGATGATGCCCCCGGTGGAATGCCCGTAGAGGTGGCACCGGCGGACGCCGAGGGTGTCGAGCAGCGCGAGCATGTCGCCGGCATGCGTCGCCATCGTGTAGTTGGAGTAGTCCTTGGCCGGCTCGGGCTTGTCGGAGTCGCCGCAACCCCGCCAGTCGACCGCGATCACGCGCAGGTCGCGCGGCAGCAGCGGCAGTGCGAGTTCGAGCCATTCGTGACAGCCGAGGTTGCCGTGGATGGCGAGCACGACGTTGTCGCCGCTGCCGTGCTCGACGTAGTTGAGGCTCACCGGGCCGGCCTGTATGCGCGGCATCGCTCTTGTCTCCCTTGGTTCGTTGTATCGCTGGGACGTTAGGGCCTCGTAGACGGTCCGTCAATCGCACGTTCCCGAGATCGGGAGCGAGACACGCGCAGCGATTGCAGCCGCCCGCGTGGTCGACGGTCACCGTGCGGCCGTCATTCTTCGCGAAGGCCCTGCACGGCCCTGCGACGTGACGGGTCGTGCGGCGACCGGACCGCGCAGCGCCGACGGGTCGTCAGCGCGGTCGGTGCTGCGACGACAGCGTGACCTCCAACATGCCAGTCGGCAAGAGCGCGCGGCGCGACGACCATGTCGCTCGGCGCCCGCGCCACCGCAACCGGGCGCGACAGCCTGCCGCGCGGGTCGGCGCCCCGCCCGGCAGCGCTGCCGAAAGCCCGCTGCAGGCTCAGGTGCGCGAAGCCTCGAAGATGCCCTGGATCGCGGCGTCCATTGCCTCGTCGAACTCGGCGTCGGACTGCTGCGCAGTGAGGCCCTCGACGAGCGCGCGCGAAAAGCTCGCGATCATGCCCTTCTGCCGCGCGAGGCGCTTGTTCGCTTCGTCGCGGCTGTAGCCGCCCGAGAGCGCCACGACCCGCACCACGTTCTTGTGGGCGATGCAGTCGGCATAGAGGTTGTCCTGATCGGGCAGCGTGAGCTTGAGCATGACGTGCTGGTCAGGCTTGAGCGCGTTCAGCTGCGCCATGATCCCGTCCTTGAGCAGCTTCTCCGCGCCCGCCTTGTCCGGGCACTTGATGTCGACTTCCGGTTCGATGATGGGCACGAGGCCGGCGGCGACGATCTGGCTGCCGATCTCGAACTGCTGGTCGACGATCGCCTTCACGCCGGCCGGGTTCGCCTGCTTGATCACCGAGCGCATCTTGGTGCCGAAGATCCGCTTGCTGCGCGCCTTGTCGAGCAGCGCGTCGAGGCCGGTGATCGGCTTCATGAGCTGCACGCCGTCCTTCTCGTCGGCGAGGCCCTTGTCGACCTTGAGGAGCGGAACGACCCGCTTCACGTTCCACAGGTAGTCGGCGGTCGACATGCCCTGGATGTCGCGGTCCATGGTCATCTCGAACAGGATCGCGGCGAGGATCCGGTCGCCGTTGAACGCCGGCGTCGTGATGATGCGCGTGCGCATCTGGTGCACGAGGTCGAACATCTGCGCCTCATTCGACCACGCGTCGTCCTTCAGGCCGTACAGGTTGAGTGCCTTGGGCGTACTGCCGCCGCTCTGGTCGAGGGCGGCGATGAAGCCCTCCTGGGTGCGCATCTTGCGCTTCTGCTGCTCGGTTCGGTTCATGGTGTGCCTGCCGTTCGTTTCGGGGAAGCAGGGTTGGGAGCAACCGCCCGGGCTGCCCGGAACCCCGCCGAGCATTGTAGGCTCTGGGCCGGGACCCGTCGTGACGATCGGGCACCGCGAGGGCGCACCGAACTCGAGGCCCATGCGCAGATCCGGCCGGCGGGCTTCACCCCAACGTCAAGCGCTCCCGCGCACCAACGCGAGAGTGTGCCGAGCGATCATGATCTCCTCGTTCGTCGGCATCACCCACGCGCGCACGCGGCTCCCCGCCTTGCCGTCCTTGCCCGCGCCGTCGATGCCCTGCAGCACGACGAGCAGCGCCTTCGCCTTCGGACAGGATGGAACTCTTTCATGCCTCAAGGCCTTCGATAATCGTGCGGCGCTTCGAGATTCCTGCGGAACAGACACACGCCATCGCGCTGGGGTTTCGGGTCCCCCTCATCCGGGGCATGTGCCCAGAATGGCGAGTGTGCGGTTGAACCTTCGGACAGGGGGCATGATGCTGTCGTGAGGGGGAATGCGGCCCACCGTGGAACAGAGCCGCATCAGCGCAGCGCACTAGGTCAATCGAGAAAAGGGGAAGGGACATGCTGCGATCATCCAGGCGGGGACGGATCGGGACACTGCTCGCGGGCTTCGTGCTCGCGGTCCTCTGGACGAGCGCGGCGCAGGCCCTGCCCTCGTTCGCGCGCCAGACCGGCGAGCGCTGCGCCGCATGCCACGTCGGCGGCGATTGGCCACAGGCTCACGCCCTGGGGGCGCTTCTTCAAGCTCTCGGGCTACACGGCAGGCAAGATGTTCGTGTCGCGGGAGGGGATCAACCACTCGCCCGTCGGCGTCTTCGGCCAGGCGGGCGTGACTTGGGCGAGCCAGCCGGACAACAGCCAGGGCCAGCCGGTGATCGAACCGAACGGCGCGCTGCGCGCCGAGCAGGGCGTGGTCTACGCCGGCACGAAGCTGTCCGACTTCGCCGGCATGTTCTACGAGTACCAGATCAACAACAACTTCCCCGGCTGGACGTGGTCGGTGGGCATCGCCGACTTCCGCGCCATCCACTTCTTCAACTTCGGCAGGAACGAGCTGCTCGTGGGCGCGAACATGAACAACGCGCCCACGGCGCAGGACGTGTTCAACACCAACCCGCCGTGGGGCTACCCGTTCTACGGCTCGCCGATCGCGCCGGGGCCACCCGCCTCTACGGCGCTCGCGACGCTTGGCAACCAGGTGGTCGGCTTCGGCGCCTATGCGCTCTTCAACCGCGAGTGGTACGCCGAG
>Ga0114939_10002640_pt1 | contig 13139 bp, 8 predicted proteins | sample AshMeaCrysSpring_FD_87196 | JGI IMG/M metagenome (GOLD analysis project Ga0114939, IMG submission 87196) | Groundwater microbial communities from Big Spring, Nevada to study Microbial Dark Matter (Phase II) - Ash Meadows Crystal Spring | ecosystem: Environmental > Aquatic > Deep subsurface >... | reverse complement strand
CTAATTTAGCGTTGGACAAATCAGCACGCACCATATTAGCACCTTCCAGGTCAGCATTACTTAAGTCAGCATCGCTGAGAAAAGCATCGCTTAAAATAGCACAACGGAGTTTTGCGTTATTGAGAGATGCATTCATTAAAAAAGCACAACTCATTACAGCACTATTTAACTCAGCCCCTGATAATTGGGCGCCAGTAAGAAAAGTGCGACGAAGATGAGCGCCATTTAAGATACTACCCCGCATATTAGCACCACTCAAATAAGCTTTACTTAAACGGGCTTCTGTTAAATCAACACCTGCTAAATTTGCACGGCTTAAATCTGAACGATGAAAGCGAGTACCAGTCAAATTCGCTCCACCAAGGTCTACTCCTCGTAAATTTGCCCGACTGAAATTAGAGCCTGCTAAATCTTCCGTAGGATTAAGACCAGCATCTTTAGCTAGGGCATTTAAATCTGCTGATTCTTCTTTTACCACTTGGTTGATTAATTCTAGAAGACTTTGTCCTGATTCTTCGTTTGTCATATATCCTACTCCTATTAGCTACAACACAAAAACTCCCGCATTAAATTTTTACTCTACTAGATGATTATAGAATGATTGTAAATTTATCTTTATAGGAATTTCGCGTTTTTTGTTCCCAACCATCATATTATTAAACAGTTCTTTCTTAAAAATTAAATCTTTAAAATTTATTCTGATATTTTAGCTAAAAACTATCCAAAAAACTATATATAATCTCTGATTTTACTAGATATACTTGTCTTCTTATAGCTCAAAGTCATATGTCAGCCAAAGAGATTATATAATCTCCCATTGTATAAATAATAAATTACTAAACTACAAGTATAAAAACACCTTTATTGTACTTAATGTGGCAAAAAATAAGAGGTTTATTGGCAATAGTCTTGATTTACGAAAAAAGCATTATTAAATCTCAAGTATATCTATAGATAGATTCTGTAACCAAATTTGCTATTTCTTTTCGTGCTACTACAAATCAGGAATTATTTATTACGCCTATCTATTTATGTAATTTATTTATAATACGAATCGTAACGTTGTCGTTTTAAAGGGCAAAGCACTTAAGTACAAAATTTACTAGGAAAAATAATTGATATCAATGGTACAAGCATTAGGCAGAGGCAATAAGTGAATGAATGATTCAGGGATTTCCACCTAGACAAAGCTAAATAAACCATATTAAAACAGTACAGTACCTTTTTTATCTGATTTGGCTTTGAGCTTATTTTTTATTGTCACCCATTTTAAATAGCAAATATATTTAATTATGACAAGGTTAAAATTTTTAGGTTCTGGTTCCGCTTTTACTGTAGGGGCAGATAATTTTCATTCCAATATGCTTTTAATAAATGAGCAAAATCAAAAATTATTATTGGATTGTGGTTCTGATATCAGATTTTCTCTGTATGAAGCAGGTTTATCCTATGAGGATATTACTGATATTTATATAAGTCATCTTCATGCTGACCATGCTGGTGGATTAGAGTATATTGGTTTTTCAACTAAATTTAATCCTGCATGTAATAAACCCAATTTATATTTAAGTCCGGATTTAGCTGAGGAGCTATGGGACCATACTTTATCTGGTGGAATGAAGTATATAGAAGGAGATATTGCAAGTCTTGAGACTTTTTTTCATGTACGTAAACTAGATTGTAATAATTCTTTTATTTGGGATGATATTGCTTTTAAATTAGTGAAAGTTGTTCACGTTCAAAATCGATATTCTATAATGCCCAGCTATGGCTTATTTTTCAGAATCAATCATCAAAATATATTTTTAACAACAGATGCTCAACTTCGCTTGGAATATCTCGAAGAATTTTATGAAAAAGCTGATATTATTTTCCAAGATTGTGAAATTTCACATATTCCGAGTAAAATCCATGCCCATTATCAAGAACTACTAAAATTACCAAAAAAGATAAGAAATAAAATGTGGTTATATCACTATCAACCAGGTATTCTTCCGCAAGCAAAAAAAGATGGTTTTTGTGGATTTGTAAAACCAGGACAAATTTTTGATTTTTCTAAATCTTATGTATCTACCTATTATTAATAGATGATGAGTTTATGATGAATCTTTATCAAGAGACCTAATTTTCAAATCAGGTCTCTTTGTTAGAGTTATAAACTAAACACTTTTTTTAATCTATTTCTGACCCAAATAACAGGATTATTATCATCTTCAGCTTCATCTACTAATCCTAATTTTCGTAGCTGATGTTGGCGCGACTCTAATTCTTCTTTATGTCTTGCAATTTCTTGGACAATTTCTTCAGCCAAATTAGGATAACTTTTTAATAGACTTTGAAATCCTTTATTTGTAATAACAAATAAATTTGTGGCTTCTAATACTTTAACTGTAGCAGTACGAGGAATTCCCAATATTAATGCTAATTCTCCAAAAAATTGTCCTCTTTTGAGAGTAGCAAGATGTTTATTAATTTTTTCTACAAATACTTCTACTGAACCATCAAGAATAATATAAAAAGCATCCCCAGGGTCATTTTCTCGGAAAAGAATTTCTGATTCATTTAGCCTTTTGGTATAACCTGTTTCTATAAGCTGCCTTAGTTCTAAATCATTAAAACTCTGAAAATATGCCACCTGTCGTAATAAACTAATTAATGATAAAGGTTTATTTAAAGATTGATTTAAATCTTTCTCCTTTGAATCTAAGTATTTTGTATTTTCATGACTTTCTCGAAAATAACCAGGGAAATAAATTTCCTGTTGTCGTAAATTATATTCAATGGCATAATTTAGAGAGCTTTTGATATCTATAGCTTTATCTATATCATTTATCCATGCCTTTAATTCAAAGTCTAATCCAGTATCAACAAATCCATTGAAAACTACTTTTGGAACTGGCTCCTTTAATATATAAGATAATCCATAAGCTGAGTATAATAAAATTTCTGTGACTATTAAAGGATTGTGACTGCGGTCTACTTTTACTGGTATTTCTAGACAAATATTACTCGTTTCATATTTCCAATTGAGAATTGGCTTTTGTACTAATTTACTATTGGGAAGAACTAAATTTGCTCCATTATCACTTTTAATGATTGTAGAGCGTAGGGAGATTTCTTGAATTGTACCTTTAAATGTATCAGAATCATCAGTTATCCATAGTTCTACCAAATCTCCTACTTTTATTGAACGCTCAATTAATAAAGTTAAACCACCAAGAAAATTTTCTGTTATATTTTGTAGTGCAAAACCAATACCAATTCCTAAGCCTCCTGCAATTACGGCTAAAGATGATAGGTTAAATCCAGATATTTGGAGGATAATTAGAAATGCGATAAATGAAAAAATGTAACTGATTATTGATGATATTGCGGCTCTATTACCTTCATCAATACCTAATTTAACAAGTAATTGTTTTTTTAAGAATTTATCTAGATTACGAGCGATACAGACTATTATTACAAAACAGATTACTAACTGTAATATTGAGCCTAGAGATATAGAACTTTTATCTAGATTTATTACCTTTGCTTCTAGAATTTTGGAACTTTTGTCTAATAATTGATTTAATATTGCGTTCATTTCTGCCAAAATAAAATAATTCTTTCTTCTCGTGAAAGCTTTAGCCACTTAATAAATTGATATCTTTCCCAAGGCTAATGCTTCTACTACAAAATTTGTATAATGTATCTGTGTTAATCTAATTACTTATAAAATGCAATCCGAGAAAATCCGGTAGATAAAGATTTGATTTAAATCTATGTCATTAAATTAGGACTTACGCAAAGGATAAATAGTCATTTTCAGTAAAAACTAGATAAATCAAGCATATCGGAAGATTCTTCTCTTCTGTTCCTTCGCTTTACTCACTAAGAGCGCGACTAATGACAGAAATTCCTTGTTTTGCGGCTATTCCTATACATAAAATTTCTAATAATATTTATAATTTAGTATACTGAATTCATCGAATTATATATCTACTAAGATTTAAGCAATATTAATTGACGATAGTAAATCTCTGGTATTTGTGGAACAGGCATCCTGCCTGTTTTTTTTGTAAATAAGACATTTTTTCATTTACAGGCAGAGGTTCCACAGAATGAAAATATACAATTTACGACTTACCTTATAGTCACACATCAAACGCGATAAGTCCTAATATTAACGTAAGTTGCTAGTTATCCAAAAATATCGATTTTTAAGTGTTTAGCTTTAAAATGAAGTATCTAGTAACACTCTAAAACCACGTTTTTGTATCTTAATCTGATACTTTTCCGAGAGCTAACTAGCAACTTACGTTATTAAGAGATTCTTCTCTCCTGTTCCTTCCCTGAAATCAGGGCTGCGCTCACAATGACAGAAAATCTTTTTGCGTAATTTCTGATAAATTTAAAACTTCCCCTTCAATTATTTGACTGATGAGTTGATTACCTTGATAGTTAAAATGTATATGGTCTTGATATAAATAATTGTGGGGTTTTTCTCCTGAATTTAATACAGGCAACAAATCTATATACTTAATTTTTTTAGCCTCTGTAAATTCTAGTAAACGCTGCCGTGCTTTTAATTCATAGTCACGGGGACCGGGGTTGCCAACTTCTCTTAATAACGGAGTCATGGCGAGTAAAAATTGACAATTATTCTCTAGGGCGATCGCCTGAATTTTACCAATAGCTTGTAAGTTAATCCCAACCCTATCTCCAGCTTCTTGGTCTAATTTCTTTAATTCGGGAATTGGTTGGTCTTTAACTAAATAACGTTGTAAGAGTTCAGCTAAGGCTAGGGGAGGTTTTTGGGCTGGATAATTTTTGTCCCTTCCAACCTTTAGAGGACTTGGTGCGGTGGCAAATAAGTCATCTGTATTGATTAGTAAAATTAATATTTGGGATTTAAACAAACCAAAGCGTCTCAGGTAAGCAAGTTCGTTTCTTGGTCCCCAGGAATTAGCGGAAGCGTTTAGCACTTCTACTTGAGAGTAATTTTGAGAATAATCATTACTTTTTGATGATAGAGATTGCATCATCAAAGTAGAAATAGTCTTATCTTGGTCTGTCGGCCAACCACCATTGGCAATGGAGTCTCCTAGGAGTAATATTCTAAGACTTTGTGGGCTTGGTTGTGGTTGAAATGCACTGCTTCGCATTCCATATTCATTTATTTGGATGCGATTGCCAAAGCGCTTTGTATTTTGGTTGGGGGCTAGCAGATAACCTATTTGGTCATCTGCTATATATAGTAAAGGTTTACCAAAACCATATAGCCCGCGCAATCCCAATTCCAATGCCGTAAATACCGCTAAAACAATTACTAAAGATATCAATAATATTACCTTCACAAACAATTACCTAAGTTTTCTATACTTACAATTTAAAGTTGATAATGATACTATTTTGCGATATCCCTTTCTCATCTGTCATAGTATAAATGCGGATGCTGTATTGATAAGTTTAAGTAATTTCTAAGTGTAAATATTGTTTAGATATTATAAAAAAGTATTAGAAAATCCCTGAATTAGGGGAATTAAAAGACTACAATCGAAACGGATTTAGTCGCATCGTAAAAAAGGAGAACAATAAAGCTATGTCCGATTTAAATCGTGGAATTATGAAGTTTGAGGGTGCTGATACCCCTGCAGCTGTTACCGTCTCTTCTGTAGTTGTGCTGGGAGCGATTATAGCCCTAATTATTTGGGCACTACAATCTGCTTACGCAGTCGCATAAAATTTAGGTGGTAGTAGAGGCAAGGATTGTAAAAGACTGAAGATAATATAAACCCTACTACCCCCTATAAATCAGGCTTTTTACCCCTATTTACCTCTCTTCGTCACGTCCAATTGACTCCCAACTGGGCCGCAATATTTATATTTGAAGAAAAAACTTTAGCAAAAATTTAAATTTTCGCTCTAAGATTTTAGATTTTAGATGTAATTAATACAAATCTCAAATCTAAAATTTAGGAATGCGTGAACTCTGGGGTGCCTTAATTATTTTTATCATCTGCCCCCTCTTGGGCGGATTACCGGTTATTGCCTGGATTACCCAAGCCATGAGCAAAAAGCGATTGGCACAAATGGGAACTGGCAATATTAGTGTCAGTGCGGCTTTTTATCATGGCGGTACAGTGGCGGGCACCCTAGCTGTGGTGTCAGAAGCCTTAAAAGGTGTCGCTGCTGTTTTACTCGCCAGGTCTTTCTTTGGCGAAGGTAGTGGTTGGGAAATAGTATCTCTTATCGCTTTAGTAGCGGGCCGCTATTGGATGGGCGGTGGCGCTGGCACTACAAATGCTGTTTGGGGATTTATTGTCCACGACCCACGGGCTGCTATTTTTGTTTTACTATTAGCTGGTGTTAGTTTTACAACTCTCCGCGATCGCTCTCATGGAAAATTTACCGTGCTATTTATATTTCCTATCATTCTAACTTTGTTAAATGCTAATGATGGAGGGCGAATTTTGGCAGCTGTTGCCCTTGCCATCTTCTTGGGATGGATTTATAAACAAATACCAGATGATTTAGATTTACCACCAGGAGAAGTCCAGCAGGACTCTCAAGCTGTATTTGAGTTTTTCCGTGGGGATAAGGCTATTCTCACCCTTGAGGATGAATTAGATGCAAGGTTAGTAGGTGCCAAGGCTGCTAGGTTATCTCAAATTAAAGGGTGGGGTTATCCTGTGCCCAAAGGTTGGGCATTACTTCCAGGAGACGACCCTACAGGTTTATTAGAATCTCTTTATCCTTCCGAATTATCTCCCCTTGTAGTGCGTTCCTCTGCCATTGGTGAAGATTCTGAACAAGCCTCCGCTGCCGGACAATATGACACTGTATTAAATGTAACGACCAGAGAAGGTTTAGAAGAAGCCATTGTTATATGTCAAGAATCTTACAAAAATCCAAGTGCAATCCAATACAGGAGAGATAGGGGTTTAAAGGATACCGCAATGGCTGTTTTGATACAACAGCAAATAAGAGGTATATATTCTGGGGTAGCTTTTAGCCGGGACCCCATGACACAACAGGGAGATGCTGTTGTTATTGAAGCTTTATCTGGAAATCCCAGCGAATTAATGGCTGGTAAAGTTACGCCAGAGCAATATCGGGCTTTTGTTGTGGAAACAGATAATATGACCTTTGTCCAATCAGAAGGGCAAGGTACTATTCCCCAAGCTGTGATTAAACAAGTTGCCTATTTAGCAAGACATTTGGAAGAGAGATATTTTGGTATACCTCAAGATGTAGAGTGGATTTTTGATGGCAGTACAGTTTGGGTATTACAAGCTAGACCAATTACGACTTTATTACCTATTTGGACAAGAAAAATTGCCGCAGAAGTCATACCTGGAGTCATTCGCCCCCTAACTTGGTCAATAAATCGTCCTCTAACTTGTGGAGTATGGGGAGAGATATTTACCCTAGTGCTAGGTCAACGCGCTCGCGGTTTAAATTTTGAAGATACAGCCACATTACATTTTTCCAGAGCTTATTTTAATGCTTCCCTTTTGGGTAAGATTTTCCGGCGTATGGGTTTACCCCCAGAAAGTTTAGAATTTTTAACTAGGGGAGCAAGTATGAGCAAACCTCCCCTAAATTCAACATTGCAAAATTTACCTGGGCTTTTAAGATTATTAAATAAAGAATTTTGGTTGGGTGTTGATTTTAGGCGAGATTATTTACGACGCTTTATTCCTGGTTTATCCCAATTGGCTCAAGAAATTCTGGAAGATTTAGAGCCAAATATGTTGCTGAGGCGCATTGATTTTATTTTAGGCTTATTAAAACAGGCTACTTATTATAGTATTTTGACCCCTTTAAGCGTTGCTTTAAGGCAATCTATCTTTAAAGTTAAGGATTGGCAAGTTGATAATAGTATGGCTCCAGAAGTTGCTGCATTACGAGCGCTGAGTGATATTGCTGGTGCTGCAAAGAAAATATTGCCAGTTTTTGATACAGAGTTAGTCTTTTTACAGTTAGGACAAACTAATGAAGGAAGGGAAATACTCGCTCGCTTTGATACTTTTGTCCAGCATTATGGTTATTTAAGTGAGGTGGGAACTGATATTTCTGTTACTACTTGGGCTGAAGACCCCCAAGCTGTTAGACAAATGTTTATTCGTTTAATGGAGACTAATGAACCGCTTCTGAGCCAAGACCGCCAAAGGAAGAGGAAAGGAGGTTCATTTCAAAGGCGTGTTGATTTAAAAGGTAAGGTGACAACTGTTTATTCTAAACTTTTAGCTGAACTGCGTTGGTGTTTTGTTGCTTTGGAAGATATTTGGTTACAATCTGGTATTTTAAAGGAAACTGGAGATATATTCTTTTTAGAATTTGAGGAAATTAGGTCTTTAATTGAAGGTAGTGATGACAAGTTATTAAGGCAAGTTGCAGAAATAGTGCGATCGCGGCGGGATACTTTTACAGAAGATAGTAGATTAAATCCTTTGCCTTTACTTGTCTATGGAAATACCCCCCCTGCAATGCTTCAAGACTCGGAACTATGGAATGAAAATAAATCCGCCTTGATCAAGGGAATTGCCGCAAGTCCCGGACAAGTTGAGGGTAAAGTCAAAGTTGTCAGAGGTTTAGAGGATGCCGAGGGTATAGATAAGGAAACTATTTTAGTAGTACCTTATACAGACTCAGGATGGGCACCTCTATTAGCCAGAGCTGGAGGGTTAATTGCCGAAGTCGGTGGAAGGCTATCTCATGGGGCTATTGTTGCTAGGGAGTATGGAATTCCTGCTGTTATGGATGTGCATAATGCGACATGGTTACTTCAGGATGGTCAGTGGGTGCGCTTAGATGGTTATCGGGGTACCGTGGAAATGTCCAATGATTTGCGACCAAGGTAAAGTTTAGCTATGAAAATTACGTCTTTAAATCAGTTATCTCAGGTTTCTGTTTCCCATAACCCAGAAATCAAGAAAAAAGTGATGTTAGGTAATAACGATTTACCTCGCCTCACTAATTTTTCTCAATCTTGTTTTTCCCCAGGACAAGTTGCTGCAGCCCATTTTCACCATGATATGTGTGAGGTATTTTTTGTAGAAGCAGGCTCTGGAGTTATTCAGATTAATAAGAAAGGTTATCAATTATCTCCCGGCACCTGTGTTGCTGTGGAACCTGGAGAAGTCCATGAAGTTATTAATAATGGAGATACAGACTTAATTTTGACATATTTTGGTTTGCGTATTTAGTTTGTCATATTTTTTGGGCATCTTAAAATTAGAGGTATATAAAACTTCGTTCATTACAAATTATTTTCTGTGTCTCGAAATATCTGTGATTTTTAAAAATCACAGATATTTACGGATATTTATTAAGATAAATTCTTGAATATTAAATAATCTAATAGGCACGTATATGACTATAAAAGCTATTGGCTATAAATTTTATATGTCTATACCTTTTGGTTGTGTATTTTTAAGTTCCAATATCGCGATCGCCCAGCAGGGGCGCGTGTCCATCGCCCAGCAGGGGCGCGTGTCCATCGCCCAGCAGGGGGCCGTGTCAATCGCCCAGCAGGGGGCCGTGTCCATCGCCCAAATAAGGCCAGATAATACCCTACCAATCAACTCAACAGTAAGCAATACAAGTAACACCCTTAATATTGATGGGGGGACTATCAAAGGAGACAACCTATTCCATAGTTTTGAACGTTTTGATATACCAGAAAATACAAAGGCTTTTTTTAACAATCCTTTAAATATAGAAAATATTTTCACAAGGGTGACTGGCAATTCATTATCGAATATTGAAGGATTAATTAGTGCTTCAGGGAAAGCCAACTTATTTTTTATTAATCCTAACGGGATTAATTTTGGTAAAAATTCAGCCCTATCCCTTGGTGGCTCATTTTTTGCAAGTACTGCTAGCAGTATTAAATTTTTAGATGGTAGCGAGTTTAGGGCTATTAACCCGACACAATCCTTACTTACTATTAGCGCTCCCATTGGATTGCAATTTACAGGTAGTCCTCAAAAAATTACCAATTTATCCCAAACTCAAGATAACAGTAAAGAGAATATTGGAGAAAAGATTGGTCTAAAAGTGCAACCAGGAAAAAGTATAGTCCTTGTAGGTGGTGAGATAATCTTTGATGGAGGTAGTCTCACAGCACCAGGAGGAAGAATTGAATTAGGGACAGTCGCTGATTCTGGCATTGTTAGTCTTAATCCTATTAGTAATGGGTGGACTTTAGGATATAAAAATATATCCCAAAAAGGCGATATTCAAATGTTTAGAGAAGCTGAGTTAGACGTTAGCGGTGAAGGTAGCGGTAATATTCAAGTTCAGGGTCGTCTTTTAGGTTTATATTCTGGTTCTAAAATTTTTGGATTTACCTTGGGAGAAGAAAATGGTGGAGATATTTATTTACAAGTCCAAGACTTAATTGTTAAAGATGGTTCCCAAATATCAGCTAGTTCTACAGGCTTTGGAAAAGGTGGAATTTTAAAAATATCCGCTTCTAATTCTATAGAAGTTTCAGGGACTTTATCCGATGGCTTTCCCAGTGGTTTATCTACTCAAAACTATTTTTTTGCTAAAGGGGCTGGTGATTTATATATTGATACTAAAAAGTTAAGTATTAGAGATGGAGGACAAGTATCTAGCACAAGTTTTGGTCCCGCATCAACAGGTAATTTATATATATCAGCTTCGGAATTAATAGAAGTCAGGAATACCACCTCTAATGGTAATCATCCTAGTAGTTTATCTACCCAAAGTTATAGCTTTGGTTCTGCGGGTAATTTGACTGTTAAAACAGGTAAATTAATTGTTAGCGATGGAGCCTTTTTGAGTAGTGCAGCTAGCGGTAAAGGCTTGGGTGGTACTTTAGATATTTCAGCTTATGATTCCATAGAAGTTAGTGGTTATTCTAAAGATAATAACTTTGTTAGTGGCTTATTTACCCAAACTTCAAATTCTGGAAATGCAGGTAATTTAATCATTAATACAGGAAAATTATTTCTCCATAATGGAGGAAGAATATCCACATCTGCCACTTTAGGACAAACAGAAAGTTATGCTTTTGTTTATCCTCCCGGTAAAACTATAAATGTATCTTCTGTTAGCGTTTTACCTAGTTTTGTTTTTTCAGCTATATCTATAAAACTCTTTGAAAATAATCTTCGAGATACAAAAAATACTTTTGTACGTGTGAGAGTTAACTTAGATAAAAATTTTATCCCTACTGGTCGTGCTGGAAATTTAATAGTTAATGCAACAGAATTAGTAGAAATTAAGGGAACAACAGAAGATGAAACATTCCCATCTGGTTTATTTACTGATAGTTATAGTTCAGGAAAAGCAGGAGATTTAACAATTAATACTTCCCACTTAATGATTAAAGATGGAGGTCAAATATCAACGAATACTTTTTTTCAGGGTCAAGGCGGTAATTTACATATAAATGCTTCTCAAGATGTACAAATAATTGGCACCTCTGGTGGAGAAAATCAAATTAGCACCTTATCTACAAAAACTGAAGGTTTAGGAAAAGCTGGTGATTTAGAAATTAGTACCCTTCGATTATTAATATCAGAGAAAGGGCAAGCAAATGTTAGTAGTTTAGGTACTGGAGATACAGGAAATATGAAGATTCTTGCCGATAACATTTTACTAAGTAAACAAGGTAGTCTTAGTGCTGAAGCAACCGTTGGTGACAAGGGTAATATTCAAATTGATGCCGAAAATATTATCCTTCGTAGTGGTAGTAATATAAGTACTAATTCTACAAACACTGCGACAGGTGGGGATATTTCAATTAAAACAGATACTCTTACAGCTTTAGAAAATAGTGATATTACCGCTAACTCCCAAGGTAGTTATGGAGGTAAAGTAAATATTAATGCTCAAGCTATATTAGGTACTAAGTTTAGGTCAGTATTAACCACCCATAGCGATATTACAGCTAATTCTTCCTTGGGAGATGCTTTTAGTGGTGTAGTAAATATTAATACTGTTATTTTTGACCCTAAATATGGATTTCTAGAATCATTTAAAAGTGTTTATGATTCTAGCAAAGAAGTTGTTTTTGGATGTGCTAAAACTGATGGTAATACATTTGTGATGACTGGGCGTAATGGTTTACCTTCTGACCCTGCAGATTTACTTACAACTGTAATAGCGATCGCTAACCCTATGGATTTGGTCAAAACAGAATTACATCCAACAAGTAATACAATAAATAAACAAAAAATTACCCATCAACAATATTCCCAAAATATAGAAGAAGTAGAAGAAGCGGCAGGGTGGCTGGTGGATAAAACAGGTCAAGTCCAATTAGTCGCCAGCAGAAATTTACAATCTGGAAAATCAGAGATTTCTCCACCCATAGAAACATCAATCTGTCTACAACATCAATATCCCCCAATGCCGGGAACAAAAATTTAATTGATAAAATAGTGATAAATTCCAGAAATTTAGAGGGGATTTGTAAGGCAGCCATGATTACAACAAGCAAAGCCATTACCTTAGAAGAATTTCTGCAACTCCCAGAAACCAAACCAGCTTCCGAATACATCAACGGACAAATTCACCAAAAACCCATGCCACAAGGAGAACACAGCCTACTACAAGTCACATTGTGCCAAGCAATTAACACAGTCACCAAACCGAAAAAAATAGCCCTAGCATTATCTGAATTGCGTTGTACTTTTGGTGGTGCGACTATAGTTCCAGATGTAAGCGTATTTCGCTGGGAACGCATACCTCTTCAAGAATCTGGAAGAATAGCTAACCGTTTTGAAAGTCATCCCGACTGGGCAATAGAAATTCTTTCCCCGGACCAAAGTCAAACCAAAGTTCTTCGTAACCTGCTGCACTGTTGTAAAAATGGCACAGAATTAGGTTGGTTAATTCTTCCTGATGAAGCTGGCATTTTAACTGTACATCCTCACCAAAATATTCAGCTTTTAGAAGGCACAGATTCTCTTCCCATCCTTAGTAATATTGACCTGTCTCTAACTGTAGAGGAAGTTTTTAACTGGTTGAATATTTAGCAGGGATAGCCGCAACTGGCACAATGAAAGGTTCGTAGTTGGGCTTTAGCCCTCCAAAAATATGTGCTAAAGCCCAACTACAAACAAAAACAATGTGACAATATCGTAAGTCCTGTTTAGGTTAATAGAAGAATAGCTAAT
>Ga0114939_10002639_pt1 | contig 13161 bp, 11 predicted proteins | sample AshMeaCrysSpring_FD_87196 | JGI IMG/M metagenome (GOLD analysis project Ga0114939, IMG submission 87196) | Groundwater microbial communities from Big Spring, Nevada to study Microbial Dark Matter (Phase II) - Ash Meadows Crystal Spring | ecosystem: Environmental > Aquatic > Deep subsurface >... | reverse complement strand
CTCAGCACCAGCTTCATGGATCGGTACCGGCCGGAGCCGGCCGAGAACGGCGGCACTTTCGCCGTGGCCGGGTGAGTCGCCGCCGGCTGCTATAATCCGCGGCGTTTCCGCGCGGCGACTCCGCTGCCGCGCCCTGGGCGTGGCCTGGAGGGTGAATGGACTCGAACCTGCTGAGGACGAAGTCGATCGAGCAGCTCGTCAGCGACGTGGAGCACGGCGCCAAGCACCTGAAGCGCAGCCTCACCGCGTTGGACCTGACGCTGCTCGGCGTCGGCGCCATCATCGGCACCGGCATTTTCGTGCTCACGGGCACAGCCGCGGCCAACCAGTCGGGCCCCGGGATCATGCTGTCCTACATGCTGGCGGGCCTGGCCTGCGGCTTTGCGGCGCTCTGCTACGCCGAGTTCGCCTCGATGGTGCCGGTGGCCGGCAGCGCCTATACCTACGCCTATGCCTCGCTCGGCGAGATCGTCGCCTGGCTGATCGGCTGGGACCTGATCCTCGAGTACGCCGTCGGCTCGATGACCGTGGCCATCGGCTGGAGCGGCTACATGCAGAAGCTGCTCTCCGGCTTCGGCATCCACCTGCCGCTCTGGATGACGGCGGCCCCCGTCACCGTGCCCGGCGCCGTGATCAACCTCCCCGCCGTCCTGATCGTGCTCGCCATCACCTGGCTGCTGGTGCTCGGCGTGCGCGAGAGCGCCCGCGCCAACGCCGTCATGGTGGCCATCAAGGGCGTGGCCATCGTCTTCTTCATCGTCGCGGGGATCCGGTTCGTGAAGCCGGAGAACTGGACGCCCTTCATGCCGTACGGGTGGTCGGGCGTGATGGCGGCGGCCGCGGTGGTCTTCTTCGCCTACATCGGCTTCGACGCCGTGTCGACGACCGCCGAGGAGGCGCGGAACCCGAAGCGCGACCTGCCCATCGGCATCATCACCTCGCTCGTCGTCTGCACCCTGCTGTACCTCGCCGTGGCGGCGGTGCTCTCAGGCATCGTGCCGGTCACCGAGTACCGATCGCGCGCCGAGGCGCTGCCCGGCGCGACCATCGTGCCGGCGATCGAGTCCAACAAGTTCCTCAACGCCCCGGTGGCCTTCGCACTGAGCCTGATCGGCCAGGACTGGGCCGCCTACCTCGTCTCGGCCGGCGCCGTGGCGGGCATCACCTCGGTGCTGCTCGTGATGCTCATGAGCCAGCCGCGCATCTTCTTCGCCATGAGCCGCGACGGTTTGCTGCCGCAGGGCGTGAGCAAGGTGCACGAGCGGTACGGCACGCCGTACATCACCACCATCATCACGGGCGTCATCGTGGCCATCGTCGCGGGCCTCACCCCGATCCAGGCGGTGGGGGAGATGACGAGCATCGGGACGCTCTTCGCGTTCGTCGTCGTGTGTTCGGCGGTGCTGGTGCTGCGCAGGAAGCGTCCCGACGCCCATCGGCCGTTCAAGGTGCCCGGCGGGCTCGCGTTCCCCGTGCTCGGGATCGTGTCGTGCCTGTACCTGATGCTGAGCCTTCCCGTGATCACGTGGGTCCGGTTCCTCGTCTGGCTCGATCTCGGCCTCTTCATCTACTGGTTCTACGGCCGGCGGCACAGCCCGCTCGTGAACGCGGCCGAACAGGCCGCCCGTACCGCGCCGCAGTCGGTGGCGAACTTCGTCACGATGCTCGGGGCGCTCGTCACCTTCAACGGGTTCTTCATGACGATCCTGGGCTTCATGACCGAACTGGGCATCACGGGCGAGGAAACGGCCAAGTGGCACGAAATCCACGTGACGCCGCATCAGGCCGACGTGTTCGGGCTCGCGCTGCTCGGGTCCGGCATTGCGGTCTTTCTCGTGGGTGCGGTCCTGCGTCGCGCCACGGGCGAGCGGCCGCTTCGCGCCGCCTGATCCCGGGCGGCGCCGTGGTCGCGTGAGACGGCGCTGTGACTCCCGCAGACGCACCTCGCCGGGCCGGCGCACCGTTGCGGCCCTACCTGGCGAGGGTCCTCCGCGACCCGCGCCGGCCGACGGTCCGCGAGCCGGCCTGGTGGCTGCGGCCGCACGTCCTCACCGTCACCCTCGTCCTCGTGGTCTTCGCCATCGGCACGGTGGGCTACGTGCTCATCGAGGGGTGGACGTTCTGGGACGCCATCTACATGACGGCGATCACGGTCACGACCGTGGGCTACCGCGAGGTCCACGACCTCACGTTCCCCGGGCAGATGTTCACCGTCGTGCTCCTGCTGACGGGCGTTGGCACGGTGTTCTACGCTGCCGGCCTCCTGCTGGCGCGTTTCGTTGAGAGCGGGGCGCTGCGGCGCTGGGAAGTGCGGCGGCGGGATCACATGATCGACGAACTCGACCAGCATTTCATCCTGTGCGGCTACGGCCGCATCGGGCGGATCGTCCTCGAGCAGTTCCGGCGCCAGGGTGTGCCCTACGTCGTGATCGATCGCGACCCGGACCGCGTGGAGGACGTGATGGAACTCGGGGGCCTTGCGGTGGCCGCCGACGCCTCCAACGAGGACGTGCTGCGGCGCGTGCGGATCGACCGCGCGCGCGCGCTCATCGCCGCGGTGGGCACCGATGCGGAGAACGTCTACACGGTGCTGAGCGCGCGGTTGCTGCGGCCCGATCTCTTCATCATCGCGCGTGCCGAGGCCGACGACGTCACCACGAAGCTGAAGCGCGCGGGGGCGGACCGGGTGCTCGCGCCGTACCAGATCGGCGGCGTCCAGATGGCCCTCACCGCCCTGCGCCCGGCGGTCGTGGACTTCGTCTCGCTGGCCACCGACACGTCCCAGCTCGACCTGATGATGGAGCAGGTGCGGATCGAGGCCGGCGCCCCGCTGGCCGGGCAGAGCATCGTGAGCGCGAACATGCGCCAGCAGTTCGGTGTCGTGGTGGTCGGCGTCCAGCGGGCGAACGGCCGCATGGAGTTCAACCCGGCGCCCGACGTGGCCATGAGCCCCGGGGACTATCTGGTGGTGCTGGGGCCGCCCGAGCGTGTGAGAGCCCTCGAACTGGCCGCGCAGGCCGGAAGACCCGTGGCATGAGCGCGCGGCTGCTCGACGGGACGGCGGTCGCGACGGCCATCCGCGACGAACTCCGGCCGCGCATCGCGGCCTTCACGGCGCGTGCGGGCCGGCCGCCTGGTCTCGGGATCGTGCTCGTCGGGGACGACCCGGCGAGCCAGGTCTACGTGCGCAACAAGATCAAGTCGGGCCGCGAGGTGGGGTTCTCCGTCGATCTGCAGACACTCCCGGCCTCGGCCACGCTCGACGACGTGCTCGGCGAGGTGCGGCGGCTGAACGCGAGCGACCGGCACGACGGCATCCTCGTGCAGTCGCCGCTGCCGCCCGCGCTCGGCGACGCCGCCGAGCGGATCGTGTTCGACACGATCGACCCGGCCAAGGACGTGGACGGGTTCAGCCCGGTCAACGTCGGCTACCTGGTGCAGAAGCGAGCACGGCTCATGGCGTGCACGCCGGCGGGCATCATCGAGTTGCTCGATCGCGCGGGCCTCGCCATCTCGGGCCGGCACGCCGTCGTGATCGGCCGGTCGGATATCGTCGGCAAGCCAATGGCGCTGCTGCTGCTGCACCGGGACGCCACGGTGACGGTCTGCCACTCCCGCACCCGCGACCTGCCCGGCGTTGCCGCGCAGGCCGACATTCTCGTGGCCGCCATCGGCCGGGCCGGCTTCGTGACGCGGGCGTTCGTCAAGCCCGGCGCCACCGTGATCGACGTCGGGATGAACCGCGTGGACGACGCCGCCACGGCGGCGCGGCTGTTCACGCCAGGATCCCCGCGCCGAGCGACGTTCGAGAAGACGGGGTCCGTGCTCGTCGGCGACGTCCACCCCGAGGTGGCGGAGGTGGCCGGCGCGCTCACCCCGGTGCCCGGCGGCGTGGGGCCGCTCACGATCGCGATGCTGATGCGGAACACGTTGCGTGCGGCGGAGGACCGGCTGGCCCCGTGACCGGGCGGGCACGGGGGCCCGCCCCTAATCTAAGGGGACGGGCAGGGGCGACCCCCTGTGGTCTTCGGTTGACGCGGGCGGTGGTCGCCCGTCACGGGGCGGTCAATCGCCGCCGCCAGCCGCCGCCCGCGCCCGCAGCCAGTTGAGCGCGGCCTCCACCTGCGCGTCGGTGTCGGCGAAGGTCCCGTCGGTTCGGACCACGAAGTCCGCCAGATCCACCTTGCGCTCGATTGGCCACTGCGCCGCCAGGCGCTCGGCCGCTTCCGGCGCGGTCAGCCCGTCGCGTGCGATCAGCCGTTCCCGCTGGCGCTCGGGGCGACAGGCGGCGAGGATCACCGCGTCGAAGTCGCCTGCCCGGCCGGTTTCGTAGACGAGCGGGATGTCGGCGACCGCGAATGGCGGGCCCACCTGGGCCTGCTCGGCAAACCACGCGTCGATCGCCGTGTACACCGCGGGATGGACGATCGCCTCGAGGTCGGCCCGCGCGGCGGCGTTGCCAAACACGATCGCGGACAGCGCTTTTCGATCGAGGTGTCCATCGGGGCCGAGCACGCTGCGGCCGAAGCGCGCCGTGATGGCGGAGAGGCCCGCCGTGCCGGGCTCGACCACGCGGCGCGCCAGGGTGTCGGCATCGACGGTGGGGACGCTCCGTGCGGCGAGCCGCTGCCGCACGTAGGACTTGCCGGTTGCGATGCCGCCCGTCAGTGCCACTCTCAACATCGGCTGGCTCCGGGTCGGTGACCCCCTCTCATCGTAGCTATCGGCCGTCCGCGCTCGGCCGTGAGGCCGGGCCGGCAGCGGCTCGCCGCCGGACGCTCGCCGCCGGCTGCCAGCCGGCGGGTCTCAACGCCCTCAGTCCTGTCCGACCGGCCGCAGCAGCCCCTCTTCGCGTGCCGGGGTCAGGCGCTCTTCGACAAACGAGTCCCACTCGCGGCAGTGGGGGCACTGCCACATCAGCTCCGTGGCACGGTAGTGGCAGCGGACACAGACGTGCGGGTCGCGGTAGAACACCGCGTCGCGGCTGATCTCGACGTAGCGTTCCACGAGGGCCGCGTCGAAGCCGAGCCGCGAGAGCAGGTGCCAGGCGTGCTGGTGGAGCAGCACCGCATGCGGGTTCACGTGCAGCGCGTCGCACACCAGATCGAACGCCTCCGCCGTCCGGTCGGCCGCGTCGAAGTGGCGCGCGAGCGCCAGCCGCGCACGCCAGTCTGCGGGGCTGCGTGCGATCAGCCCGCGGCAGAGCTCGGTGTAGCGCTCTGGCGTTCCCCTCATCGCGTACGCGTCGCGCAGTCGCGTGAAGGCCAGGTAGGCACGATCGGGTGCAGCCTCGAGCACGCGCTCCCAGGTGGCTACGGCCCCGGCGAGGTCGCCCTCTCTCGCCTGCAGGTCGCGGAGGTTGAGGTACGCCGGCACGGCGGGCGCGTGCTGATCGATGGCCGTGGCGAAGCAGCGCTTCGCCTCCGACCGTTCCCCGCGCTGCAGCGCCTGCATCCCCAGCTCGTTGCCGAGGAACGCCTGAATGGCCCGGTGGCGCGCCTGCTGGTCGGGTGCCGCCAGCGCGGTCAGCCGTTCGCGGATCCGGTACGCCTCGGCGAACTGGTGCTGGTCCTCGTGCAGCTTCTCGAGGTTCAACAGCGCCGGCTGGTTCGCCGCGTCGATCTTCAGGACCTCGGTGAAAGCGTCGACGGCGCGATCGACGAAGCCCCCGTGTCGAAAGTCACGCCCCAGGCACAGCAGCACCGAGGCGTGCTCGTGACGGGTGAGGCGAGGGCGCTGCAGCAACTGCTGGTGAATCTGGATGGCGCGGCCAACCTGGCCCTTCTCGCGGTACAGGTTTCCGAGCACGATGTGCACGTCCACCGTATCCTCGTTCAGGGCGGCGGCCCGGCCGAACTCCTCGATGGCCGGATCGAGCGGGTTCGCCACGAGGTAGTTGAGGCCCTGGAGATAGTGGGGCGACGCCTGCAGCTTCCGCCGGTCCACGAGGCTGCCGTCCTGCAGGCGGTAGCGCTCCCACGCCTTGCCGGCCGCGAGGCCGACGAGCAGCGCCACGAGCGGCACGAGCAGGTCGAGGGACTCGTGGGTCATGAGGCGCTGCGTCGGGCACCGCCGCGCGGCAGCGACGGCGCGTTGCCCTCCAGGCTGGGAGTGGCCGCCACGGTGGATGGCGCCCCGCCCTCGCCCCCCGAGACGGTTCGGGGCGGCCCTGGGCGCAACGACGGATGGGCCTCAGTGCCGGCGTAGTGCGCCACCAGGCGATCCCAGTGACCCTGGGCCTTCAGGACGAGTTCGATCAGCTCGCGGACGGCGCCCTCGCCACCGCGGCGTGCGCTCACCCACTGCACGCGGGACCGCACCTCCGGGTCGGCGTCGGCCGGTGCGGCCGAGAGGCCCACGCGCACGAGCACGGGCAGGTCGAGCAGGTCGTCGCCCATGAACGCCACCTGCTCGTCGGTGAGGTCCAGCTCCGCGAGGACCGAGCGGTAGGCCGCGAGCTTGTCGAGCGCTCCCTGCCGGATCACGTCGAGCTTGAGCGCCTCGGCCCGAGCCACAGTGGCCGCCGAGGTGCGGCCCGTGATGATGCCGGTCTTCAGCCCGGCCAGGCGCGCCCACATGATCGCGGCGCCGTCGCGGGTGTGGAATGCCGCGGCGTCGCCACCGTCGTTCCCGATGAGGATCCGGCCGTCGGTCATCACGCCGTCCACGTCGAGCAGCAGGAGGCGCACACGGTCGGCCGCGAGTGGCGTGGACACGGGCACCCTCTCAGAACAGCTCGGTGCGCCAGAGGTCGTGGAGGTGCAGCACGCCGAGCGCGCGCCGCTCCGGGTCGGCGACGATGAGCGAGGTGATCTTGCGTCGCTCGAGGAGCGTGAGCGCCTCAGCGGCGAGGGTGTCGGGCGGCACGGTGACGGGGGAGGGCGTCATCACCTCCGCCGCGCGACGATCGAGCAGTCCTGGCCCCTGCTCCATCTGCCGCCGGAGGTCACCGTCGGTGATGATGCCCTCCACGCGGCCCGCCTCGTCGGTCACGACGGCCATGCCCAGCCCCTTTCGCGAGATCTCGTAGATCACGTCGCGCATCGGGGTGTCCGGCCCCACGCGCGGCAGCAGGTCGCCGCCGTGCATCAGCTGATCGGCGCGCATCAGCCGCTTGCCGATGCGGCCGCCGGGGTGCAGGTTCGCGAAGTCCTCCATGCGGAACCCGCGCCGCACGAGCAGCGCCATCGCCAGTGCGTCGCCGAGGGCGAGGGCGGCCGTCGTGCTCGCCGTTGGCGCGAGGTTGAGCGGGCAGGCCTCCTCGTCCACGTGACAGTCGAGCGTCACGTCGGCGGCGGCGCCGAGCGTCGACCGGGCCGTCCCCGTCATCGCGACGAGGCGCGCGCCGATGCGCCGGATGTACTCGAGCACCCGCACGATCTCGGCGGTCTCGCCGCTGTGCGAGAGCGCCACCACCACGTCGTCGGGTTGAATGGCGCCCAGGTCGCCGTGCAGCGCCTCGGTCGGGTGCAGGAAGAACGCCGGCGTGCCGGTGCTCGACAGCGTGGCCGCGATCTTCTTGCAGATGATCCCGGACTTGCCGACGCCGGTCACGATCACGCGCCCGCGGCACTGGTGGAGCAGCGTCACGGCGCGCGTGAAGCTGCCGTCGAGCCGATCGACGAGGGCCAGGATGCCCGCGGCCTCCGTACGCAGAACGTTGCGCGCCAGCTCCAGCGCGCTTGCGTCGTCGTCGGCGCGCGCGGCGGCAGGGGGCGGGGGGCCGGTGCGGGCGTCGGTCGTCGTGCGATCGGGGCCGGCAGGCATGGGCTCAGTGCGCCGCCGAGGGCGTCGCCTCGGCCGCGATCGCGTGCACGCGGGTGAGGCGATCGAGCAGGGCCGGCAGCAGGTCGAGGCGCAGCGCGTTCTGCGCGTCGCTGCGTGCCTCCTCCGGCCGCTCGTGCACCTCGAGGAACACGCCGTCCACCCCGGCGGCCACGCCGGCCGCGGCGAGCGTGGGAATGTACTCGGCCTGCCCGGCGGTGATGCCGTCGCCGGCGCCGGGCAGCTGCAGGCTGTGCGTGACGTCGAACACCACGGGGTGTCCGAGCGCGCGCAGCACCGGGAAGGCGCGCATGTCCACCACGAGGTTGTGGTAGCCGAAGCTCGTCCCGCGTTCCGTGACGAACACCGCCGGGTTGCCGCTCTCGACCACCTTCGTCACCGCGTGCCGCATGTCGGTGGGCGCGAGGAACTGCCCCTTCTTGATGTTCACGGCGCGACCGGTGCGGGCCGCCGCCACGAGCAGGTCCGTCTGCCGGCACAAGAAGGCCGGAATCTGCAGGACGTCCGCGACGGCGGCCGTGGGCTCCGCCTGCCAGGGCTCGTGGATGTCGGTGACCACGGGCACACCCGCCTGGCGCTTCACCTCCCCGAGGATCCGCAGCCCCTCCTCGAGACCGGGCCCGCGATACGACCGCAGGGAGGTGCGATTCGCCTTGTCGAACGACGCCTTGAAGACGAACGGAACGGCGGCCGCGCGCGCCATGTCGCGCAGCGCCCGCGCCAAGCCGATCGCGTGCGCCTCGCCCTCTATCACGCAGGGGCCGGCTATCAGGACGAGCGGCCCCTCACCGAGCCGGACGGGACCAATCTGCAGGGCGGACACGACGACGATTATCCCCCGAACCGCCCAAAACACCGCGTCTGCGGGTTCGTGGCGCCTGGTTCCTGGCTCGAGGGAGAATCGACCCGACGTCCGTCTCCGCGTTCCGGGCGGGTCACCCGGCGATCTCTACGGCTTCGCGCTGTCTGGCGCGGGCGAGCTTGTGCGCGTGGCTCGCCTGGACGAACCCCGCAAACAGCGGATGCGGCGTGAGCGGCTTCGACTTGAACTCCGGGTGGAACTGCACCGCCACGTGCCACGGATGGTCGGGCAGCTCGATCATCTCGACGAACTTGCCGTCGAGCGAGCGGCCGACGATCTCCAGCCCCTGGTCGGTCAGCACCTGCTCGAAGAGCGAATTGAACTCGTAGCGGTGGCGGTGCCGCTCGTGGATGACCTCGGCGCCGTACATCTCGTGGCTGCGCGAGCCCGGCTTCAACCGGCAGGCGTACGAACCGAGCCGCATCGTGCCGCCGAGGTCATCCACGCCGAGCAGGTCGCGCAGTTTGTAGATCACCTTCTTTGACGTGTCCGGCGTCACCTCGGTCGAGTCGGCCTCCTCGAGGCCGCACACGTTCCGGGCGAACTCCACGACGGCCCACTGGAAGCCGTAGCAGATGCCGAAGAACGGGATGCGCTGCTCCCGGGCCACCTGGGCGGCGCGCATCATGCCGCGGGTGCCGCGATCGCCGAAGCCGCCGGGCACGAGGATGCCGTCGGCCCCGTCGAGCAGGCGCTCGCCCCCGGGGGCCTCGAGCGCTTCGGCCTCCACCCAGTGGATCTGCACGCGCAGCCGGTGCTTGAAGCCGCCGTGCGCGAGCGCCTCGTTCAGGCTCTTGTAGGAGTCCTCGAGGCCCGTGTACTTCCCGACGACGTGGATCCTGACCTCGTCGGTGGGGTTCTTCAGCCGATCCATGAGGTCTTCCCAGGCCGACATCTGTCGCTCGGTGGCGGGGAGACTCAGCTGCTTGAGCACGATCTGGTCGAGTCCCTCCTCGGCCAGCGCGAGCGGCACCTCGTACACGCTCCCCACGTCGCGGGCGGTCACCACCGCGTGCTCGTCCACGTCGCAGAAGAGCGCGATCTTCCGCTTGATGTCCACCGGGAGCTGCCGGTCGGTGCGGCAGAGCAGGATGTCGGGCTGGATGCCGATCGACCGCAGGTCGCGCACGCTGTGCTGGGTCGGCTTGGTCTTGAGTTCGCCCGCCGTGCCGATGTAGGGCACGAGCGTGAGGTGCATGTAGATCGCGTTCTCCCGCCCCACGTCCTGCCGGAACTGTCGGATGGCCTCGAGGAAGGGCAGGCCCTCGATGTCGCCCACCGTCCCGCCGATCTCGACGATGACGACGTCGTGGTGGTCGGCGACGGCCCGCACTGCGTCCTTGATCGCGTTGGTGATGTGCGGGATCACCTGCACGGTGGCCCCGAGATAGTCGCCGCGGCGCTCGCGCTGGATCACCGAGAGGTAGATCTTCCCGGTGGTCCAGGAGTGATTGTGCGTTGCCGTCGTCTGCGTGAACCGCTCGTAGTGCCCGACGTCGAGGTCCGTCTCGGCCCCATCGTCGGTGACGTAGACCTCCCCGTGCTGGTAGGGGCTCATCGTCCCCGGGTCCACGTTGATGTAGGGGTCGAACTTCTGCAGCGTCACGCGGTAGCCGTGCCCTTCGAGCAGGCAGCCGAGCGACGCGGCTGCGAGCCCCTTGCCGAGGGCGGACACCACGCCGCCGGTGACGAAGATGTACTTGACGGGTCGGTTCGCGTTGGTGGGCATGGGTGTCATCGAGCGGGAGATTCGGCGAGCAGGCGCCGGACGTGGTCGAGATCGGCGGGTGTGTCGACGCCGATCGCGTCGTGCCGCGCCTCGACCGTGCCGATGGGGTCGCCGTGCTCGAGGGCGCGCAGCTGCTCGAGCGATTCGGCGAGTTCGAGCGGCGAGGGCGGCCGTGCGGCGAGCGCGAGCAGCGCCGCGCGGCGATACGCGTACACGCCGATGTGCTTGAAGGTGAGGCCGGGCGCGGGCGCGCCCTCGTGCCCCCGCCAGTGCGGGATGGGGGCGCGCGAGAAGTAGAGTGCCCGGCCCCGACGGCTGACCGCCACCTTGACGACGTGCGGGCTGGCCAGCTCGGCGGCGTCGCGGATCGGGTACCGCAGGGTGGCGATCGCCAGTTCTGGGTCGGCTGAGAGCGCAGCCACGGCCGCGTTGACGTCAGCGGCGTCCACCAGTGGTTCGTCACCCTGCACGTTCACCACGATGTCGCAGTCCAGCCCGGCCGCCACCTCGGCGAGGCGGTCGGTGCCGCTGCGGTGATCGGCGCGGGTCATCCACGCCTCACCACCAAACGCCCGCACCGCCGCGGCCACGCGCTCGTCGTCGGTGGCCACGATGACGCGCGCGGCCCCCGCGACCGCACGAGCCCGGTCGTGCACGTGCGCGATCATCGGGCGCCCGGCGATCTCCGCCAACGGCTTGCCGGGGAGACGGGTCGACTCGTAGCGCGAGGGGATGACGACTGCGATGGTGGGAGCGGGGCGGAGGTGCGCTCGGTCGCCGATACCGACAGGGTGCACGGCGAATCCTAGCACGAAACGCGCCGCCAGGCGGCGTCGGTGTTACGATGTCGGGCGGAACGCACGATGCCCGCCGTCCGCGACGTCGCCCTCGCGGTTGCCACCGGGTCGCTGGCGCTCTGGTTGGTATCTGTGGCCTTCACCGACGCGCCGCTGCCGCGGCACGACACGGCAGAGGAGGCGCACCAGGACCACCCGGCGCGGCTGTTCGACCTCGACGCGCAGACCGCGCGGCTGCGCGACGCCGCGGTGCCCGCGCCGAGCGGAGGCCGCAACCCCTTTCGCTTCGGCCCGCCGAGCCGCACCGTCGAGCTCGGTGTCGCTGCCCGTCGCACACCGCGCGCGCCGTCTGCCTTCGTCTCCGGCGAGGCGGCTCCGCCGGAGCCCGTCGTCCCGCTGGTGCTGATCGGTGTGGCCGAGCAAGCCGGCCCAGGCGAGCCTCGGCGGACGGCCGTCCTGTCGGGCCTCGGCCAGGTGTTCCTCGTCGTCGCCGGCGACCCGATCGGGTCGCGCTACCGCGTCGTGTCGGTCGGCTCCGACGCCGTCGAACTGCGCGACGAGCAGGCCGGCCGCACCCACACGCTGGCGCTCCGCCGTTGACCGGCTCAGCCGGCGTCCGGATCGTGACACTGACGGACGTACGAGGGGTTCGGCCCCGCCGGCACCCCACCGCAGCGCTGCCGCACGCGTCCGGGCGTGGGGAGTATAATGCCCCCGTTTTCGGGCGGCCGCTGCGGGTCCCGCCACGCACCACGATGGTGCAAATCGCTCGGCGCTCCGGCGTTGACGTGGTGAATTTCCCCGACCTGCAGGTTTTTGCACAGCTTTTTCCACAGAAGCTGTGAACGCGCGGTAACGGCGCCGGGGGGAGTGACCTAAAACTCAGCCCTCCTTCTTCCCTCGAGGCCTATGCCGCAGTTCACGCACCTCACGCCGCCCACCGAAGGTACGCCCATCACCCGCAAGGAGGGACAGATCGTCGTACCCGACCACCCGATCGTTCCCTACATCGAGGGCGACGGCACCGGCCCCGACATCTGGCGCGCGTCGGTGCGCGTGTTCGACGCCGCCGTGGCCAAGGCGTTCGGCGGCGCGCGCCGCGTGGTCTGGTTCGAAGTGCCCGCCGGCGAGAAAGCCAAGGAGACGACGGGCGAGTGGCTGCCCAACGACACGATCGAGGCCGTCAAGGCCTACCGTATCGCGATCAAGGGCCCGCTCACGACGCCCGTTGGCGGCGGCATCCGGAGCCTCAACGTCACGCTGCGCCAGGTCCTCGATCTCTACGCCTGCGTGCGCCCGGTGCGGTACTTCAGCGGCACGCCCTCGCCGGTGACGCACCCCGAGAAGATGAACGTCATCATCTTCCGCGAGAACACCGAGGACGTGTACGCCGGCATCGAGTGGGCGAAGGGCACGCCGCAGGCCGAGAAGCTGATCGACTTCCTCTCACGGGAGCTCGGCAAGCGCATCCGGCCCGACTCGGGCATCGGCATCAAGCCGATCTCGGAGTTTGGCACCAAGCGCCTGGTCCGGATGGCGCTCCAGTACGCCATCGATCACAAGCGCAAGGCCGTCACCCTGGTGCACAAGGGCAACATCATGAAGTTCACCGAGGGGGCGTTCCGCGACTGGGGCTACGAGGTGGCCAAGGCGGAGTTCCGCGACCACATCGTCACCGAGGAGGAGACCTGGGCCGGGGCGAGCCGCGAGGGCAAGGTCCTCGTCAACGACCGCATCGCCGACAGCGTGTTCCAGCAGATCCTCACGCGCACGGACGAGTACGACGTGTTCGCCACGCCGAACCTCAACGGCGACTACCTGTCTGACGCCTGCGCAGCGCAGGTCGGCGGCCTCGGCATGGCGCCGGGCGCCAACATCGGCGACGAAATCGCCTTCTTCGAGGCCACGCACGGCACGGCGCCGAAGTACGCCGGGAAGGACGTGATCAACCCGAGCTCGGTGATGCTCTCGGGCGTGATGATGTTCCG
>Ga0114939_10002638_pt1 | contig 13165 bp, 11 predicted proteins | sample AshMeaCrysSpring_FD_87196 | JGI IMG/M metagenome (GOLD analysis project Ga0114939, IMG submission 87196) | Groundwater microbial communities from Big Spring, Nevada to study Microbial Dark Matter (Phase II) - Ash Meadows Crystal Spring | ecosystem: Environmental > Aquatic > Deep subsurface >... | reverse complement strand
GTACCGACGGTAATATAAAGTTTCTCCGCAATTTGGTTGTTACTACACCCCTCCACAATTAATTCTAACACTTCATACTCCCGCGCTGTTAAAGGATAAGCCAGAAGAGATTGACTTTCTTCCTCAGACAAACCTCTGATATTAACTTTTTCACCGACAGGTTTACTGGGAACTGGTGTGTTAGTTTGTCTGGTTTGTTCCAGTACAATTCGAGCAATTGCTGGGTCTATCCAAGAATTTCCTTCTTGGGTAGTGCGTACTGCTTCTGGTAATCTCTCGATGCTAGCGTCTTTCATATAGTAAGAATCAGCACCAGCAGCAAAAGCAGCCAACACCGTCTGCTCGCTGTCTTGCATAGTCATAATCAAAATCTTCGTTTGCACGGGACAATCAGCACTCAGTGAGCTTTTAAACTGCTGCGTTAATTCAATCCCGGTCATACCCGGTAGACCTACATCTACAATAGCAATATCTGCATTGGCTGACTGGAGCAATTTCAAGCCAGATTGAGCGTCGCTAGCTTCTCCGACAATCTCAAAATCAGGTTCTGACTTTAAAACTTCACGCATACCAATGCGGGTAAGGTCATGGTCTTCGATTAAAATTATGCGAGTTTTATTCATAATTGAGCCTAAGTCTTTGTTATTTACCAGCAGCTTAATTTTCTTACTTAATGCAGTAGAATTTAGTTTCTAAGAAAATTATAAATATTTATCATTAAGGAGTATATCTATCAGTAGAATAGACTGTAAAACGACATATTATATCTGGAGATAGAGATAAAATCATCCTCCAGATAATTACATAATTTATTGATAAATGATTTGTTTCGCGCAAAGACCAGTCAGTAATTGTAAAAGCTGCCCAAAAATAATCGTCTTGATAAGGTTGATAATTGGGTTCTGTTGTCTCCTTTAATTTGTTTAAACGACGGCATAAAAGAAGTCAGCGTACGCTACGGATTGGGGGAAATCAAAGCCTCTGTTAAAAATTATATGCAATACGTTCAACTATCCCCCAATTCCCCAAACTTTGCCCGATACTTCGCTAACAACTCCTCCGCTTCTGCTGCAGCTTCTTCTGGTGTCGGGACAAGCTTGCCATCAGGGGTAAAAAAGCGCAGTTGTTGTTGATAAATTCCCAAAAAAAGCTCTAATTGCTGACTCCACAACCAGCCATTTTCATTGGGTTGGAGTGCTTGATATTTCCCATCTACTAAGTGAAACCCCGCAAATTCTAAGTTATGGGGGTCAAACCAAAAATAATCAAAAGTCCGGAATATATCTTGATAAATTTGCTTTTTCAAACCCTTATCAGTTTCGGCAGTGGAATCAGAGAGCAATTCTATGATAACATTGGGATACTTCCCCCCTTCATCCCAAACTGTCCAACTCTTGCGCGGTTTGGGGTCTGTGTCTAACACCACAAAGAAATCTGGTCCGCGAAAGTCTTTTGATTTCAGTTTGTTAGGGTTGTAATATATGGTGAGATTACCAGAAACGTAGAAATCTTGTCGATTTCGCCAACACCACCTTAGCAAGCGGATAAGTAAATCAATTTGGTCACGATGCAAGTCAGTTTCCAAGGGAGGTTCATCACTCCACAAATCGCTTGGTGGTAAGACTATATCATCATCTTCATCCCATTCTTGCTCTGATGGGATTTGTGTACTGGCTAAGTCTTTGGCAATAGACATAAGCGCTGTCTCTGGTGAAGTTAGATATACATATATCTTGCATCACGGGAGGTAGAACCTCCCTGCAATCGTTCCCAGGTTGAACCTGGGAACGAGAAACCTGGGAACGAGAAATTATTTCTTCGCGTCCTTCGTGTCTTCGTGGTTTTTTTAGAAAAACGAACCGCATAGAAACGAAGGACGCGAAGGAGTCTTTAATTACTCATTACTCAAGCTCTTTCTCGCTTCGTCTCTTCTATCCCTTGCTTCTTGAAATTCGGGATTGATTCCCAGACTTCTGTTATAGGCTGCAACGGCTTCTTCTGTGCGTCCTAATCTTTCTAGTGCCATACCTTTGTTGTACCAGGAGAGGAAGTCATCGGGTTGCAGTTCTAAGGCTTTGTCGCTACAAACGAGGGCTTCTTCATATCTTCCTAGGGCACCCAATACGCCGCTCTTATCATACCAAGCGAGGTAGTTGTCGGGTTTGATTTCTATGGCTTTGTCATAGGCTGCAGCGGCTTCTTCCATCCGTCCTAAGTCTGCTAGGGCTAAACCTTTATTGTACCAAGCTAGGTAGTCGTCAGGTTTGATTAATAGAGCATGGTTGTAGCTAGTCAGGGCTTCGGTAAATTGTCCTAATTTTTGCAATATTACTCCCCGGTTATACCAAGCTGGGTGGTAGTCGGGTTTGATTTGGGTAGCTTTCTCAAAGCTTCGCAGTCCTTCCTGCAACTGTCCCAAATCCGCGAGCAATTGTCCGCGTGTATTCCAAGCTTCGTAGGCATCATCTGGTTGTAATTCTATACCTTTGTCGTAGCTGGCGATCGCTTCGGCGGTTCTTCCTGATTTAATCAAGCTCAGTCCCCGACTGTACCAAGCTGGGGGGAAGTGGGGTTCTGTTTCTATGGCTTTGTCGTAGGATGCGATCGCTTCATTCCATCTTCCCAACATATCTAGAGCCATCCCCCGACTAAAATGCGCTTCATGCTTATCTGGGTCTAGTTCTATAGCTTTGTCGTAGGCTGCTACGGCTGCTTCTAAGCGTCCCAAATTACCGAGAGCGCTTGCTTTGTTATACCAAGCTTCGGGGATATCTGGTTGCAGTTCTATGGCTTTGTCAAAGCAGTTCAGGGAAGCGACAAAATCCCCTGCATTTGCTTGGTCTAAACCCGCGTTTATCCACTCTTCTGCATCCTGGGGTTCTGATACCAGGGAAGTCTCAGCAAATGTGTAATCCCCTGTGGCTGTTTCTGTACTAGAGACTTGATTTAATTGATTTAATTGATTAATCAGTGTCTGGACAATTTCTTGTGGGTCACTGGTCTCAATCCCTAACTGCTGGTTTATTTGCTGGCGTAATGTTTCATCTTCCCCTAACATTACCAGCAATTCATCGAGGGTGATGGCGGAAAACTCTTCATCCTGGTTAACAACTGTAGCGTCCGTTGTTTCAGATGATGGGGTTGTCTCATCCTGTGTTGTTATTGTCTGGCTAGCATCAGGTCCTGAGTACTCCCAGACTGGTTCTACTTGGTTGCGTGTGAGCAACTGCATTCCAATATCATAAGCCGCGTCTGAGACTTCACCGATGTTTAACTCTCCGAGTTGCACCAGTCGTGAGGCTAACTCATTATTTGCTGCCGATGAGGCTAATAAACCTTCCCCAAACCCCCGTAGCCACTCTACCCACCGTTCAGTCGGGACACGATGCTCGATATTTTTCAACCATTTTACCGCCCAATCGTACCCTCTCTGCTGATTCACCCCTTCCAGCAGCTGCATAAACAGCATTTCCAAATCCGCATTCGTCAGTTCTGGTGCTGGTTGTGACGGTGCGATCGCTTCTGAGGGAGAAGCACTCTTACCGATACCAAACAGCCGCTGAAACCACCTAATTATTTGCTGCCAAATTCGCTTTAACATTTTCCGATTGGGAGCGATGCCTTACCGCATACCAGACTAACCTACCTAATGTAGCGGATTTTGAGCCTCGGCTTAACGCCAAGCCTTCCCAATACGCCCAGTTTCCCCATCAGGCAATGGCTTTACAAGCTAGTTTATCCTAGCTATTGATTTTTTTCCGCCTGGTCATAAATTATTTTACTTAATCATTTTTATGCTGTGGTAATTACTTGTTTTTTTCTCGGTTCTTGCTATTACTTACACTCGCTCCTATCTTGGCTTAATTTTTATTGATATCCGGCAAATATTACCTTCTTTTATCCTGCTACTCCGTAGGATTACTCTTGCTTATTTTTACAAAATAAATCTATCTGCTTAATTGCCATTGTTAAATATTATATATTTTCATATTTTATCCAAATAATTTATTTTTTCATAAGTTTTTAATTTATTTTTTTAAGTATATTTTTAATTAAAAAAATTGCAAAAAAAAGATATAATTTTAAGCTTAAATATCCTGCAAAAAGCATTCTAAAGCCTTATTTATCAAGGATTTAGTTGATAATATCAATAAATTATCTATGTAAATAATTAGATAATTATCAGGATAATTCAAAGATATTGGTTTTGATAAATCAGAAAAAAAGCAGGGAAAGAATGTGCTATAAATATGATAGATTCCACAAGTAAATAAAGAAATTGCAGCCAGAAAGATAGGGCGAGCGCCAAGCTGACATTTGTCAAGACTTGACATTGGCAATCCTGGCAGACAAACTAAAATAGATATATAACAATAGATTTGAAAAATATAAAGATTGACTTAATTTTAATTGCCGCTTAAATCGGAAATTTTGTATCCGCACTCTACCAGACAAATAGTGCATATTTGTCAAGTTTATGCTATTGACAGATAACCTATCTCAGCCCATGTCCTACGAACCCCTACACCATAAGTACCGCCCCAAGAGTTTCTCACAGTTGGTAGGTCAAGAGGCAATAGCAACCACCCTGACCAACGCCATTCACACCGCCAAGATAGCCCCTGCCTATTTATTTACAGGTCCGAGGGGTACAGGGAAAACTTCCAGTGCCCGCATTTTAGCAAAATCTCTCAACTGTTTAAGCAGCAAGCACCCGACAGCGGAACCCTGCGGGGTCTGTGATGTCTGTCAGGGAATCAGCAACGGTTCCACCTTGGATGTGATTGAAATCGACGCAGCTAGTAACACTGGCGTGGATAACATTCGGGAAATCATCGAACGAGCGCAGTTCGCCCCGGTGCAGTGTCGGTATAAGGTATATGTGGTCGATGAATGTCATATGTTAAGTACAGCAGCGTTTAACGCACTACTTAAGACCCTCGAAGAACCCCCGAAACACGTCGTCTTTGTCCTTGCGACTACCGACCCCCAAAGGGTATTACCAACAATTATTTCTCGCTGTCAGCGGTTCGACTTTCGCCGTATTCCTCTAGAGGCGATGGTACAGCATTTGATAACCATTGCCCAAAACGAAAATATAAATATTACCTCCGAAGCTGTCACCCTTATTGCTCAACTTTCTCAAGGTGGGTTGCGGGATGCGGAAAGTTTATTGGATCAGTTGAGTTTGCTGACGGGAGATATTACACCAGACAGAGTTTGGGATTTAGTTGGTTCGGTCAGCGAACGGGACTTGCTGGGTTTAGTAAGGGCGATCGCATCCAACAGTGGTGAAGCAACCCTGGATAGTACACGCTACATCCTCGATAAAGGACGGGAACCCCTAACTGTTCTCCAAAATCTCGCCGCATTTTACCGCGATTTACTCATAGCCAAAACCGCTCCCAGTCGTGGTGATTTGGTGGCTTGTACTCAAGAAACTTGGCAAGCCATGTGTGAATTGGTACATCTGTGGGATATGGGTCTGATTTTAGCGGCACAGCAGCACCTACGGAGTTGTGAAGTGCAGGTGAAAAACACCACCCAACCCCGGTTGTGGTTGGAGGTAGCATTTTTAGGTTTATTACCATCGGCAATTGCTCCCCCTGTAGTGGTGTCTCCAATACCCAGTCCTCCACCTGCTGTTGGGGGGGAAACCACAGCCCCTTCGAGGGAAACTCCTGTCCCTACATCCTACCCCCAAACTCCGCCACCACAACCTACCCCTACAGCCGGTGTTACCCCATCTTTCCCACCACCGATAGCTCAATCTCCGCCTGTTTCCCCAGCCCCTACACCAATCCCCGAACCACAATCAGTCGATAGCAACCCTAACTGGGATTTACCGACAATTTGGCAGCAGGTACTTACCCATATCGAACCCCGTTCCATTCGCGAAATTATGCGGCAAATGTGCTATCTTATAGAGTTTGATGGCAATACTGCACGTTTGGGTATCAAAGGGAAATGGAAGGAAAGAGTACAAACTGAGTTACCTAAAATTACCAGCGCTTTCCAAACCATTTTCCAGCGACAAGTTACAGTGACTTTGGAGACAGCCAACTCATCGCCACCTGTGTCAAACAAAACACTTTCCCCGTCTCCAGTACTGAGTCAAGCTCAACCTAATACACCAGCAAGTGGTAATTACAATCCGGGTAACAACAAGGCTTCTAGCTACCAAAATGGCAATCACAGCAATCTAACCCCGGCTCCATTACCTACGAAGCCAGAGAGTAATAATAACCAACCCAGAAACAACCCACTTGCCAAAATTGAGACACCCAAGGCTGTTACCCAAGCAGTGGAAACAGCACAGCCACCCCAATCAGCAACCATCAAAGGAGATAGTTGCTTGGATGATGAGGTGGCGATCGCATCTCAGCGTCTAGCGCAATTTTTTGATGGCGAACTAGTCCGCTTTGCCAATGAACCCAGTGAAATCTTGGAACCCCTTAACTCTTCCGACTTGGAAGATGAAGCCGAGATTGATTAGGTAATGGGTAATGGGTAATGGGTAATGGGTAATAATTGCCCCATGCCCAATGCCCCATTCCCTATTCCCCAGTCCCAGTATGCACTGTTTTCACCCATTTTAACCGTTTAGGTAGAACAGACATGCGGGCGGTGGTACTACTCATCACTGGTATCCAATGGAAAGTATAGAGAGTACCGCGGAGGGTTTGCAAAAGCAGCATCAATAATGTCCCCCAAGTTAATGGCTTACCTTGACGTACCCGCTGCAACCCCATAAACATCCACATAATGGATAAACTCAGGGTTAAGCCGGTAACGGGAGCAAAAACGGGTGGACGATGGCGCACAGCCGCGAGCAATAAATCGGGTACACTAGCTGTGGGTAAGAGGTACTGGACGAACATAAACTGGAGTAAATCCCAGGTTTTCTTCGTACCCATTCGGTTACGAATAATCAGCTGCCAGTAATCCAAATACCGCTGATATCCACCTTCTGCCCAACGGTTACGTTGATGCCAAAGTGCTAAAGCTGTAGTAACACCCTCTTCTTTGACTGCTGGGTGACATAGACATTCAATGTCCCAATCATCCAGATGTAGGCGGATAGTCAGATCCAAATCATCGGTGATGGTTTCTTCGTTCCAACCACCGCAGCTTAACAGTGCTTTGCGTCGGACAAATTGACCGTTACCACGTAATTCCGCAATACCACCAATAGCAATCCGCTGCTGCTGGTAATAAATATCCAGCGCCATTTCTGCCGCTTGACCTTTTGTCCAGAAGTTTTCTGAAGCATTGGCGATCGCTTTACGGACTTGTACTGCTCCCACCTTTTGTTCTTGGAACAAAGGTATGGTACGTAGGAGCAAATCTTGAGGTACTTGAGCATCGGCATCAAATACAGCCAAGATTTCTCCCTCTGCCAGGGGAAGGACTTGATTGAGTGCCCCAGATTTGCCCCCACTGGCACCGGGAGGACGCCGCAATACTTTCAGATTGTCGTATTTTTCCTGGAGTTCTGCAAGTAATTGCGGAGTTTTATCAGTGCTATCATCGTCGATTACCCAGACTTCATATTTGGCTTCCGGGTATTCGAGATTACACAGTTCCTTGACTAATTTGCCAATAACTGCTTCTTCATTTTTGGCTGCTACCAACAGGGAAACAGAGGGAAAGTCCCCCTGGACGGTTGCTCGGTAACAGCGGGGTCTTGCCAGCACTAAGCGCAAGGCATGAATGCCAAAGATAGTGGTTAGTGCCAGAACAAATAAAGACCCCCAGGAGACTAAATGCAAGGCGATCGTGCCACTCCAGACAACGATTAACACGACTGCCGCCTTGCGCCTGCGACCGCCATAGGAAGCGGGTAAGGGGGAGTCAGGTTCTTCCCCTACGACTGTCTGGTCCTCTAGTGAGAGGTCAGACAGTAGAGAGTTGTAAGAATCGTTTTCGGGCCAGGAATTCGCTGGCATAGGTTACTTGATTCAACCACCAGTATTTGTCTACACCCATAAAGAAGCTGGGTATTAAGTAGCACCAAACGGTGCAACCCTCACAGACTTTGAGCTTGCCTTGAGATTGGCGGTACTCCTCTACCACTTCGGATTCCCGATATAGTTCGTACAGCCGCCCGTTGATGGGAACCCCAGTCTGGGCAAAATGATAACAAGGCAGAAGCAGCTCGTCGTTGGGAGATATGGCAATCACGGCATCCACTGCCTTACAGCGAGGATTTTTAGTGTCATTGCCCCCAGCTTCAATAAAAGCTAGTGCAGCCCTATTGTACCCGACATTCTTGTATTTCTTCGCAGCGGCTTCAATTGCTGCTACCATTTCCCCACTGGGATTTTTTTTGGAGTTGTAGTTATCATGGGCAGTGAAAGCTGGGTTCAGCCAGACGCGCGCTCCTATTTGTTTACCCAATTCGCCCAGTTCTTCAATCCGATTGAAGTTTTGGGCGGTGACGGTATGGTTGAGGACGGGAAACTCTCCCAGGGACTTGGCTATTTTTACTGATTCTACCAAGGTATCGAAGATTTTTACGCCCCTTGAGTGGTCATGAGTTTCTGCATCCGCACCATCCAAGGAGAAGTTCAAAAAGTCTACTAAACCTTGAATTTCTTTAGCTTTTTGCGGATAAAGAATCGTGTTCGTTGTCATGCTAGTATAAAAACCCTGCCGCTTTGCTTCGGTATAAATTTCACCGACATCTTGGCGCAGCAGCGGTTCACCACCCGTGAAGTCTATATACTTCACTCCCAGCCGACGTAAATCATGCAAATTCTGCTTAATTGTGGCAAAATCTGCTTCTTTCCCTGGTTCTAAAGCCCAGATGTTACAAAAATGACAGCGAGCGTTACAACGATATGTAAGGTAGTAGTTTGCGACCAGTGGAGCCATAGTGTTCATTCACGCTTCGTCTTCATTAGTCATCTTTAAACGTCCTTCACAAAAAAGCAACAATTCTTTGAATTAAGAAATTAAACTCTTTCTTAAGGTATAAGTCACAATAAAACTTAACCTAACTTCATGTAATTACAATTTTGGGGTTGAGAGGCGGGAATAATGTAAAAGTTGATAAAAATCTATTATCGTCAAGGAGCGTAAGGAACTTTCAAGTATGGCTCTCGAAAACCTACAACCTGCCCCTCAAGGAATGGTCAGTGTTTACATGCCTTATTTCCAGGGGAAAAAGCGAAATTATTTACCAAAGGCTATCAGTCTCTATCAACAAGGAGTTTTAGAGGGTAAGCGGAAAATTGAAGGTAGTGAGCATATTCCGTTTGTGGCTACATGGAATATATCCACCCTACCTTCCGACTTAACCCGTTGCAGGATGCAGTTTGATGGCAATGCAGAACTCAGCTATGAAGTGATGATGGCAAGTTTCGAGTTTATCAATTTTTTAATTGAAGTAATGGATAATAACCAACGCATGGGTATTGCTGACTTTTCTAAGAATTTCTATCGCAAATTGTTACGGATAGAGGAGTAATCTAGTTTCACCAGGTCCATACTCTGGAAAAAATAACCATTTGAATGTGGATAGCGCGATGCTTGGCTAGTACCGCGCTTTTTTTATACTCAGTTTCCCCTGAGGAAAGTTAGAGTGTGTCTCCAAATGTGAATCAATAGTCAATTAGCGACGCTAAGACTAGTTATGTGATTATCTGCTGCCTACTTATAAGTAAAAAATTACCATAGTCCTGGTCTGTGAGTTTTAGTAATAAGTGGAATTTACCAAAAATCACCAATTTTTGGGGGTTAATGTGGGAAAGCGATTGATGACGACTGCATAGTTGTTTTTGCATTCTCGAATCAAATACCATCATCGACCTAAAATTAGGAAAGCCAGATGGGTGGTAGTGTTGTATAAATTAGGAGTAAGTGCGTGTCAAAAACACGAAAGTATTTGCTGATAGGGTCAACCGAGAGTTACAGCGGTAAGTCAGCGACTGTATTGGGATTGTCAAGGCAGTTACAGCAACAAGGATTGGATATTGCCTACGGCAAACCCCTGGGTACATGTTTGAGTGAATCTCAAACTAGATTAATTGATCAAGATGTGGAATTTATTGCCCAGATTCTCCAATTACCAGACAACCGCGTTTTACCTACCCTACTGGCTTTAGATGAAGTAACAGTACAAAAACGACTGCGGGGTGAGGATAAAACAGACTATCACCAATCTCTCAGCAAATATACCCAAATACCAGTAGGTAATTTAGTCTTGCTGGAAGGTGCTGGGAATCTAGAAGAAGGCTGTTTGTTTGAGTTGTCTCTACCAGAAATTGCTGCAGGAATTGATGCTCAAGTGCTGTTGGTGACTCGCTACAAATCAGCCTTGTCTGTGGAAGCAATATTGAGTGCGAAAAAACGTTTGGGCGATCGCTTGATTGGTGTAGTTCTCAACGATATACCTCACCCAGAACTAACGACGATTGATAGTGATATTCGCCCATTTTTGGAAGGTCAAGGAATCCCTGTACTGGGAATATTACCCCAAAGTGAAGTGCTACGCAGTGTCAGCGTCGAAGAATTGGTCAACCAACTGGATGCTCAAGTCCTTTGTCGGAGCGATCGCCTAGATTTAATGGTTGAAAGTCTGGCAATTGGAGCAATGAATGTCAATGCTGCTGTCAAGTATTTCCGCAAGCGGCGGAATATGGCAGTAGTTACAGGAGGCGATCGCGTGGAAATTCAGCAAGCAGCCTTGGAGACTTCGACACAATGTCTGATTCTCACCGGACAGCTACCCCCACCTCAGTTTATTCTCAGCCGTGCGGAAGAATTAGAAATCCCGATTTTGTCAGTAGACTTGGATACTCTAACTACTGTGGAAATTATTGACCGTACCTTTGGACAGGTGCGTGTTCATGAACCGATTAAAGTCGAGTGCATTCACCAGTTGATGAGCGAGCATTTTGACATCAGTCGTCTTTTGTCGCAACTAGGGCTAAACCCAGCAGCAGCGTTATCCTAGCTTCAGCAAGGCAATTGCTAGCAGTTGCAATTGCTAGCAATAGATTTTTTCTAGTCAGGGTACGAGGCTCTCGTACCCTTGGAGTCCAGAAGCAAAAATTTAGCTAATAAGTTGAAAAATCAAGGCTTTCATTTCCGTTCTGTCTGGTAAAATAACTGGGTCGTTTAATCTGATGCCGTCTTTGAGTCAGTCCATCGACCTTATCAACGTTGATACGTTAGCGCAAGAACTAGCGACTATTCAGCAGACTGGTTCTAAGCGTATAGCTTTGCTCGGTTCCCGTCACGTTCCCATCACTCATCAAAATCTGATTGAGATGATGACCTACGCCCTAGTGTTAGGGGGAAACCGGCTGATAACTTCTGGGGCTACGGGTACTAATTCTGCTGGTATTCGGGGTGCTATGCGGGCTGACCCCAATATGTTGACTGTGATTCTACCCCAAAGCTTGGAGCGTCAGCCCCTGGAATCACGTCAGCAACTAGAACAGGTTATGCATCTGGTCGAAAATCCTGCTAATGATAACCTCTCTCTGGCAGAGGCTAGTTACCTGTGCAATAAAGAGATAGTATCCCGCTGTCAGCAATTAATCTGCTTTGCTTTTCACGACAGCCGCACCCTACTGCAAACTTGCCAAGAGGCAGAAGAACAACGCAAAGTAGTAACATTATTCTACTTTGATTAGTCATGAGTCATGAGTCAGTAGGGGCGGGTTTGACCAGTCAGTGGGGAACGCAAACAAATATCTGAGTAAACCCGTCCTGTCATTAGTCATTAGCCTATAACTAAGGACTATAGACTATGACAGGATGAAATCTAATGAATTTTTACAAATGCCTGTGTCTGTAATTTTTCTGTACTCTATCGCTGCTGCTGCCTTCTTGATTTATCTACCTTTTATGGTGGTTGCTTATGCACGGGCAACTGTAGGCTATGATGTCTCTGCTCCCCGCGCTATGTTTGATAAATTACCAGCCTATGCTCAACGTGCTACCTGGGCACATCAAAATTCCTTTGAAACCTTTATGGTTTTCGCTGTTGCCGCAATGATGGCATATGTAACAGGAGTTAATTCTCCTATTGCCACTTGGTCTGCGATCGCCTTTGTGGTATCAAGGCTATTTTTTTCGGTTTTTTATATCCTGAATATACCCCCTTTGCGATCGCTGATGTTTGGCATTGGTAGTCTTTGCTCTGGGACTCTGTTTGTACTCAGCATTCTCCAGGCGAATTCTTAGGGACTGGAACACAATGGGGACAAGGGATTGAGGACAAGGAACGAATCCATTACCCATTACCCATCCAAAATCGGAAATCCAACATCTCGACTTGTTATGGCTTCTACCTATTCCTTTGACATTGTTAGCGACTTTGACCGGCAAGAATTGGTTAACGCTGTTGACCAAGTTGTTCGGGATATCAAAAGCCGCTATGACCTGAAAGACACTAATACATCTGTGGAACTGGGCGAACAAACTATTAGCGTCAACACAGATAGCGAGTTCACCCTAGAGTCAGTCCACAACATCCTGCGGGAAAAAGCAGCCAAGCGCAACCTCTCGCAAAAAATATTTGACTTCGGTAAGGTTGAATCTGCTAGTGGTAATCGCGTGCGGCAAGAAATTACCCTGAAAAAGGGTATCAGCCAAGATATCGCCAAGCAAATCTCCAAATTGATTCGCGACGAGTTTAAGAAAGTCCAAGCCTCAATTCAAGGCGATGCGGTGCGGGTGTCGGCAAAAGCTAAAGATGACCTACAAGCTGTTATCGTGCGAATTAAGCAGGAAGATTATCCCGTTGCTTTGCAGTTTACCAATTACCGTTAGGTGACATATCCTACTAACTTGCCTAGTTGCGAAGCAATTCGTTCCGGGGAGTGTCGTCAACGCGCTCGTATTCATTCCGTGACTTGGCGAAGCCAAAGTGCGCGGCTTCTACTATCCGAACAGAGGTTTTGTCTAATGATGGTTGTGCGGTATGGGCGAACTACTGCGTGTGGTTGTTCCCTGTGAATTGTGAATTGGCAAGGTCACACCGTACCGCCCCAGTGGTCGGTGTGCTTTAATCTGAAATTCCCGATTCCTCAACGAATCGCGGGAGTCCCCATCCCTCAACGGAGCGAAGCGTAGTAGGGTGGGGAGGGACAGCGGGTTGCCGTAACAAAGTAAAGGCAACCAATCATCTATGCTTTGACACAGAGTCTTG
>Ga0114939_10002637_pt1 | contig 13165 bp, 11 predicted proteins | sample AshMeaCrysSpring_FD_87196 | JGI IMG/M metagenome (GOLD analysis project Ga0114939, IMG submission 87196) | Groundwater microbial communities from Big Spring, Nevada to study Microbial Dark Matter (Phase II) - Ash Meadows Crystal Spring | ecosystem: Environmental > Aquatic > Deep subsurface >... | reverse complement strand
TTCGCACATCGCGATCAAGTGGCCGAGCTCGCTTTCGGAGAAGCCGGCGGCGCGGCGCGCCTCGAGCTGCAGCGGGCAACGCAGCTCGCCGCGGAGAAACTCCTCGAGCAGCGCGAAGTAAGTCGGCTCCGGGTCCAGGCCACGCTGGTCGCAGAGGTATCGGAACCAGCGCGAGCCGGCCGCGACGTGGCCGATCTCGTCGCGCAGGATGATCACCAGCAGGTCGGCGGTGCGTTGGTCGCCAGCCCGCTGCAGCCTCTGCATGATGCCGGGGGTCACGTCGAGCCCGCGCGCCTCCAGCACGCGCGGCACCAGGGCCATCCGTACGAGCGGATCGTGCGCCGTTCGTCGGGCCATGTCCCACAGTCCGCCGTGGGCGGGAAAGTCGCCGTAATCCCATCCCAGCTCGCGCAGTCGGTCCCGCAGGAGTCCGAAGTGCTCCCCCTCCTCCGCCGCGACCCCGATCCAGTCGCCATAGAAGGCCTCTGGCATTCGGCGGAAGCGGAACACCGCGTCGCAGGCCAGGTTGATCGCGTTGAACTCGATGTGCGCGATCGCGTGCACGAGCGCGGCCTGCCCGTCCGGCGTGCCCAGACCACGCTTTGGCAGGCCGCGCGCATCGACCAGCGCCGGGCGCTCAGGGCGCCCCGCCTCGACGACGTCGGGCAGCGCAACCTCGCGGGCGGCATCGAGCCGGCCGCCCTGCCAGTCGTGCCGCAAGGCGATGGCCAGCGCCGCCTTGCGATCAGGATCGGTCTCGATCAGGCAGGCGTATGCCGCGGCATGGACACTGATACCCATCGACATCCGGTTTTCCATCAGCCGACCCGCTCAGATCCCGTGAGAGCCCGCCCCGCAGGGGGAAAAAACCATCTGTGCTAGACTCGCGCCGCAAAAAAACCCGGCCCGCGGGCCGGGCCGGCCGCGCCCGGCCGAATCGCACCGACCTCCAGGCCGCCGAGGGCAGCACATTGGAAAGCATAAAGCTCCGCCGGAACTACAGTCGCAACGTCCTGCTGCGCATGGTCGTTCTCGGCGCGATCGCCGCCGGCCTGATTCTCTACAACTGGGGCTTCCTGGGCGAGCTGTATCTCAAGCGGCAGGAGACCCCGGTCGGGCTCATCATCAACGCCTTCATCGTCGCGCTGTTCGGTCTGGGGCTGACGCGGCTGATCCTCAACTTCCTCTTCTACATGCGGGAGGAAGGCGCCGTGATGCGTTTCCTCTCGAACCTCGAGCGCAACCCCGACGAGCCGCTGCGGGGCATGTCGCGCCGCAGCATGATGGCGCGCCGCTATCTGACGATGCAGGAGCTGCACGACTCGCACACGCCAATCTACCAGAGCGTGCTCGCCTCGACCCTGGTTGCGAGCGAGAGCAGCCGGGCGAGCTTTCCCAAGTACGTCAACAACATTCTGATCCTGCTCGGCGCCTTCGGCACCATCGTGGCCCTGTCGGTCGCGCTGGTCGGCGCCTCCCAGATGCTGGAGAAGATGGCCAGCGCCTCGGGCGTCGGCACCGTGCTGCACGGCATGTCGACGGCGGCGAACGCGACCATCACCGCCATCACCTGCTACGTGTTCTTCAGCTACTTCTATCTCAAGCACCTCGACGTCCAGACGCAGCTCATCGGCGCGGTCGAGCAGATCACCACCGTTTACCTGCTGCCGCGCTTCCAGGTCCAGACCGACAGCGTGCTCTATGAGTTCACCGGCCTCATCCGCTCGCTGCAGGGGCTGGTCACGCAGATGGAGCAGTCGCAGCGTGTCTTCGCCGAGGTCGACAAGCACTTCATCAACGTCGCCGAGGCCTACCGGACGCGCGTCCAGTCGCTCAGCGAGGACCTCGAGTCGATCAAGCACCTGCTGCGCGTCGGGTTCCGCCTGAGCGAGCGCGAATGAGCGCCGACGACGGCTTCATCGAGCTTCGCCTCAACCGGCAGGACGAGCTCGCCGGCGAGAACTTCTGGCCCTCCTTCACCGACATCATGACCGTCGTGGTCATGATCTTCCTGATGGTGATGGTGGTGCTCGTCATGTACAACATGGAGCTGGTGCGGGATCTGCAGTCCAGCATCGAGAAGGAGCGTCTCGCGCAGGAAACGGCGCGCGCCACGGGCGAGGAGAAGGAAAGCATCGCCATGCGCCTGCACGCCGCCGAGAACGAGCTCGCCCAGATCTACGCCCGCTTCAAGCGCAGCGAGGAGCTGCGCGCCCAACAGACCGAGACGATCGAGAAGCAGTCGAAGAGCCTCGACGAGCAGAGCCGGTCGCTGCAGCAGCAGTCCGCGCAGATCGCGTCCCTGTCGAGCGAGCGGGACAGCCTGCAGCGGCGCAGCGCGCAGCTCGGCGCGGAGCTGCAGACAGCCACAACCCAGCTCCAGTCCGCGACCGCGCAGCTCACCGCCAGCAAGCAGGCGGTAACCCAGCTGGAACAGTCGTTGGCGGCCGCCCAGGCCCGCCAGGACACGCTCAGCGCCGAGCTCTCGTCGGCGCGCACCGCCATTGCCGACCAACGCCGGGAGCTGGACCAGTCGCGCGAGAAGCTGCAGAAGTCGGAGCGCGCCCTCGCCACGGTCGAGGGCGAGTACAGCGAGCTCAAGGTCAAGTACGACAAGCTCGTTCGCCCGGCCCGCTCGCCGGCGGGCCGGCATGCGGTCGAGGTGCGCTACGGCAAGTCGGGCGGCGGCTACACGATCCGCTTCCGCGAGGGCGACTCCGGAGAGTACGTGGACCTGTCGCGGGATCGGCTCGACCAGCGGCTGGCAAAGCTGAAGGCCGAGCACCCCGAGGGTCTCTATGTCCGGGTGGTGATTCCCGACGGCAGCGGGCTGTCGTTCAGCGAGGCCTGGGAGTTCACCAACCAGATGCACCGCGCCTACGACTATTACTTTCAGGAGGGCTCGGCACCGGCGGCCACCGTCCCGGTGCAGATCCCCGCCGGCGGCCAACGCTGACGGCCGGGGTCTTGCCCGCGGCCCGCCTCCTCGGGTAAGAAGGCGGTCCCGCGACAGCCGCCCCTTTCGGCCCATGAACCGAACCGTTCGCCTGCTTCCCGCCCTGCTCTGCGCCGCCCTGAGCGTCGCCCTCCCGGTCACGGCCCTGGCCGCGACCTCCGCCGGTCAGGGTTCGGCAAGCCCCCCGACCAAGGCCGACGTCAAATCCAAGCCGGGCACGACTGCGGCCAAGCCCCGGGCGAAGGCATCGGCCCCGTCAGGACAGAAGACTGCCGCGGCAACGACGACGCGCAAGACCGGCGCCCGGCCAAACGGCCGGAATCGCACCGGCGGCGCACCCGGCGACCTCGTCGCCGCAGACGGCATCGTCGAGGCCGAGTGCTATCGCCTGACCCGCGGCAAGGGGCGCTGCGAGCCCCAGTGCCTGCCGTACACCCGCTGCCGCTCGGGCATCTCGAGCTGCCGTATCGGCCACGAGAACGGCCCGGTCACCTGGTTCAACTGCGAGCAGGCGCGCGGCAACACCTCCCTGCAACCGGCCGACGGCCGCGTGCTCGTGCTCGGCCGCAACGCCCACAACATGTCGACCGGCCACACCCTGTACGTCGAAAAGGCCCTGCCTCGCAGCGACGGCCGCTACGACCTCGTGCTCTCCCACACCAACTACGACCGGCGCTGCAACCTCGAGACGAACATGCGCGCGGAGTACGATCCGATCGCGAAGACCATCGACGTGCGCTCGGGCAAGTGGGAGCAGTGGGGCCGCGAGCTCAAGGTCGCCGGTTTCATCCACGACTGACCTCCCCCCTCTCGGGCGGGTCCGATGCGCCCCGTCCCGCCCGACTCGGCCTGCAAACGGCTCTATAGCTGGCTCGCGGCAGGGGAATCGGGGCCGGCCGCCTTTTTCCAGGCGACCCGGTCGCGTAGGTAGACCGGCAGCGCCGCAGCGGCGGGAACCGCCAGGCCCGCCTCATAGTCGGCAGCCGCGATGCGGGCCACGTCCTGGGCGTGACAGTGGATCGTGGCGCAGACCTGTCGCAGGCGACTGCCGAGCCGGGTCGCGAGCGTCTCCCCGTGGACGCCCCACCCCGAGCCGACGCCCTCCCAGTCGTCCCCCGCGGCGGGAATCGGCACCTGCGCCGCCGGCCGGACCCACTCCTCGCCGACCACCCGCATCACGCCATCCACCCCGATCTCGCAGGCCGCCCAGTAGACCTCGTTCATCCGCGCGTCGGCTGCCACGAGCACGCGGCCCCGGTCCGTCTCCCGCAGATGCCCCTGCGCCAGCGCCGCGAGGCTGGAGACCGCCACGACCGGCAGATCGGCGGCGTAGGCCGCGCCCTGGACCACGCCGGTCGCGATGCGCACGCCGGTGAACGAGCCGGGCCCGCGGCCGAAGGCTAGCGCATCGAGATCGGCGACGCGCAGCCCAGCCTCGGCGAGCAGCCCGTCCATCATCGGCAGGATCAGCTCGCTCTGGCGCTGCGGCTGGACGGCGAAGCGTTCGCGCGTCTCGCCCTCGAGCAGCAGCGCCGCCGAGCAGGCCTCGGCCGAGGTATCGATCGCGAGCAGCTTCATGCGGTCACCGCGCGCGCGATCGCCGCCCCCGCGTTCGGCTGGCTCGCCGGCGCGGCGAAGAAGCGGACGACGTCGTCGAGGTCGCGCGTGCGGCGGAAGGCCGGCAGGCTGTCGATGAACACGCGCCCGTAGGACTTGGAGAGCAGGCGCCGGTCGCACACGACCAGCACGCCGCGATCCGTGACGTCGCGAATCAGCCGCCCGGCGCCCTGCTTGAGCGCAAGCACCGCTTGCGGCAGTTGATATTCGAAAAACGGGTTGCCGCCGCGCGCCCGCAACGCGTCAATCCGCGCCTGCAGCACGGGGTCGCCCGGCGAGGCAAAAGGCAGCTTGTCGATGATCACGACGGAAAGCGCCTCGCCGCGGACGTCCACGCCTTCCCAGAAGCTGGCGGTGCCGAGCAGCACCGCGTCCCCCGCGGCGCGGAACCGTTCGAGCAGCTCGGCCTTCGGTGCGGTGCCTTGCACCAGCAGTGGATGGCGCAGGCGGCTCGCGAGCAACTCTGCCGCCTCGTTCAGTGCGCGATGGCTGGTGTAGAGCAGGAATGCGCGGCCGCCGCTCGCCTCCAGCACGCGCACGCTGAGCTCCGCCACCGCGCGGTTGAAGCCGGGCTCGTTAGGCTCGGGCAGCCCGGTCGGCAGCAGCCACAGCGCCTGCGACGCGTAGTCGAAGGGGCTGTCCCAGCGCTCGGTGCGCGCCTCGTCGATGCCGAGCCGCTGCTGGAAATGGCTGTAGTCGCCGCCCACCGCGAGCGTCGCGGAAGTGAACACCCAGGCCCCACGCCGGCGCGCGAGCTGCGCACGAAAGGTCTCGGAGATGTCGAGGGGGGTGCGGTTCAGCCGAAAGCCGCTCTGGAAGGTTTCGAGCCAGCGGATCTCCCCAGCGCCCTCCTCAGTCCCGCAGAAGGCCGTAAGCTCACCGCCGAGCGCCTGGGCCCGCACGAGACAGTTGTCGAGGCCCTTGCCGCGCCCGCCGGCGGCCTCGAGCCGGGCGGCCAGCTCGCCGAGCGCGGCGCGCAGCCGCGCGCTCGCTCCGGCCACCTGGGTTGCGCCCATGGCATCGGCCCACGCGGCGCGGCGGGCCTCGACGCCGAAGGCGAGGCGCAGGTCGCGGGTCGCGCGGCCCACCGGGTCGGCGGCCGCGGACAACGTCCCCGGATCGCAGGCCTCGCGCCGCGCCTCGATCTCGACATCGCGCACGAGGTCGAGCAGCTGCCGTGCGGACAGGCTGCGGCCGAAGAAGTCGCTCGCCGTGTCCGGCAGCTGGTGGGCCTCGTCCACGATGTAGCCGTCGGCCGTCGGCAGCAGCTCGCCGAAGCCGTCGTCGCGCAGCGCGAAGTCGGCACAGAGCAGGTGGTGATTGACGATCACGAGGTCCGCGGCCTGCGCCTGCCGCCGCGCCTCCACGAGGTGGCAGCGGTCGTGACTCGGGCATTCCTGGCCGAGGCAGTTGTCCGCGGTGGAGGTGACCAGCGGCCAGACCGACGCATCCTCGGGGATGTCGACCAGCTCGGCGATGTCGCCGCGCTCCGTGCGGGCGGCCCAGCCGCGTACGCGGGCGAGCAGGTCCGAAAGCTCGCGCGGGCGGTGACGCCCGTCCATCCAGGCGTTCTCGAGGCGGTGGAGGCAGAGGTAGTTGGCGCGGCCCTTGAGCACGGCGACTCGGGTCGGCACGCCCAGCACGTCGCGCACGCGCGGCACGTCGCGCTGGTAGAGCTGGTCCTGCAGGTTGCGCGTGCCCGTCGACACGATCACCTTGCGGCCCGACAGCAGCGCGGGAACGAGGTAGGCGAAGGTCTTGCCGGTGCCGGTGCCGGCCTCGCAGATCAGGACACCGCCCGCCTCCAGCGCCTCGGCGACCGCCTGTGCCATCGCGTGCTGCGCCGGGCGATGCGCGAAGCCGTCGACGCGGCGCGCGAGCAGGCCGCCGGGGCCGAGGTAGTCGGCGACGGGGAGCATGGGCTCAGCCGGCTCCGCCTTCCCAAGCCACGGGATCGCGGCCCCCCACGCGGTCCCACAGCAGGCGGCCGATGATCTTGAAGCGCGCGACCGAGAGCGCGCCCTTGCGCGCCTTGCGGCTGCCAGCCTGCTCGGCGTACTCCTCGAGGTCGGCGCGATCGGCCTCGTAGATCTCGTAGGGCTCGTAGTTCTCGTCCATGAGCACGAGCACCACGCTGTCCCACTCCTGTCCCAGCCTGAGCTGGCCGACGCGCTGCCCGCCCTTTTCCTCGTCGAAGATCGTGCGGGCCTTGATCTGGATGCGCCTGCCGCCGCGAGCGGGGTCGATCGCGTCGTAGCCCGCCTCCTCGCCCGCCGGCCGCGGTGCGAGACCAAGCAGGCGGATCGCGTCGAACTCCGCGATCTCCGTGCTGATGCCGGGCAGCGGCTTGCCCATGGCGCGGCGGTATTCCGCCGCCAGCTGCCGGGCCTGGGCGATCAGGGTTTCCTGGGAGTAGATGCTCACGATGCCGTGGTTGCGCTTCGGCAGCGGACAGCCGGCCGCTGCGCCGCGCTCACCTGCCGGCCCGCGCGATCAGGGCATCGTTGTCGCGCCGGACGGCGTCATCGGCGCCGGCAAAGGCGTTGGATTTCGCCGCGAGCTCCGCCGCCAGCCCGTTCTGGCCCTGCTTGAGCCGCACGTGCGCCAGGCGGTTCCACACGTAGGCACTTTCGGGCTCGATGCGCAGCGCCCGCTCGAGCGTCGCCGCCGCGCCGGTGAGATCCCCCGAGGCGCGCTGCAGGTCCGCCTGCTGCAACAGCGTCTTCACCGCCTTGCTGGTGCCGGCCGGCGTCGCCAGGGCCACCGTCTCGGTACCGGGACGTGGCGGCGCCGACACCCGCGCCTCCGCAGCGCCGGCGGCCGACTTCGCCGCGGGAGAGGATGCCGCGGGTGCGGCCCCGCCGGCCGCCACGACCTCGGGGGCGACACGCTGGAAGCCGAGCGGCTGGGCACCGTCCTGGGAAATGGCCTGCACCTTCGGCGGCTCGAGCGGCGTCACCGCGACGTTACCCGCGGGCGTCTTCTGCGTCGTCGTCACCGGACCCGCGCCAGCCCCGCCGGGACCGATGATCGGCGCGGGCGGACCCTGCCGGACCGCAGGGGTACACGCGGCCAACGCGAAGGCGAGGCCGAGCAAGGCAAGGGGGAGAGTGGTCTTCATCGCACCAGACTCTTGAAGAATCGCGTGATCGGGTCGTCCTGCCGGGCGTGCGGCGCCGACGGCGCGGGCACGGGGGAGTCGTCCGACAGCGCCGGGGAGACGGACCCGCATCCCTGCGCCGGTCCCGGCGGATGGCCCTTGAGGTAGGCCACGCGCTCGGAGTCGCCGCCGCAGGTGGCCCAGTCCATCGCCACGGTCTCGGGCGGCGTCAGGGCCAGACGTGCTGGCCGCACGTCCTTCATCAACTCCCCCCACACGCGCAGCGCACCTGCAGCGCCGCTCAGGCCGGTCGGCTTGTTGTCGTCGCGCCCCACCCAGGCCACAGCCACCATATCACCCGCAAACGCGGCGAACCAACTGTCGCGCAGGCCGTCCGTCGTGCCGGTCTTGCCGGCAACGCCGACCTCCGACGAGACGAAGCTTGCCAGCGGCCGGCCCGTGCCGCTGCGCACCACCTCCTGCATCGCGGTCGCCAGCAGGTAAACGGGGCCGGAGTCCACCGCGCGTTGCACGGTGAGCGGGTAGCGCTGTAGGGGGCGCGCCTTCTCGTCCAGCACCTCGCGGATGGTCCGCAGCGGGGTGCGGAAGCCGCCCGCCGCCAGCGCCTGATAGACCTGTGCGACCTCGACGGGCGAGAGCGAGACCGAGCCGAGCAGCAGCGACGGAACGACGTCCATCGAGCGCTCGACGCCCAGCGACCGCAGCATCTTGGCAACGCGCTCGACGCCAATCGCCATGCCGAGGCGCACGGTCGCCAGATTGTAGGACTGCACCAGCGCCGTCGTGAGCGGCACGGTGCCGTGCGCGCGCCGGTCGTAGTTCTCCGGCGCCCATACCCCGCCCGGCACCTTGATGCGCACGGGCTCGTCCTCGAGCGGCGTGGCGAGGCTGTAGCGTTCCGGCATGGCGAGCGCCGCGAGGTAGACCGCCGGCTTCACCAGCGAGCCGATCGGCCGAACGGCGTCGAGCGCGCGGTTGAAGCCGCGGTACTGCGCGTCGCGGCCGCCGACCACGGCGAGCACCTCGCCCCCCTGCGGACTCGCGACCACGACCGCCCCCTCCAGCGTGTCCGGCGGCAGCTTGCGCTCCTTCTCGATCTGCGCGAGCCGGTTCGCCACGGCCTGCTGCGCGCGGTCCTGCACCCAGGGGTCGAGGGTCGTGTAGATGCGCAGCCCGACCGAGGTGAGGTCCTCCTCGCGGTAGTCGCGGCGCAGCTGCCGGCGCACGAGGTCGACGAAGGCGGGATAGGCCGCCGAGCTGCCCTTCCCCCGCGGCGCGACGCCGAGGTCCGCCGCCTTGGCGGCGTTGGCCTGCTCGTCGGTGATGAAGCCCTCGTCGCGCATCATCTCGAGCACGAGGTCGCGCCGCTTCCTCGCCCGCTCGGGATGCCGGCGCGGGTCGTAGAGCGAGGGACCGCGCACCATCCCGGCGAGCAGCGCGGCCTGCGGCAGGTCGATCTCCGCCAGCGGCCGGTTGAGGAAGTAATAGGACGCCAGCCCGAAGCCATGAATGGCCCGCTCGCCGTCCTGGCCGAGGTAGATCTCGTTGGCATAGGCCTCGAGGATCTCGTCCTTCGCGTAGCGCGTCTCGAGGATGACCGCCATCAGCGCCTCGTTCAGCTTGCGCGTCAGGGTCCGCTCCTCGGTCAGGAAGAAGTTCTTGACCAGCTGCTGCGTGAGCGTGCTGCCGCCCTGCACCACGCGGCCGGCGCGCAGGTTGGCGAAGGAGGCGCGCAGCAGTGCCTTCGGGTCGAGGCCGAAGTGCGAGTAGAAGTCGCGGTCCTCCACCGCCATGAGGGCGTCGACCAGAGCCTTCGGGATCTCGTCGCGGCGCACCAGGACGCGGTCCTCGTGGTGCGACGGGTAGATGCTGCCGATGAGCGGCGCCTCGAGGCGGAAGATCGGCACGTCGGCGCCGGTGCGCCCGTCGGTGATCTGCTCGACGCCACCCGGGCCGACGCGCACGTCGACGAGCCGGCTCGGCTCGGCGGCGTCCCAGAACTGGAACGGCCGCGTGCTGAAGAGGTAGCGGTTGCCGGCCTGCGACCAGGTCGCTGGCTCCGACGCCTTTGCGACCTTGCGGTAGCCCAGGCGCTCTAGCTCGGCGGCGAGCTGCTCGGGGCGCACCAGCGCGCCCGCCCACAGCTCCATCGGCCGCCCGTAAACGCGCGCGGGCACCGCCCAGCGCTTGCCCTCGAACTTCACCCGGACGGTGTCCGCGAGGTGCATCGAGTAAAGCCAGAGCGCCCCGCCGCCGGCGAGCGCGAGGAGCACGAGGAGCGTGACCAGGGGGCGCAGAAATCCGCCGCGCGCACGGCGCGTGCGCCGCTTGCTGCGTCTTGGGGGACTACGACGACCGGCAGGCATGAAGCGGCGGGAACCCGATGGCCTTCTCTCGGGCCGCCACGCTAGCACAGCGACGGACGCGGATCACGACTTGAGGCCGATGCCGCGGCGCAAGAGCCACAGGGCGAAGCCGCTTAGGGTGGCGATGAACGCGAGGATCAGGCCGATGGCGAGCCGCAGATCGATGTCGCTGACCCCGAGCAGCCCGTAGCGGAAGGCGTTGATCATGTAGAGCACGGGGTTGGCAAGCGACAGGCGCTGCCAGATCTCCGGCAGCAGGCTGACCGAATAGAACACGCCGCCGAGGTAGGTGAGCGGCGTGAGCACGAAGGTCGGGACGACCGAGATGTCGTCGAAGCTGTTGGCGAACACGGCGTTCACGAAGCCGGCCGTCGCGAACAGCGTCGAGGTCAGCAGGAGCACGGCGAAGGTCACCGCATAGCTGTGCACCGCGAGGTCGGTGAAGAGCGAAGCGACGATCGTCACCGCCGTGCCCACCACGATGCCGCGCGCCACGCCGCCCGCAACGTAGCCGCCGAGGATGACGGCATTCGGCACGGGCGAGATCAGCAGCTCCTCGACGTGACGCTGGAACTTGGCGTTGTAGAAGCTCGAGACGACGTTCGCATAGCTGTTCGAGATCACCGACATGAGGATCAGCCCCGGGACGATGAAATCGATGTACGCATGCCCGTCCATCTCGCCCAGCCGGCTGCCGATCAACTGGCCGAAGATCACGAAATAGAGCGCCGTCGTCACCATCGGCGGCAGCACGGTCTGGATCCAGATGCGCGAGAACCGCAGGATCTCCTTCGTGAGTATCGTGCGGAAGGCGTTGGCCGACAGCCGCCAGGGACTCACTCTGCCCCGCCCCGCGCCTGCCGGCCGCGATCCACCATGTCGATGAAGAACTGCTCGAGGCGGTTCTGCTTGTTGCGCAGGCTCGCGACCTCGATGCCGCAGCGCGAAAGCCCGTCGAAGAGGCCGCTCACCGACCGGCCCCGCGGCACCGCGGCCTCGAGCGTGAGGTCGTCCACCCGGCTCAGCGCATAGCCCGGCAGCGCGGGCAGGTAGCGCAGCGGCTCGCGCAGGTTGAGCACGAAGGATTCGGTGTGCAGCTTCTCGAGCAGCGCCCCGATGCTCGCGTTCTCGACGATCTCGCCGTGGTTGATGATGGCGACCTGACGGCAGAGGCGTTCGGCCTCTTCCAGGTAGTGCGTGGTCAGGATGATCGTCGTTCCCTGGCGGTTGGTCTCGCGCAGGAAGTCCCACATCGCGCGGCGGATCTCGATGTCGACGCCCGCCGTCGGCTCGTCGAGGATCAGCAGGCGCGGGCGGTGCACCAGGGCGCGCGCGATCATCAGGCGTCGCTTCATGCCGCCCGAGAGCGTGCGCGCCATCACCGCTCGCCTGTCCCACAGGTCGAGCTGACGCAGCACTGCCTCGGCCCGCGCCCACGCCTCGCGTCGGGGCACGCCGTAGTAGCCCGCCTGGTTCACCACGATCTCGGCGACCGGCTCGAACTGGTTGAAGTTGAACTCCTGCGGCACGAGCCCGATGCAGGACTTGACGGCCGCCGCGTCGCGGTCGAGGTCGTGGCCGAAGACATTGACCTCGCCGCCCGTCTTGCGCACGAGCGAGCTGACGATGCCGATCGCCGTGGACTTGCCCGCGCCGTTCGGCCCGAGCAGCGCGCAAAACTCTCCTTCCGCCACCGCGAGGTCGATGCCCTTCAGGGCCACGACGCCGCTGCGGTAGGTCTTGCGGAGGTCATGGAGGGACAGCGCGGGGGTCATGGGGCGGCGGGTGATGCGGCGAGGCGCGACATGGTATCGACGGCGACGTTCGGCGTCACGATTGACGTACTTCGCGCCCCATGACTCTGTGCAGGTCAAGAGCGCCCGCCGCCCGTTCGTCGCGGTACAACCTCACGGCGGGCCGGAGCCGGCGTGCTGCGAGCAGCGGACAGGGATGTCCGCGGTAGCCCGTGGATCCCGGATGGATCCCAGGGCGGCGAGCAGCACCCGGCGCATGGTCCGCCAACCCGGCGCCAAACGCATCCAGGGCAACAGGTGATGGCTTGCACGCGGCGTGGCACCCCTCATTCAACGTGTCTTCTGCGCCACGAGGCTGGAAACGTCCCGCAGACCGCGTGCCGTGTCGCCGAGCGCTCCCTCCTCCCGGTACGCGCGGACGACGAAGCCTGCGAACAGCGCGAGCAGCTCGTTGCGCGCGAGACGCCACTGTGGCGTCGACGGGCCGCGGGACGAGACTGCCTCGCGCGTGAAGGTCTGGTAAAGCACGAGCCCGCCAGGCCGCACCGCGGCGCGCAGGGCGGGCACGAGCGCGCGCTCGAGGAAATGCGTGACGACGAGGACATCGCAGGAATCCGGCGCCGGGGGGCGGGCCACGACGTCGCGAACCACGGCGCCGACGCTCAGGCCACGCGTCGCTGCCGCCTCCGCAAGCCGCGCGATCGCCACCGGCGAGAAGTCCCAGGCCTCGACCGCGAGCGCCGTGTGCTCCGCGAGCCACAGGGCATTTGCGCCGCGCCCGCAGGCGAGGTCGAGCGCCGTGCCGCGCGCGGGGAGCAGGTGCGCGTTGCGCAGCAGCACCTCGGCTGGGGCGCCGATCTCGGCCGCCTCGGCGTGCCGGCGATCCCAGCGGACCCGCTGGGGATCGGCGCCGGGCGTGTCAGCCACGAACGGTGGCAAGACCGCGGGCGAGATCGGCCTCGATGTCCGCGACGCTCTCGAGCCCCACCGCGATGCGGATCAGCCCCTCGCCGATGCCCGCGCGGGCACGCTCCTCGGGGCTCAGCCGGCCGTGCGTGGTCGTGGCCGGGTGCGTGATGGTGGTGCGCACGTCGCCGAGGTTCGCCGTGATCGAGAGCATCCGGGTGGCGTCGATCACGCGCCAGGCCGCCTCGCGCCCGCCCGCCACCTCGAAGGCGAGGATGCCCCCCGGTGCGCTCTGCTGCCGTCCGGCGAGGGCGTTCTGCGGGTGGGAGGCGAGGCCCGGGTAGTGGACCCGCGCGATTCCCGGCTGCCCCTCGAGCCAACGCGCCAGCGCGAGCGCGCTGCGGCTGTGCTCGCGCATCCGCAGGTCGAGGGTCTCGAGGCCCTT
>Ga0114939_10002636_pt1 | contig 13167 bp, 13 predicted proteins | sample AshMeaCrysSpring_FD_87196 | JGI IMG/M metagenome (GOLD analysis project Ga0114939, IMG submission 87196) | Groundwater microbial communities from Big Spring, Nevada to study Microbial Dark Matter (Phase II) - Ash Meadows Crystal Spring | ecosystem: Environmental > Aquatic > Deep subsurface >... | reverse complement strand
CCGCCCTCGAACAACTCCGCCACGTCTTCGGTTACGACAGCTTCCGCGGCGAACAGGGCGAGATCGTCCAACACGTCGTCGCCGGTGGCGATGCCCTGGTCCTGATGCCCACCGGCGGCGGCAAGTCGCTGTGCTACCAGTTGCCGGCCCTGCTGCGCGAAGGCACCGCCATCGTGGTGTCGCCGCTGATCGCGCTGATGCAGGACCAGGTGGAGGCCCTGCGCCAGCTCGGCGTGCGCGCCGCGTTCCTCAATTCCAGCCTGGACGCCAGCGCGGCGTCGCAGGTCGAGCGGGAATTCCTCGACGGCCAGCTCGACCTGCTGTACGTCGCGCCGGAGCGGCTACTGACATCGCGCTTCCTGTCCCTGCTGGAACGCACGCCGGTCGCGCTGTTCGCCATCGACGAAGCCCATTGCGTCTCGCAATGGGGCCACGATTTCCGCCCCGAGTACCGCCAGCTGACCCTGCTTCACGAACGCTGGCCGGATGTGCCGCGGATCGCCCTGACCGCCACCGCGGATGCACCGACCCGGCGCGAGATCGTCGAGCGGCTGGCGCTGGAGGACGCGCGCCAGTTCGTCAGTTCATTCGACCGCCCGAACATCCGCTACACGGTGGTGGCCAAGGACGACAGCCGTCGCCAGCTGCTCGATTTCCTCGACGACCATCGCGGGGACGGCGGCATCGTCTATTGCCTGTCGCGGCGCACGGTGGACGCCACCGCGGCGATGCTGGCCGAGCGCGGGGTCCGCGCCCTCCCCTACCACGCCGGCCTGGACGCGGGCACACGCGCCGAACACCAACGCCGCTTCCTGCGCGAGGACGGGATCGTGATGGTGGCGACGATCGCCTTCGGCATGGGCATCGACAAGCCCGACGTGCGCTTCGTCGCCCACCTCGACCTGCCGAAATCGCTGGAAGGCTACTACCAGGAAACCGGCCGCGCCGGCCGCGACGGCGATCCCGCGGAAGCCTGGCTGGCCTCCGGGCTGGGCGATGCGGTGCTGCTGCGGCGGATGATCGAGGACGGCGATGCCGGCGACGACCGCAAGCGACTGGAACACGCCAAGCTCGACGCGCTGATCGGCTATTGCGAATCCACCGGATGCCGCCGGCAGACCCTGCTGGGCTATTTCGGCGAGGCGCATCCCGGGGCCTGCGGCAACTGCGACAACTGCCGGCAGCCGCCAGTCACCTGGGATGCCACCGAGGCCGCGCGCAAGGCGCTGTCCTGCGTGTACCGCACCGGCCAGCGCTTCGGCGCGGCGCACATGATCGACGTGCTGCGCGGCGCCGACACCGCCAAGGTGCGCCAGTTCGGCCACCAGTCGGTCAGCACCTACGGCATCGGCGGCGAGCTCGACGCGCGGCAATGGCGCGGCGTGTTCCGGCAGCTGGTCTCGGCCGGCCTGCTGGAGGCCGACCTCGAAGGCCATGGCGCGCTGCGCCTGACCGCCAAGGCCACCCCGCTGCTGCGCGGCGAACGCCGCCTGCAGTTGCGCGCGGAGCCGCCGAAGCGCGAACGCCGGCGCAAGCAGGCCGAGACCTCGACGCGCAGCGCAGCACCCTCCATCGAACTGCCGGCCGAGGCCGCCGCGCGTTTCGCCGCCCTGCGCGCGTGGCGGGCCGAAGCCGCGCGCGCGCAGAACGTGCCGGCCTACGTGATCTTCCACGACACCACCCTGCGCAGCATCGCGCTGGAACAGCCGCGTGACCTGGACGCGCTCGCCGGCATCGGCGGCGTCGGTACCGGCAAGCTGGAGCGTTACGGGCGCGAGGTGATCGCCACCCTCGACGCCGCCTGACGCAGGCTACGGGGTCGCGGCCACCGGCTTGAGCAGGTCCAGCACGGCCACGGTCATCGCTTCGGTGCCCAGCCGCACCGAGGGCTCCGCATCGACCTTGAACAGCGGCGAGTGGTGCCCCGGCACCGGCGGGCCACCGGCCTTCGCCGCGTCGAACGCCTGTTGCGGGGTGCCGCCGACGTTGAAATAGAAGCCGGGCACGCCCAGCTCGGGCTGCACGAAGTAGGCGAAGTCCTCGGCACCCATGCCGGTGCGCGGCGGCGACTTGAGCACGTCCTCGCCGAACGCCGCGGTGAAGGCCGCGCGCATGCGCGTGGTGAGGGCAGCATCGTTGATGGTGACCGGCGTCGACTCGACGGACAGCGCCACTTCCGGCAGCCGGTCTTCCGGCATGCCGTTCATGCGGCCCACGTTTTGCGCGATCCGCTTGATGCCGTCCAGCAGGGTCTTGCGCACCGCCTCGTCGTCCGAGCGCACGGTCAGCTGCAGGTGGGCGCGGTCGGAAATGATGTTGTGCTTGGAGCCGGCATGGAACGCGCCCACCGTCACCACGCCGGGCGACAACGGCGCGATCTCGCGGCTTACCAGCGTTTGCAGGGCCATGACGATCTCCGCGCCCATTACCACCGGGTCCTTGGTCTGGTGCGGCGACGCGCCGTGCCCGCCCACGCCGTGGATGGTGATGTCGACGCTGTCGGAAGAGGAATAGCGGATACCGGGATCCGCCACCAGGGTGCCGGTCGCGTAGCTACTGGAGACGTGGAAGGCGAGCGCGTAATCCGGCTTGGGGAAGCGCGTGTACAGGCCGTCTTCCAGCATCTTGCGGGCCCCGCCGATGCGTTCCTCGGCCGGCTGCACCACGAATACCACGGTACCGCGCCAGTCGTTCTTCATCGCGACCAGCCGCATCGCCGTGCCGACCAGCGAGGTGATGTGCACATCGTGTCCGCAGGCATGCATCACCGGCGAGGCGACGCCGTCGATGCCGGTCTGCACCACGGTGGAGGCGTTGGCCAGGCCGCTGGCTTCCTTCAGCGGCAAGCCGTCCATGTCCGCGCGCACCAGCACGGTAGGACCGGCGCCGTTCTTCATCACCGCGACCACGCCGGTGCCGCCGACTTTCTCGGTGACCTGGATACCGGGAATCGCGCGCAGTTCCTTCGCCATCCGCGCGGCGGTCTTGGTCTCCATGTAGGAGAGCTCGGGATTGCGATGGAACCAGTCCACCAGTGCGCCCAGCCGCTGGTCGTAGTCGGCCTTCACTGCCGGCGCGAGTCCCGATGCCGCCATGGCAGGCGATGCGACCAACAGGCAAAGACCCAGCAACGGACTCAAGCGCATGGCACGACTCCCCCGGATCCAGCCGCGAGTGTAGGCGCAAACGGCGCCACCCGCGCGGCCGCTGCAGCTGCGCCGCCGGGCTTGATCCACGTCAATACACGATGACCGCAACGCGCCGAATCTGCCGTTGCTGGAGGCAACCCGCCCCCGGACGGAGCATCGGTGTAGTCCGCACCAACCCATTGGCTGCCGGCAGCCGGCGAGGACACGCACATGAACATCGATCTGCTCGACTACCTGCGCCAGATGCTCGGCGCCAAGGCGTCTGACATCTTCTTCTCGGTCGGTGCGCCGCCGTCGATGAAGATCGATGGCTCGATCACCCCGCTCGGCGATACCCCGCTGACGGCGGAGGCGGTCGACGCACTGGCGAAGCAGGCCATGAGCGACCGGCAGCAGCGCGAGTTCGAAGAGACGATGGAGATGAACCTGGCCATCGACATGCCCGATGTCGGCCGCTTCCGCGTCAACATCTACCGCCAGCGCGGCAACCCGGCGCTGGCGATCCGCTTCATCACCAGCCGCATCCCGTCGCTGGAGCAGCTCAACCTGCCTCCCGTGCTGCACGACCTTGCGCTGGTACCGCGCGGGCTGGTGCTGGTGGTCGGCGCCGCCGGCGCGGGCAAGTCCACCACGCTGGCCTCGATGATCGACCACCTCAACATGCAGAAAGCGGTGCACGTGCTCACCGTCAAGGACCCGATCGAGTACCTGCACATGCACAAGAAGTCGATCGTGGACCAGCGCGAGGTCGGCCTCGACACATTGAGTTACGCCAACGCCTTGCGCAACACGATGCGCGAGGCGCCGGACGTGCTGATGATCGGCGAGATCCGCGACCAGGAAACCATGCAAGCCGCGATCGCGTATGCCGAAACCGGCCACCTGTGCGTGGCCACCCTGCACGCCAACAACGCCAACCAGACGCTGGACCGCATCGTCAATTTCTTCCCGGACTCCGCCCACCACCAGGTGTTCGTCGACCTGTCGCTGAACCTCAAGGCGGTGGTCTCGCAGCGGCTGCTGCGCGGCGTCGATGGCCGGCGCCTGCCGGCGGTGGAGATCCTGCTCTCCAGCCCGTTCATCGCCGAGTTGATCGAGAAGGGCGGGATCGCCGCGATCCGCGACGCCAGCAAGCAGAGCTTCGAACTGGGCATGCTCACCTTCGACGAGTCGATCACAGACGCTATGCCGCGGGCCGGATCAGCGACGACGAAGCCATGGACAACGCGGATTCACCTACCGACCTGGGCCTGCGCATCCGGCTGGAGGGCCCGCACCCGCCCAGCGGCCACCGCGACGACCTGGAGGGCGCACGCATCGACGGGTTGGGCGCGGATGGCCGGCCGGAATCGGCGGAGCAACGCGCGCAACGCGATGCGATCTTCGGCAAGGGCAACGCGCCGGGAGCGGGAACCGCCAGCTGATTCTTGCCACCGGATACGGCATCAGGGGCTATCAACCGTGCGTTGAGCCACGCAGCGGCGGCGCGGGCACGCCATTGTTTTCCCCGGCTATGATCCGCCAATGCCAGCCCTTCGACACCGCGCCATTGGGTCGCCCGAGCCGCCCCGGGCCCGGCCCGGTGGCGTGCCGCAAGGCGCGTGGCGGAAACGCAGTCGACCGATCGCTGACCGGCCATGAGTGAAATCCGATTCATGGTGCAGTTGAGCGACGGGTCCGTGCTGCATATCCAGGGCACGCCGGACGACTTCGCCCGATTCGAACGCCTGCATGCCGGTGGCATGAGCGGCAAGCTGCTGATCGATGCGATCTTCCCGGAGGCATGGCGGGTCCCCCCACGCTTCGTGGTGGTCACCCTGGCGACCCGCGGCGAAATGCCATCGACCACGACCATCCAGTACAGGTAGCCGCTTGATCGGGGTTTTGCGATGGTGGGCCGTGAAGGATTCGAACCTTCGACCAAAAGATTAAAAGTCTTCTGCTCTACCGACTGAGCTAACGGCCCGCTGACGCCTCGGCGAACGCCGGGCGCGCATTCTACCCGATGGCATCGTCGGCGTAGCGGGTGGGGTCTGCCACGCCGGCCTCTGCGAAGCCCTGCGCGCGCAGCGCGCAGGCATCGCAATGGCCGCAGGCGCGGCCGTCGGCATCCGCCTGGTAGCAACTCACGGTCTGCGCGAAGTCGACGCCCAGGCGCAGGCCCTCGCGCACGATGTCGGCCTTGGACATCCGCATCAGCGGCGCGTGCACGCGGAAGCGGCTGCCCTCCACGCCAGCCTTGGTCGCCAGGTTGGCCAGCGCCTCGAAGCCGTCGATGAACGCCGGGCGACAATCCGGATAGCCCGAATAGTCCACCGCGTTGACGCCGCAGAACAGATCGGTGCTGCCCAATACTTCCGCCCAGCCCAGCGCCACCGACAGCATGATGGTGTTGCGCGCGGGCACGTAGGTGGACGGGATGCCCTGCCCGATCAGGTGGCCGTCGTCGTCGGTGGGCACCGCGATGTCGTCGGTCAGCGCGGAGCCACCGATGCTACGCAGGTCCACGGTGACGGTCTTGTGCGCCACCGCGCCGAGGGCATGGGACACCCGGTCCGCGGCATCCAGCTCCGAGGTGTGGCGCTGGCCATAGCGTACGCTCAGCGCGTGCACGTCGAAGCCGGCTTCGCGGGCGATGGCCAGCACCACCGCCGAGTCCATGCCGCCGGAGACCAAGGCCACGGCAGGTTTGCGGGAAGCGGTCATCGGCCGGGCTCGTCGTTCCACAGGAGTTTGTGCAGCTGCACCTGGAAGCGCACCGGTAGCTTGTCCGCGACGATCCAGTCCGCCAGTTCGCGCGCCGGGACTTGGGTGGCGCTGGGCGAGAACAGCACGTCGCAGACCTCGTGCAGGCGGTGTTCGGCGAGAACCTGCTTCGCCCAGTCGAAATCCGCGCGCGAGCAGATCACGAACTTCACCTGGTCGCGCGGCGTCAGCAACGCCAGGTTGTCCCACAGGTTGCGCTCGACCTCGGCGGAACCGGGCGTCTTGATGTCGAGCACCCGCGAGACGCGCGGGTCCACGCCGGCAATATCGATCGCACCGGAGGTTTCCAGCGAGACGCTGTAGCCGGCATCGCACAGCTTCGACAGCAGCTGCAGGCAGCGCTTCTGCGCCAGCGGCTCGCCGCCGGTCACGCAGACATGGCGCACGCCATGCGCGGCGACCTCGGCCAGGATCGCGTCCATCTCCCACCACTGCCCGCCGTGGAAGGCATAGGCGGTGTCGCAGTACTGGCACCGCAACGGGCAACCGGTCAGGCGCACGAACACCGTCGGCCAGCCGGCGTCGCGGGCTTCGCCCTGCAGGGACAGGAAGATTTCGGTGAGTTTCAGGCGCTCCGCCGATGCGGCGGCCGCATCGGCGACAGCGTTCATGCGGATAGTCTAGCGGGCGCCGCTGATCTGCATGGCCCGCAGGCGGTCGTCCGCGGTGCGCGCCACGTCGCTGCCGGGGTAGCGCTGCACCACCTGGTGCAGGGTCGCATCCGCGCCGGCGTAGTCCTTCAGCCCGTACCGGGCCAGGCCCAGCTTGAGCAAGGCGCCGGGCGCCTTGTCGTGGGCCGGGTAGCGGTCCAGCAGCGACTGGAACTGCTCGCCGGCCAGCGCGTAGTTCTGGGTGACGTAGTAGCTCTCGCCCAGCCAGTACAACGCGTTCGGCGCATACTGGCCGGCCGGATGCGCGGCGATGAAGTCGCGGAAGCGGCGCGCGGATTCCGCGTAGTCGCCGCCCTTGAGTGCTTCGAAGGCATGCGTGTAGGCGCCGCGTTCGTCCATCCCGGCCATCGCGTTCGACGCAGGCGGCGCGGCCGCCGGCGAGGCCGAAGGCGCGGCCGCGCCAGGTGCGGGGACGGTGCCGCCTTCCAGCCGGTTCAGGCGGCCATCCAGGTCCAGGTACTGGCCACGCTGGCCCTGCTTGGCCTGTTCCAGCTGTTGCTGCAGCTGCTCGATCTGGCCGCGCAGCTCCTGCACTTCCGAACGCAGCTGGCTGATCTGGTTGACCAGTTCGGTGCCGCCCTGCTCGCCCGCGCTGCGCGCCTCGAGGGCAGCCACGCGGTCGGCCAGGCTGGCGCGCTGGGCGATGGCCAGCGGCGATGCGGTCAGCATCGCCGCCAGCAGGACGAACGAAGGGCGGGTCCGCATCACTTGGCGCTGTAGACCAGTTCAACGCGGCGGTTCTGCGACCAGCAGCCTTCGCCTTCCTCGTTGCAGACCGGGCGCTCCTCGCCGTAGCTGATCACGCTCAGCTGGCTGCCGGAACCACCGTTGGCCTGTAGTGCGGACGACACTGCATTACCGCGGCGCTCGCCCAGGCCCAGGTTGTATTCGCGGCTGCCGCGCTCGTCGGCATTGCCTTCCAGGCGCAGGCGCGCGGACGGACGGTCGCGCAGGTACTTGGCATGGCAGGCCATCGCCGCCTGGAACTCCGGCTTCAGCGCGTCCTGGTCGAGGTCGAAGTACACGACCTTGTTGCGCAGGCAGGCATCGGTGTCGAGGTCGGCCGGGCCATAGGCGCCGGGACGGGTCGGGGCGCCGTCGCCGATCGGGGTGGTGGTGGTGGTGGTGCCGGTGCCGGCGGTGTCGGTGGTCGGCGGGTCTTCCTTGACCTTCTTGCTGCAGCCCACCGCCACCGCGGTGGCGAGCGCGGCCAGGAGCAGGGTGCGGGCGATGCGGGGGGCGGATGCGTTCATCGTGGATCCTCGTCGGCTCGGGTCTGTGGAATCGAGTGTAGTGCGTGGGTGTTCAGGTTGCGCGATGGCGGGCGCGGCGGCTCAGCGCTTGCGGTACGGGGACCAAGCGGGTTCGCGCACATCGCCCTCGGACAGCACCAGCCGCTGGCGCACGCGGGCATCGGCGGACACCGCATACAGCACGCCACGGCGGCCTTCGCGCGCGGCGTACAGCACCATCGCGCCGTTCGGGGCGAAGCTGGGGGATTCGTCCAGCGAACCGGGCGAGAGCATGCTCCAGCGGCCACCGCCAACGCTGCGGTCGAACAATGCGACCCGGTAGGTGTTGCCGGCACCCTGCGCCACCGCGATCTTGTTGCCGTCGAACGACACCGACGGGCTGGCGTTGTAGCTGCCTTCGAAACTGATCCGGGTGGCGCTGCCGCCACCGGCCGCGACGTGGTAGATCTGCGGCCGGCCGCCGCGGTCCGAGGTGAAGTACAGGCTTGCCCCGTCCGGGCTCCAGGTCGGCTCGGTATCGATGCCGAAATGATTGGTGACCTGGGTCAGCCGCTTGCTGCCCAGATCCATCACGTAGATGTCCGGGTTGCCGCCCTTCGATAGGGTCAGCGCCAGCCGGTTGCCGTCCGGTGAAAAGCTGGGCGCGCCATTGATGCCGCGGAAGCTGGCGACCTTCTCGCGCGCGCCGGTGGCGATGTCCTGGATGTACACGCCGGAATTGCCGCCCTCGAAACTGACGTAGGCCAGCCTGCGGCCATCCGGGCTCCAGGACGGCGACATCAGCGGCTCGGTGGAATTCACCACCGTGCGCGGGCCGTGGCCGTCGGCGTCCGCCACCATCAGCGCGTAGCGCGAGCTGCGTCCCAACCCACTGGCAGTCACGTAGGCGATACGGGTCCAGAACGCGCCCGGCACGCCGAGGATCTTTTCGTACACCGCGTCACTGATCTGATGCGCCACGTCGCGCATGGCGCCGGCCGGCGCGGTCAGCGCGAACCCGAGCAGGCGCTCCTGCCTGGCCACGTCGAACAGCTCGTATTCCACCCGGTAGCCATCGCCGCTCGGCAGGCTGCGGCCGACCAGCAGGAAGTCCTGGCGGAGCATGCGCCAGGTGGGATACGCCACCTCGCTGCCCTGGGTCGGGCGCTCGGGCAGACCGGCTTCGTCGAGGGTGCGGAACTGGCCGGAACGCGCCAGGTCGGCGCGGATGATGTCATCGATGTCGGTCTGCCCGGCATTGCCACCGAACGGGACCACCGCGATCGGCAGCGCCGCGGCATTGCCACCGACGATGTCGATTTCCAGCGGGCGCGACTGCGCGAACGCCTGCAGCGGCAGCAGGACCAGCAGCGCCGCCAGCGTGCTGCGGAAGGGCAAGCGAAAGCGGACTCGCATCATGGGCTCTTGCACTCCATATCTGAACGTTCCGGTTGGCGGACAGGGTCGCCGATCCGGCAAGACCGAGGATGAACATGAGCGCACTGCGCCAACGCCCGCCGTCATCCTAGTCTTCCGGGCGGAACTTGAGCACCAGGTCGCGGATGAATTCCTTTTCGAATCCGGCATACGGCAGCGGCGACGCCTTCAGCACCGCGGCTTCCAGCGACCGCTTGCCCAGCGGGTCGTAGGGACAGTCGGCCGAGACCTGCACTTCGACGACCTCGCCACCCGGGATCTGGCGGATGCGCACCTGGCAAGGCACGCCGATGGGAATCGATTCCGGTCGCGTCCACTGCCGGCGGATCGCATCACCAATCGCCACCACGTATTGCGCCTGCCGGCCAGGATCCGCGGCGGGGTCGCCACGGGGCGGCGAGGCCGCATTGGCCCCTGACTGCGCCCTCGCGTCCGCGAGTTGCTGCGCGCGCTGTTCCGCCAGCGTGCGCTCGCGTGCCGCCTTCTCCCGCTGCTGGCGGATCTCGGCCAGCTGCCGGTCGCGCTTCTGCGCATCGAGTTCGGCCTGGGTCGGCTGCTTGCGCTTCTCGTCCTGCTCGCGCGGAACCTTCGCCACCTCCGGCGACTCCGCATCGCGCTGCACCTTTTCCTGCTCGACCGGCGCCGGATCCGGCACCGGCGGCGGCAGCGCATCCGGAACCGGCTCGGGCAAGGGATCCGGCACGGGTTCCGCTTCCGGCGGTGGCGGCTCCGGTTCGGCCACCGGCTGCGGCAGGGTTTCGGGGGTGCGCTGCAGGGCGCTGCGCATCGCCACACCGAGCTCGCTCGGGTCGATCAGGTCAGCTTCGATCACCTCGCCCTTCGCGGCCTCGGCCACGTTGCTGCGCGTCCACTGCAGGCCGGCGAACATCATCGCGAACAGCACCACGTGCAGGCCGAGTGCCTGCAGCAATGCGGTACGCGTATCGGCGCCGGTCTCTTTCATGGATGGCCCTTCATGGACGACCCGTCTCGATGCCCGCTCACTTGGCCTGGCTTTCCGCCGGGTTGCCCATCAGGCCGGCCCGGCTGACCTTGGCCTCGCGCTGCAGCAGGGTCAGCACCTCGTACACGGTCTGGTAGCTGGCATCGCGGTCGCCGGCCACGTACACCGGCAGTTGCGGATCGGTGGCGATGAAGCCCTTCACCTTGGCCACCAGTTGCTTACGGTCCACCGCCTGCGGCCGGTCCAGGCCTTCGTAGGTCAGCGCCAGGGTGCCGTCGCTGGCCACCTGCACCACCACCGGCTTGGTGTTCTTCTGTTCCAGCGGCTTGGCGTCGGCCTGCGGCAGGTTGACGTCCACGCCGACATTGAGCAGCGGCGCGGTGACCATGAAGATGATCAGCAGCACCAGCATCACGTCGATGTAGGGCACGACGTTGATCTCGGCCTTCAGCTTCTTCCTGCGATGCCGCCGGCTTGCGGTCGTGAGTGCCATGCGCGCCTCAGTCTTCCACGTGGGCCTGGCGCTGCAGGATCGATGAGAACTCCTCGCTGAAGGTGTCGTAGCGCACCGCCATGCGCTCGGCGCGGGTGGCGTAGCGGTTGTATGCCCACACCGCCGGGATCGCCGCGAACAGGCCCATCGCGGTGGCGACCAGCGCCTCCGAGATACCGGGCGCGACGGTGGCGATGGTCGCCTCCTTCATCGTGGCCAGGCCCTGGAACGAGATCATGATTCCCCACACGGTTCCGAACAGGCCCACGTAGGGGCTGATCGAACCGACGTTGGCCAGGAATTCCAGGTTGCGTTCCAATCCATCCAGTTCGCGCGAGGCGGCCGCGCGCATGCCGCGCTGCGCTCCTTCCAGTTGCATGCGGGCGTCGACGCCGCGACGCTGGCGGATGCGGTTGAACTCGCGCATGCCGCCCTCGAAGATCGCCTCCAGGCCCTCCACGTCGCGGCTGCGGCTGGTGGCGTCGGCGTACAGCTTGGAGAGCTCGGCACCCGACCAGAAGGTTTCCTCGAACCGATCCGCCTCCTTCTCGGCACGATCGAGCACCCGCTTCTTCCGCAGGATGATCACCCATGAGGCCACCGAGGCCAGCAGCAGCAGGAGCATCACCAGCTGCACCGGCAGGCTGGCGTGCAGGATCAGGGGCAGGATGTCCAGGCCGCCGTCGCCCAGCGGGGCCGCGGCTTTCGCGCCTTCGGCGGCGAGTTCGATGGTGCTCGCCGCTTCGTTGTCGGGCAGTGCCTGCGGCAGGGATTGCAGCATGGTCGAAACAGGCATCAAGGACTCTCCACCAATTGTTTCAATTCGGATTGCAGCGGCTCCGGGATCGGACGCGGCCGGAACGTGGAGGCGGCCAATGCCGCAACCCGCACCTTCGCCTCGATCAACACCGAGTCGCCACGCAGCACTCGCTGGGCGACGACAAAGCTTGCGCCGCGGCATTCCACCAGAGCCACGCTGACCTGAAGCTGATCGTCCAGCCGTGCCGGGGCGCGGAAGTCGATGTCCATCGCCCGCACCACGAATACCAGGTCGTCGCGGGCGCGCAGGGTTTCCTGCCCCCAGCCGCGTGCGCGCATCCACTCGGTGCGCGCGCGCTCCATGAAGGCCAGGTAGCGCGCGTGGTAGACCACGCCGCCGGCATCGGTGTCTTCCCAGTAGACCCGGGCGGGCCAGCGGAACCCCGTTCCGGCCACGGCCTCAGCCATCGAACAGTTCCGCATTGCCGGACTTCGGCTTGAAGCCCAGGTGCCGGTAGGCCTTGGGCGTGGCCATGCGGCCGCGCGCGGTGCGCACCAGGTAACCCTGCTGGATCAGGTACGGCTCGATCACGTCTTCCAGGGTGCCGCGCTCCTCGGACAGCGCCGCCGCCAGCGACTCCACCCCGACCGGGCCGCCATCGAAGGCATCGATGATGATGCCGAGCATGCGCCGGTCGAGCTCGTCGAAGCCTTCCGGGTCCACCTTGAGCATGTCCATCGCCGCGCGGGCGATGCCGCTGTCGATCCCGCCATTGCCCTTGACCTGCGCGTAGTCGCGCACCCGGCGCAGCAGGCGGTTGGCGATGCGCGGGGTACCGCGTGAGCGCCGCGCGATCTCGCCGGCGCCGTCCGCGTCGCAGGCGATGCCGAGGATCTGCGAGGACCGCCGCACGATCCGGGTCAGTTCCTCCGGCGAATAGAACTCCAGCCGCTGGACGATGCCGAAACGGTCGCGCAACGGCGCGGTCAGCAGGCCGGCGCGGGTGGTGGCGCCGATCAGGGTGAACGGCGGCAGGTCGAGCTTGATCGAACGCGCGGCCGGGCCCTCGCCGATCATGATGTCGAGCTGGTAGTCCTCCATCGCCGGGTAGAGGATTTCCTCGACCACCGGCGACAGGCGGTGGATCTCGTCCACGAACAGCACGTCGTGTGGCTGCAGGTTGGTCAGCAGCGCGGCCAGGTCGCCGGCCTTCTCGATCACCGGTCCGGAGGTCACCCGCAGGCTGACCCCCAGCTCGTTGGCGATGACATGGCTGAGCGTGGTCTTGCCGAGCCCGGGCGGGCCGAAGATCAGCACATGGTCGAGCGCCTCGCCGCGGCCCTTGGCGGCCTCGATGTAGATCTGCATCTGCTCGCGCACCGGCTGCTGGCCGAGGTACTCGTCCAGCCGGCGCGGGCGGATGCTGGCTTCGACCGCGTCGTCTTCGCGGGTGGCGGCGGGAGCGATGAGGCGGTCTTCGGTCATGCGGGGATTATGACCGCTCGCGAGCGCGCTGGCCCCGGCCTGTCCCGCGGCTCAGGCTTCGCATCCGGCTACGATTCGCCGCCGCAGGCTCGCTGGCGCGATCCGGCCCGCGCTTACGGCGCGGGCGTTCGCATTGGCCGCGCAGGCATGCTGCGCGAGCGGCCAATGCTCACCCATGGCCTGCTCGGAACAGGCCGGGGCCAGCGCACT
>Ga0114939_10002635_pt1 | contig 13177 bp, 15 predicted proteins | sample AshMeaCrysSpring_FD_87196 | JGI IMG/M metagenome (GOLD analysis project Ga0114939, IMG submission 87196) | Groundwater microbial communities from Big Spring, Nevada to study Microbial Dark Matter (Phase II) - Ash Meadows Crystal Spring | ecosystem: Environmental > Aquatic > Deep subsurface >... | reverse complement strand
GAAGCGCTCGTCGATGTACTCGTTGATGATGTGCGATTCGTACAGGATCAGGTCGCGCTCGACGAGGATCGGCACCTCGTTGTACGGGTTCATCAGCGCGATGTCCTCGGGCTTGGCGAACAGATCCACGTCGCGGATCTCGAAGTCCATGCCCTTCTCGAACAGCACGAAGCGGCAGCGGTGCGAATACGGGCAGGTGGTTCCGGAATAAAGCACCATCATCGGGGTGGACTCCTGTGAGCATCACGACGCGAGCGCCGCGAGCCATGGCTTCGAACGCGGCCGACTTGCCGCGGAAGGCGGGGCACGGCCGCCGGGCCGTTCCGACACGCCGCGCTACTTGACGTCCTTCCAGTAGGCGGCATTCAGCCGCCAAGCGATCACCGTGAACGCGGCCAGGAACAGCAGCACGAACACGCCCAGGCGCACGCGCTGGCTCTGGTGCGGTTCGGCCATCCATTGCATGAAGGCCACCAGATCGGCCACCGCCTCGTCGTACTGGGCGGTCGTCAGCTTGCCCTGGGTCAGCGGTTCGAAGCCCTTGAACACGGCGTGCGTCTTGGCCGGATCGTGCGGATCCTTCTCCGTCGCGAACACCGCGCGCTGCTGGCCCTGCAGTTCCCAGAGCACGTTCGGCATCGCCGCATTGGGGAACACCATGTTGTTCCAACCGGTGACGGTGCTGTCGTCGCGATAGAAGGTGCGCATGTAGGTGTACAGATAGTCCGCACCGCTGCCGCCGTTGCCCGCGCGCGACCGGGCGACCACCGTCAGGTCCGGAGGAGCGGCGCCGAAGAAGTCCTTCGCCTGCACCGGGTCAAGCGTGATGCTCATCGTGTCGCCCACCTTCTTGCCGGCGAACATCAGGTTGTCCTTGATCTGCTCGTCCGTCAGACCGATGTCGCGCATGCGGTTGTAGCGCATGTAGCTGGCCGAGTGGCAGTTCAGGCAGTAGTTGACGAACAGCCGCGCACCGTTCTGCAGCGCCGGCAGGTTGTTCACCCGGTCGGCAGGGAACTTGTCGAGTGCCGCGCCGCCGCCGGCCGCCTGCGCGCCGGAAAGAAGGCCCAGCGCGAGGCACAGGCCGAGGAGGAATCGCTTCGTCATGTTTCTTGTGCTCCGCCGGCCGGATCAGTGGGCATGAAAGGTCACGCGCTCGGGCACCGGCTTGAAGGTGCCGAGCCGGCTCCACCAGGGCATCAGCAGGAAGAAGCCGAAATAGAACAGCGTACCGACCTGAGACACCAGCGTGCCGATCTCGGAGGGCGGCTTGATGCCGAGGTAGCCCAGCACCAGGAAGTTGACGACGAAGATGCCGTACAGCCACTTGTTCCAGCCCGGGCGGTAGCGGATCGACTTGACCGGGCTCTTGTCCAGCCAGGGAAGGGGAAACAGCACCATCACCGCGACGCCCATCACCACCACGCCCCAGAACTTGGCGTCGAAGGTCTTCAGCAGGCCGATCACGACCAGCGCGGCGACCAGCACCGCCACCTTGGCCACGCCGCTCATGCGCACCCGCAGCACGGTCAGGGCCGCGGCGATGGCCACGATGCCCACGAAGACGTTGACGAACGGGTCGGTCACCGCGCGCAGCATCGAGTAGTACGGCGTGAAGTACCACACCGGCGCAATGTGCGCCGGCGTCTTCAGCGCATCGGCGGGGATGAAGTTGTTGAACTCGAGGAAGTAGCCGCCCATCTCCGGCGCGAAGAAGACGATGGCGCTGAAGATCATCAGGAACACGCCCACGCCGATCAGGTCGTGCACCGTGTAGTAGGGGTGGAAGGGAATGCCGTCGAGCGGGATGCCGGTCTTCGGATCCTTCTTCTCCTTGATCTCGATGCCGTCGGGGTTGTTCGAGCCGACCTCGTGCAGAGCGATGATGTGCGCCACCACCAGGCCGATCAGCACCAGCGGCACGGCGATCACGTGGAAGGCGAAGAAGCGGTTCAGCGTGGCATCGCCGACGACGTAGTCGCCGCGGATCAGCAGCGCCAGGTCCGGGCCGATGAAGGGAATCGCGGCGAACAGGTTGATGATGACCTGAGCGCCCCAGAAGGACATCTGCCCCCAGGGCAGCAGGTAGCCCATGAAAGCCTCGGCCATCAGGCACAGGAAGATGGCCACGCCGAAGATCCAGATCAGCTCGCGCGGCTTCTGGTAGCTGCCGTAGATCAGCCCGCGCCACATGTGCAGGTAGACGACGATGAAGAACGCGCTGGCCCCGGTGGAGTGCATGTAGCGGATCAGCCAGCCCCAGGGCACGTCGCGCATGATGTATTCGACCGACGCGAAAGCCAGCGCCGCGTCGGGCTTGTAGTGCATCACCAGGAAGATGCCGGTGACGATCTGGATCACCAGCACCAGCAGCGCCAGCGAGCCGAAGAAGTACCAGAAGTTCTGCGCCTTCGGAGCGTAGTACTCCGACATGTGCTCCTTGTACATCTTGGTGGCCGGGAACCGGTTGTCCACCCATGTCATCGCCTGTTCGGCCACCGACGCGCCCGCAGGTGCTTGCTTGAATTCAGCCATGTCGATCCCAGTGGTTGCGCAAAGGGCACTCAGCCCTTGCTGTCTTCGCCGATCAGCAGCAGCGTGTCGGACAGATACATGTGCCGCGGCACCTCGAGGTTGTCGGGCGCGGGCTTGTTCTTGAAGACGCGCCCGGCCATGTCGAAGGTCGAGCCGTGGCAGGGGCAGAGGAACCCGCCCAGCCAGTCGTCGGGCAGCGAGGGCTGCGGGCCGGGCGAGAACTTGTCGGTCGGCGAGCAGCCCAGGTGCGAGCAGATGCCGACGCAGACGAAGACCTCCGGCTTGATCGAGCGCGGCACGTTGCGCGCGTATTCGGGCGTCAGTTCGGACGGGTTGCGCTTGGAAAAGGGGTCGGCCACGTAGGGCTCGGTCTTCTGCAGCGAGGCCACCTGCTCCTCGGTGCGGCGCACCACCCACACCGGCTTGCCGCGCCATTCGACCGTCATCTTCTCGCCCGGACGCAGCCCGCTGATGTCCACCTGCACCGGCGCACCGGCGGCCTTGGCGCGCTCCGACGGCGCAAAGCTGGACACGAAGGGCACCGCCACCGCCGCCCCGCCGACGGCACCGGCGCCGCAGGTGATCGCGATCCAGGTGCGCCGACCTGAATCGACTTTGACCTCACTCATGCTTTCCTCTGATTGAAGACGATGTCCGGGACAACCTGCAATTCTATCCGAGCGTCATGCTCGGCCCGGGTGTGGGGGAGTCGGGTTAGCCTTCGCGGCCACGCGGCGCGCCGGCTCCGGGCGGCGCGAGCGGGGCAAGACCGTGGCCGCGGGGGCCACGGGCAACAAGACGAGGGATCGACAGCATGAGTTTCGCGTCCGAATTCAAGGAGTTCGCGCTCAAGGGCAACGTGATGGACCTGGCGGTCGGGGTCATCATCGGTGGCGCCTTCGGCAAGATCGTCGACTCGGTCGTCAGCGACCTGATCATGCCGCTGGTCGGACGCGTCCTCGGCGGGCTGGACTTCAACAACTACTACATACCGCTCGCCGGCCAGACGGCCACGAACCTGGCCGACGCGAAGAAGGCGGGCGCGGTCTTCGCCTACGGCAGCTTCGTCACCGTGGCGCTCAACTTCCTGATCCTGGCCTTCATCATCTTCATCATGGTGCGGCAGATCAACAAGTTGCGCGCATCGGTGCCGCCGCCTCCCGCGCCGCCCGAGCCGCCCACCCCGGAGGACGTGCTGCTGCTGCGCGAGATTCGTGACGCATTGAAGAAATAGCGCCTGCGGCCCGGGCCCCGGGCCTCCAGTGGACGGAACAGGTGCCGATGTTGTCCGGATACCTGTCCGTCCCATGAACCAGACGCCTGCCTCACGTCTGCCCCCAGCCATCGAAGCGGCCGTCCGGCGTGTGAAGCTGGACACGCGGCGCGCTGCCGAGCGCGCCGTCAGCAACCTGGGCGTCGCGGCTCTGGCTTCGGCCAACATCTTCCAGCGCGACCACATGCTGGGCGCGCAGTTCGAGCTCAACCGCAAGCTGTCGGTCTTCTGCAACAGCTTCGACGAGCGCCTGGACCAGCGCATCGAGCGCGAGGTGCTGCGCCGCCCCGGCCAGGCCGCGGTGCTGTCCGAGACGAACTGGGACGCCTTGAGCCTGGTCGACGACCACGAGATGGAGGTGCAGGTCATCGGCGAGCGCTTCGGCCTGCAGATCGCACAGCAGTGCGAAGCCGAACAGCGCGAAGTGGAAAGCCTGGTCAGCTCGGTGATGCACGGTCTGGACGAGGCGCCCCGCAATCCGCTGCGGCCCGAGGTCATCGGCAACGCCATCGTGCGCAGCGTCGACGAGGTGACCGACCGCGCCGAGTTGCGCAAGGTGCTGGTCGAAGAACTCGGGCGCTCGATGGCCGCGACCATGGCCGAGACCTACGCCGCCATCGTCGCCGACCTGCGCGCCGCCGGGCTGAAGCCGGTGACGCCCAGTTTCCGCAGTTCCGAACGCAATGCCGGTTTCGGTCGCACAAGCTCCGGCTACGGCTCGAGCCGCCCCGCCGGGTTGGACGACACGTCTTCGGGCGGTCTCGACGCCAGCGGCGTGCCGGCCGATCCCCGCCACAGCGGCTGGCACGCGTCGGGCCGGTCCTCGCAAAGCGGCCGGCTGGGCCTGGCCAGCGGCCCGGGCGCCTTCGGCGCCGGCGGCGGGCGCGGCGGCGCCACGGGACCTGCGCCTCAGGGCACCCTGCTGGGGCAGGTCGACGCAGGGCTGATGACCCTGATCCGGCGTCTGGCCTTTGCCGACCCCGGTGCGGCGCCGGGCATCGACGATTCCGCCTTCGCCGCCGATGCCGCCTACGGGCATTCCGGTGCCGGGGGGCTCGACGCCGGCTACGCCGCGCGCAGCGCGCCGGTGGCGCCGAACCTGATCCGTGTCCACCGCGAGGCCCTGCGCGAGGCGTCGACCGGATCGCTCGATCACATGGTGATCGACGTCATCGGCAGCCTGTTCGACCAGATCCTGTCGGACCCGAAGGTGCCGCCGCAGATGGCGCGGCAGATCGCCCGGCTGCAGTTGCCGGTGCTGCGTGCCGCGCTCGGCGACCCGAGCTTCTTCTCCTCGCGCAAGCACCCGGTGCGCAAGCTGGTCAACCGCATCGCCTCGCTGGGCAGCGGCTTCGACGACTTCGAATCCGAAAGCGGCAAGCGCTTCGTGCAGCTGGTGCGCGAACTGGTGCAGGAGATCGTCGAAGGCGACTTCGACCAGATCGAGGTCTACGAGCAGAAGCTGTCGCTGCTCGAGAACTTCATCGTCGAACAGTCGCGCAAGGAGGTGCAGGAGCAGGCCGGCGCCGCCACGCTGCTGGCCGAGAAGGAAACCGACCTGCGGCTGCAGCAGCGCTACACCCAGCAGCTGCAGGCCTTGCTGCAGCCCTTGCCGATGGCGGACTTCGTGCGCGAGTTCGTCAGCCAGGTATGGAGCCAGGCGCTGATGCGCGCCTCGCGCCTCGACGGCACCGACGGCACCCGCGTCAAGCGCTTCCGCCATGCCGGGCGCGAGCTGATCATGAGCGTGCAGCCCAAGGGTTCGCCCGAACAGCGCAAGGCCTTCCTGATGCAGCTGCCGGCGCTGATGAAGGAGCTGAACGAGGGCATGGACCTGATCGGCTGGCCCGAGTCGGCGAAGAAGACCTTCTTCGGCCAGCTGCTGCCGGCGCATGCCGAGTCGCTGAAGGGCCAGGCGCTGCGCACGCTGGACTACAACCTGCTCGCACGCCAGGTGGACACGGCGCTGGGCGAGGCGCTGCCCGACGCCGCCGAGCTGCCGCCGCCGCGCGCCGACATCCCGGTGCTGCGCGACGAGGTCATCGCGCCGAACTTCTCGCCCGAGGAGGCGCGTCGCATCGGCCTGTTCGACGAGGCCATGGTCGACTGGGACGGCAAGGTCGACATCGACCTCGGCGCCGAGCCAGAGCCCTCCGAGGGCGAGCTGCACATCGAAGGCCTGCCCAAGGCGGAGCCGGCCGAGCCGGCCACCGGAAAGTCGCTGGCCGATCACGTCCAGATCGGCTTCGCCTACCAGATGCACCTGGAGGACAAGTGGCAGAAGGTGCGCCTCAACCACGTCAGCCCGGGACGCACCTTCTTCGTCTTCACCCGCGGCGGGCGCCACAAGCAGACCATCTCGATGACGCACCGCATGCTGGTGCGGCTGTGCGAGACCGGCCGCCTTCGCGCCTTCGAAAACGGCTATCTGATCGAGCGCGCGACCGCACGCGCCCGGCGCCAGCTGGCCGCGCTGGGCCACGGCGCCGCGGCCTGAAGGCCGCCTCGCTGCTCGGCGCTAGCGCGCTGCGCTCAGCTGCCGGGCCATGCGCAGCGCGGCCTTGAGGCTGGAGGCGTCGGCGCGGCCGCTGCCGGCAATGTCGAAGGCGGTGCCGTGGTCCGGGCTGGTGCGCACGAAGGGCAGGCCCAGCGTGACGTTGACGCCCTGCTCGACGCCCAGGTACTTGACCGGGATCAGGCCGTGGTCGTGGGTCATCGCGACCACCAGGTCGAACTCGCCCGGATGCCCGGGCGCGTTGCGCGCGCGCATGAACACGGTGTCCGGCGCGAAGGGCCCGCGCGCGTCGATGCCCAGCCGCCGGGCCGCCTCGATCGCCGGCGCGATGAAGCGCAATTCCTCGTCGCCGAACAGCCCGCCCTCGCCCGCATGCGGGTTGAGCCCGGCCACCGCGATGCGCGGCCGCGGCTGCCCCCAGGCGGCGGCCGCGTCGTGGGCGATGCGGACCGTCTGCAGCACCGCGTCGAAGCCGACCAAGTCCACGGCGCGGCGCAAGGACACGTGGATGCTGACCAGCACGACGCGCAGCTCGCCGTTGGCCAGCATCATGCGCACCGGCGGCATGACGCCGCCCGCCGGGGTGGCCAGCGCCTGCAGCATCTCGGTGTGCCCCGGGTAGCCGATGCCGGCCGCGGCGAGGGCCTCCTTGTGCAGCGGCGCGGTCACGACCGCCCTGCCCTGGCCCTGCAGCAGGCAATGCACCGCATGCCGGATGCACAGCGCCGCCGCCTGGCCACCGAGCGCCTGCACCCGTCCCCAGGGCAGGTCGGCCAGACCGGCGGGCATGTCCGGCGGACTCAGTACGCCCAGCGCGCCCGGCGGCACCTGCGCCCGATCGCCGGGCGACTCGACGCGGGCCATTGCCAGGTGCAGCCCGGCCGCGCGGGCCGCACGGCGCAGCACCCCGGGGTCGCCGATCACCAGACAGTCCGCGGCTTCACCGTCGGCGAAGGCCTTCACGATCGTCTCGGGCCCGATGCCGCAGGCATCGCCCATCGTCACCAGCAGCGGTCGGTCGTCCATGCGTGATTGTGAATCGCGGCCGCGCGCCCGCGCTGCAGGGCGCCGATAATGCCGATCTTCCGTGATCGCGGCGTCCGCGGGCGCCGCACGTCGGCCCGCTATCCAGGCCCCCAAGATGTTGCGCGCCCTCTGGCTCCTGTTTGCACAGACCGTGACCGTCGCGCTGGCGCTGTGGCTGGTGGTGGCCTCGCTGAAGCCGGAGTGGTTGCCGCGCAGCGCGCCTCCCGCGCCCACGGCCGTGGCGCCGCTTCCGGCGCCGGCGCCGGCGCCGACGGGGCAGCCGGCCGAAGCGGCCGCGGCACGCAGACCCCACAGCTACAGCGACGCTGCGCGGCGTGCCGCGCCGGCCGTGGTCAGCATCGTCGCGAGCAAGGGCTCCAGGCCGCGCGCCGCCGCAGACGACCCCTGGTTCCGCCACTTCTTCGGCAACGGCCGCGGGCCGCAGCAGCCGCAGACGGGCCTGGGTTCGGGAGTGATCGTGTCGCCGGACGGCTACCTGCTGACCAACAACCACGTGGTCGAAGGCGCCAGCGACATCGAGGTTCAGCTGGCCGACGGGCGCCAGACCCGTGCACGCCTGGTCGGCACCGACCCCGAGACCGATCTGGCGCTGCTGCAGATCCGGCTCGACGCGCTGCCGGTGATCGCGCTGGGCGACGTGCGCGCGCTGCAGGTCGGCGACGTGGTGCTGGCCATCGGCAACCCCTTCAACGTCGGGCAGACGGTCACCTCCGGCATCGTCAGCGCACTCGGCCGCAACCGGCTGGGCCTGTCGACCTTCGAGAACTTCATCCAGACGGACGCGGCGATCAACCCCGGCAACTCCGGCGGGGCGCTGGTCGATGCCGAAGGTCGGCTGATCGGCATCAACACGGCCATCTACAGCCGCAGCGGCGGCAGCCTCGGCATCGGCTTCGCGATCCCGGTGGACTCGGCGCGCATGGTCATGGACGCGCTGCTGCGCGAGGGCCAGGTCACGCGCGGCTGGATCGGCGTCGAGCCTCGCGACCTGACCCCCGAGCTCGCGGCCAGCCTGCGTCTGCCCGTGACCCAGGGCGTGCTCATCACCGGCGTGCTGCAGGACGGCCCGGCGAGCCGCGGCGGCATGCGCCCGGGCGACGTCGTGCTGTCGATCGCCGGCAGCGAAGTCGCCAACACGGCGCAGCTGCTGACCGCGGTGGCCGCGCTGAAGCCGCAGAGCGAGGCCACGGTCGACGTGCAGCGCGGCGCGCAGTCCTTGCAGCTCAGGCTGACGGTCGCACAGCGGCCCAAGCTGGCCCGGCGCGCCGCGGAATGAAGGCCGGCCGGTCTGGCGGCGGCGCTCAGGCGGCGCCGTCGGCCTTGGTCTCGGGTTCGCTGCCCGGTGCCTGGGTGTGCTTGATGAACAGCTTCGCGCACCAGATGCCGAACTCGTAGAGCAGGCACATCGGGATCGCCAGCGCCAGCTGCGAGACCACGTCCGGCGGGGTGATGACGGCCGCGACGATGAAGGCACCGACGATGAAGTAGCCGCGCCACTTCTTCAGCTGCTCGATCGTGACCACGCCCAGCCGCGCCAGCACCACCACCGCCACTGGCACCTCGAAGGCGGCGCCGAAGGCGATGAACATCGTCATCACGAAGCTCAGGTAGGCCTCGATGTCCGGCGCCGCGGTGATGCTCTTGGGCGCGAAACCCTGGATGAACTTGAACACCTGGCCGAAGACCAGGAAGTAGCAGAAGGCCACGCCCAGGAAGAACAGCACCGTGCTGGAGACGACCAGCGGCAGCACCATCTTCTTCTCGTGGCTGTACAGCCCCGGCGCGACGAAGGCCCAGACCTGGTACAGCACCACCGGCAGCGCCAGCAGGAAGGCCGCGAGCAGCGTGATCTTCAGCGGCACCAGGAACGGCGAAATCACGTTCGTCGCGATCATCGTGGTGCCCGCCGGCAGGTTGGCGACCAGCGGCGCGGCCAGCATGTCGTAGAGCGGGCCCGATCCGGGCCAGACCAGCAGCGCGCCGAAGGCCACGCCGACGGCGATCAGCGCCCGGATCAGCCGGTCGCGCAACTCGACCAGGTGCGAAACGAATGGCGCCTCGGTGCCGGCGAGCTCGTCCTGCGGATCCTCGGGCTTAGTCACCGCAGGCTCCGCCCGACCGCGGCCCGGTGCGGTCGGCGACGGTGCACGCGGCGACCCACGCCAGGCTCACCGTCCGCCCTTGACGCCGGGCGGGCGGAAGCGCGCCACCCGGGCCGCACCCGACTGCGCGCGCGTGCGGATGCCCTGACGCTGCTTGTACCACTGCGGCGTGGCGCCGCGCTTCAGGCGCCAGCGCTTGTTGGGGTGCTTGTACTGCGGCGCAGGCGCGGACAGGGGCGCATCGGCGCCACCGGGGCCCGAGCCCATCCCGGACCAGCTCGACTCCAGCGCGTCGCTGGCCTGCTGCACCTCGCTGCGCACACTGCCTTCGACATCGCGGGCCGCGTCCTCGAACTGCGTCTTCATCTTCTTCAGTTCGTCCAGTTCGATCGAGCGGTTGACCTCGGCCTTGACGTCGGCCACGTAGCGCTGCGCCTTGCCCAGCATGTGGCCGACCGTGCGCGCCACGCGCGGCAGCTTCTCGGGCCCGATGACGATCAGCGCCACCGCACCGATCAGCGCGAGCTTGTCGAAACCGAAATCGATCATGCGGCGTACACAGCGGCAGGCGCGCCGTCCCTCGCCGGGCAGGCGGCCGGCCGGATCTCAGGACTTGGTGCGCGCCTCGACGTCGACCGTGTTGCCGCTGGCGCTCTTGTTCGCGCCCACCTGGGGCGCCGGGGCGCCGGCATCGGCCTCGGGCACGCCATCGTTGCCGCTCTTCATGCCGTCCTTGAAGCCCTTGACGGCGCCGCCCAGGTCGGTGCCGATGTTCTTCAGCTTCTTGGTGCCGAAGATCAATACCACGACCAGCAGCACGATCAGCCAGTGCCAGATGCTGAACGAACCCATGACTATTCTCCTGCAGAGGAATTGGCGATTCTAGGTGAGCGGCCGCCGCGGACCGGGCGAGAAATGCCTTCGACGGCGCCGGCCCGTCACTAACCCTTCGACCAGGGGCGCGGCCCGCCCATGACATGCATGTGCAGGTGCGGCACCTCCTGCCGTCCGTCCGGGCCGGTGTTGATCAGCGTGCGAAAGCCATTGACCACACCCAGCTCCTTCATCAGCCGCGGTGCCAGCGCCAGCATCCGCCCGAGCATCGCCTCGTGTTCCGGCTGCACGTCGTAGTGCGTGGCAAGGTGCTGCTTGGGCACCACCAGCACATGCACTGGCGCCCACGGATGGATGTCGTGGAAGACCAGAAGTTCCGGGTCCTCGTACACCTTCTTCGAGGGCACCTGGCCGGCGACGATCTTGCAGAAGATGCAGTTCGGATCGTGGGACATCGCAGTACCTCGCTCGAATGGTCAGGCCGGCATCGGCTGGTTGGCGTTGAGGTTCATCCAGCCGCGCACGATGCGGTACAGGAACCAGATCGAGATCACGCCCCAGGCGATCCAGCCGGGCACGAGCAGCAGCAGCCACAGCGGCGCCGTCAGCAGGTACAGGCCCGCCGCCCACAGCACGGTGCGGATGCGCCAGCGGAAATGCGACTCCTGCCAGGTGCCGGCCGCGCTGTCGCGCTTGGCCAGGTCGATGACGAAGGCCACGATCAGCAGTCCGATGCTGGCCTGCGCCCCCGGCATCACCGCGCCCACGGCGACGATCAGGTGCAGCAGGTAGCTGACATGGCCAATGTTCTTCAGCGTCGCATCGCGATCGTCGATGCCTGCGGTCTGGTTCATGTGCCCTCGCCCTCGCGCGTCTTCATCTTGCGTGCGGCGAATTCCTCCAGCCCCGACATGCCCTCGCGGCGCTCCAGCTCGGCCATGACGTCGGCCGGCACGAGCCCGTGCTGCGCCAGCAGCAGCATCGAATGGAACCAGAGGTCCGCCACCTCGTAGACGATCTTCTGCCGATCGCCGTCCTTGCCGGCCATCACCGTCTCGGTGGCTTCCTCGCCGATCTTCTTCAAGATGGCGTCGCCCCCGCGCAAAAACAAGCGCGCCACGTAGCTCTTCTCGGGGTCGCCGCCGCGGCGTTCGTCGATGACCTGCGCCAGCCTGGCCAGCGTGTCGTTTCCGCTCATGGCGCTACCTGTAGATGCGCTCGGGGTCGACGAGCACCGGTTCCACGTCCTGCCAGGCCCCGTCCTGCCAGCGGCGGAAGAAGCAGCTGTGGCGGCCGGTGTGACAGGCGATGCCGGGATCGTGCCCGAGCTGCGTCACCTTCAGCAGCAGCACGTCGTGGTCGCAGTCCAGCCGCATCTCGTGCACCTGCTGGAAATGGCCCGACTCCTCGCCCTTGTGCCAAAGGCGCTGGCGCGAACGGCTCCAGTAGACCGCCTGCCCGGTCTGGGCGGTGCGCGCCAGTGCCTCGCGGTTCATGTAGGCGAACATCAGCACGTCGTTGCTGCCCACCTCCTGCGCGATCACCGGCAGCAGGCCCTGCGCATCCCACTCGACTTCGTCCAGCCAGCTCATCGGCCGAGTTTAGCAATCAGCCCCGGTGGGTCGCGCCGGCAAAGCCCCGCTCCGCGGCAAACCATCGCAGCACCGGAATGGTCCCGGGCAGCACCGGCTCGACCTGCACCGGCAGCGACTGCCAGGCCATCGCCTGTCCTTCGCGCATCTCGAACCCGCCCTGCCACTCGCGCACCTTGCAGAAATGCAGGCGCACCCGCGCGTGCGCGTAGTCGACCAGTTCGATCCTCCAGGCCTGCGCCGCGCCGATGGTGATGCCCAGTTCCTCGTGCAGCTCGCGGCGCAGCGCCTGCTCCACCGTTTCGCCGGGCTCGAGCTTGCCGCCGGGGAACTCCCAGTAGCCGGCATAGACCTTGCCCTCGGGCCGGCTGGTCAGCAGGAAGCGGCCTTCGCCGTCGATGAGCACGCCCACCGCGACGTCCACCGGACGGCGCGTCTCCCGGATCGGGACTTCGGCCGGCGCGCGCTCGGCGCTCATCGCGCGGCCCCGCGCCGAGGCCCGGTGGGCTGCGCGCACCCGGGCGTGCTCAAGCGTGGTGCCTTCCGGAGTAGTCGCGGGCGAACTGGTAGGCCACGCGCCCGGAGCGCGAGCCGCGCTCCAGCGCCCACACCAGGCTTTCCTGGCGTGCGGCGGCGATGGCGTCTTCGCCCACGCCGAAGCCGCGCAGCCACTGCGCGACGATCGCCAGGTACTCGGCCTGGGTGAAGGGATAGAAGCTGACCCACAGCCCGAAGCGCTCGGACAGCGAGATCTTCTCCTCCACCACCTCGCCGGGGTGCACCTCGCCGTCCTCGGTGTGCTTGTAGCTGAGGTTCTCCGACATGTATTCGGGCAGCAGGTGGCGGCGGTTGCTGGTGGCGTAAATCAGCACGTTGTCGGAGGACTGCGACACCGAGCCGTCCAGGATCGACTTCAGCGCCTTGTACCCCGGCTCGCCCTCGTCGAAGCTCAGGTCGTCGCAATAGACGATGAAGCGCTCGGGCCGCTCGGCCACCAGGTCGACGATGTCCGGCAGGTCCACCAGGTCGGCCTTGTCCACCTCGATCAGGCGCAGGCCGCGCGGCGCGAACTCGTTCAGGCAGGCCTTGATCAGCGAGCTCTTGCCCGTGCCGCGCGCGCCGGTCAGCAGCACGTTGTTGGCGCCGTGGCCGGCGACGAACTGCTCGGTGTTGCGCAGCAGGCGCTGCTTCTGCGGCTCCACCTCCGCCAGCTCGGACAGGCGGATCGCCGCAACGTGGCGCACCGGCTCCAGCCGGCCGCCGGCGCCGCGCTTGCGGT
>Ga0114939_10002633_pt1 | contig 13180 bp, 12 predicted proteins | sample AshMeaCrysSpring_FD_87196 | JGI IMG/M metagenome (GOLD analysis project Ga0114939, IMG submission 87196) | Groundwater microbial communities from Big Spring, Nevada to study Microbial Dark Matter (Phase II) - Ash Meadows Crystal Spring | ecosystem: Environmental > Aquatic > Deep subsurface >... | reverse complement strand
TCCCAACGCCGAAGAAACGCGTTCCGCGTTCCCTATTGTTTGTCTTCTGACAATACCTGCGGCCGGGGCCATTGGCCCGGCCAAATTTCTGCTCCATCAGTGGTTAAAATATTCTCCAAGCTCCTCGCAATTGGCGGCATACTGTATTGTCTATCTCGCGAAGCGAGGTGCTGACCTCTGACCTCTGACCTCTGACCTCTGACTTCTGACTTCTGACTTCCGACCTCTGCCCTCCGCCCTCCGCGTTTGCTACGTCTCACATCCGCGTGAGTTTCACATCCAACCCATGAATAATGTTGCAAAGATACGTGGCGGGAATGCGGATCAATGCCTTCAGAAGCGGGTTGGTAATCCGTCGTCCAAAGCGGTAGCCGCGCGTGCCACGCACGAGTGGTTTGAATGGATTGACACAAAATGCGATTTCTTCGATTTTGAATTTTGCGCCGGAGTAATACGCCCTGTCTTTTCCGCGCCATGTTGTGGGATCCCAGAACTCGAATTTCTCTTCGCTGAAGAGCTTTTCATGGGTCGGATCTCCCCACGCCTCAAAGCTGTTCCAATACGGGACGCCGAGGAAGACCTTCGCGCCGGGGCTCGTGATGCGGTAGATTTCCTCCATCGTGGCCATCGTGTCCGGAAGGTGCTCCAGGACATTGTCCGCATACACCTCGTCAAACTGGCCGTCCGGAAAAGGCCACGGGAATACGCGCAAGTCGTGGACGACATCAACGCCGGGGAGTGCGGCCAGATCATGGTTGACCCAGCCCTCTTTGATAAAATGGCCGCAGCCAAGGTGGAGTTTGGTTTTCATGGTGTTATTGGTTAAGGGCGCAGTGCGGCTTGAAATTTATCAAAACAGCGTCAACGCGCGGGTCCCCGCCAAAAGGAAAGATGCGTTTCACCGGAGCCTGGCTCCTCAGAAAGAAGGGCAAATCCTTTTCCCAGCAAGTGGCGGGACGTGACAGTCCGCGCAGTGCGCCCGTGGGTTTCTACGACAAGGAATCGAATCCGGGCAGCCTCTTCAACCGTGATACACGGAATAACTCGCTCTTCTGCTCCTTCAATGTCGATTTTGACAAGGTCTATTTGGTTCCCTTGCGCGGCAGTAGCCATTAGCTCTGTCCATGGAAGCATGGGCACCGCCCAGCCATCCCGCGAATTTTCGCAACGCTGGCCGGTATCACTTCCTGCCGGGTCGATGTTCACCTCTCCGCGCGAGTCCCATGCGGCTGCGTTGAGCGGCCTCACCGAGTAAAGGCCGTTCAAATCAAGGTTAAGAGTGAGCCGCGCATAGGTGACGGGGTTCATCTCCACGGCAATCCCGTGTATAGCCGGGACTTTTGAAGCCAGCATTTGAAATACACGGATATCAAAGGTCCCGATGTTGGCTCCCAAATTCATATAGCGGAATCCAGTCCGGTCACGTGATGCTCGTTCCAGGAAAGAATCATACATCCCATCCAGAATAACATCTGTGACAACATGCCGGTCGGAGCCAATACGATCGACGACAATCTGCGACCCCCGATGCACTAATACTTCAAGGCTGCATGTCTTCCCGATTTTTCGCTGGAGGAGAATCGAAAGCGGGTTTTCAAAACGCCACGCCCAGCGCAAGCCATGCAGGATCTGTTTAATGCGTTTGATCATTGGGCGGAGGCCTTTTGCCCACTCATCGAAGGGAGCACATGGGCACGGATGCTATCCTGCAGAGAAACCCGTCCGAAAAGGTGTTCCGGCGCAACGCGAGTCGGCTCCAGGAGGGATGCTGGCATTTGCCCGGGGGGCTTGAGATCTTCAAGGCGAATCCTGTGGGCCAAGCCCTCCTCCACCAAGTCGAGGAGGTGCTGGTAGGGGGTTTCCAGATACCAAATAATTTTTCCGGCGGGCAGCAATTCATAAACAAGAGTTGTCATCGTGCCGGCGACAATGTCGATCTTGGCGAGCAGTGCGGCATCGAGCGGACCACCCTCAACGTTTAGGGCGGCCCGCGTTGTGTCGTCAAGGCCGTAGGCGTCCACCTGCGATTCCAGGCTCTCGTCCCTTCGCGGGCGGAAAAACACCTCGTAGCCCAGCATGCTCAACTTCGTGATGTAGCGGCCCACCGTGGTCGTATCCGCAAGGAATTCATAGGGAATGAGAACCCGTCGGGGCGGGCTGGAGCTTTTCTCCCGGCCCGACGATTGCGGAGACTTTTCCGACGCGGCATCGGCGTATGGGATTTTCAATTTGTTGCAACCGACAACCCAGCGCTGCGGAGGATGCACTGGGGCCTCCCTGAGCAATTTTTCCCTCCAATAGTCCCCCCATACGACGACCTTGTCGAACCATTCAAATTCCTGAATTCCATACATCATATATCCGGCATGGCGCTTGACGTAGGCCCCGTGCTGATGGCCGATGGTCGGGAGCCCAAGATCGCGGGCCGCGTAGAGCAGGGGAAAGAGGTAGGTGTTGACGTCGTCGAATCCGTAGAATCCGCGAATTCCCGCCCGTAAAAAGCATTTCTTGTGTTCTGCGAGCTCGCTCATGCATGTGGTGAGCGTTGTTTCGACAAGCCGGATTGCAGCGGAAAAAAGTGCGCGTTTCACGGGATCGAGCCCATTCAAGGCGTAGGATCCCCGGAATGCACTCCCGTTGATCGTCTTGTTTGGTTGGGCAAAATAGTAATACGGCTCCTTCCTAAGAATGCTCCGAAAAATCTCAAAGGTTCCCGGCGCTGGAACGGCCTGAAGTACTCGCAATCCTTCACTGCCTAGAGTTTCGAGAATTTCAACCGATCGGAAGTCTTTTCTGGCGAAACGGAAGAACGCCATATCCCACGGCCCGCGATTACAAATTGTCCTGTTGTGGGTTTTCCATGCGATGTCGTGCACCCTTTGCCGGAAGGTGTTTCGGTTCCGGGCATTTAATATCCCCAATAATATCGCAAACCACCCCTTTGTAATTGGCTTGAAACACGCCGTCCCCGCGACCTGCTTCTCAAACAATGGGCGATACTTTACAAATGAGAAAAACACATACCAGAACAACTGGGAGACAATGCAGGGATACCAGTCCCTCATTCCAACTCGATAGTTATCTTTAAGCGCCACTCCACGCAGATCCCGCAATTCCTGGAACTCTCGCAAAAGCCCAATGGCCTCATCCATGTTGCAATCCGGGTGGTAAATCTCCAGGCCTCCATGGCCTGTGATCGTAAGGATTCCCGTGGCACCCTCCTGGACTGTTATTGGGTTGTTGTTCATGATCGGCATCCTCCGACAAACAAAGCCCCCAGGCCTCCCAATGCCCTCCGCCAAGGCATGGGATGGGCGACACGCGCGGCGGTTATACATCCGATGGTTGTGGCAACATAACCGAGGCAATTGGCGACGGCCGCGCCGACCGGGCCGATCGCATGAATAAGAAACGGGCAGAAGGCCAGAACGACGATGCCGCCGAGGAAGTCCGCACGCCAAGCCATGAGAGAGGTGCGTTTGGAATAAATGACAAAACTGCCAAAAATAAAATAGATCCCGGAGATCGCCACAGTCACGCTGAGCCAGAACACATACGGGCCGGCTCCAAAAAACCGGGGCCCCACAATCAGCGGTAAGGCGAGGGCCGCCAATCCGCCAAAGGCAATTCCGCAAACAATCAAAATAGCGCAGGCAAAGAGCAGTATGCGGCAGAGTTGGACCTTGTCCATCAACTCCGGGCGCGCCAGTCGTTCGAAAAGCCAGGGATAATAGGTCTTGTGCATGGCACCAATGACCATGGAGAGGGGAGCGGTAAGGTTGAAGGCAAGACTGAAAAGGCCGGTATCCGCCACGGATGCCATGTTGTTCAAATATAGCCGAGCGGACATCGTCATGACCCATCCGCCGAGGACGTGGGGGATGAGCGGGAGGCCGAAGGAGAGGAGTTCCCGGAGAGCCGTTCGCGAGAAAACCGGGCGCAAGAGGCCGGTGCGTCCGACAAACCCCCGGAGGCAGAAAATCGAGACCCCCGCCGCGCCAAGGAGGAGGCCCCACATGCGCCCCCGCCAGTCCCACCCGAGTCCGGCGACAAGCCAAACAGAAATCCCCATATTGAGAATATTCCCCAGTGTCTGGTTTCCAACAAACCGCCACGGTTCTTTGCGGGCCTGCAGGAGGGACTGGTAATTGTTCTGGAGAACTGTGAGGAAGCCCAGCGCTGCGACCGCTGGAAGCCATGCCGATGGAAATTCCGCCCAGCGGCCAACCAGCCTCCCCGCGCCCGATGGCAGCAGGACAAGAAGCAAAGCGGTCACTCCCAGCGAGAGCCATGTCCCGGTGCTCACGAGCGCACGGAGCGCGACCGGATTGTGATCAAAGTGGGTCCGCGCGATGAGTCCGTAGGCATTGACCCCCTGCAAAATCACAAAAATGTTGAGAAGAACCGTGGAGGTGGCCACGATGCCGTAATCCTCCGGCGTCAGGCAGCGGGTAAATACCGGCACCAAAGCAAGCGGCAAGAGGCCGTTCAGCAGGCTGCCACCGAAATATACCCCGCTATCCCGAAGAAAGGGCATTCTGCGAACGGCAGCTCCCCATCGAAAAATGCGTTTCAAAACCGAGGAGCCCCTATGGTTTCACCGCTATCCATTGGCAGCCAGAGTCACGGGGTTTTGCGGGATTACCTTGGATTGCTTTGGCAAGGGCTTTGTAGCCCGGGAACGACGGCATGCGTCCACAATGGCAAAAACCATCCCATACATCCACCAGCGACCGAATGCATCGTTGGCACTGTGCCCGCTCGTATTGCTCAAGAGAACGTCTCGGAGAAAAAACATGAAGCAATAGACAGTCATCGCCTGCATCCATGTGCCTTCCTGCGTAAGTCGGAACCCGGTATAGGCCATCCAGATTCCAACAAGCATCACAAACGCCTGGATAACCGACAACGGAATCCCGAAATCCGCCGCATAGCCGAGCCATGTGTTGTGCCAGGCTTTCCCGAGGGCATACGGCATGACCTGGTTGCGAATGTCTCCAAACGTCCCGAACTGGAGCGCCTGGTAATAAGCCGCCGCAGTATCACTGATATCCACTTGGAAGCCGTCTGCAATCCATGGATCCTGCTTGATTTCGTCGATTGCAATTTCCCTCAACGCCTGTCGGAAATCATCAGACCCGCCACGGTATTGTGCCATTTCAGAATCCCATTGCGCCGGCAACCACGAAAGGGCCCGCTGGGCGTTGAGGGGTAGGTGAAAATACGTGCCCTGGCCAAGAAGCAGAACCGAGATTCCCATGCCGGCAAAGATCGCAAAAACCATGACATAACGAAACTCCCGGCGCAGCACGGCAGAAACGAGCGGGTAAAGTAAAAACATTCCGACGGCCGCACGCTTCCCACTTAGCAAAATTGGCACAAAGGACATTACATAGGTTGCGAGGCGCCATGGATGGGAAATGGTGAATATCTCGCTGGGCTTGAACCGGCTTAGCATCACCATTGCCACAATCATGGCCGGCCCCGCCAATTCCTGATGCCATGTGTAGTAACCTTCCGTATCCAAATCCTGTTGCACGACACCCAGGGTGCGGCCAAGAAGGGCGTATTCCGTGAACGTACGCCCGAGGTTGGCAATCGATCCAACAACAAGAAGGAGAAAAATCCACCGGATGTCGGCTTCCACGAACTTTTGGTTGGAAACAATCAAAAAAGCGGCCATCGCCAGCAGGATGGTCGCGTAGAAGCGCCCCCCCCCAATATCGGACCCGAATCCCGCCAACCCGACCGGATGCAGCGCCCACACCATCATCACCCAGGCAAAATACGCGTATATCGGCACATTGCGCAATCGCAGGATATCCAGCGTCTCCCGCTTGAGGGCGAACCGGACGGCAAATATAAGAGCACAAAGCGCCACCGAAAGCTCGGCCAGATTGATATTGCGTGCACCGAGCTGAAAGGTAGGGAGACTGAGGCCGATCGTAACCGGTATCATATACCAATAGCGGTTCCCCAGGGCAAGAACGGCAAGGACGCCGAAAATCGAGACAATCACAATCGCCGCTCTCGTGTAGTCACCGTATGCGACCGCCCGTCCGAGAAAGAGCGCCGCGAGAATGCCGCCCAGCATCACTCCGCCGAGCATCAGTGCCCGGTTGTTCGATCCGGGGTTCATGGGAGTAGATTCGTTCTCATGGAATTTGCTTGATTAAAATATCATCGGTCTGGCGCAGCGTCGGCCACGAATCGAGTTGCCGGAGCGTTTCGTCCGAAAAAGATTCGCGCTTGAGCGCCGCAGATCCCGGGTTCGTTTTTTTCAACGCCCACAGCAGGGGGGACTCGCGGATCATCACAAGCTTTGTGAACCCGAGCGCTTTCAATTTCTGGATATCGTCCGGACGGGCAAGCAAATCAGCGGCCCACACAGAGAGCCCGTCGCGCTCTGCCAGCATGAGCGCCTGCCCGCCCCAGCCGCCACCCTCGATGAGGATCCGCTCATCGGGACGGACGCGATTCTGGATTTCCGCCGCCATTTGCCTGGGGTAGGGGTCGTAGTTCAAAACAACTTCCATCCCGATAAGGCCCTGGATTGTTGCAAGGCCCAGGCAACCCGCCGCAAGCGGCACGAAAAACCAACGCGATGCTCGATAACGGCGTTGGAACTGTTCCTCAATCAGCAAAAGCCCCCCGCCGACAAAAAGGGCGACCGGGATCGAAAACAAAACGTAGTAATGCCGGTGCACAAGAACAAGGTGGGTAAAAACAACCACTGTGAAGATCCCCCCAGCCAACATGCACAGGGCGGGTCTTTTAACGCGCGAAAAAATTCCTGCAGCACAGACTCCGACGAGCGCGAAGCTCCCGAACAGCACATTCAATGCCGCCCATCCGCCTTTGATATAGTTGGCGGGGTTCAGACGATACGCCAGATCACCAAAATACCACCGCATCATCGCGGGATTCCCGCCCAGCGATAATTCCACGTGCGGAAACAAGGCGCCGCGCAGCACAGAATCACAGGCGGCATTCCATGCAAAAAAGAGGCCGGAGCAGATCATTCCAATCCCAGTTAGGCCGCCGATGCGGCCCCATCGCCGGTCGGCTCTCCACACCGCGTAACCAGCCGCGGATATTCCGGCCATCATAAACAAGGGCAGCTTGGAGGTCGCGGAAAGGCTGCCCCACACAATCGCGGAGAGCCCGAAAAACCACCCCCCGGCATCCACGAACCGCACCATCGCATATAGCGAGAGCGCCGCAAGCGACAGCGCGAGTCCGTCCACAGAGGCGACCCCGGCGGTATAGGCCACCAGGTGCTGCAGAATAAATGCCAGAAGCACCCACAGCCCGCCCCGGGCTCCCAGCCAGTAATCTCCCAGCCGCCAGGCCACCCAGCAAGCCGGCAAGAAACAAACCAGCGAAACCACATTCGCCCAACCCCACCAAGCGGATACCCGCAGCGGGATCGACGCGAGCGCCTGCCAGATCGGAATCTCCTGCGGCGTTCCGGTCCCCGTGGCATTGAAACCCGGAATTACAGGATGCATTAGATCGATCCCGCTTTTCGCATATTCAATGGCAGCCCCGAGGTGCTGGTCGCGGAAAAACGGATACCCGGCTGCGGCGCTGGCAAGATGAAAAATCACAACCGCCGCGAATGCGAGCGCAACGGCAAAGACCAGAAGTTTATTGTCAGAACTTTGGTCGTCCAGCCAAGCGCAGGATGCTCTCTGTGAGTCTTCTGGTGGCATCAGGAATTCAAATTAAGCGGGCAAGAGCCCGCGGCTTTGGAAAACCGGCCGATTGCCGCGAGCACAACCAGTATGGTGACAAGCAGCAGGGCCTGCCCGGTGGAAACAGATCCAACTGTCACCGCCAGTTTCCACGCAGAATCCTGTAACCCGCAGAACATGAGAACCACCGCAGCCAGCGGGGCCAGGATAACACGCGCCCATATTGGCAAGTGTGAGCAAAAACAAACCCACCTGCCAGGGGCGGTCCAAGCGCTCCTCATCGGCACCCATCAATTGAAGGAGAATCAGAAACAGGGAAACGACCAGTGTCGTGAAAAACGAAAGGGCAACAACCGCGCCCTTGACTAGGCCCAGACCAAAGATACACAGCCCCGTCGCCACCAATGAAAGGCTCCCGGCGGCCAAAAACCATGTCGGCCATCTCGATAGAAGGTGGAACGCGCGGGGCATCTCGGGCTGCTCCGCCGTATGGGAAACAAGCCCAATGGCATCGAGTCCCACCAAAGACGCAAACCGGGGCACTTGGAAACAATACCGGCGCCAAAGGCGTTTGGGCTCCGTAATAAGGCGGAAAAACCACTCAAATCCGGCAGCCATTACCCATCGCGGGGCCTGCCTGGCTCGTCCGGTATGAAAGTCGAATGCGGCCCCGACGCCAAGCATCACCTTGACCGGGAGGGCAGGCAGGTATTCCGCCATGAAGCGCTCCTGCTTGGGTGTGCTGAGCCCGACCCAAACCATATCCGCTTGGCAGGTGCTAATTTGCTCGATGAGCGCGGCCTTTTCTTCCGGACTCAGCGGACGGAACGGCGGACAATACGTCCCAACAATTTGTATGCCGGGGAATCGCTCTTCCATTTTGCGTTTCAGATCCTCGGCAACGCCCTCCGCACCCCCGTAGAAAAAATGCCTGATCGGCTTGCTCTGCGTAGCCTCCATAAGTGCAAGCATGAGGTCCGGCCCATAAACCCTCTGCATTTTGTGGCCCCGCGCCTGCCCGAGCCAGACCGTGGGCATTCCGTCGGGCGTGCAAAGAAAGGCTTCATTGAGGATGCGCTGCAACTTTGCATCGTCCCTCGCTTCCATAATGCCGTGCATTCCCGTCACGCAGACATAGCCTTTTGTATCCGTCTTCACCGCATCGATCACGCGTCTCACCGCATCCGGAATCGTCAGGATGCTCATCCCAACGCCAAGCAGGTCGTAGGTGGGAGCCGGAGTTGCGGCGTTCCCGCGCAGGTCGCCTACCTGTCGATGAATGGGGCCGGAGCAGTATGCTTTGTCAGCCATTTGCGATGCTTTTGACGGTCTGCCATTCAGCAGACCCGGTCAAATTTTTCCCTTCGCCTGGATTATTCAGCTTATCCATCTCCCAGCCAATTGTAAGAACGACAAGATCAGCCTGCGATGGGTTCCGGAGTTCATGCCGCTCGCCGGGCGAAACAACAACACACGTGTTGGCTTCCAAACCAATTTGCTGGCCATCCACCACCAAAGTCCCGGTCCCCTCCTCCACGATGAACATCTCCCACATGTCGGCGTGAGAATGAGTCGGACAGCTCTCGCCCGGAGGCAGAACCGCCCTCGACGCCTGGGTCAAATCGCCCGCCTCCCCCCTGCGCACCCACACCTTCTTCAAAACCCGCGGGTTGTGGCTGACGGGCTCGTTGGGCAGCGAGTTGAGGGATCTATGGAGCATGGGGCGGGGGTGGCGGGTGGCGGGTTAGGGGTTACGCAGGCGGGACGCGAGAGCGCCGATTCAGGTGGAGAGTTGTTCGTAGCGGTTTCGGAGTTGGGCCGCTTATGATTCAGGAATGAATGTTCGATCCTCGGCAAGATAGAGCATGGAACGGACCTCTCTTGCGGAGCCCTTCGAAACATCTAAAAAATGCGCGAAATCCTTTTTTGTCCGACGCTCAAAGCCTTCAGCAATATTGTTCATCGCGGATATGGAGGCTCTTTGAAGTTGACTTCGAAAATCGAAGTCGCGGCATTTGTCCATCGTGTCATAGATCGCATTGACGAGGCTCCGGGCCTCCTGCCAGATCATGAGATCCTCAAATCGCTCCGCGAAAGCCATAATCCACCCGCAACTCGTGACATCCCTCAATACCGGTTGAAGACGCTGTCCTTGGAGGCCCCGGTTTTCATTTGTTCCTCGATCCAGGCGTAGGTTTTCTCAAGTCCCGCACGCAGGGAGATCGAGGGCTCCCAGCCCAACAGCTTTTTGATGAGCGTGTTGTCGCTGCTGCGGCCGCGGACACCCTTGGGGGCGTCGAGTTTGTAGCTGCGCTCCAGTTTCACCCCGGCAATGTCCTCCACGAGATCAACGAGTTGATTGATGGAAACCATCTCGGCGCTTCCAAGATTGATAGGGTCCAGAATACCGCTCTTCATGATATCCTGCACTCCCTTGAGGCAATCATCGATATACATGAAGCTGCGGGTTTGCAGTCCGTCGCCCCAGATCTCGATGCGGTGGTCTCCGCTCATCTTCGCCGCGAGGACCTTCCGGCAGATCGCGGCGGGCGCCTTCTCGCGCCCGCCATCGAATGTCCCGTGCGGGCCATACACGTTGTGGAACCGGACGATGCGGGTTTGCAGCCCGAAATCCTCGCGGAAATGCCGGCACATGCGCTCGCTGAAGAGCTTCTCCCACCCGTAGCCGTCCTCGGGATCGGCCGGATACGCGTCTTCCTCCTTGAGGCCGGGGATATCGGTCTCTCTCTGCTTGTAGCCCGCATAAACGCAGGCGGAGGAGGAATAGAAAAACCTCGTGGCCCCGCACTCCCGCGCCGCCATGAGCATGTGCGTATTGATCAGGACGCTCAACATGCAGAGCCCTTTGTTCAGCTCGATGAACCCCATCCCCCCCATGTCGGCCGCCAGATTGTAAATCCACTCGGTCCCGTTCACCGCCTGGATGCAGGCGGCTTTGTCTTCCAGGTTCAGGGTCAGATTCTCAGCTTCCGGAAAACGCTGATACCATTGCCATTGCGGCTTTTTGTCAACCGCCCGGACCCGATGGCCCAGTTCAAGAAGCGCTTTGACGAGGTGGCCGCCGATGAATCCACCGGCTCCGGTTACGAGGATGTGGGTTTTTTTCATAAATGGGTTGCTGATTGTGCAGATCACCGGACCCCGCGTCGATGCGGAAAATATAAAATTGGAGGTCAACGCTCCATCGTTGCCGATTTTTTCGAATTCTTCGGAAGCAGGTTTCCCTGCTTTCGAGGAACGTCCGTGGGCGTGCGATGTGCAATGACCTCGTCGAAGGGGTCAGTCCCGCGTATTGTCGCCTTTTTGCGACTGCGGGGTATGTTGAGCGGCGAAGGCCGGTTGTTGATCTGGTCGAAAAACCGCTGCGATTGAATGGACTGGAATGGAGGTTCTTCAAGGCGGACGTCAAGGCATGGGGAAAAGTGGAATAAAAACAGATCCCTGATTTCTTTTCAGGAGGGCAAGGCAGCTCTTCCTGCTGGTCGTGCTTATCCCGCCTGTTCAGCATTTCGCCTTCACTTTTCATACAAAGTCTCCGGAGCAATATCAAAACCACAGTCCCAACAAATCGTTGGCCAAGGATCCAGGAAAAACTTTGCGAACTCCACGGGGTCTTTGAGGGGCGCGGCAATTTCATAGCGCTCGACCACATCCCGCAGGTCCACTTCTCCGCGAACTCAATCGTTGAAGCGGAGAAAAACCGTGTGGTTGGCAACGTGCCTTGCCTTCTCCAAATACTTGCTTTCCATGTGGATTTATACCAGCGGGTCAATTTTGTGAAACTCTTTGGAATTCCACATTTTCAAGAGTTCTTCTCCATGGATTTCGGCCCATTCCTGAATGAGTTCGCGAACCCTTGCCGGAAGGTTGCCGTCAAGAATATTTAAACTACTGATCTCCACGGATGCCCGGAATTCGTTGTAGCGGACATGGAAGTGCGGAGGGTTGTGCTCATCGAAATAATTGTGATGATAATTCCCAAAAATCTACAAATCTCTGGCATAACGTTCTGATATTTTTGGCTGCTTTTTAGCTTTTCAGCATTTCCGATAATCCCCCCGCGAAAAATACTTTTCAAGCCAGACATACAGGCAGATGAAGAGGTACCGGCTGCCCATTTCTTTGAGTTTGAGTTTTGCCGTCCCATGGCGGCGGTTCCTCCAGGTGATCGGGATGGTTGTGAAGGAATACCCCCGCACGATTGCTTTGAGGGGGAGTTCGACGGTGATATTGAAATGCGGCGATAGGATGGGCCGGATTCCGTCGATGACGGTTTTCCGGTAGGCTTTGAAGGCGTTGGTGGTGTCGTTGAGGCCGTGCTGGAACATCATCCGCACAAAGGCATTGGCCATCCGGTTCATGAAGAGCTTGAACGGCGGGTAGTCGATGGTTCCGCCGCCGCGAATGAACCGGCTTCCGAACACACAGTCGAAGCCCTCGTTCAATTTCTCCCAATACCGAACCACATCCCGGCAATCGTCGGATTCATCTGCCATCATGATGACCACCGCGTCGCCGGTCATGGCGTCGAGCCCGCGCGTGATCGCGCGCCCGAATCCGTGCGGGCCGGGGCTTTTTATAGGGCGGAGAACCAGAGAACTTTGGGCCACAAGAGGCACAGGGGAACACAAAACAGAGGGGGATGGGGCGGATGGGGCAGCGGGCGGCACATGCAGTGGATCCCGCAAAACCGGAGCCAACGGGCCTTCCGCAGCCACAGGGGGACCAGGCGGGGACTGGGTTGGATTTCGGGTCTCTGGATTTTGTGTTTCTTGTGCTTTTTGAGGCAAATTGGTTGGGGTATTGAGCCGCGTGGCTTCTTCCTGAAGGATTTCCCATGTGCGGTCGGTGGATCCGTCATCGACGACGATGATCTCGTGAGGCACACCACGAAGCTTGAGTTCGAGGTGCAAGTGCTCAATGGTGGAGGCAATGCAGCCTTCTTCGTCACGTGCAGGTATGACGATGGAAAGAAGACGAAGGGGAGCCGAGCTTGCCGGGGACTGGGACGATTGGGATTGGGTTTTCAATTCAGTTTGCCTGCCCGCGAAACACGCGCTGCAACGGATTCCACGGAGTGGGAACGGCTAGGCTTGCCAACACGCGAAAGTGGGAGGGTGATTGAAATAGCTGAGATGCTGAAGGCTGAAAGGGGACCGCCTGTTGCGGATTGGCAACCAGGCGGCGGGGCAGCCGCTCGGTAGAGCATCCGCAGGATGCCCCGAAGGGCGCAACGCCGGGGCCGGCGAGCGTCAACTGATATGCTGTGAGCCGCCTGCGGCGGGGATTTATGACGATGGGTTTTAACCACTTATGAAGGGCAAATGGTGCGCCCGCTTAACGGAGCGGCTGGGAGCCGGGGTGGAGAAGCGACTTGCCGGTTCGTGTCCTGCGTGGAAAACGACTCTGCGAACGCGTTCGCGAGATCGTTTCTCCGCGCTGGCCCGGGATCACGCGTGATC
>Ga0114939_10002632_pt1 | contig 13183 bp, 13 predicted proteins | sample AshMeaCrysSpring_FD_87196 | JGI IMG/M metagenome (GOLD analysis project Ga0114939, IMG submission 87196) | Groundwater microbial communities from Big Spring, Nevada to study Microbial Dark Matter (Phase II) - Ash Meadows Crystal Spring | ecosystem: Environmental > Aquatic > Deep subsurface >... | reverse complement strand
TTCCCCTACCGATTGGGTTAAATCGGATTAGTTGGAAACGTGGAGGGATTACGATTACAATCCCCTCACTTAGCCCTACCGATTGGGTTAAATCGGATTAGTTGGAAACCTTATTGTAAGTAATTGTGATTTGAGGAGCTTTTGTCCCTACCGATTGGGTTAAATCGGATTAGTTGGAAACCATTAAATGCATCAGCATTGTTATCGTTACGATTCCCTACCGATTGGGTTAAATCGGATTAGTTGGAAAAGTAGGGGGCGAATGGCATTTGCCCGCAATCGCCCTTTATAAACAAGTTAATAAACCAAATCCTAACCTTGTTGGTGCGATCGCCCGGACTATTTGCCAAGAATTTCCAGATACTGATTGGAGTCAGGCTAAAGGGCGATCGCCATAACAAATACCACTATCTCAAATGGTGATGGCTAATTTAGCAGTAAATATTAAACTATTCCACAGTGGATTATGGGGAAGGGATAGACAATGGCATATAGTGACTTTAGCCTGGAAATGGTACTCCAAGAGTTTAATCTCACCATTAGGGAGACCCGTGCCCTAATTCAAAGTCAGCCTGTGGAACCAACACAACTGCTAGTAGGGATTTTGGAGCGGGAAATGCCTTGGGCGATCGCAGTCGGTTCTGAAATTGCTCGCTCTAGTGGAATTATTACCCAAGTGCTACTGGAACTAAGAGAAATGAAGCAGCAGCAGATAAGCTTGTTCGCCGGGAGAGAATTTAACGTTGACCCAGGGCGCAAGTTAAATGGCTACTGTGATTTTTTAATTAGCCTTAGCCCCATTCAATCAGTTATCCAAGCCCCAGTTGTAATAGTCGCTGAAGCCAAACGTGGTATTTTAGAAAATGGTCTAGGACAATGTGCCGCCGCAATGGTCGCAGCACAATTGTTTAATCAAACTCACAATCTTGCCATTCCCAATATCTACGGTATTGTAACCAACGGCAGCAATTGGAAATTCCTTAAACTCTCAGGCACTGAACTTGTTATTGACATTACCGAATATGATATAACGCCCATTAATCGCGTTTTAGGAATTTTATTGGCAATGATAGCAACCAATTAATACAGGACTTACGCAAAAATTGCTACTATGCTTGATTTGTGTAACCGCTCCTGAGCCAAGAACCAGATTGTTTTCGTAGAAGCTCTGCGTAAGTCCTATTAATACAGGACTTACACAAAAAATACCTCAAATCCTCATTTCTTCCTGTTCTTCGCGCCTATAGCGCTGGCGCGCCACGAAAAGCGCTATGGTGGTTGATTAATTTTCACAAATCAAATAGGACTTTTAAAACAATATTTACAAATATTTTTTTAAGTACAAAAGAGTACAAAATAACTTGTGGCGACTATAGTAAGGAATGTGTGATATTGGGAAAATATTAAAGCCAATATAAAATTATGCAATTTAAATCTCGTTTTTCAGTAATTACCACAGTGTTGGGAATTAGTAGTTCAATTTTATGTAGTTTAGGCTTTGAATCAATAGCCTCAGCAGCTAATTTGATTGTCAATGGCTCTTTTGAAGAAGGGGATTTTAAGTCTAATATTGTCGGTCTAAATTTTGCACGACTAAACCCTGGAAGTTCAGCCCTCACAGGATGGACAATAGATGGTGCGGGCATTGATTGGCATAACAGTAATGAGATGAAATTTCCAAATGATGGGAATTACCTAGCTGATTTGAATATTGATGGAATAAGTAGTGGCAGTTTATCTCAGACATTTTCTACAACTCCTGGACAGTTCTATAATTTAAGTTTTTACCTGGCAGGGCCGGAGATTCCTAACAATTCAGCTTTCCCCAATCCCCGTCAAGTTAGAGTTGAAGTTGGAGGAGTTAACCAAATTTTTTCAACACCATCATCGAACCATTTAGCTTTGAAATGGCAACTACAGCAATTGAATTTCCAAGCCACGGTCAATCAGACAACTTTAAGATTCTCAAGTCTAAATAACTCAGGATTTTGGGGACCTGCTTTAGATAATATTTCCGTAGTCAGCAGTTCTCAATCAATTCCTGAATCCTCTTCTCATCTGAGTATTCTACTTTTTGGTAGTTTTGGTATCGCTTCAGTTCTTAAAGGCAAACTTTCATATAAATAGGCTGAGGTGGAGATAACTCATATCTTGCACCTTTACGCAAAAAGACTTGGAAGAATAGAAATACGTGATAAATATTACACTAAAAACATGATTTTTTAGTCCTCTTGAGCGAGGACTTTTAGCTATTAGACAGGGACTTCCAGTCTAAGAGCCGGTCAGAACTCAGTCACTAAATCTGTCGATACGCGCGTTTCCTTCATTTAGAAGTTATAACAGGTGCAAGATGTGAGGTAGGCGGTTACAGAAATCATTACTAGAGGATTTTTGCAGCTATTCCTGTAGTAAATAGACTATTTAATATAAAACCTAATCCACATTACCCATATAAACATCCTCAGAAACTTGATTCATTAAAATCTCTCTTAAAGGAGAGGGATATAAACGGTATTTGTCAAGATTAACAATAGGAAGCCAAACAACTTCCTCTTGACCTATATCCGGATTATTCCCATTAATAGGTATATAGTCATCAGCTACATAACATAGAAACAGAAAATCAACGCTATGATTTTCTTTATAAATCAACTCGCGCACGTGGATGAGTTTACCAATTTCCACTACAGCGCCAATTTCTTCTAAACACTCTCGCTTTAAAGCCTTTTCTAAAGTTTCACCAAATAACTGACCGCCACCTGGTAGCAAATACCATAAACCTTCAGAATCTCGCTTAGCTATGGTTAATAAATTATTATCTCGGATAATAACAGCTTTAGCCCCATTTCTAATGGCTTTTGGTAGATCAGACATGTTGAAATTATTTAATATTCCTCTATTGTAAATTACATTAACACGAAAAATATTTAGTTAGTCAGTCAGTCAGTCAGGGACTATAAGTCCCTGTCTAATAGCGCGCATTCCTCGCTCAAGAGGACTAAAAAAATAATTTTCTTGATGTAATATTTGTATTTGTGTTTTTATTCTTCTGAGTTTTTTTGCGTAAAGGTGCAAGATGTGAGTTAGGGAATACCCCAAAATTAGGAGTTATGAAGCAAGAGCGATCGCCCGAAAAAATATCTAGCCTATTAGCCAGTCTGACCGTCTGACCTCAGCCATTAACCATTAACCATTATACTCCACACGCTCATAAACTGCGGTAAGTAATTGTCATTAGCCATTCTTCTATTAGCCATTAGCCATTCTTCTATTAGCCATTCTTCTATTAGCCATTAGCCCCAATTATCCCTTCCCTTTATATAAATCGTATGATAGCGATGATTATCAAAATCCATATAAACTTCCCTATCAACAGACTGTTGCTCAAACCCAGATAGATCGACTAAATTTTTTAAACTATCAAAATGCTCCCAACTAGCAACGTAAATAATTCTTTGTCCGTCTAAACTACGGTGATAATTAACAGTTTGCAAACTGGAAGTAAATTCTAAACCTTGTAATGCTTTATTATTTTCTTTTATAGTTAAAGTCTTAGATTCCCCCACAGATCCAGAAAAACAATGGGAAGTAAAAGATGGAATTTCTGATAATGTAAAAGAAAGCGATCGCTCCTCTCTAACATTTTTTCTCCCATTCCCATTGACTGCATTGTCATCCCTACCCTTTCCAACAAGCCGACTGCGGAATTGTCCGTAATAAGCCAAGTGAGTCCCCTGTAAATCTAGAAAAAGAGCCGCTGTCATAAAATCAGGTTGTTGACTAATATTTTCCTCAATCCAAGTTACAGCATTGGGAATTACTTGAGATAACTGTTCGTTATTTAACTCCTCTGTATTTAAAGGATAAATCTCTATTAAATTACTCACGTGGAGATTTACTGAAATGAGTATTAAATCCTGTTCTAAGGAGCTAAGTCCAGTCGCCAGCATCTATAAATCCTCCACTTTTATTATCTGACAATACAAAGCATCATGACATTTCCAGAGCTTTTTAACAATTTATTTATACATATATTTGTGTGTTAATAATTATACATAATTATTTTGTAATATTGATTATTAGCAATTCAAATTCATAGAATGACAAGTAATTAAAATAACTTTTTAATACATCCATCTTACTGATAAATCAAAAAACTTATTATTAATAGACCAGAAAGTAATGTGGCATGTTTGCTAAAAACTATAAAAATAAATGTTGTATAGTTTTTATATATTTCGGATATTTTGGATATTTTGGATATTATTTCTATTTACTTTTTGTGGATTTGAAAACTTGACAAAAAAAATAATAATTATATAGCCATTAAAAGTTATGATAGAAAGTAGAACTTATAATAAAAGAATAAAAAATAATGAAAAAAACGAATGTCATCAATCATGAAGATGGAAAAATCAAGCTGGAGAGTAATATAGCAAGGCTTAAAACCCTGTTACAAGAGATAAAAGAAGGGCGGGAAAAACCCCAGGAAATAGAAGAAAGAATTGTCCGTCTTCGGGAAGCGGTGGGAAAATTAATATTAGTACAAGAGGGTGTTTCAATCAGAGTTTCTGCCATTCAAAATAACATTGATAAACTTTTGATATCCAGGGGCGAAGATAATTAACAACAATCTTTGAGTCTTTTTGAGTGATTTTATCTCACAAATAATAGGGACTTGAAGACGAGTTGCAAAATATATATTGATGTAGGGGAAAATGGCATTTGCCCCTACATCATCGAAGCTATAAGATTAATAGGACTTACGCAGAGCTTCTACCAAAACAAGAGCGTTCTTGGCTCAGGAGCGGTTAAATAAATCAAGCTTTCTGAGGATTTTTGCGTAAGTCCTGATTTAAAAAAACTGGGCGTTGATGAATTGTTGAGATGATTTTGACCGATTTGCAAGGAATTCTCAATGGTTCCAACCGCCGATTCATCCCGAATTTATACAATGCCAAAAACTGTATGACCCAAAAACGCCAAAATATAAATGTCTCTAGATAAAGGTGAATATCAAAATTTCAGCGGCTAAGATATTGATATTCACGCATCTACAGGAAAAATCCAAATATTTTCCCCATGACTTCAATTACTACCTTACCTAACTATATCAACGGTCAGTGGTGTACTTCTAGCGCTACAGAGTTTTTAGAAGTTACCAATCCCGCAACCACTGAAATTTTAGCAAAAGTACCTCTATCCACCGCATCTGATATAAATGAAGCTGTCCAAGCTGCGGCGTCTGCTTTTATAACTTGGAGGCGAACACCTCCCACAGACAGGGTGCAGTATTTATTTAAACTAAAAAATTTACTAGAAGAGAATTTTGAAGATTTATCCGCCACCATAACTCAGGAATGCGGTAAAACTTTGCCAGAGTCAAAGGGGGAAATGCGTCGCGCTATTGAAAATGTGGAAATAGCCTGCGGTATTCCCATGATGATGCAGGGGACAAATTTAGAAGACATAGCCAAGGGAATTGATGAATTTATGATTCGTCAACCATTGGGAGTTTGTGCTGTAATTTGTCCTTTTAATTTTCCTGGGATGATTCCTTTTTGGTTTTTACCCTATGCTTTAGCTTGTGGCAATACTTATATTGTTAAACCTTCAGAAAAAGTCCCCCTGACAATGCAAAAAATATTTGCCTTGTTAGAAAAAACTGGGTTTCCTAAAGGTGTAGTTAATCTTGTCAACGGTTCTAAGGAAGCAGTTGACGCTATATTGGATAATCCTAAAATTAGGGCTATAAGTTTTGTCGGTTCAACTCCCGTGGCTAAATATATCTATAGTCGTGGGGCAGCGATCGCCAAAAGGATGCAATGTCAGGGAGGGGCAAAAAATCCCATCATTATCTTACCGGATGCAGATATTGACATGACAACTCGTATTGCTGCGGATAGCGCCTTTGGCTGTGCTGGGCAACGTTGTTTAGCTGCATCCATTGCTATAACTGTAGGAGAAGCAAAGGCAAGTTTTACAGAAGCCATTAGAGAAACTGCGAAAACGCGAGTAGTTGGTTATGGTTTAGACAAGGGTGTAGAGATGGGCGCCATAATCGATAAAAATAGTCAGGCTAGAATCGAGAATTTGATTGAAAAAGGTGTAGAGGAAGGAGCAAAATTATTAGTAGACGGTCGCAATCCCAAGATTTCTGGATATGAAAATGGTTATTTTGTAAGACCAACTATTTTACAAGACGTAAATCCCAGTGGAGAAATTGCCCGCACAGAAATATTTGGCCCAGTCTTAAGTTTGATTCATCTCAATACCATTGATGAAGCCATATCTTTTGTAAACAGCGGACAGTATGGAAATATGGCCTGTTTATTTACCAACAATGGGGCAGCCGCAAGAAAATTTCGCTATGAAGTAGAGGCGGGAAATATCGGAATTAATATAGGTGTTGCTGCGCCAATGGCATTTTTTCCATTTAGTGGTTGGAAAGAAAGTTTTTTTGGAGACTTACACGGACAAGGCACTCATGCAGTAGAGTTTTTTACCCAAACAAAAGTCGTAGTCGAACGCTGGCGAGATGATTGGGCCAGGCAGTTTTAGTCTGTAGCTCACATCTTGCACCTTTACGCAAAAAAACTGAGAAGAATAGAAAAACGTGATAAATATTACACTAAAATCATTATTTTTTAGTCCTCTTTTAGAGGACTTTTAGCTATTAGACAGGGACTTCCAGTCCCTGGCTGGTCAAAACTCAGTCAATAAATCAGTATGATACGCGCGTTTCCTTTATTTAGAGTTTATAACAGGTGCAAGATGTGACTATTAGCTTCCGATACCTCCCTACCACCCCCTGGCACTTTACGAAAACAAAATTCGTCTGCTATATGGATAATGGAAACATCTAGAGGATACACTGTTTGATTTTAAGATTACTTTTTATCAGTGTAATTTCTTAGATAATAGATAAAATTAATTTATTATTTTGTGTAGGAGAAGAACGTGAAAACTGCGGTCATAGCAAAAACTGTAATTGCCTCTATTGGTTTACTAGCATTATTTGCACCTAGTCGAGCATCCGCTCAAATAGTTCCTCAACCTTGGGTTTCTGTTGGTGGTTTAGATGGTGATATTACATACTCAGCAGGTGCTAAATCTTTAGGTGTCGGTTTAGAAGTTGGTACTGGTAAAAATGGTGCAACTGGAGTCGATGTACTACAATTTCTCCCATTCCCTGGAGTTTCTCCCTATGTGGGGGTAGGTCTTTATTCTGGGGATACAACTGTTGCTGTTTCTGGTGGTCTCCATCTCAATACAGGCGATCGCTTTTTTGTAGGCGCAGGTTATCATACTGTGCGCGGCTTTAACGGACAGATAGGAATTAAACTTCTTCCTTAATTCTAAAATAGTACTTGAGTACTGAAGGATTTGAGATTATTAGCGATCGCAATCTGAAAGTTAAGGTTTGAAGAGAGCGATCGCCAATACAGAACAATAGTAATAATGAAAATTAAATATCAGAAATTTGCCAATCAATCTCAGGTTTGCCAAATGAAGCCAATGTTTCATTAATCCTAGAAAAGCACTTGCTACCAAAAAAACCATTACGGGCAGAAAGAGGAGAAGGATGGGCGGATTGAATAACTCGATGACGGCTAGTATCAATTAACTTTAATTTTTTTTGAGCATATCCTCCCCATAATACAAACACCACAGGGTCTGATTTGTCGTTAATTTTATTAATCACCGCATCCGTAAAAGTTTCCCAACCCTTATTTTTATGAGAATTAGGAGTATGGGCCTGTACCGTTAATACAGCATTTAACATTAAAATACCTTGCCTAGCCCAGGATATAAGATATCCATTGTTAGGGATATTGAAACCCACATCTTCTTTTAACTCTTTATAGATATTGACTAAAGATGGGGGTGGTTTAATACCAGGGCGCACAGAAAAAGATAAACCATGCGCTTGGTTATCATCATGATATGGGTCTTGCCCTAGTAAGAAGACATTTACATTTTCATAGGGTGTTAACTCAAAAGCAGAGAAGACATCTTCTTGCGGAGGAAAGATAGTTTGAGTTTGCCTTTGTGCAGCTAGAAAATTTTCGAGTTTTTTAAAGTAAGGTTTTTCAAACTCCTCTGCAAGTACTGTTTGCCAAGAGGTGGGAAGGGATAAGGACATTTTGGATTGTAGATTTTAAAGAAAAATTATCATTTTCACTTCAGAGCATATTTCAAAAATATAGTTTTGTCTAACCGTTGTAAACTCAAAGAAATATCTCAAGCAAACAGAAAAATTGGGATTCTACCCTCAGCAACCGAATACTTTAGTACGGTAAACCGTACAAATTCAAATTATCGCTAGCATTACCCTATGAATGCGTATTTGAAGGTACACAAACCAGTTTTGAGGATAGGACCTATGACAACTGATGTTTACGAAGAAGTTTATGACCAGATTTACGACCGAGAAACTCTAATTATTTACATGACCTCCGATGAGGCAGAGCCTGTTAATATTAGTGGCGATTTGCTAATCAATGGACGCTGCACAAGGATACTTGAAGATTCCTATGATTTTCCTCCAGTGCATAAACGACAAGTAAAAATCGGGGAACGTCTAAAAGTTAGTGATAGTATTGCAGGTCAAGCCGCTCGGACAATTCCCACTGATTGGGTAGTGAGCGCAACAGAAACCTATGAACCACAACAAGATATAATTCCAGGTTTTCGGGAAATTGTAGTTGCCTATTGTGAAAAAGTACCCTTAAGTTTAGACGAATTTAGAACGGCTATTTACGACAGTGGGGTTTCAGTTTCTCTTGATACCTTTGGTGGAGATGACCAAGCTTACCAAAAATATTTAGAAGATTCCAATGCAACGCCAAGCGTTAAAGTTACTTTTGTTTCTACTTGACTAACTCTCCGTGCTAAATCTATCCGTTAGCTTTTATCCCTGAGCAACAAGCCGCAGGGTTTTCAGCATTTTTCTCATAAAATCCAGCCATAGCGCAATTAGCAATTAGAAATTAGCAATTAGCAATTAGCAATTAGCAATTAGCAATCAGCAATTAGCAATCAGCAATTAGCAATTAGCAATTAGCAATTAGCAATTAGCCCACCTCATTTTTTTCACACATATCTTTAAAAACACACTCAGTACATTTGGGGTTACTGGCAGTACAAGTATAACGACCATGAAGCACCATAGCGGGGCCAAAAAATGTCCATTCTTTTTGGGGTACTAACTTCATAAGTTCTTTTTCTATTTTTTCAGGAGATTTTTGTTTAGATAATCCCATACGTTGACTGACTCTTAGCACATGGGTATCTACAATAATTCCAGAAGGTATATTAAAAGCAGTATTGAGGACAACATTAGCTGTTTTTCTGGCTACTCCAGGTAACATAACTAATTCTGCGATGGTATTAGGGACTTCACCGTTAAATTCCTGAACTAGAGCCTGACATGCACTTTGGAGAGTTTTTGCTTTATTTCGGTAAAAACCTGTAGATTTTATGTCTTGTTCTAGTTCATGAATATTTGCCTCTGCATAGGATTTAGCATCGGGATATTTGACAAATAAAGTTTTTGTGACTTTATTTACTCTCTCATCAGTACACTGGGCAGCAAGTATAGTTGCAACTAATAACTGCAAAGGTGTTTCCCAATCTAATTCATAGGTAGCATTTGGATAAGTCTTTTTCAGGTTAAATAGAATAGTCTCTATTACCTGGAATGTGGTAAGCATGGAACACTTTCCTTATCGGTGGCTATTTCACCTTTATAGCCTTGCTAAAATTAAGAATCTCTACTTTCGGATTTAATTTGCATAATTTTCACAGTATTGTCACTCACCCTTCATATCTTCTTAGTTATACTCAAAGGTAGTAAACGTTTGTTTGCTCCTCACACCACAAGACCCCTGCCTTCTTGTTGCCATGACGAGAGGGCATTTTTCTTTAGATATAGGGGTAGTGGGGTAGCGGCTCAAATCTTGCACCTTTAAGCATAAACAACTAACACAAATAATTTGAGTCACAAATATTACCTTAATATTTTAATTGATCCAGTCCTCTTGAGCGAGGACTTTAGCTATCAGACAGGGACTTATAGTCCCTGGCTATTATGAATACTTAGTCTTTTTTATGAAATGAAAATAGTAGAAGTGCAAGATATCAAGTAGGAGTAAATAAAATTTTACCCATCCCCCACTGGTGACAGGTCAAGTTGGTAAAAAAATTTTGACATTAATTACCTCTCCAGACTATCCTCCCTAGGAATTTTATGACACCCAGGGAGAGGAAAGAAAAATTGTTGGCTTTGACATTGATATAGCGATCGCCCTTTCCAAGCAACTTGGATTTAAACTTAAAGTTATGGAGTCTGACTTTAATCAATTAATTCCCTCACTCCAAGCAAATCTTTTATAAGAAAAATAGCTGTCACAAGATTGTCATAAAGGTGCCATAGGGACTTGTTATCTTGTAAAAAAGCAAACTAAATGCTTACTTCTCACACCAAACCACAGCCCTCCCTGAAACAGGAAGGCTTTTTTATGACATCAGTTAGAAAATCAGAGGAATTTGTGACAGTCGGTCAACTGTCTACTAAAAAACTCCATAAATAAAGAAATTATTGAATTTTTAGACAAAATACTGATGACATTTGAATGAACTGACCAGAATTGTCACCAGAGCTTAATTTTAGAGCTTACTTTATAAACATGCTTAAGGAACCAGTTAAGGAACCATAAGTTGTTTCCCAAATAATAAAAGAAATTTCTCTAAAACTCTTAAAAGCCTCATGAATATTACCTCTAACTTACCTCACATCATTCCAGCGACAAAATTACACACAGAAAAATTTACCCTTCCTCCTATCACAAAAGAAACAATTAAACGTGCCAAAGAGGGAGTTGCCTATGCCCGTTGTCGTCGCACTAACGAGATGATTGAAGAAGCTTTACTTGAGGCAGAGGGAATAAATAACAATGGAAGTAATCTGAATCATAAAGCAGGCGATCGCCCACAAGTAAGACAAGTAGATGGTAAATTTCGCCAAGGGTTAATCAAATTCTTTATCCGCAGTCTTTTTAAAGTAAAAGTAGAAAACCGCGAAAATCTTCCCACCACAGCATCAGTGGTAGTCGCAAACCACCTTAACCATATTGACCCTTTTCTATTATTATCCGAGTTACCAACAACTCCTTTCTTTCATGTATTAGGAGATGCCAGGACTTTATATCATAGTTGGTGGAATCGCCAATTTTTACGTTTAACTAAAGGTGTTATCCCCCTCGAAAGAATTTGGAAAGAAGAAATGGCTGTAGTTGAAGCCGCTAAATCAGGAAGAGAAGATTTAGTACAATTAGCTGCACAAATTCAAGAATATGTGCCCACCGGTAACTCTATCGAAACAATGCGCCGCCTTGACAGAATTATTCAAGCAACTTTTAAGCGTGGCGACGGTATTATGCTATTCCCCGAAGGAAGATTAGGAAAAACAGAAGGTCAATTACTCCCCATCAAACGTGGCGCCATAGTTTATGCTTTAAGAGCCGGTGTACCAATTGTACCCATTGCCCTTATTGGTACAAAAGAATTATTTTTAGGCAAAGAATTAACTATTCGCGTTGGTAAACCCTTACATTTTCCCCAATCTAACAGACCAAAATCCCATGAAGTGCAAGCCGCAGTAGAAGAAGTAGAAGCAGCAATGTTAGCCTTACTACCACAAAATTATAAAGAACCCCAAGGGGCGAAACCTTTTCGTAGTATTTTGAATCATCTCTTCTGGTAAATTTATCAGTAAGCACCTTGGCCTATTTTGAATATATGTTGGGAAAACCTTTAGCTACAGTATTTTTATTTATATCCCTATTGTCCCTTACCAGTTGTGGTTCTCCATCGCAAAAAACAGGACAAGAAAAAACACTGCAACAAACACCTCAGCAACAAACATCTCAGCAACAAACATCTCAGCAACAAACATCTCAGCAACAAACACCGCAACAAACAGCACAAATAAACGTGCCCCAACAGCCCCAACAAACTTTCCCCCCAGAAGCCAATAACCTTCCAGATGCATCTACCCTGTGTAAAAATTTAAAATCTAACTTTGGCAATGAATCTCTTCAATTTAGTAATTTAAAGTTAGAAAAGGGTAAATTTCAGGGAGAAGAAGTATTAAATATAATTGGATGTGTCACAAATAAAACGACAAAAAATATTGCTTTAGTGGATTTTTACTACGACACAAAATCACCTAAAGGTGGTTCTGGTGGAGGTGGCAGCATTATGTTTTCAGAACTCGCCCCTGGTAAGACAGTGGCATTTAAAACTAACTATAATTTAGAATTAAATTTATCTGAAGTCGCAATTAAAAGCTTTAATTGGCAAGGTCAGGGTACTAATGATTACAAACAAGTTCCCAGTAATTTTGTTATAACTCAAAAACCTTAAAAGTAATATGAGTAATATGAGTGATTTTGCCGTAAAAACCCTAGCAAAATGGTCTATTGATGAATATCATCGCATGATTGAAACTGGAATTTTATACCAAAGAAAAGTCGAGTTATTAGCTGGTGAAATAGTAGAAATGAGTCCAGAAACACCAATTCATTACAATACAGCAAAACGCGGTGCAAAATACCTAGAGGAATTACTTGCTGATAAAGCCGAAGTTCGTTTCAACGGTCCTATTACACTTACTGACTCAGAACCCGAACCGGATATCGCAATTGTAAAATTACCAGAGTTAGCTTACGATAACCGTCATCCCCAACCTGAAGATATTTTTTGGGTTATAGAAGTTGCAAAAACAAGTTTAAAGAAAGATTTAGAACTTAAATCAACAATTTATGCTGCGGCTCACATACAAGAATATTGGATTTTAGATTTATCTGCCAAACAAATAATAGTAATGCGAAATCCTCAAAACGAAATATATACTCAGCAACAAGTTATTACAGGAGGAATTATTACATCACTGGCATTTCCTAATATACAAGTTTCTGCCCAGAGACTTTTAAATTGAATCTAGATAACAAGTTTATTTTTGGCGTTGCTGTTCGCTCCGCGTGCGCGAAAGAGCGCAAATAGAAATATGAATAGCTATTTTTGAGAAAAATAAACAACGATACTTTGCGTCTAGGCTATCGCCAATCGTTGGTATGCGCCTATGGTACGGGAGTGCCACGCGCTCCGCTATGGCGCT
>Ga0114939_10002631_pt1 | contig 13185 bp, 17 predicted proteins | sample AshMeaCrysSpring_FD_87196 | JGI IMG/M metagenome (GOLD analysis project Ga0114939, IMG submission 87196) | Groundwater microbial communities from Big Spring, Nevada to study Microbial Dark Matter (Phase II) - Ash Meadows Crystal Spring | ecosystem: Environmental > Aquatic > Deep subsurface >... | reverse complement strand
AGGTCTATGCCACAGAATCTCATTCCGGCCTCCGTTGAGTAGAACGCTCGTTCGACCCTTGTGTTCTACTCCACCGCCCTCGGGCGGTGGGAGGCCGGCTAGATGATTCTCAGATCCCTTTTCGGGAAACTGACCCCCATGCAGCGCCTGCGGACTATCGTTGCAGGACGTACTCGCCCGGGGCATCCGTGACGGGCCGGTAGCCTTCCGCGCCGATCTTGGGCGGCGCCACCTTGCGACCGGAGCGTCCCGCCAGCCACGACTGCCACGCCGTCCACCACGAACCCGGAAACTCCGGTGCCTCGCGCTCGAACCGCTCGGGATCGAGGTAGTCCGCCCCCTTCGGCCGCGTGCGCAGGCGATAGCGGCGCTTCGATTCCGGCGAGGGCGGGTTCACGACGCCCACGTTGTGCCCGCCGGTGGTGAGGCAGAAGGTGATCTCGGCGTGGGTGAGCAGGTGCAGCTTGTACACGGACTTCCACGGCGCCACGTGGTCCGTGACCGTGCCGACGCAGAAGATCGGGATGTCGATGTCGGGCAGGGCCACCGGCCGCTCCCATACCTTGAAGCGGCCCTTGGCCAGCTCGTCGTTCAGGAAGAGGCTCCTCAGGTACTCGGTGTGCATGCGGTACGGCATGCGCGTGCCGTCCGCGTTCCACGACATCAGGTCGTTGATCGGCGCCCGCTCGCCCTTCAGGTACTCCTTCACGATGCTCGACCAGATGAGGTCCACGGAGCGCAGCAGCTGGAAGGCGCCCGACATCTGCGTGGAGTCGAGGTAGCCCTTCTCCCACATCTGGTCCTCGAGGAAGGTGAGCTGGCTGTCGTCGATGTAGAGGGCCAGCTCGCCGGGCTCGGTGAAGTCCGTCTGCGCGGCCAGCAGGGTCATGGAGGCCACGCGGTGGTCGTTGTCGCGGGCGAGCGCCGCCACAGCGATGGAAAGCAGCGTCCCGCCGAGGCAGTACCCCATGGTGTGCACGTGCCGCTTCGGGACGATCTTCGTCACGGCGTCGAGGGCCGCCATGAAGCCGTGGCGCAGGTAGTCGTCCATGGAGAGGTCGCGGTCCTCGGGCCCCGGGTTCTTCCACGAGATCATGAAGACCGTGTGTCCGTGGTCCACCAGGTACTTCACCAGCGAGTTCGTCTGCGACAGGTCGAGGATGTAGTACTTCATGATCCACGCCGGCACCATCAGGATGGGGTCATCGTGCACGCGCGTCGTGGCGGGCGCGTACTGGATCAGCTCGATCAGCTTGTTGCGCAGCACCACCTTGCCGGGCGTGAGGGCGAGATTCTTGCCGACCTGGTAGTTCTCCGCCCCCGCGGGCGGGAGCCCCAGCATCGTGCGCTCGACGTCATCGCGCCAGTTGGCGAATCCCTTCAGGAAGTTCTCGCCTCCCGTCTCCTGAACGAGCTTCCAGATCTCGGGATTGGTGGCGGCGAAGTTGGAGGGCGAGATGAAGTCCATCGCCTGGCGGGACATGTAGTCCACGACCTGCTCGTGGTGCCGGGTCACGCCACGCACGCCGCGTGCCGCGATCGAAGCCCACTGCTGGCCCAGCAGGAAGCTCTGGTGGATCACGTTGAACGGCCACTGGTTCCACTCCGGCGCCCGGAAGCGTGGATCCTGCGGCAGGGGCTCGATGCATCGCTCGCAGTTGTCGCCTGGCATGTGGGCAAGCATGTGGCCCAACCGTTCCCACTGGCGAACGGCCATTTCTGCGATCTCCGACTGCTTGCTGGGGGAAATGGCCAGATGCGACGCCCAGTCGATCCAGGCGCTGCTGATGGAGGCCGGCGAAAGCCCGCCGGTGAGCTTGCCCATGTTCGCGTGCAGCAACCGGTCCGCGTTGCCCGACACGAAGTTCGGCAGCAGCGATTGGGGCTGGGAATACATGGGATCCTCCCGGGCAAAAGTCACGTAAGTCCAAGCTACGCCTCGGAAAATCGCCCCGGTTGACCTGTCTCAATAATGTTGTGCAGCGCAGCATCACCATTGGCGGCCGCGGTACTTGGTTAGGAAGGGGCAGGTCAGGGCTTCGCCTGGTAGGTCTCGTCGAAGATGGCTTCCAGGCGGGGATGGGTGCCGCGCACCCCGTCGATGACCGCTTTCGCCCATTCGAAGTAACCCCTGCGCCGCTCCAGGCTCCAGCGTGCCGGGGGGGCGTCGACGACATCGCGCAGGTTGCAGATCTTGTCGGCGAGCTTCACGAGCTTGGCCTGCGGCGAGGCCTGCGGCGCGCGTTCCACCTGCAGGCGCTTGCGCTCGGCCTTGGGCAGCGAGTGGTCGTCGGTCACCTCGTCGACGATGCGGGCGATGCGAGGCCCGAACTCGCGCTCGAGTTCCTCCAAGGTCGTCTCGGTGTCCTCCAGGGTGTCGTGCAGGATAGCGGCGATGATCACGTCGATGTCCTCCACCCCCGCCTCGAGCCGCAGCACGCGGGCGAGCGCCAGCGGGTGGTTGATGTAGGGAGAGGCCTCGGCGTCCTTGCGCTTCTGCAGCCGGTGCTTGCGGGCGGCAAAGTCCGTCGCCTTGATGAGCCTTGCGATGTCGTCCATGAACCCTTCCTCAACGGCCTGCCTGCAAGGCCAGTATGGCGGGGGCGCTATCATTTCTCCATATGACCGCCTCCGCCGACGTCACCCAGCGCTTCCTTCTCGAGAATCTCGACATCCGCGGGCAGGTCGTGCGGCTGGGACCCCTGTGGCGCGCCCTCCTCGGCCGCCGCGACTATCCCGATTCGATCCGCCCGCTGCTCGGGGAGTTCTCGGCGCTCGCGGTCCTGATCGCCGGCGGGCTGAAGCACCCGGGGCGTACCGTGCTCCAGGTCATGGGCCACGGACCGATCGCGATGGCGGTTGCCGACTGCACCCAGGACCTGGGCCTGCGGGCGATGGTGAAGGTCTCCGATGTCGCGAAGGTCGAGGCGCTTGTGAGTGGGCACTCCCTCCACGACCTTTTCGCGGACGGGCGCTTGGCGCTGACCATCGAGAACCACGCCACGGCACGCCATTTCCAGTCGATCGTGCCGGTGGAGGGTGCCACCCTGGCAGAGTCCTTCGAGCGCTACTTCGACCGCAGTGAGCAGGTGCCCACTCATCTCTGGGTGCGCTCCACACCTCAATCCGTGGGTGCCCTTATCCTGCAGAAGCTGCCTCAGGCCGACCGCAAGGACGCGAGCGGCTGGGCGCGAATCCAGCAGTTGGCTGCCCAAAAGGCCCCGCTGCTGCTGGGCGATGGCGACCCGGCAGATGTCGCCCCGGGGCCGGCCGCGGGGGAGGGAATCGGTGCGGCCAAGCCGGACCTCACCGGCCTCATTGCGGCGCTATTCCCCGAAGACGACGTGCGGCTCTACACGCCGCAAGCGGTCCGCGACGGGTGTTCCCGAAGCGAGGAAAAGGTGATCTCCATGTTGCGAGGCCTCGGCCGGGCCGAGGTGGAGGCGACCCTGGAAGAGCATGGCGTGGTGGCCGTGCACGACGAGATCTGCAACCAGGAATACCGCTTCACGGCCGCCGATCTTCCCCGCGTATTCGGGGATTGAGGCGCGATCCCGGGGTTCAGAAAGCGCCCTACCAGCCTTCGCCGGCGCGCTCGTACGGGACGGCCTTCATCGGGTGCGGTCCGTCGAACCATGAACGCGGGAGACCAGCGCCGGGATATCCAGAAGACGGTCGAGATGGGCGGCGGGGTCGTGCCTGTCCCGCGCAATCCAGGAAAGCACCTGCGCAACGTCCCACTCGGTACGCGCGGCCTTCGGGCTGCCGGGGACGGGGACCGTGGGAATCATCGACTTCCCGCTGGGGGAGCCGGGTTGGAAGCGGTCGGCGAGCTTCGCATCGAAGCCCGTGCGGGCAATGTGCAGGAAGCGCGCGGCGTCCCTTGCGCCCCAACGGTTCCTGAGCGGGCCATCCGCGAAGCCCGCAAGGAGAGCGGGGTTCACCCGACGCTCCAGCCAGCGGGCCATTGCCAGCCGGTCCGCGCGCGCCATGGCCAGCCCGTCTTCCAGTACTTCCCGCAGTCCCCGCGGCCGCGCCGCGCCGCGATTACGCAAGCGCCGCTCGTCCTCGCAGAAACCCACCACCAGTCCGTTGGTGCAGACCAGCCGATACCAGATGAACCGCAATCGCAGCGTGGCGCTGGCATCCACGGCGTTGAGGCAGCGCAGCTGCAGGACGAGCGGATGGCCGTCGCCCGGATTCACCAGCCAGTGGGCCGGCATGTTGATCTCCAGGGCCATGCGGGCCCCGTAGCGATCGAGGGACGCGTGCGTATCCAGCCCGTCGGCCTCGATTCCGACAGCCGACAGGGACCGGGCCATTTCCGACGCCACTTCGCGGTGGGGAATCAGGCGGAAACGCTTCGACACCACGGCAACGGGGCGGCGCTGCCAGTCTCCGTCCGCCGTCCCCTGCGTGGAAATGAGGTCCAGGAGTTCGTTGGGGTGCCACGGGCCCTCATTCTCGGGCGCCATGGCAAAGGGCCCGCGCTCGAACTCCGGCAGGGTGGCGACGACCTCGTCCAGCCGGCCCCTAAGCCACCGTGTGGGCGGCTCGCGAAACCCCGCGGGCAGCCACTCCGCCGACTCCGGCGGGCGCGTATCCGACAGCACATCGAGACTCACGGAACTCTCCTGAATGCCCCGCGCCGGGCGGGGCTCCCCTTTGCATGGTGTGCCGCTTCAGGCTCAGGAGATGAGCCCCCATTGCGCTGTCTGGCACGTGCGAGACGCCGCGGCAGTCAGGCCTTGTACGCGGCGGCCGTCTGCTTGGCGAGTTGGGCGACCTTCTCGCGCAGCTCCCGCGGCTCCTCCACCACGCACTCGGGGCCGAACTTGAGGATGTCCATGACCAGTTCGCGGTCATCACCCACGGGCACTTCGAGGATGAAAGAGCCGTCGCTCTCCATTCGCGAGCGCTGCCGGGAGTGCCATTTCTCGTGGGCCACCCAACGTGCGGCAAGCGGCGAGAAGCGCAGCCGGGCCCACGCCATTGGCTTGCCCGAGAAGATGCCGAAAGTGGACGCCAGCCACTCGTCGAGATCGGACTCGGGCACGTTCTTCGCCTTGTCCGGCAACAGCTTCGCGGCCCGGAAGCCGTCGAGCGCGAAGCTGCGGATGCCTTCCCGCAGGTGGCACCAGGCGTCCAGGTACCAGTTGTTCCGGTAGTAGACGAGCCGCTGCGGGGAAATCACGCGCTCCGTCGTCTCGTTGCTGTTCCGGCTCCAGAAGGTGATCGCCATGCGGTAGCGCTTGAGCGTCGCGGTGGCCGCGACCTCGAAGAACTCCAGCTTCATCGGCCGGGCCGCCATGCGCACGATGCGGATGCGCTTTGCGATCTCGGCGACCGTCGAATCCCCGGTCTCGAGCAGGGCGTTGAGCCGCGCGCGCAGCGGCTCGACGTGGGGCGACAGGATCCCGGGGTCCAGGCCCTTGAGCAGTTCCTGCATCGTGAGCAGCGCGTGCACTTCCGAGGGGTTGAACCACAGGCCGGGCAACTCGTAGCGGGGCCCGCCTGCCTTCTTCAGCGAGAAGCGGTAGCCCCGGTTGTCGCGGTCGTAATCGATGGGGGCGTGAAGGCGGTCCTTCATGTAGTCGAGGTCCCGCTTGAACGTGGCGCGCGAAACGCCCAACTCGTCCAGGAACGACTGGATCGGAACGACCGTGTGTTCCCGGATCATCTGGTCCATTCGGTAGAAGCGTTCCGTGCGGTCCATGCCGGCGTCTCTCCCCGTCGGTGGCTCTTCGAGGGATACAGCGTACCAAAGGGTTCCTGCCCGCACTTGCGCGCAGTCAGATGCTTCGCGCACCCCTATGGCGGCGTGTGCGCAGCGGCACTCTCCTTGCGGGCACGTGCTAGATTTGGCTGTCCCTTGGAGCCCTTTCCCTGTGTCCTCCACCTCCGAAGCCATGGTCCGCCGGGACCTTGCCGCCGCCTACCAGCTGGCCGCCCGCCGCGGCTGGGACGACACGATCTGGACCCACATCTCGGCCTCCGTCCCCGGGGAGCCCGGCCGCTACCTCATCAACCGCTTCGGCCTGCGCTTCTGCGAGGTGAAGCCAGACAACCTCGTGAAGGTGGACTTGGGCGGCCGCGTGGTGGACGGCAGCGACGCAGCGGTGAACCCCAGCGGATTCGCCATCCATGGCTGCATCCACGCCGCACGCCCCGATGCCCACTGCGTGCTCCACCTGCACACGCTCTGGGGGCAGGCGATCGCGGCCATCCCGGAAGGCCTCCTGCCCTGCTCGCAGCCGGGAATGCGCCTCTTTCGCCGCCTCGGCCGCCACCCCTACGAGGGGCTCGCCTTCGACGCCGACGAGCAGGCGCGGATGGTGTCCGCCCTCGGCAACCTCGACGGCCTCATCCTCGAAAACCACGGCCTGCTCACCGTCGGCCGCACGGTCGGCGAAGCGTTCGTCCTCATGATGATGATCGAGCGCGCCGCGCAGGTTCAGATCACCGCCATGGCAGCCGCTGGCGGCCGACCGTTGGTCGCGAGCGATGCCGTGGCGGAGAAAACGTACCGGCAGTGGGTCGGCGACGGAAGCACGCCCGAGGGCGTGGACGAATGGCCGGCGCTGCTGCGATCCCTCGAAGATCCCCTTTAGCCGCACCTCCAGGAGCATCCATGCCCGTCATCCGAGTCGAACTTTTCGAAGGCCGCACCGTCGACCAGAAGCGAGCGCTCGCCAAGGCCCTCACCGAAGCCTCGGTGAAGACCCTAGGCATCGATCCCGGCGCCGTCGACGTCATCTTCACCGACATCAAGAAGTCCGACTGGGCCACCGCCGGCGAGCTCTGGAGCGACAAGCCCAAGACCTAGAAAAGGGGTCAGATCCCTTTTCCCCGCCAGTTTTCGACGCGAAGTCCCGGCACGCGCTCGAATTCCCGAATGTTGGACGTGACGAGGATCAACCCACGGGCGAGCGCCGTGCCGGCAATGAGCACGTCGTAAGCGCCGATGGGTATCCCGGCTTTCTCCAGAGCCGCGCGTACGGAGGCCGACACGCGGGCGTCCTCGGCGGAGTAAGGCAACGCCGTGGCGGCGCCGAGCAGTGCCCGCATCACCGGCGCGATGGTTACGGCGCGGCGGGGAACCCGGGCCAGGCCGTATTCGACCTCCATGATGGTGATGGTCGATAAGGACACTTGAGCTGGCGGCGTTGCCTTGAGCCTGCGAAGCGTGGACTGATCCCCGCGGGCAAAATCACTCAGGACGCAGGTGTCCAGAAGCCAACTCACCGCAGCGGATCCTTCCGGGGTGCCTTCAGCGCTTTGCGAGGGGCCTCGAAAGGCTGAACATCGGGGGCGCCGTCGAACGCCATCACGGCCTCCGGCCACTCCTGGGGACCCTGCTGCGCCAGGAACTGCCCGACCGCCTCGCGTATCAGGGCGTTGCGGGTCGTGCTCTGGCGGCGGGCAAGCTTGTTCAGTCTCTCCACGGTTGGGTCATCAAGATACACGTTGAAGTTCACGGGCGGCTCCGGACATAACTGCTACGTATGTTATATCTACCCACCTGTTCGTACAACGCTGTCGGCCGCCTGTTTGTTTACATTGCCGTCGAGCAAGGCCCATTACCGCTTCGCCGAGGCGCGATTCGAGGTCGCGGCCGTGGGGTCCGCCTGACGGCACCCGGTAGGCGAAATCCGCGCTGCGGCGGACCCCAAGCTCACTCCCTGAGCCTGCCATTTTCTACATTCTCATCTTGGATTCAAGACCGTGCCGTTGAGGGTTCAACGGTGTCGAAACAGGGAGGATCCCGATGACCGAAAGGACCGTCAAACCCGGCAACAAGCCTGCCCGCGAAGGCCCAGAGCAGCCTGCTTCCCCGATCCATGCCGCACCGAAGCAACCGCTGGCGAGGGAGGCCTGGAAGGAATTCGCGGACCGCTTGGTTCCCGCCTTGGTGGGGCTGGAGGAGGACGAGTTCCTGATCCTCACCATCAAAGGTACCAACCGGTATGTCCAGTTCGTGGACCAAGGCGCCTACGGCATGCGCGCAGAGGCCGTCTCGGATTACTACCTGCCGGAGGACGAGCACCTCTCCGAAGAGGACTACGCCGCCCTGATGAGGCTGGGCTGGAATGCTCCGACCAACCTGCCCGACCAGTTCGGCCACAAGGCGGACGGCTCGCCCAACTACTTCCTCGACCTCGCCCGCCCGGTCTCCTACCTGGACGTCGCCGTACTGGCGGTCCACACGCTCGCCAACGTGTATGGTGCCAGTCACCCCGGGCGGCTCGAGTACGACGCCAAGTCGATGGACGGAATGTCGATCCGTTTCCCGCACCTGCCCGTCCGGCGGCGGCCGGCGCCACCGCGGGGGTCATCGGAATCACGATCTGTCCGGGCAAGCACGATCCCCATGCCATGACGGGGCCGTGGGCGCGGGACCTGCAGGGGCGGATCTCGCGGCCATCCGGGACTGGGGCGCGACGACCCTGGTGACGCTCATCGAGGACCACGAGTTCGACCTGCTCAAGGTTCCCGCCCTCGGCCGCGCACGCGTCTTGAAACCCGCAATTGCGACGCCACGTGCGTTTCCTGGCGGCAGTATCATCGTTCCCCCATGAAACGCACCGACAGCCAAACCGACCATGTTCCTGACAGCAAGCGCCGAAAAGCCTTCCAGCCGCGGCACCTCGCCTCGGCACTCCTTGCCGTGGGTGTCGCGATGACCGCCATGGGCAATGCGGAAGCCGATCCGAACGTCGTGAATCTGGAAACTGCCCGTGAGAAACTCGAGGCGGGCGGCGTCGTCATGATCGACATCCGCGAGCCGCGCGAGCACGCCACCGGCGTCGCCCCGGGCGCGCGCCTGATTCCCATGAGCCAACTTGGGCAAAGGCTCGCGGAGATTCCAATCGATCCCGCCAAGCCCGTCTACCTGATCTGCAACACGCAGAACCGTTCGGCGGCAGTCCTGCGTGCCCTGCGTGAGACCGGCGGCTACTCGCACGTGCGCTTCGTCGACGGCGGCATGAGTGGCTGGGTGCGCCGCGGCTGGCCCGTGGTGCCGCCGGGCGGCTGAGCCCGGCAGGATTCCAGCCCGCCCGATGCCGCTCCAGAACCGCGTCGATCCCTGGGGCCGCCTGCATGCCGTTCCGGCGCGGGGGACGCTGATGGGTAACCGCGGCATCCTTCACGACGACAACCGACGGATCGTCCGCCCCTGGAAGGGCCAGGCGTGGGTAACGTGTGAACTCACGTTCAAAGGCATCCAACGGCAGCCCTTCAGCAAGGGTTCGCACTCCGAACTCTTCTTTCTCGACGAGGCCACGGCGTTAGCCGCTGGCCACCGCCCGTGCTTTCACTGCCGCCCTCGGCGCTTCGCCGAGTTCAAGTCGTCGTGGCTCGCCGCGAACCGGCCGGGTGCAGACGGCGGGTTCACGCCCATCACGCAGATCGACAATGCCCTGCACGCGGAGCGCGCCATGCGCGGCGGCCGCAAGGGCGTCTTCGTGGCGAGGCTGTTCGAGTTGCCGGACGGCACGATGTTCGAGATGGACGGCGCCGCATTCCTTGTCTGGAAGCGCGCCCTTCTCGCCTGGTCCTTCGGCGGGTACGGCCCGCCAAGATGGGTGTCGGATACCGTACCTGACACCGTGTCTGACACCCGCGCAGTCGATGTTCTGACGCCGCCCAGCATCGTGCAGATGTACCGGCGGGGTTTCGTCCCGGCCGTGCACGCGTCCGCAGGCTGACTCGGAAGGCCCCTGCCCTCAGCCCTTGCCCGGTGCGTCCGTTGGCGGGGTGATGCCCAACAGTTCCTCGATCATCGGCATGGTCCGCTCCGTGGCCCGCTCGCCCTCGCCGATGGCAACCGCCGCGCGGTGGTAATCCATGGCCGCGATGCCGGAGAGGCGCGGCCGGATCACCACGTCCGCCGGCTCGCCCGCCAGCCGGCTCTGGGTGATGCGCACCTGCATGATGCTGAGGCTGGTGGAGAGCACCTCGATCATGGAAGGCATGCCGGAACTGTCCCTGGTTTCGTCGCCGTTGCGGGTCCGCCAGCGCGCGAGCCACGAGGCGAACACGCCCGGCTTTCCCTCCGCCACGGGCGACGTACCAAGCTCCTGCACCCAATGGCGCCGCCCGATGAGGTCCCAATTCAGGTCCACCGCGATGACGATGTCCGCGCCCATCGCGCGGCAAAGCGAGACCGGCACGGGGTTCACCAGGCCGCCGTCGACCAGCAGGCGGCCGTCCCGCTCCACGGGGGTGAGGACGCCCGGCAGGGAGATCGACGCGCGCACGGCCTCAATCACCGGCCCCTCGCGCAGCCAGATCTCCCGCCCGCTCACGAGTTCAGTGGCCACGCAGCCGAAGGCCCGCGGCAGCACGGGAATGTCGGTATCCTGGAAATGGGAGCGGAAGAAGTTGACCAGCTTCGCGCCCTCAATGAGGCCACCGTCCATCTTGAGGTCGAGCATGCCGACGACGTTCTTCCACGTGAGCCCCATCGCCCACTCGTGGAGGCGGTCGATCTGCCCCGAGGCATAGGCCGCGCCAACCAAGGCGCCCACGGAAGTGCCGCAGACGATCTCCGGATTGATGCCGGCGCGCTCCAGCCGGCGGATCACGCCGATGTGCGACCAGCCGCGGGCGGAGCCGCTGCCCAGCGCCAGGCCGATTCGGGGCTTGCGCGTCATGGACGGGCGCTCACTTGTGGATCACCTTGAGGGCCAGCACGACGCCGGCCAGCACTAGGGTGATGACGTTGAAGAGGATGATCGGCCAGCTGCCGATCGCGATGCCGTAGACCAGCCACAGCGCCACGCCGGCGGTGAAGAGACCGTACATCTTGAGCGACACGCCCGACAGGTCCCGCGTCTGCCACGAGTGCAGGACCTGCGGGACGAAGGCGATGGTGGTGAGGGCGCCGGCGGCAAAGCCGACGACCTCGGTGAGCGTTGGCGACATCCCGCAAGCGTACGGCAAATGCCGCGAAGCTACCGACCCTGACGGTCCCAGCCGAGATAGACCCGCGCGCGAGAATCTCAGGTGCGAGGAACGGGAATCAAGCCCGACAAGGCGTCTCCAGAGTGCCAAGATGGGCCCATGACGCGAATCGTTCACTTTACCTGCTGCAGTCCTGACACCTGACCGCCGTTCGACATCCTCGAGGACAGCGCCGCAGGCACCCTCGGGGCGAGCCTTGACTGCTTCCGTGCGGAATCCGCCTTCTATCGCGAATTCGACGCCCTGTGCTGGCAACGGGTCATCGAGTGCTTCGGCGGGCAGGAGGAGACGGAGGAACCCGAAGGCTCTCCCGATACGTCCAGCAGATCACCTCAGGTTGCCGCGCCGCCACCGTCCCAAGCAGTTGCGGATCGGGCTGGATGCCTACGCGGCTGAGGTCCAGCCGGTCCGCGTCCCAACAGGTCTGGAGGTGATGTCCGTGGAGAGCTCGTCGTCGCTGTGCCCCCGGCACGCCACCACGATATGCTCCATTCCCTCGACATCAAGGTGGAAGCGGCTGCCGTGCAACTTCATGGCGAACTCCGCGCCCCGGTGGCCATGAAAAGGGTCGTGCCCGTCGTGCAGGCGTCGCTAATCATGGAAGAACGCGAAGAGGCGCACGACATCGAGCTGCGCACCGCTCGGCGTCGCCAGCCGCTCGCCAATGCGGTCCACTCGTGCCGAGTGCGGCGCGCCGCGGATGCCCTTCCACTCGAGTGCTAACGTGGTGCGCAGGTGTGCGAGGAGGGGTGGGGGGGATTCGCATGGCGCGCTGTATTCTTGCACCAAATGCGCGCCTTCGACCTCTTCCTCGGCATCGACTACTCCGGCGCCAAGACGCCAGCCTCCCGCCTTCCCGGCCTGCAGGTCTACGCCGCAGAGCCCGGCCACAAGGGTTGCCACAAGGTCCACAGCCCCAACCGGTCGAAGAGCGGGAAGTGGGCAAACTGGAAGCGGGCGGAAGTTGCGGCCCTTCTTCTGCACGAAATGCGCGGCGACAAGCGCGTCCTCGCCGGCATCGACCACTGTTTCTCCATGCCCTGGACCTACTTCAGGCGTTACGGGCTCGGGACGTGGCCCGAGTTCCTGGACGACTTCGTCCAACACTGGCCGACGCACGGGGAGAATGTGACCGTGGACCACGTTCGCGAAGGCGTGCTCCACCGCGATGGCAAGGCGCCACCACCGAACCAGCGCATCGGCGGCAACGACGAGTTCCGCCTTGCCGAGCGCTGGACCTCGTCGGCCAAGAGCGTCTTCCAGTTCGACATGCAGGGGTCGGTCGCGAAGAGCTCGCACGCGGGCATTCCGTGGCTCAAGTGGCTGCGCGACCAGGCGGGCGACCGCATCCATTTCTGGCCCTTCGACGGCTGGAAGCCCGCGCCCGGGAAGTCCGTGATCCTGGAGGTCTACCCTTCCCTTTTCCGCAACCGCTACGGCCGCGAGGACCGCACCGCCGACGAGCAGGACGCCTTCGCCACGTCCCGCTGGATGGCGGACATGGACGCACGCGGCGTACTGGAGGAGTACTTTTCGCCCCCGCTCACGGATCTGGACAAGGCGATAGCGGCTTGCGAGGGGTGGATATTCGGGGTGCGTTAGGATTGGTGATGACTAGCGAAGCCCCACCCCTCTTCGAAGACCCCGCCGGAACCTGGAATGCCCGCTACGAGGGCAGCGAATTCCGGTTCGGCACCACCCCCAACGCTTGGCTTGAGAGCCATGGAAGCCTCTTCCAGCCGGACCAGCGCGTCCTGTGCGTGGCCGACGGCGAAGGCCGAAACAGCGTCTGGCTTGCCGGGCGCGGCCTCGAGGTGGATGCCTTCGACATCGCGGAGGCCGGTGTCGCCAAGGCTCGGCGCCTGGCGGTGGAGCGGGGCGTGAAGGTCAACTGCACCGTCAGCGATTGCGATTCCTTCACGTGGCAGCCGCGCCACTACGACGCCGTCGTGATCGTCTTCATCCAGTTCGCCGACCCCGCCAAGCGTGCGCGCATCTTTGCGAACGCCAAGCGCTGCCTGAAGCCCGGCGGTTTCGTGGCGGTGCAGGGCTATACGACGAAGCAGCTGGAATACAAGACGGGCGGCCGCCGCGCATCTCGCACTTGTACTCGAAAGCGATGCTTCGGGAGGCCTTTGGCGACCTGCAGATCGAGGAGCTGAAGGAGTACGAGGACGTGCTGGCCGAAGGCACGGGGCACCGCGGGCGGTCGGCGCT
>Ga0114939_10002630_pt1 | contig 13185 bp, 12 predicted proteins | sample AshMeaCrysSpring_FD_87196 | JGI IMG/M metagenome (GOLD analysis project Ga0114939, IMG submission 87196) | Groundwater microbial communities from Big Spring, Nevada to study Microbial Dark Matter (Phase II) - Ash Meadows Crystal Spring | ecosystem: Environmental > Aquatic > Deep subsurface >... | reverse complement strand
CCCACCCCCGGTGGACCTGCCCGTGGCCGTGGGGCTGGGTCAACACTGGGGAGCGTTCGGCGAGGGCGTGCTCGTCCAGCTGGCGAACCCGAAGCTGGCGGTGTTCATGCTGGCGTTCTACCCGCAGTTCGTGCCGCCAGACCGCCCGCTGTTCGCGACCACTGCGGCTCTCGCCCTGCTGCAGGTCGCCATCGAGACAGTGCTGTACCTGGGGCTGGCGGCCGCGGTAGCGCGTGCCGGCGCGTGGTTCCGCCGGCCGGTGATCCGCCGAAGGATCGAGGCCGCGTCCGGGACCGTGCTGATCGCCCTGGGCGCCCGCGTGGCCGCGGACGCCTGACGCGAAGGTTTCAGGCCTCGCCCGCGAGGTACTGCTGGACGGACGGTCCGACCGTCCGGGCGAGGTCGTCCGGTGTCATGGCCGCCAGAGCGGGCAACCGGAGCAGGTAGCGCGTGACCGCCACGCCCCACATCTGGGCCGCCACGAGCTCGGCGCGACGCTGCGCGTCGTCCTCGCCGACGAGGCAGGACACTGCGGCGATCACCGTTCGCTGCAGCATGTCCCGCAGGTAGGTCATCGCCAGGTCGTGCGAGACGGCCGTCCGCAGCAGGCTGAGCAGCAGCAGGGTCATCTCGGGGCTGTCCCACACCTGGACGACGCGGCGAACCAGCTCCTGCCCGACTCGGTCGGCCGGCACTCCTGCCAGCGCCTCGGACAGCACGGCGGCCGGATCCAAGGGGAGGGTGAGTGCCTCGCGCAGCAGGCCGTCCTTGGACCCGAAGTAGTGCACGATCAGCGCCGGGTCCACCTGAGCGCGCCGCCCGATGGCCCGCATGCTCGTCCGCTCGTACCCGTGCTCACCGAACAGGTGCCGGGCCGCGGCGAGGATGTCGGCTCGGGTCGTGCTCGATCCAGGACGCCTTCCCCGAGCAGGCACAGTCATGATCGGGCGAGCACCACCATGCGCTCGTCGATGGATGCCGGCACCGGTTCGACCGTTGCCTGCACCCCGGAGTCGGCGAGCATCCGTGCCACCTCGTCGTGGTCGGCGTCCACGACCCGCACGGTCGTGCCGGCCAGCGTCACCGGAAGGTCGGCGCCGTGGAGCACGTCGAAGGCCTGCTGCCACGAACCGGAGCGCACGGCTACGACCCGGGTGTCGCCGACGATGTCGGACTCGCTGCCCTCCCCGACGATACGGCCGCGCGACATCAGCAGCAGTCGGTCGCACTGTCGCGCCTCCTGCATGTAGTGGGTGGTGACGAGTACCCCGACCCCATCGTCGGCCTGCTCACGAATGGTGTCCCAGAGGTGCGCTCGGGCCAGCGGCTCCACCCCAGAGGTGGGTTCGTCGAGCACCAGCGCGCGCGGAGCGTGCTGAAGGGCGCACACGAAGGCGAGCTGGCGCTGCAGCCCGAGCGGCAGTGCGCGCACGAGCCTGTCACCGACCTCGGCAAGGGCGCCGGTCAAGGACGCGGGGCGAGTGTCGTAGGCAGCGGCGCTGAACGCCGCGTTCTCCGCGGCGGTGAGGTCATGGTAGAGCCCGAGGTTCTGCGGCACGTAGCCGAGCAGTGCGCGGTTGTCCTGGCTGGGGGAGCCGCCGAGCAGGCGGGCCTGCCCGCTGGTCGGGGCGAGGAGCCCCAGGAGCATCCGGATGGTCGTGGTCTTGCCCGCGCCGTTGGCCCCCAGTAGGCCGACCACCTCGCCCGCGTGCACGGCGAAAGAGACGTCGCCGACCGCCAGAGCGGAGCCGAAGCGCTTGGTCAGGCCCGCGGCTTCGATCAGTGGGCCGGTCACTCGATGCTCCGGTGCTGGATCAGGGACGCGATGATCGCCACATCCTCGAGGTCGACCTGCACCGGCTGCTGCCCGTCCGGCACCTGTGGCCACCATTCGCGAAAGCCGTCGGCGTGCCGCCACGCGAACCCCTGGCGGATGGCGGTGTCGGTGCGGACGACGACACCTGGTGAGGAGGCGATCACCTCGTCGGGCGACCCGGACAGCAACGTTCGCCCGTCTTTGAGCACGACCACCCTCGACGCGCGCTCGGCTTCGTCGAGATAGGTGGTGGATAGCAGGACGGCCGTCCCGGCAGCCGCGACCTCCGACAGCAGCCGCCACAGCTCGACTCGGCTCACCGGGTCGACACCGGTGCTGGGCTCGTCGAGCACGAGCAGGGTCGGCTCGTGCACCATGGCGAGGCAGAAGCCGAGTTTGGTGCGCATGCCGCCCGACAGGTCACGCGCGAGCCGGTCCCGGGCCGCCGTCAGCCCCGCGCGCTCGATCAGCTCCTCCGACCGCCTGGCGAGCCGAGAGCCCTGCAGACCGTAGGTACCGCCGACGAACTCCAGGTTCTGGGCAACGGTGAGGTCGGCCCACGTCCCGCCCACGGACGGCTGGTAGCCGATCTGCTGCTCGGGCGGTGCCAGCACCCGTCCACCGGCAGGGGCGATGCGGCCGACCACGGTGCGCAGCAGCGTGGACTTGCCGGCCCCGTCCCCGCCGACGACGGCGGTCACCGTGCCGGCGTCCGTGGACACCGTCACCTGGTCGAGGGCCTGGACGTTGCCGAAGCGGACGCTGACGTGCTCGGTGCCGTACGTCATGCCGCGACCTTGGCGTGGCGGTGGTGTCGTGGTGTGCCTGGGGTGAGCGATCGGCGAAAGCGCAGCACGGCGCCGACGAAGACGAACGCCGCCATCAGGCTGAGGGCCATGAATGGCAGCCACAGGGAGTCGATCGGCGCGCCGCGCAACATGATGCCCTGGGAGATCTGGGTGAAGTAGGTCAGCGGCAACAGGTAGGAGATCCAGCGCACCCCCCAGGGGATCGCGTCGAGCGGGAAGATGAAGCCCGATAGCAGGATCTGCGGGAGAAGGAAGAAGAAAGCCGTCTGGATTGCCTGACCGACGGTGGCAGAGACCGTGGAGATGAACACGCCGATCCCGAGGACGACGAAGAGGAAGAGGGCCGCGCCGAGGGCGAAGGCCGCCACGTTGCCGTTGAACGGTACGTCGAACAGCAGCATGCCCAGGACGGTCACCAGGATCATGTCGAGCGACGCGAGCAGGAAGTACGGCGTGATCTTGCCGAGGATCACGGTGCTCGGTCGAATCGGCATGACCGCCAGCTGTTCGAGCGTGCCGCGCTCGCGCTCCTTGACCAGACCGATGCTCGTGACGACCGTTCCGACGAACATCAGGATGAGGCCGACGATGCCCGGAACCATGACCCACGAGGTCGTCAGGTCGGGGTTGAAGAGGATCTGCACCTGCACCTGGTCGCCGAGCCGGTTGAACGCCGACACCGCGGCCTGCGCGGAGAACAGCGCGGACCCGTCGACGAAGACCTGGACCGGCTCGGTGCCGGTGAGCACAGCCACGTCTGCGGTATTGCGCTGCAGCAGGTCGACCGCAGTTGCCTGGGTGCCCTGCTGGTCGGTCTCGACGACGTCGAAGACCTCCGGCGCGTTCGTCCCGGCCTGCTCGGCCTGCGGGCCGAGCACCGCGGTCGTGACTTCGTCGACCTCGAAGTTCGCCGCGTAGCCGAACACGACGAGGAGCAGGATCGGCAGAAAGACGATCATCGCCATGGTTCGGCGGTCGCGTCTGAGCTCGCGGAACTCCTTGAGCAGCATCGCTCGCACGACCGGACGCTACGGTCCGGCGAGGACCGATGTCAACGGTTGTTGAAATACTGTGGCCCGCCAGGGTCGTTCTGCCCTACCCGGTCGGTGGCCGGTCGGCCAGCGTAGGTCTGACCGGTCAGTGATCTCGCAGTCGAGGAGGACGGCGATGAAGTGGCTGATGTGGCTGTTGCTCGTGGCGGCGCTGGTGGGCGTCGTGGTCATGGTCATGCGCAAGCAGGGCAGCACCGCCTGAGCATCCGGACGGATCGTCAGTAGCACAGCACCCGGTCGGCTGCGAACGTCAGTTCCACCAGCCGCTGCGGCAGGGCGAGTTCGGCCGGCTTGCCCTCGAGGTCGGCCTGCAGCAGCCCACGTGCCCGGCTGGACAGCGCGGAGACGTAGAACCGGGCACCGCCGTCCACGAGCGCGTCGAACGACTCCCGCAGCGATCCGGTCCCGAGCCCGGTGAGCGAGTCCAGGACGGCCTCGCGCAGCAGTTGAACAGCCTCGATCACGAGGAACACGCTGACCTGGTGGCCGTCGTCGAGCGCCTGTCTGGCGACGAGGAATCCCAGGGCAGCCTTGGTCGGGTTCTCCGGTCCCACGGTGATCTGGACGAGAAGATGTCCCACAGCGCCTCCCTCGCGACGCCTCCCCAGCAACCTCAGGCGAGTCTGCCATCCGGGCACCGATGTGGGCTGGTTGGTGTGCCAACCTGCTCGCATGAGCGGCGGTCGATGGGAGTTCTGGGTCGACCGCGGCGGGACGTTCACCGACGTCGTCGCACGGCGTCCGGACGGCACGCTGGTGACCCACAAGCTGCTGTCGGAGAACCCCGGGCAGTACGAGGACGCGGCGGTGGCCGGGATCCGCGCCCTTCTCGGGGTGGGGACCAGCGCGCCGGTGGACGGCGGGACGGTGCAGGCGGTGCGTATGGGCACCACGGTCGCCACCAACGCGCTGCTGGAACGGCACGGCGAGCGCACCGCGCTGGTCGTCACCGAGGGCTTCGGCGACGCCCTACGCATCGGGTACCAGAACCGGCCACGAATCTTCGATCGCGAGATACTGCTTCCATCGCTGCTGCACGAGCGGGTCGTACCGTATGCCGAAAGGGTCAGCGCCGACGGAGCGCTGGTCACTGAGCCAGACCTGGACCGGCTCAGGCTCGACCTCGAGCGTGCGTTCAGCGAGGGCATGCGCTCGGTGGCGATCGTCTGCCTGCACGGGCATCTGTTCCCCGAGCACGAGCGGCGAGCAGCAGTCGTGGCACGCGAGGTCGGCTTCCCCCAGGTGTCGATCTCCAGCGAGGCCAGCCCACTGATGAAGGTCGTCTCACGTGGCGACACCACGGTCGCCGACGCCTATCTCTCGCCAGTGCTGGCCCGCTACATCGACCAGGTAGCCGCCGAGGTCGGTGGGGTGCGGCTGATGTTCATGCAGTCCAACGGCGGGCTGGCGCAGGCCGGGCACTTCCGGGGCAAGGACGCCATCCTGTCCGGTCCCGCAGGTGGGATCGTCGGGATGGTCCGGATGAGTGCCCTGGCCGGGTTCCACCAGGTCATCGGCTTCGACATGGGCGGCACCTCGACCGACGTCTCGCACTACGCCGGGGAGCTCGAACGGGTGTTCCACACCGAGGTCGCCGGGGTGCGGCTGCGCGCGCCCATGTTGTCGATCCACACCGTCGCTGCCGGTGGGGGCTCGATCCTGCAGTTCGACGGCAGCCGGTACCGGGTGGGTCCGGAGTCCGCCGGTGCGGACCCTGGCCCTGCCTGCTATCGCAAGGGCGGACCACTCGCGGTCACCGACGCGAACGTCATGCTGGGTCGCATCCAACCCGACCACTTCCCGAGGGTGTTCGGGCCCGGCGGGGACGAGCCGCTGGATGTCGACGTCGTGCGGCGTGAGTTCGAGGCGCTGGCCGGCCGGATCGAGAAGGCCACCGGGGACCGCCGTCGACCGGAACAGGTCGCAGAGGGGTTCCTGCAGATCGCCGTGGCGAACATGGCGAACGCAGTGAAGAAGATCTCCGTGCAGAAGGGCCACGACGTCACCGAGTACGTCCTGACGACCTTCGGCGGCGCCGGGGGGCAGCACGCCTGCGCAGTCGCCGACGCGCTCGGTATCACCACCGTCCTGGTGCCACCGATGGCCGGCGTCCTGTCCGCCCTGGGCATCGGACTGGCCGACATCACGGCCATGCGTGAGCAGTCGGTGGAGCAGCGCCTGACTCCTGAGCTCCTGCCCTGGCTCCACGATCTGGTCGCAAGGCTGGTCGGGGAGGCAGTCGCGGAGCTGACCGACGAGCACGTGCCTGCCGGACGGATCCGCCACGCGGTCCGAGCGCAGCTGCGCTACGAGGGCACCGACACGGCCCTGGCCGTGCCGATGGCCGATCCGGACGAGATGCGGCAGGCCTTCGAACGGGCGTACCGGCGCACCTACTCCTTCCTCATGGACCGGCCCCTCATCGTCGAAGCGCTGTCGGTCGAGGCGATCGCACAGACGCCGGCCCCCGACCTGTCGCTGCTGCCGGCCCCTGCATCCACCGACGACGCACAGCCGGGGAGCACGGTGCGCATGTGGTCGGGCGGGGGCTGGAAACAGGTTGCGCTGATCCGTCGGGAGGCCCTGCCGGCAGGCGTGACGATCACCGGTCCAGCGATCATCAGCGAACGTGATGCCACGACCGTCGTCGACGCCGGATGGAGTGCCCGGATGACCGAAACGGGTCATCTCGTGCTGACCAGGCAGGCCGCCGTTCAGGGTGCCGCGGCCACCACTGAGGTCGACCCGGTGATGCTGGAGGTGTTCAACAACCTCTTCATGTCCATCGCCGAGCAGATGGGCGCCCGTCTGGAGAGCACCGCCCAGTCGGTGAACATCAAGGAGCGACTCGACTTCTCGTGCGCGCTGTTCGACCCCGAGGGCAACCTCATCGCCAACGCGCCGCACATGCCGGTGCACCTCGGGTCGATGGGTACCTCGGTCCAAGAGGTCCTGCGACGCAACCACGACAGCATGCGGCCCGGAGATGTCTACGCGGTCAACGACCCGTACCACGGTGGCACGCATCTGCCCGACGTGACGGTGGTCACCCCGGTGTTCGGGACTGCGCAGGGGAACGCCGAGCCGTCGGTGCTGTTCTTCGTCGCCTCGCGCGGGCACCACGCCGAGATCGGTGGGCTCACCCCCGGGTCGATGCCGGCCTTCAGCCGTACCGTGGACGAGGAAGGGGTGCTGTTCGACAACTGGCTGCTCGTCCGCGACGGTCAGTTCCGCGAGGCGCAGACGCTGCGCCTGCTCACCGGTGCTCGGTACCCGTCACGCAACCCCGCGACCAACCTGGCCGACCTGCGCGCCCAGATCGCGGCGAACGAGAAGGGCGTCGCCGAGGTTGGCGCGATGATCGAGCACTTCGGCCTGGACGTGGTGCAGGCCTACATGCGCCACGTCCAGGACAATGCAGAGGAGGCCGTGCGTCGGGTGATCGATGCGCTCGATGACGGGTCGTACGTCTACGAGATGGACAGCGGCGCCCGCATCTGCGTCCGGGTGACAGTCGACCGTGCGGCGCGAGCGGCGACCATCGACTTCACCGGCACCTCGCCCCAGCAGGACTCCAACTTCAACGCGCCACGGTCGGTGGCCAACGCCGCGGTGCTCTACGTGTTCCGGACCCTCGTTGCCGACGACATCCCGCTCAACGACGGATGCCTGCGACCGCTGACGATCGTCGTGCCGGAAGGCTCGATGCTGGCGCCCGAGTATCCGGCTGCCGTGGTGGCCGGCAACGTGGAGACCTCGCAGGCGGTCACCGGCGCGCTCTACGCCGCGCTCGGAGTGCAGGCCGAGGGGTCGGGGACGATGAACAACGTGACATTCGGCAACGACCGCCATCAGTACTACGAGACGGTCGCATCGGGTTCCGGTGCCGGCGACGGCTTCGACGGTGCCCCGGTGGTGCAGACCCACATGACCAACTCGCGACTGACCGATCCGGAGGTTCTGGAGACCCGGTTCCCGGTACGGATGGAGTCCTTCGCGATTCGCAGCGGCAGCGGCGGGGACGGTCGCTGGCGCGGAGGCGACGGGGGAGTACGTCGGTTGCGGTTCCTCGAACCCATGACGGTCAGCGTCGTCTCCGGACACCGACGGGTTCCGCCGTACGGGATGGCAGGCGGCCACCCCGGCACCCTGGGCCGCACGACTGTCGAGCGAGCCGACGGGGATGTCGTGGTGCTGAGCAGCGCCGACAGCATCGAGGTCGACGCGGGGGACGTGCTCGTCATCGAGACCCCCGGTGGGGGTGGCTACGGAGCCCGCCGATGAGCCGAAGGCTGGCGGCGGGGGCGCTGCTGTTCGCTGCGGCGTTCGCCGTCCTGGCGGCCCTGGTCGTACTGGCGCCACCCCGGGTGGTCGAGGCCGATCTTGCACTGTCCGAACGGACGGCGCAGTCCACGTGGTCCCGCGGCTGGGTCCTCAGGGCTGCCGAGCTGGCGACCTGGCTGGGCAGCGAGTGGCTCCTGCTGCCGTTGTGCGTGCTGTGCGCCGGCATCTTGCTGCTGCGCAGGCGCTGGTGGGTAGCGATCTGGCTGACCGTCACGGTCTGGGGAGGGGTGCTGGTCAACACGACTCTCAAGCACGCGGTGCGCGGTGATCGACCGGACTACCCGCAGGTGGCCCTGGAACCGACCGGGTGGTCGTTCCCGTCCGGCCACAGCCAGGGCGCCGTGGTGTTCTGGGTGGCCGTGATCCTGGTGGTGGGTGGTGCGCTGGTCAGCCGCCCCCGGGCACGCGCCGTTGCTGTCGGCATGGTCGTCATGGTGGCCGCGGTCGTCGGATGGAGCCGGGTCGCCCTCGGCGTGCACTGGTGGACCGATGTGCTCGGCGGCTGGCTGCTTGGCAGCGCCTGGGTGCTGGCGAGCACTGCCGTGCTGGTCTGGGCTCGCGGCCGCAGCACCGTGCGACCCTTACCGCAGGCGTGAGGTCAACACGACCGGAGTCGAGTGCTGCCACACTGGACGAATGGCGATCGGCCAGGGCAGGGACCAGCTCGGACCCATGGAACGCCTCACCCAGATCCTGACGATGCTGTCCCACGCGCCGTCGCGCACGTTGGCGGCAGACCAGATCCTGGCGGTCGTGCGCTACGGCGCGGGCACCGTCGAGGACCAGCGAGACCAGCTGCGCCGTGACGTGCGACATCTGGAGTCGCTGGGATGGGAGATCACGAACATCGCGTCCGTCGGGGAACCGGCACGGTACCGGCTCGTCGCCGTCGACAACCGGCTGAGGGTGCAGTTCACCCCTGAGCAGCGGGCCGAGCTGTTGCGGGCCGCGCTTGCCGCAGGGCTGACCGACCTCGTTGACGATCTCGGCGGGCAGGACGGCGATCAGGACGCAGCCGACGAGGTCGAGGTGCTCACCGGTCGCGAGCCCCCTGCTCTGGAGCTCGCTCATCGCGCCGTGGCACAGCACTGCCTCCTGCACTTCCGCTACCGCGACAGGCAGCGCACGGTGCACCCGCACGGCCTGCATGTGCGACCGGGCGGCTGGTACCTAGTCGGCACCGAGGACGGCGACACTGCGCCCAAGACCTTCGTGGTCACCCGGATGAGCGAGGTGAAGATCGGTGAGCCGGGTACCGCAACGGTTCCGCAGCGCGCCGCTCGTCCGCAGCTCGACCCGATCACCTGGCTCGTCGACCCGCCGATGGACGCCGTCGTGGAGACCAGCCGGGATCACCGTCCCCACGTGGAGGCGATGGTGGGACGGGCCGTCGCGTCCGAGCAGCGCCCCGACGGGACGGTCCGGTTGACGATTCCGGTCACCCACCGTGCGGCCTTCCGCCGACGGTTGTACGAGCTCGGCAGCAGGGTGCTGCTGGTCGGGCCGCACGAGATGCAGGACGAGGTGCGCGCCGAGCTGGCGGCCGTGGCAGGCACAGGCTGATGCCGGTTGCCCGCTACGCGCAGCGCGTCCAACGGCTGGCCCGCGTCTTCGGCATCCTGCTGCACCATCCGGACGGGCTCAGCCTGGCTGCTCTCGCGGACGAGACGGGCATCGGGATCGGCGACCTGCGTGCCGACCTCGTCGTGTTCATGAACCGCGACCTCCCGGTGGACAGCGACCTCGCCCTCACCGCTGGCCTGGGGCTGGAGTTCCTCGGCCCAGGAGGGGAGCTCACCGAGTCCAGGCACGCCGAGCGAGTACGTCTGACCAGCGCCTCACCGTTGACCGAGCTCGGGCTGGAGTACCTCGGTGCCGACCTGCTCGGGCCGCTGTACCGCGCGGCACGCGACCTGGCCGCTGTCGAGCCCGACAACCTCGTGCTGGCCGGCGCGCTCGATCAGCTCACCAGAACACTGCTGAGCGGCATCGACGGCGACACGCCCTACGGCGGCTCGTTCGCGGCAGTCCTTCGGCAGGCCGCACGCGAGCGCCGCCGGGTCAGAATCGACTACTGGCGAGCCTGGCGGCCGGGCACCGGCTCCCGGGTGATCGAGCCTTACCGAGTTGTGAGCACCCGCCGGGGCTTCGAGGTGGACGCCGGTCCGCTGGACCAAGGCGGTGAGATCCGCACCTTCCTGGTCAGCGGCATCCGCGCGCTGGAGATCTTGGACGACAGGTTCCAGCGGCCCGCCGACGTCGCGCAGCGGATCGAGCGGTCGCGGTCCCTCACCCAGGTCAGGCTTGTCGTGCCCCGCGAACGATCCTGGGTCGTGGAGCGCTTCGCCGAACGGGTGCGCGTGGCGCGGGCCGACGACGACCTCGAGGTCGTCGCCGACCTGCTGCCTCCGGTCACCGACCGGGTCGGGTTGATGATGACGATCGCCGGACCCGAGGCCTTCGTCGTCGAGCCACCAGCGCTGTGCGACGCCGCGGCAGAAGTCGCCAGGCGGCTGCTGGCCCACCACGGTCTGGACTAGGCGCACGGGTTCTCGGCGGCTCGACGTAGCCTGCGGTGATGCTGCGCTCCTCGGCCGTCCTGGCGTGCTGCGCGGCAGCCGTGGCAGCGGGCTGCGGCCAGCCGGTACCCGCGGACGGGGAGCAGGCGGGGGTGGTCACCGAGGTCATCGACGGCGACACGCTCGAGGTCGAGGGAATCGGTCGGGTGCGGCTGATCGGCATCGATACCCCCGAGCGCGGCGAGTGCGGATTCGCCACAGCGTCGCAGCGGCTGGCCGACCTGGTGGAGGGGCGCTCGGTGGTGCTGGTCCCCGGCGCATCGGACGATGTCGACCGCTACGACCGGCTGCTGCGCTACGTGGACGTGGACGGCACCGACGCGGGGCTGAGCCTGATCGAGTCGGGCCTGGCGGTCTCGCGCTACGACTCGCGCGACGGCTACGGCGAGCACGACCGGGAGCGGAGGTACCTCGAGGCGGACGACCACGCGGACCAGCCGGCGGGCTGCCCCCGGTGAGCGGTCACGAGGTCGCACCGCCGCCGATCCGCTGCACCTGTCGCCCCAGCCAGGTGGTCGGCAGCATCGCTGCGTCGACGACGTAGGCCCTGGTCGCCGGGTCGTGCAGGATCATGTCCAGCGCGCGTCGTGCCTGTGATCGACCCGCGAGGACGAGGGTGTCACCGGGGGCGAGCGGTAGGTCGTCGTCGGGGCCGAGAACCTCGTCAGCGCCGTGGCCGAGCAGGAGCGGCACGAGGGCCAGGCGCACATCGCGGTCGATGGGGTCACGCAAGAGGTCACCCAGGCGGGCCGTCCCGCTGGCGAGCCAGTCGGTCAGCGTCGGGGCCTGGTCGGGCTGCAGCGTGACACCCCACACCTCCGGGACCGCAGGACCGCACTGGTCGACCAACTGCTCGAGCAGTCGCGCTGCCCAGGAGTCCTGCTGGCGCGGAACAGCGGACACCACGCGCCACAGGGATGGGTTCACCATCCGGGCGATGACCTCCCGCGCAGCGACCTCCTCCAGTACGAGAACGCTCTGGACTCCCATCGCGCGGTAGAGCGCCCGGTTGGCCGGGTCGCACTGCCGCGCGGCGATCGTGAGATCGGGGGCCGCCCGCCGAGCAAGCTCGATAGCCAGGATGTTGGCGCTGTCCCGGTCCGAGCCGGCGACGAAGCCGACGACGTCGACGAGCACGTCCGGGCCCACCTCGTCGGTGAGAACCTGGGTCACCTCCAGCCCATTGGCACGAAGGTCGGCCGTGACTTCGGCAGCGAACCGTCCATCACCCATCACCACCCACCGGCCCACCGGCCGGACCGGCAGCCGTGGGGGAGGAGTCGAGCCGGGCGGACTGGTCAGCCACTGGGTCAGCTGGTGGGCTGCGGGCTTGCGCAGCGACAGGCACAGCTCATCCCCCACCCGGTCGAACGGGTTGACCACCCAGGTCGACGGGTTGAGGACGGTCAGCTGCTGACCGACCGCGGTGGAGCCCGCCCGCGCGATGACGGGAAGGGCGGGCCGCAGCAGCGATGCTGTGAGGGTGGCAGCCAGGTTCGCCTCGTCGTCATTGGTGAGGACCGCGATCCCGACGCATCGAGGATGACGCAATCCGGCTGTCACCAAGACGTCGGGGACAGCAGCGTCGCCGATGAGGCCGGGCACGTCGGCGCGGTAGGACTCCACGTCGAGCATGTCGATGCGCACCGGGTCGATGTCGACCACGACGAGCCGCCGGCCTACGTCGTCGAGGGCCCGTCCGACGAGGTGCCCGGTCTGCCCGTATCCGACGACCAGGAGGAAGGGGTCGGGCAGCCGGGCGACCTGTCGCGCGGTGCGGCGTCTGGCCAGCGCCTGACGAAAGCCGTGCTCCTGCAGCAGCGCCAGCAGGGACCCGATGGCGTATGCCCACCCGACGACCGCAAGGTAGATCGACAGGGTGACCCACATGCGCTGGGGCACGGTCAACGGGTGGGGGATCTCCCCGAATCCGATCGTGCTGGCGGTGTAGCTCATGAAGTAGAACGCGTCGAACAGGCTCATGCGCGCCGGCTGGCCGGCGGCGTCCTGACCGGGGATGAGGGTGAGCCCGAGAACGCTGACCGAGAAGATGGCGATCAGCACGATCAACGGGAAACGCATCCGACGCAGGACGAGGAAGACCGTGTTGGTCGCCTGCGCGTCGTCGAGCGTCGCCATCCGGGCGCGTTCACGAGCGTGTGCGGCGTCGTCGCGAGGCATGAACAGTCGGTGCCAGAGCACCAGCAGGGGGTTGCTCATCGCCGCTGGAAGGACACGGTCTCGACGACCAGCAGGACCACCGAGACGATGTTGGCCAGCAGCGCGCCGCCCGACAGCGATACGACGCTGGCCATGGACTCCGCCGTCAGCCCCGCGGCGGCCACCTGGGCGGCGTACACCCACACCACCCCGGCGATCGTCAGCTGCAGGACGGCGACCAGGCTGGTGGCCAGGTGCACAGCGCCGAGCTGGGTACGGTCGCCGAACTTCAGCACCGTCGCCACCAGATTGATCACGATGGCGGCGAACAACTCGTACGCGTCGTGCTGCTCAGGGTCGGTCATGTCGCCGAGGAAGAAGCCGAAGTTCAGCGTCGCGGCGAGCAGGACGAAGAAGCCGAAGAT
>Ga0114939_10002626_pt1 | contig 13193 bp, 9 predicted proteins | sample AshMeaCrysSpring_FD_87196 | JGI IMG/M metagenome (GOLD analysis project Ga0114939, IMG submission 87196) | Groundwater microbial communities from Big Spring, Nevada to study Microbial Dark Matter (Phase II) - Ash Meadows Crystal Spring | ecosystem: Environmental > Aquatic > Deep subsurface >... | reverse complement strand
TCAGAACCCTCGCATCTTCACGTGGACCGCGTCCGTGGAGCGAATCTTGACCAAAGTTGCCAAATGTAAAGAAGCGTTAGGGACACTACACTAGATTCTCATATGTAGTGACCCCATACATCCGTTTGACACCCCGCGAAGTGCCCGTTTAGGATGCCCCCCCTGTCCCCATCGTCTAGCCCGGTCCAGGACATCGCCCTTTCACGGCGGTAACAGGGGTTCGAATCCCCTTGGGGACGCCCCGCAGCCGATACTGGCATGACCTTCCTTCCCCTCCTTGCCTTCCTCAACGTCCTGATCTGCCTTGCCCTGACGATCGCCGGATACGCACAGAAGCGGCGATCCCGGGTTCACCACGCCTTTGCCTTTGGCATCCTGTTCTTGGCGTTCAGTGAAACCTGTGTCGGAATGGCAGCCGTTTTCGACGATTATCGGTTTTTCTGGGAACGCGTTCAGATGGGGTTCGCCGCATTTCTGCCGGGCATCTGGCTCCTTTTTGCACTCAGTTTCGCCCGTTCATGCGACGATTGGAAAAAACACAAGGCCAGTCTGGTCACGGCATTTGTCTTGCCACTCTTTTTTGCGCTACCTCTTTGGGATTCGGTATTGCTTCCACTGGCATCGACGGAAGACGGTATCCCCATTCGCTTGGGTGTGGCCGGCTCTTTTTTCCAGATGGGGCTTCTTTTATCTTCCGTTCTGGTGCTGGCCCGGCTCGAACAGACGTTGCGTGGAACGACCGGAATGCAGCGGTACCGCGTCAAGTTCATGGTGATCGGGGTCGGCGTCTTATTCAGCGCGCTGATCTATGCTGCAAGCCAGGCGTTAGCCCTGAAGGAAATTCGCCCGGAATCGACGTTCATCCGTTCCACGGCCATTCTGGTTGCTCTACTTCTGATCAAGTTCTCGCTCATCCGCAGCCGGATGGAGCAAGGCGACCTTTACATCTCTACCGGTCTGGTCTATCGGTCGGTAACGCTGATCGCCGTCGGCGGCTACCTCATCGCCGTCGGCCTCCTCGCACAGATCATGCCAGCGGTCGGCGGCAACCGCTCCGTGGCTGTCGGCACGCTCTTTATTTTCCTTGCGGTCATTGGCCTGACGGTTGTCGGACTATCGTCTGATTTACAGCAGCGGATCAAGCGAACCATCATCCGCAATTTGCGTCGGCCCCGTTACGACTATCGCAAAGAGTGGAGCGATTTTACACGGCAGACGGCTTCGGTCGTCGATACTCGCGCACTCTGCGCGATCGTCTGCCGGATGATTTCCGAAACCTTCGCGGCACCATCGGTAACGATCTGGCTGATCGACGATACCGAACCGCAGAGTCTGATTTTGGGCGGCTCGACCCGATGGGTCGAGCGCGACATGGCACAGCTGGAACCATTTACAACAGGAACTCAGGCGCTGCTGGCGTATATGAGAACTTGTGCCGATCCGGTCGACTTTCGCCATACCTCGGTGGACGACGCCCGCGCACTTTTGGAGACGCATCGCGCCTATTTCGAGGCGGCTCACATGGACTGCTGCGCCGCACTGGTCGCCGGCGGACGATTTCTCGGTCTCCTCACCCTAGGTGACCGCGCCACCGACAATCTGTTCTGGATGGAAGACCTCGACCTGTTGAAAACCTTCTCCGATCAGGCGGCCGCCAGCCTGTTCAATGCCCGTTTCTCCGAGCGATTGGTCGCCACAAAGGAGATGGAGACGTTTCAAAATCTCTCCGCCTTTTTTATTCACGATCTGAAGAACTTGGCCTCGACCCTTTCGTTGATGATGCAGAATCTTCCCACGCACTACAACGATCTCGAGTTTCGGGAAGACACCCTCCGCGTGATTGCCGAGAGCGTCACAAAGATGAATACCCTCTGCAGTCAGCTTTCCACGCTAGGACGAAAGCCGATGCTCCATTGCACCGAAACCGATTTGAACGCGCTGATCACCGATGCGCTCGATACGCTCCAACCCTCTCTTTCACTCCGCATCCACCGTGCGTTAGAAGCCATTCCCCGGTTGACACTCGACGGAGTACAGATACAAAAGGTCGTGGTGAACCTGACCCTCAACGCACGGGATGCGATTGTGGCCGCGGGTCGCAGCGACGGCGAAATTCGCGTGACCACCGGGCAGACAGCGGGGTCGGTAGTCCTCACGGTTTCCGATAACGGCTGCGGCATTCCAAAAGAGTTCATGGAGCGCTACCTTTTTCGGCCATTGCACACCACGAAAAGCGAGGGGTTGGGAATCGGCCTCTACCACTGCAAGGCCATCGTCGAAGCCCACCACGGCCGTATCCGGGCCGAGAGCCGGGAGGGTGAGGGGACGACCTTTATCGTGTCGCTGCCGATTGCCCCACCCACGTTGATGGCGACGCGATGAACCAATCGGGTGAAAAGTTGTATGACCTGCTGATTCTGGGCGGCGGGCCGGGGGGCTATGTGGCCGCCATTCGTGCGCGGCAGCTCGGTCTTTCCGTTGCCCTCGTCGAGGCGGAGGAGGTCGGCGGCGTCTGTCTCCATCATGGCTGCATCCCATCCAAAACACTGCTGCAGGGCGCCGCTCTCCTCTCGGCGATTCGGGGGGCGGAACGATTCGGCATCCAAGTTTCAGAGGTGCGCGCAGACTTTGGCTTGGCGGTAGCCCGCAGCGAACAGGTTGTCCGACGTCTTTTCGGCGGGCTGCAGCAGTTGATGAAAAGGCACGGTGTCACCGTCATTATCGCAAGGGGACGACTTACCGCGCCCGACACGATTGCGTTTTTACCGAACAGCCGAACCGACCGTGAGGAACAGATTCGCGGCCGTCATCTCCTCATCGCCGCCGGTAGCCGGGTCAAGACCCCACCCGGATGTGTCGCCGATGGCCGGTGGATCTACACCAGCGACGAGGCGCTGATTCGTCGCGACCTTCCGACCTCGGTTGTCGTTCTCGGTGGCGGGCCGATCGGCTGTGAGTTTGCCTATCTCTATGCCGCCTATGGCGCACGGGTGGCGTTGATCGAGGCGGCGGATACCCTCCTTCCATCCGCCGACCGGGAGGTTTCCGAGCTGTTAGCACGACAGTTTCGATTGCAGGGAATCGACGTGCAAACCGGCGTCGCCCTCGCCTCGGGGGAACGCGACGGAGACGGGTTGATCGTTCGATTGACGGACGGCCGTGAATACAAATCAGACGCCTTGCTGGTGGCCGTCGGACGGACGCCGAACACCGCGGGGATCGGTCTGTCGGAGGTCGGCATTTCGACGCAAAACGGCGCCATTGTCGTCGATGAGCAGATGCACACCTCGGTTCCCGGCGTCTGGGCGATTGGCGATGTCACGACGCGGGCGGCGCTGGCGCATGGCGCGATGGCACAGGGGATTGCCGTCGCGGAAGCCGTGGCCGGTCTACCTGGTCGTACCGTCGATCTGAAGACTGTGCCGACCGCCGTTTACTGTCAGCCGCAGGTTGCGTGGATCGGCCGGACAGAGGCGCAGGCGAAAGCGGCGGGATACGCCGTGAAGAGCTGCCGCGTCCCCTTTGCGGCAAACGGCAAGGCGGTCGCTATTGGCAAGACAGATGGATTTGTAAAGGTGGTCTGCGACTCGGCATCGGACCAGATTTTGGGAGCACATCTCATCGGCCATGACGTCACAGAACTGGTCGGTGAATGGTCGGTCGCCATCGCGGGTGGGATGACGATCCGCCGGTTTCAATCGGCGATCCATCCGCACCCGACCCTCTCCGAGACCCTTGCGGAAGCGGCAGCGATGATTTCCGGCGAAGCGATCCATTTCGGCAAGGGTGGCGCAGACACGCTGACCCGCGATGTCCATGCATGACAGTGAGCGCACGGAAACACTCCACACACCCCACAGGAATCTTCCTCATTGGACGCAAGCGGGCGCGATCTACGGGATGACCCTCCGTTCGGCTTTCGCACGGCCGCAGAAAGACTCCATGCTTGGCAGGGTTGAATGCAATCTTTGGATCGCGTCCGCATCCCGAACTGTGGAGTGGATTGGGAAGTGGGAAGAATACGACAAACGTTTCGGTAAAGTGAGAGATATGACTAGAGCCGGCGATGGTTTTTGTCTGCTGGCCCGTTCAAAAATCCGGTAGATCATCCCAGATGGCCTGCTTCGCTTTGACGGCAACAGACTTCGACTCCATGCGGGGGTCATCATGCCACATCCTGTTGATCTCCGGACGATCAAGAAATCTGATTTCGCGCAGAAGCCGCTCCCGCCCCCCACTCACCGGTTGATGTGATACCCTTCCGGCCTGTTCGTCTTGCACCCCACGTCCTGTGAATACGGTCCCTCCGCCCAACGTGCATCGACCCGTCTTGGCGGTGCGGTTGCGCCTGCGCGGTTTCCGCATCCTCTTACTTGCGGCGCGCATTCTTGCGGGCTACGCCGTTTATGGGCTCTTCTCCTGCTTCCGGTCACACGATGGGCGGACGGCCGCTCAAAATCGTCTGCATTTGGCCTGTGCAATTCGTATTAAAGAGACCGCCTTGGCGATGACTGGCCTGCTCATCAAGGTCGGCCAGTTTATGAGCGCGCGTATCGATCTTCTCCCGCCGGCTTACACGACAACCCTTTCTCAACTGCAAGATCAGGTACCGCCCGTGCCGTTTGAGGCCATTCATGCCCGCATCGTCGAGGAATTGGGCGCGCCGGCGGAGTCGGTTTTCGATTCGTTCGACGCGACCCCTATCGCTGCGGCGTCGCTCGGTCAGGTTCATCGGGCGGTCTTGCGCGATGCGGAAAAGACCCGCGTGGCGGTGAAGGTGCAATATCCCGATATCGAGCGGATCGTCGCCTGTGATCTGGCCGCCTTGCACTGGATCGTCCGGCTGCTGCGGTGGCTTTTTCCCCACATCCGGTTTGACCTCCTCTACGACGAGTTCTCCAAAATCGTCCAGCAGGAGATCAACTACATTTCGGAGGGGCACCGGGCGGAGCGGTTCCGTAAAAACTGCGCGGCGGACCCGCGTATCGTCGTTCCGCGTGTGATCTGGTCCCACACCACCCGACGCGTTTTGACAATGACCTATGTCGATGGGATTAAAATCAGCGCCCTGGACGACCTCCGCGCGGCCGGCATCGATCCGGCCGCTGTGGCGACGCTGCTGACCGAATGTTACATGACGCAAATCTTGCAACACCTTTTTTTTCATGGGGACCCGCATCCGGGCAATCTGTTCGTCCGACCGGGGCCGACACTGGTTTTTGTCGATTTCGGCCTCATGCAGGAGATTCGTCCCGAAACCTTGCGGGGCGTTCGGAAGATCATCCTTGCGGTGATCGACCGCGACGTTTCAGGCATCGCCCGTGCCCTCGTCGATCTCGGCTTTATCTCACGCACCGGGCGAATCGAGGCGGTCGAAGGGGTCGTTTCGTTTTTCATGGAGCGATACCGTGACACCCACCCGAACATGTTCCAGCGGATTACTCTGACGCAGGTTGCACAAGACCTCAAGATGCTCTTCAGCGCTGCGCCGGCGCTTCAGATTCCAAACCACTTCATGCTGTTTGGGCGGACGGCCGGCATGTTGAATGGCCTTTGTGCGCGCCTCGATCCGACGTTGAACATCATTGAGCTGGCGAAGCCGCATGCCAAAAGAATCGTGCGGGAAGAGACCCCATCGCTCTGGTCGAAGGCGACGGAACTGGCCGGCAGGCTCGCGACGCTGCCCGAAACGCTGAACGCTGTCTTGGAAATCATCGCTTCCGGTCGACTTCGGACCGAGATGTCGTCGGAAGATGTCACCGGCGTTCTGAAAAAAATCTACCGGCTTCTCTGGATCGTGACCCTCCTCGCCGTTCTTGGGATGGGTTTGACCGCCGGGTGGATATGGCGCGGAGGGATGCAGTGAAACGATGTCTCCTCTTTTCGGTCGGGATCGGCTACCTGTGGATCGGTTGTAGCCGGTCGCCGGATCAGGAGTGGATGGCGGCGGAGGTGGCGTATGAAGCAGGGGAGTTCTCCCGCGCGTTGGCGCTCGCCACCTCTGCGGCCGAACGACATCCAGATGCCGCCCCCGCGCGACGGATATGGATCCTGTCGCGCATCGCAACGGGCGACATGAAAGGGGGACTGGCCGCGTACGATGCGATCGCGGGAACCGCTCCACTGACGGCCACTGCCCCGACAGCACCGCTGTTACGAGAGATCTGCCTTGCCGTCATTCGCCGTTCGATGCAAGATGCCAATCTCTTTGTCCGAAGCGCAGCCGTCAAGGCGCTCGGCGAGATGGGCGACCGCAGTCACATCGCGCAGCTGGTACCGGCGTTGAAAGATGCGGAGACCTTCGTCCGTTTCTTTGCCGTGGAGTCGTTGGGGCGACTCGGCGGAAACGAAGCGATTCAACTCCTCATGGCGGCAGGGAGCGATCCCGATCCGATGGTTCGCGTGGCGGCGGTGAAGGCCCTCGACGACTTGGAGGTTTCGGCACAGCTCTTTGCCCTCTTCGAAGGCGACGCCGAGGCGACGGTGCAACTCTTTGCCCTCGCCGGACGGGCGCGGCGGGGTGATGCGAAGGCGGCGGAGGTCCTCTTGTCCCGCGCGAAGGAACGTCGGGAAGACCCGGCCGCGCCGACCGCCCTCGGCCGATCAAAACAGAAGATGGCGACCGATCACCTGATAGACCTTCTCGCCGGACCGGAGGCGTCGATTCGGATGTATGCCGCCGAGGCGTTGGGCGAGATTGCCGATCCGAAGGCGGCACCGCATTTAATCCGCGCGCTCCAAGACCCCGAGGCGACCGTTCGAGCGGCTGCCGCCACGTCGCTGGGGAAATTGGACGATCCCGCCGCCACCGCACTGCTTGCGGAGATGATGATGAAGGATACCGACCCGGTAGCGCGGGTCTCGGCGGCGGAAGGGTCGTTCCTCCTGGGGCGGCCAGACTGGTCGGCCTATGAGGGTGCGTTGAAACATGACGACTATGGCGTGCGCCATTTCACCGTCGGTTCGCTCCGGAAGGCCGCGGTGCGAGGAGATAAGGCGGCGCTTGAAATGTTGATCCGGCAAATCAAAGATCCGGCGCCACGGGTGCGGATTGCGGTCGTCCGCGCCCTCGGCGAGGCAGGCGATCCATCGGCGATACCAGTTCTAAAGGCGCAATTTTTGGATGAAGACCTGGCGGTGCGAACCTACGCGGCGGGCAACCTGGCCCGTCTCCTTTCGCCCGATCCCCCGAAGGGGCGTGCAACGCCGTCGGCGCATTATTGATTTCTTATCGAATAGAGGATTCCGTTGATCTGGCACAGGCCTCGGGGGCGTGGTCGGCCGGGACAAGGTCGGATGGGGCAGGCACATATTCCGTCGAGTTGCGTTCGGAGCATACAGCGGTTTTCCGTTTTGTGCTGATGAAGCGGCGCGGACCGCTTGCCTGAGAATCCCATGGCGATACAACGGGAAAACGCCCCTGTGACCCCAATCTTTCGTATATGAAAGTTCGTGGAACAGTACGTGGGAACGCCCATTCGCAAATCGTGGTCAGCCTCCGGTTTTAGCGGTCATCATTTCCAGATTCCTCTAGATTCCCTATTTGACAGTGTCGGAAATTCCGTGCTACGAGTCTAGGTTCTAGGCGGATCGTATCCGTGGAGCCCGACCAGAACAATCGCGGCAGCGGCACATCGGATCGGCGCGGCGGCGTCAGGCGCAACGCGATGGCAACGAACGAGATCGAACGCATCCGAAACGCAAACGACATCGTCGCGCTTATTTCCGAACAAGTCGAGTTAAAAAAATCGGGGGGGAACTACCTTGCCCGCTGTCCGTTTCACGCCGATCGCACCCCTTCGTTGGTTGTCAGTCCCACCAAGCAGCTCTTTCATTGTTTCGGCTGTGGTGCCGGCGGCGATCTGTTTGCGTTCCTGATGCGGCGCGACGGTCTCTCGTTTCTAGAGGCTGCCGAGCGTCTGGCCATCCGCGCAGGGATTGCCTTTGAAAAGCGTGGCGCGCGGAAGCCGTCGCCGCCACCGGGAGAAATGGAGCGGTTCTATGCGTTGAACGCCGCAGCGGCAGCGCATTTTCAGAACAACCTTCAGGAACCGCAAGGGGCGAATGCCCGTGCCTACCTGAGGTCGCGCGGGATCACGGACGAGGCCGTGCGCACCTTCGGTATCGGTTATGCCCCACCGAAGGGAGATGCCTTGCTCCGGGAGATCGGTGCGAAGTTTCCCTCCGACGAATTGCTGGCAGCGGGACTTGTCGCACACAACAAGGAGGCCTCTTCCGGCACGCGCCTCTATCATCGTTTCCGTAATCGGATTCTTTTCCCGATCCGGTCGCAGGCGGGAAAGGTGGTGGGTTTTGGGGGGAGATCGCTCGACGACACATCGCCCAAATATCTCAACACCCCCGAAACAGCAATCTTCTCGAAAGGGCGCCACCTGTTCGGCCTGGATCTGGCGGTGCGGCCGATGCCGGGCGGAAAGCGCGGACCGCTCGTCATCATGGAGGGGTATTTCGATGCCGTCGTGGCGCATCAGGCCGGTTTTACCCGAACCGTGGCGACCATGGGGACCGCGCTGACGTCGGAACAGGTCGCCCTCATTCGCCGGCTAACCGACGAGGTGATTCTCGCACTCGATCCGGATGAAGCCGGAGTGCAGGCAACCTACCGCGCCACCCTGCTCCTGCTATCACAGGGGATGCCGACCCGAGTCGCCGTGCTTCCCGCCGGAGAGGACCCCGACCGCTTCATCCGCCGGGCCGGTCCCGACGCCTTTTCGGAGCGACTGGCAACGGCCGCAACGCCGATCGACTATTTTACCGTCCGTTGGGCCGATCCGTCGGCACCGATCGAGAAGAGGGTCGCGGTAGCCAGGGAAATTTTCGTTTTGATTCGGCAGATGAAGAGCCGAATCGCGCAGGGGGATGCCTTGCAGAAATGGGCGGCGGCGGCGAATCTGTCGGAGTCGGATCTGCGGGCGGAGTTTTTCCATACCCAAGGAAAGAGGGCGATCCCGATTTCTCAAGCGAAACCGCGCTCTCTGAGCGCGTCGTTTCCAAAAGATGAAGCGTTGATTTTGTCGGGGCTGCTGATGCGACAACTCGATCCGGCCACGCTCAATGGCCGACTCCATCCGGACGACTTTACCCATCCGGAGGTCCGAAAGATGATCGAGCCGTTCTGGGGCGAAGGGCGGTGGCGGCGGGACGATCCTGCCCCTTGCCCCGATCCGGTGACAGGACAGGCGACGGACGAGATGGCGCAGGAGATGCAGGATGCGATTGCGTCCCTTCGCGCCCGGCGGATCGACCGGGAGAGCGCGGGTCTCACCACGGAAATCAAGCGATGCGAGGCCGACGGCCGCCAAAGTGAGGCCGCAGCGCTCCAGGCGCGTTTGGCCGCCATCCGCAAGGAGCGGTGCACCGTTTCAACGGTCCATGCATCGCGGATGGCTGCGCCGCATCGATAATCTTTGATGCCCACCCCATTCATGAGACCTCTCAGCAGTCTATTCGTCATTTATAAAAATAGGGAGGAAGCCTACCGGTGTCGAACGCCAAGAAAATACAAGACGTGAAGAAGTTGATCTCGGTCGGCAAGGAGAAGGGGTTTCTGACCTATGATGAGATTAGTAACGTCCTGCCAGCCGACGCCCTCACCTCTGCAACGCAGATCGATGACCTGATCGTCACCTTCGGCGAGATGGATATTGCCGTTGTCGACTCCGATCGAAAAGTGGTGCCGGAGACAGAGGGTGACTTGGTCCATGAAAGCGTTCGACCGCAGATCGAACCGCTCGAAGGCGAAAAGGATCTTGACCTTAGCCCCGGTCTCTTCCATCACACGGAAGACCCGGTTCGGATCTATCTCAAGGAGATCGGCACGGTTTCGCTCTTGTCGCGCGAAGGCGAGGTTGCCATTGCGAAGCGGATCGAAGAGGGACGTCGGCAGATCGTCCATATTCTTTTCGGGATGCCATTTGCCGTCCGGGAAGTTCTAGCGCTGGGAGCGCGGATCAAGGCTGACGAAATTTCGCTCGGTGAGGTGATTCGCCTCCGAGAGTCGACCGACTTCGACGACGATCCAGAACCTGACGTGGCTGCCGTCAAGGTCGATGTCGCGAATCTGATGGCGCAGATTCTCCAGAGCCACCGGCGAATCGAAAAGATCCAAAAGGCACTGCGCAACGTACCGGCCGCTGGGCGTCTTCGTATCGAAAAGAGACTCGATGAGGCGCGGGAGAAACTTGTCGACAAGATTGGCGAGGTCCGTTTACATCCGCAGGTCGTGGAGCGGCTCATTGCGCAGGTGCGTGCCGCGGGGGCCAAGATCGAACAGGCCGAACGGGAGATTGCCGATTGCGCCAAGGCCTGTGGCCCCGATCCAGGTGATCTCGCCGCCTTTTTCCGCTCGATACACGCCGATCGAGCGAAAATGCGTGCCGCGGAGAAGCAGCGGCATCTCACCGAAGATCAGATCGGGCTGCTCGAAAAGAACTTCCGCGAGGCTAGAAAGAAGATCCGCCTCGTAGAAGAGGAGGTGATGGTCCCCGCAGCAACACTGAAATCGTTCGTCTCCCAGTTGGCCGACTCCGAGATCCAACTCCGGAAGGCCAAGAGCGATCTGGTAGAGGCCAACCTCCGTTTAGTCGTCAGCATTGCGAAGAAATATACCAACCGCGGCTTGCAGTTTCTCGACCTAATCCAAGAGGGGAACATCGGTCTGATGAAGGCGGTTGACAAGTTCGAATATCAGCGGGGCTACAAGTTTTCCACCTATGCTACCTGGTGGATTCGGCAGGCGATCACCCGTGCGATTGCGGATCAGGCACGGACGATTCGGATCCCGGTCCATATGATCGAGACGATCAACAAGTTGATCCGGACCTCGCGTCAGCTGGTTCAAGAACTCGGTCGAGATCCGAAACCCGAAGAGGTGGCCGACCGGATGGACCTCCCGATCGACAAGGTGCGCAAGGTGCTCAAAATCGCCAAGGAGCCGGTTTCGCTCGAAACCCCCATCGGCGAAGAGGAGGACTCGCATCTGGGCGACTTCATCGAGGACAAATCGCTCGTCTCGCCATTGGAGGTTTCCATCCGCCATGACTTGCAGCGGCAGATCAACAGTATCCTGCAGACATTGGCCCCCCGCGAAGAGATGGTGTTGCGAAAACGGTTCGGGATCGGCGAGTCGACCGATCACACTCTCGAAGAGGTCGGGGAAGACTTCGACGTGACACGCGAGCGGATTCGGCAGATCGAGTCGAAGGCCCTCCGAAAGTTGCGACAGCCCGGCCGTAGCAAGCGGCTGCGCGATTTTGTAGAAAGCGGGGCCGGCGTCTAACGGCATCTCCTCATTCATTCGACAAATAACGCTCGTCGTCCCGGTGAGCCCCCGTGTCGGGATCGCGACGGTATGCACACGCGTGGATTTCGGTGTCCGCCGGCGTGATGTTCGTTGCTTGTAGGCGATGGCGACCTGCACCGGAAGTGAAGTCCGTATAACCCTCGTTTGAAAGAGTTTGTGATGCCGTTTCATACCGTAGAAGAGGTGATTGAGGAAGTTCGGCAGGGAAAGATGGTCATCCTCTGTGACGATGAGGATCGTGAAAACGAGGGTGACCTGGTGCTTGCCGCGGAGAAGGTGACACCTGAGGCGATTAACTTTATGGCGACGCATGGTCGGGGGTTGATCTGCCTCGCGCTGACGGCCGAACGGGCCGATCAACTCCACCTGACGCCGATGGTGCCGGAGAACACATCACCATTCGGCACGGCCTTCACGATTTCAATCGACGCACGTCGGGGCACCTCCACCGGCATCTCGGCACATGACCGCGCGGCCACTATTCTCGCCGCGATCGATCCGGCCACGCAGCCGGACGATCTGGTGCGTCCCGGCCACATCTTTCCGATTCGTGCACAGAAAGGAGGTGTGCTGAAGCGCGCCGGCCAAACGGAAGGGTCGGTCGATTTGGCACGGCTGGCCGGATTGTATCCAGCGGGGGTGATCTGTGAAATCATGAAGGCCGACGGCACGATGGCCCGACTCCCCGACCTCATCCCTTACGCCGCGCAGCACGGGTTGCGGATGATCACGGTAAAGGCGTTGATCGAATATCGGATGCGGCGCGAATCGTTGGTCCACCGGATGGCCGAGGCGCATCTTCCGACCGACTGGGGCGACTTTTCGGCGATTGCCTTTCAAAACGAAATCGACGGCGAATCACATATCGCACTGGTCTGTGGGAAGACCGGCCCGGAACCGACACTGGTGCGGGTTCACTCCGGCTGTGTGACCGGAGACGTCTTCGCCTCCCGCCGCTGCGACTGTGGCGGACAGCTCCAGGCCGCAATGAGACAGATCGAACAAGCGGGACGGGGCGTGCTGCTCTATTTAAACCAGGAGGGACGCGGCATTGGTCTGGTGAACAAACTTCGGGCCTATGCCCTGCAGGATGCCGGAAAGGATACCGTCCAAGCAAACCTCGATCTCGGCTTCAAAGCCGACCTGCGCGACTATGGCATCGGGGCGCAGATTCTGGTGCAACTCGGCCTGAAACAGATCCGGCTCATGACCAACAATCCGCGAAAGATCGTCGGGATCGAAGGCTACGGACTCGAGGTCGTTGAGCGTGTGGCACTGGAGACGACGCCGCACGACAAGAACATCCACTATCTCCACACCAAAAAGGCCAAACTCGGCCACCTGCTGAGTCAGGTGTAGGGAGTGTGGACGAGAATACAAGAGGTGCGTGTCAGGGCGCCCGGTTGTCCGGCGAGATTCCGTTTAACAGCTCGAGGATGCTGGAGGCGGTATGGATGAGGCGTTTTCTCCGGTCTCAGGGGTCGGATTCGGCTGAAACTCAAAGGTCCATTCGCTGTATTTCTTCTTTCCTTCAAAATGTTTCAGACTGGGTGGAAAGCCCGCAACCTTCAAAGGTGTATCTTCACTACTACTTCGGACCCCCTTAACGCGTCTGTTCCCGTCGTAAATCAACACCCAATCGGCGTTCGTCATCGGATCGCTGTACAGTCGGCGTAGATACCGGCGTGTGGTGGGATAGCGCGGGTCTTTTAGCAGGTCTTTGAGGGTTTCTGGATATTCGACCTTACCGCCGGGACCACCCCGATAGTAGAGGCCGATCGCCTTCTTGATGGCGCAGCCGCGGTCAAGCAACTCGGCTTCCTTCTCCCGTTTCACGAAGGTGCGCCAGGGGAAGACGGCCACCTGCGCG
>Ga0114939_10002625_pt1 | contig 13195 bp, 15 predicted proteins | sample AshMeaCrysSpring_FD_87196 | JGI IMG/M metagenome (GOLD analysis project Ga0114939, IMG submission 87196) | Groundwater microbial communities from Big Spring, Nevada to study Microbial Dark Matter (Phase II) - Ash Meadows Crystal Spring | ecosystem: Environmental > Aquatic > Deep subsurface >... | reverse complement strand
GCGCAACGCGGGCAAGATCCTGTACGCCACCGACGGCCATCCGCTCTCGTTCATGCGGTTCATGGACGAGTTCGCGCACCAGATCGGGCGGCGACATCCGCTGCACATCCCGGCGCTCGCGGCGCCGCTCATGCGGGTGATCATCCGCAAGGAGCACATGCAGCAGGCGGCGCTGGCGATGCCGCCGAAGGCGCCGAAGCCGAGCGTTCCCGGCTGGCGTCCGCGCTACGGCGACTACCGCGTCGGACTCGCGCAGGCGATTGCGAGCTGGTGAGCGGCGCACGCCCCGAGGCGGATGCTCGCCACGTCCGATCGACCACTCAGCCGTGACGTGACGTACGTACGCCATCGGCGTATGTTGAGCCCGTCGCACCTCGGCCGCTGCCTGCTCCTGGACCCGGAAGTCTTCGCGACCCGGCGCGAAACCGCCCGCACGCGGTGGGACCGGCGGCGCGAGCGGTTGCAGCGCGTCGTCTGCGGGAAGACCGAGCCGGCTGCGACCACGCCGTATGACGACGTCGATGCCCGCGCCATCCGCGCGCTCATCGGCATGAGTCAGACCAAGTTCGCCGAGCTGCCCGGCATCAAGCTCGCGACGCTGCACAACTAGGAACACGGACGGCGCACGCCGACCGGCCCCGGATCGCGCGCTGCTGCGGGCGATCCGCAACAACCCCGTCGAGGTCGTCAAGGCCCTGAGCGGCTGAAGGAGGCGAGCATGCCCGGTTCCGCGCGCAACCCCGTCGCGGATCTCCGCGGCGCGGCCCGCATGGCGGTGGACGCGACGGCGGCGATGGTCGACGTGGTCGAACGCATGCACCGCACGATCCTTGCGCGCCCCGCGCCTTTCGGCGCCGCGGTCGGAGGCGCCACCCGGGGCATCACGGGGCTCGTGTACCGGAGCGTGCGCGGCGGCACACGCCTCGTCGGGCGCGGCATCGACGCTTCGCTGCGCCTGTTGGAGGAAGTCGTGCCGGACGGCGCATCGACGGCGCAACGCGATGCGCTGCTCGCGATCGCGAACGGCGTGTACGGCGACTACCTTCATCGCACGCGCAATCCGCTCGCGATCGAGATGTCGCTCCGCCATCGCGGCAGGACGCTCGACGTCAGCGATCCCGTGCGTGGCCTCATGGCGACCGGCGCACTGCCGAACGGCAGGATCCTCGTACTGATCCACGGTTTGTGCATGAACGACCGCCAGTGGCGCCGCGACGGCGTCGACCGCGCGGCGGAGCTGGGCGAAGCGCTCGGCTACACACCGCTGCATCTGCGCTACAACACCGGCCTGCACGTGTGGGAAAACGGTGAGCGCCTTGCCGGGGCGCTGGAGTCGCTCGCGGCGCACTGGTCGCCGGCGGTCGACGAGATCGCCATCGTCGGCCACAGCATGGGCGGGCTGGTCGCGCGCAGCGCCTGCCGCACCGCCGGCGAGCAGGGGCACGCCTGGCTGGAGTGTCTGAGCAAGCTCGTGTTCCTCGGCACGCCGCATCATGGCGCGCCGTTAGAGCGCGGCGGGCACGGCGTGGACCTGTTCCTGTCGCTGAGCCCCTATTCGGCGCCGCTCGCGCTCGGCAAGGCGCGAAGCGCGGGCATCCAGGACCTGCGGCACGGAAGGATCACGGCAGGCGGGCACCGCCCCGTCCCGCTCCCGGCGCACGTGCAGTGCTACGCGGCGGCAGCCGCGCTCGCGTCACGCCGCGGCCGCCTTGCCGAGCGCCTGGTCGGCGACGGCCTCGTGCCGCTCGATAGCGCGCTGGGACGCCACACGGACGGCGCCCGCAGGCTCCGCATCCCGAGGGAACACCAGTGGATCGGCTACGAGATGGGACACCTCGCGCTGCTGCACCGGCCGGAGGTGTATGCGCAGCTGCGGACGTGGCTGCAAGCACCACGTGGTGCGAAGAGAGCGTAGCGGCGCAACCGACCGCCGGATCGGCAAGCCTTGCGAGCGGCACCCGATCGTCATCGACGGCCCGAGGTTCGGGAACCGCGACGCGAGGATCGGAGCCCGAGCCGGCGGATGACCGGAGGGTGCCTGACCCTCAACGCGCACCGGACCCATGCCGCGAGTAGCGCTTCATCAACGCGTTCGCCGAGGCGCCGTGCACGACGATGGATGCGGCCACGGTGACCAGAGTGACCGTGACGAGTTCTCGCGCCACTGCGCCGTCCACGCCTTGGCGGATCGCGAACATCAGGTAGAAGACGGACCCGATCCCGCGGATGCCGAACCAGCTCATCAGGGCGCGCTCACGGCGCGGCACGGTGGCACGGTAAGCCACGGCGGCCACCGCCAAGGGACGCAGCACGACGAAGAACAACGGAACGAACCACCACAGGGTGGCCGTCGGCGCAATGTACGGCAGCATGGCGCCGACCATGAGCACGATGGTGAGCTCTGCCAGTTTCTCGAGCTGCTCGTTGAAGCCCTGCACCGCCTCCGACATGGCCGCGCTCGCGTGATGCGAGTGCGTCGCGCGTTCCGCCCGTGGCCCCCCGGGGTCCGCGCGGGCGGCGTCGAGGGAAATCGTTCCCGCACGCGGCTGTTCCTTGACGCGTTGCAGGGCGAGCCCCGCGGCGAACACCGCCAGGAATCCGGAGGCGGAGCAAGACTGGGCCGCGCCATAGGCGACCAGGATGAGGCCGAGCGAGAGGAACTCGTCCAGACCGAGCGCCTGGCGGTAGCGGGTCCGCAGGTGCACGACTAGCCATCCGATCACCGTCCCCGCAGCGGCACCGATGGCGAGGCCCGCTGCGCACGTCCAGACGAAATCCACGATCCACCAGCGCCAGGGACTGGCGAGGTCGTGCAGCCCCATCAGCGCGAGGCCCAGGATCACGAACGGGAACGCAGTGCCGTCGTTCAAGGCACCTTCGCCCGCGAGGCTGAATCGCACCCGGTCGGGGTCCGCACCCGCGTGCGACTGCACGCCCGAAGCGAGAACGGGATCGGTCGGAGCGAGGATCGCACCCAGCAGCACCGCGGCCCCGAGCGAAAGGTGCAAGCCCCAGACGGCGACCGCGGCGATGAGTCCGACCGTGATCGCCATGGAGACGAACGCGAGGCGAAGCGGCAGGAGCCAGCGTCGGTCGAAGAGCGGCACCTCCAGCTTCAAGCCCACGGAAAAGAGAGAAATGAGCACCGCCACCTCGGCGACGCCTTCGAGGGCCGCGGCGTGGTGTATCGGGTCGAGCTGGATCACGGCCAGCCCTGCAGGGCCGAGACCGAAGCCGACCACCAGATAGACCATCGCGGCGCTGAGCGGCAGACGGGCGAGCAGCGTTCCCGACAGCACCATGGTGATCAGCAGGGCGCCCAGGAAGAGCGACCAGTGCGTTACGGACATCGCCTTGCAAGCCTCTCGAGCTAGTGGTGGGGTCCGGATGCCGGCGCATCGACGTAGCGCCCGCCAGGAGCGAATCGATGAGCGCGGACGCGGGCAAGCGGGCCCGGGCGCGCGATCGACGAAACCGACGCAGTGAACGCGCGCCCAGAACATACAGGTGAAAGTAAGCGGCAGGGGAGGCGTAAGGGGCATGTGCGATCGGCTGCGCCAAAGCGCCCTAGCGCACAGACGACGCGCGCGCCGGCGCGTACCGTCCGTCCTCTGAAGGGTGAAGCACAGAGCCCGTTCAGCCGCGCAGTCCCACCACCGGAGACATACCATGACGAATCGCAAACTGGCCGTCGCAATGACCTTCGGCATCCTCGCCACCGCATCGATGCCGGCATCCGCCGATCCCGCTTTCGGATACGAAGCGGACTACGTCCTGAATCCGAACGGGCGGGAAGTGCCGCAGACGCCGCCGCCCCGCCCGCCTTCGTTCGGCGTCGAGTCCGATGCGGTGCCGGGCACGTTCTCGCGGCAGACTGCGCCGCAGACGGACACCGCGCGTGCAACCGAAGCCGCCAAAGACGCGGCGTTCTCATCCCAGGAAAGCGGGGTGGCGTTCGGGCTGCGGGCGTTCGGTCACCAAGCGGGCGCCTGAGCCGTGCAGCACGCGGAGGAACGCGGCGGGGGGCGGTACGCCCGTCCGTCGCCGCACGGGCTGCAACCACCACAGCCGGCATCTTCCCCGAGCCGGACGCCGGCCGCGCGGGTCAACCCGGGCGACGACGGGCTTGTGTTCGAGCGCCTGTCGCCGGAGAACGGCACAAGAGGCGCCCGTCGCCTGTGGATCCATCACGGCAGCCTTGGCGGCCCCGCCGGACGCGCGAAGGAAAGGGACCCGGCGTGACGTACTGCGTCGGCGTGCTTCTCGATGACGGGCTGATCTTCGCGTCCGACTCCCGCACGCACGCCGAAGTCGACAACTTCGCCAAGTTCTGCAAGATGACCGTGTACGAACGGCCCGGCGATCGGGTCGTCGTGCTGCTCAGCTCCGGCAATCTCGCCGGAACGCAGGCGGTGCTCAACGTCCTCAAGCAGCAGGGGGAAGCGAGCGGTGACCCGCTCACGCTCTGGAGTGCACGGACGATGTTCGACGTGGCCAACGTCGTGGCGGACGCGATGCGTCTCATCGAGCGTCGGGACGGCCCGTATCTTGCTGAGAGTGCCGTCAAGTTCAACGCTTCGTTCATCCTGGGCGGGCAGATTCGCGACGAGCCCGCACGCCTTTTCCGCATCTACGCCGAGGGCAACTTCATCGAGGCAGGGGTCGAGACGCCCTTCCTTCAGACCGGCGAGACCAAGTACGGCAAGCCGATCATCGACCGGGTCATCACCCGCTCGACCTCGCTCGCCGATGCGGCGAAGTGCGTGCTGGTCTCCTTCGACTCGACCATGCGCAGCAACCTTTCCGTCGGCATGCCGATCGACCTGCTCTGCTACGCGCGCGACAGCCTGCGGGTTGAGATGCGCCGGCGCTTCGACGAGGGCGACGCCTTCTTCGCCGCCCTGAGCCGGCAGTGGAGCGAAGGGGTGCGAAGCGTCTTCAGCCAGCTGCCGCCGCTCGAGTGGACGCCTTGAGCGAAGAGGCCGAAATCGCGTTCAACGGAGTCCACCAAATGCAGATCCGCCTCGGCTACGAACTGACCTACGACTGCCCGCAGCCGACCCCGATGCTCTTGACACTGAACGTCCATTTCAGCCGCATCTCCGACATGGTCCGCCCCGACCACCTAATCACGAGTCCCTCGATCCCCGTCACGGCCTATCGCGATGGGTTCGGCAACTGGTGCTCGCGGATCGTCGCACCCAAGGGGGAGATCCGCCTGTCCGCCGACGCCATCGTGAACGATACCGGCATGCCGGACCGGATCGACCCGTCGGCGTGGCAGCACCCGGTGGAAAGCCTCCCCGAAGAGACGCTCGTGTTCCTGCTCGGCAGCCGGTACTGTGAGACCGACCGGCTCTCCGAGCCGGCATGGAAGATGTTCGGGCGGACGCCGCCGGGATGGGCACGCGTGCAGGCGATCTGCGACTTCGTCCACGACCATATCGCCTTCGGCTACCGACACGCGCGCGCGACGCGCACGGCCCTCGAGGCGTTCAACGAGAGACGGGGCGTCTGTCGCGACTATGCGCACCTCGCGATCGCGCTGTGCCGCGCTCTCAACTTTCCGGCGCGGTACTGCACCGGCTACCTCGGCGACATCGGCGTGCCGGAATCAGCGGACCCGATGGATTTCTCCGCCTGGTTCGAGGTCTATCTCGGCGGCGCCTGGCACACGTTCGATGCCCGGAACAACGTTCCGCGCATCGGTCGGGTGCTGATCGCGCGCGGCCGTGACGCGGCGGACGTGCCGATCAGTCACACCTTCGGCCCGAACACGCTGAAGACCTTCCGGGTGTGGACCGATGAGATCACGAAGGCCGCAAGGGCATGACGCGACGATCGCCCGCTCCGCGCTGCTCATGTCGTCGCGCACAATGCGACCGCTGCCGGCTCAACGGCCCGGAAAGCCTTGGCAAGTCGCGCGGCCCATCGGGTTGCCTGCTCCGGAGCCTCGAGGGTGTCCTGCCGGATCTCTATCAGAACGTGCGGCAGGCGGCGCCCTTCACCATGGACCGGGATGGTGTAGTCGATAGCGTCGTCGACGTCGTAGGGTTCGTTGTCGCCCACGACGAGGCCGGGGTCACGCTTCATCTCCTCGAGCAGGAGCGCGGCAAGACGCCGGTCCCGGCCGGACGCGAGGCCGATCGGCCACGGCCGGGGCCGACCGGCGAACACGGGCGCGAAGCTGTGAATGCTCAGCAGCACCCTCGGCCTGCCGGCGCGCCGATCGAGCACGTCCGTAATCGCTCGGTGGTACGGTCGGAACAGGGCGTCCGTTCTCAGCGCCCGTTCCCAGTCCGCGAGCTCCCGGTTGCCGGGCACCTGTACGCCGCCGGTGCGCACAGGGATCGACTCCGGGCTATCGAGCGGACGGTTGCAGTCGATGACCAGGCGTGAATAGGCGCTCGACACCAGTGGCGCGTCGAGCAGGCCCGACAGGCACCGCGCGACGTCGGCTGCGCCCGGATCCCAGGCAATGTGATCGTCCAGCGCGCGGGCGCCGAGCCCGAGCGTTCCGAGTCGCTGCGGTATCCGGTTGCTCGCGTGGTCGCAGACGACCACCGCCGTTGCGGCGCCGGTCGCGTTGACGATCTCCACGGCGTCCGGCTCGCCTGCAGAGAGGAGCGTTCCTCCGCGGCGCAGGTCGCCGTCACCGCTCCCAGTCACGTCGCTCTGCCGGACTCGCCCTCGTGCTGGCTCGAGCGATAGTTGATGACCACTGCAGCCGCGGCCAGGATCAGGATCGCACCGGCCTCGATGATGAGATTGATCGGCGGCTGCTCCTTGCCCTGGAGGATAGTCAACCTCGCGATGGCCGTGATGGCAATGAAGAGCGGCAGCGTGATCGGGATGCGCTTGCTCTCATAGTAGGCGCCCACCATCGCCAGCACTTCCACGTAGATGAACATCAGCAGTAGATCCTGAAGGGCGACAGTCGATTTCACGACGATCGCGTAGATCTCCTGCATCATGCCGACGACGGTGAAGACCGCGATGGTGAGCAGAAAACCGTTCTCGGTCCGGTGGATCGCCCGCCTGATGGTGGACTCCGGGAGGGTAAGCGACGCGGGTCGCTCAGCGTGCATGTGCTCGGTTCCGGAGACGCCCGACTGGCCTTCGACCTGCGCAGGTTCGGCCGTCCAGCGGATGGACCGCGTGTCGTCGGCGCGTGGCGGCGGCGCCGTCACCGCCGCAGGAGCTCGCCGATCAGCTGCAGCAACTCGGTTCCGATACGCTCGGAGGTGATCTGCTCGAGGCGGTACTCGCCGTGCGCGCCGGCGGCACGCGCCGACTGCGAATCGATCAGTCCGCCGCGGATCTCCACGGCCTTGCTGTAGTGGCGGGTGGCGACGGTCAGCGCCGGAGCCGAGTCCCAAGCGAGGGTGCCCGGTTCGACACCAGCAGGCAGGACTCGGATCGATACGTTCGCCTCGGTCGCCTTGCCGTCCGGCTGGACGGAGAACTCCTGCTCGGAGATCGACGCGGAGTGGCCGCGCGCGCCGAGAACGGCGACGGCGACCTCGAAGACGGGCCGCACGATCGACCGACGCACGTGGTCGAACCGCTGCAGGAAGGCACGCTCGTCTTCCCTGACCTGTCGGATCCGTGCCGCCTCCGCGCGACGCTTCTCGTCGTGGATGTCGAGCAATCGCTCGAGCTCGGCGCGAAACGCGCCATCCGCGTTCGTCAACGGAATCTCCACTCGAGGGCCGAAGCACACTGCCGCGGGTGCGTCGCACGCCCACTGTCCGCCAGGGGACCGCGCGCGCAGAAAGACGTCGTGGAGTTCGATGCCCGACGCCGAGCAGGGCGGACCCGCTGCGGCGTCGAGGTCACTCGCGAACGGCTCAGATCGTTCTCAACCCGGTGGCGGACAGCTTGCCGCTCTTCTGGGTCTCGATCTCGTAGGAGAGCTTCTGGCCTTCGCTGATCGTGCCGAGTCCCGCAAGTTCGACAGCGGACGCGTGCACGAAGACGTCCTTCGAGCCGTCATCGGGTTGGATGAAGCCGAAGCCCTTGGTGGTGTTGAAGAACTTGACGGTGCCGGTGGTCATGGACTGCTCCCGTGGAGGTCGCGTTGGACCGCGCAAAGCGCGCGGCTCATCAAATGACCGAGGGAGTCGTCCGGGTGCGGCGCTCGCAAGAACGAGCCCCAGCAACCTGGCCCAAAGCCGATTCGAATAACGTTAGATGGGCGCGACCGGTCGAGGTTGCAAGGGCGACCGCCAAGTCTTTCTGTTTGCCAGGCCCGGTGGATCGCCACGTGCTCGCCCGTGCGAACCCCGGGCGAGTGGGAAGCGCGTACCATGCAATCGCAAAGAGCGCCGGACCGATCCGGCGCGAGCTTCGCATCCACCCACCACCGGAGTATCCCGATGGCCAAAGGCCAGCAACGAGGCAACCGCGAGCACAAGAAACCCAAGCAGCCGAAGAAGCCGGCGGCGCCTGCCGTACCGCTGATGGGCGCGTGGGGCAAGACCAGCGGCTCCGCGGCGGGCAAGAAGTCCTGACGCCCCCGCCTCGCGGCGGGCTCAGCACGGCGCGCTCGCCGCGAACAGGCGATCGGTCTCCGTCTTGACCACCTGATAGCACTCGCACGCGCGGGCTTCGAGGCCGGCCCGATCGAGAACCGTGATCCGGCCCCGGCTGTAGCGCATCAGACCGGCCCGTTGCAGCTCGCCGGCGGCCTCGGTCACGCCTTCGCGCCGCACCCCGAGCATGTTCGCGATCAGCTCCTGCGTCACGGCGAGCTCGTTCGAGGGCAGGCGGTCGAGTCGCAGGAGCAGCCAGCGGCATAGCTGCTGGTCGATGGAGTGGTGCCGGTTGCACACCGCCGTCTGCGCCATCTGCGTGAGCAGCGCCTGCGTGTAGCGCAGGAGAAGGAGCTGCAACGGTCCGGCGCGGGTGAACTCGCGCTTCAATGATCGCCCCGACAAGCGGAACGCCCAGCCGGCGCTCTGGACGATCGCCCGGCTCGGCGTCGTCTCCCCGCCCATGAAGAGGGCGATTCCGACGACGCCCTCGTTCCCTACCACGGCGATCTCCGCAGTCGCCCCATCCGCCATGACATAGGCGAGGGACACGATCGCGGTGGTGGGGAAGTACACGTAGTCCTGCATGCTGCCGGACTCGTACACGACATCACCCACGGCCATCGAGATTTCCTCGAGCTCCGCGTCGAGGCGCGCACGGTCCGACGCAGGCAGAAGTGCAAGCAACCGGTTGGCTTCGGGGGTCCGTGTGGAGAGTTCATCGGGTCGATGGGGCGCCATCGGGGCAGTCTAGCGCTCTTCAGCAAGATGGCGCCGCGCCGCCCAGGACGACATCTTGGCCCGCGCCCCTGTCGCCGGTTAACCTCGCCCGGTCCCGCGCGGCAAAGGCAGTTTCACATGCACTGGCTCCTCCTCCTCGTCGCCGGCCTTCTCGAGGTCGTGTGGGCGGTCGGCCTCAAGTACACCGAGGGGTTCACCCGGCTCTGGCCGAGCGTGATCACGCTCGCGGCGATGGTCGCGAGCGTCGCCTTCCTCGGCCTCGCGCTGAGGCACATCCCGGTCGGCACCGGCTATGCCATCTGGACGGGCATCGGTGCCGCGGGCACCGCAATTCTCGGCATGATCCTCTTCGGCGAGCCGGCCACGGCGGCCCGCATCGGCTGCCTTTCGCTCATCGTCGCCGGCATCGTCGGGCTCAAGCTCGTGTCGTAAGATTCGGTACTGCGCGGACCGGCCCGCCCGACCATGAGCGGCGCGAGTCAGCACGGTCCGCCCCTCCCCTGCCCCAGCCGACCGGAGTCCTCCATGAGCGAAGCCCGCTATGCCGTCCACGGCAACGTCGCCGTCATCACCCTCGACAACCCGCCGGTCAACGGCCTCGGCCATGCGCTGCGCAAGGGCATCGTCGAAGGGATGGCGAAGGCGAACGCGGACGCGAACGTCGCGGCCATCGTGATCACCGGCGGGGGCAACGCGTTCTCCGGCGGCGCGGACATCAAGGAATTCAACACGCCCGCCGCGAGCGCCGAGCCGCACCTGCGGCAGGTGATCGATGCGGTGGAATCGAGCGCGAAGCCGGTCGTGGCGGCGATCCACAAGGTGGCGATGGGCGGTGGCCTCGAGCTCGCGTTCGGCTGCCACTACCGCGTCGCCTCGCCGGGCGCGCAGCTCGCGCTGCCCGAAGTGAAGCTCGGCATCCTGCCGGGCGCCGGAGGCACGCAGCGGCTGCCGCGCGCGATCGACCCGCATAAGGCGCTCGAGATGATGGTCACCGGCAACCCGGTGCTGTCGGAGAAGGCGCCGGCCGGCATCGTCGACCAGATGATCGACGGCGATCTCGTGCAAGGGGCGATCGCGTTCGCGCAGAAGCTCGTCGCCGAGAAGAAGCCGCTGCGCAAGCTTCGCGATGCAGCCGTGAAGCTGCCGATCGACGCGGCCACGTTCTTCGGGATGGCGCGCGAGAAGGTCGCGAAGGAGTCGCGCGGCTTCCCCGCGCCACTGCGCATCGTCGACTGCGTCGAGGCCGCGGCGACGAAGCCCTTCGACGAGGGCATGAAGGTCGAGCGCGCGCACTTCGAGTGGCTGGTGAGCTCGACCGAGTCGAAGGCGCTCCGGCACGCCTTCTTCGGCGAGCGCATCGTCGCCAAGATCCCCGATGTCCCGGACAGCACGCCGACGCGCGCGATCCGGAAGGCCGGTGTCATCGGCGCCGGCACCATGGGCGGCGGCATCGCGATGAACTTCGCGAACGCCGGCATTCCGGTCACCGTGCTCGAGACGAAGCAGGAGGCGCTCGACAAGGGGCTGGCGACGATCCTGCGCAACTACACCAACACGATGAAGAAGGGCCGGCTCACGCAGGAGCAGGTCGACCAGCGCATGGCGCTAATCAAGCCGACGCTCGACTACAAGGACCTCGCCGATGCCGATATCGTCATCGAGGCGGTGTTCGAGGACATGGGCGTCAAGCAGAAGGTGTTCGAGCAGCTCGACGCGGTGATGAAGCCGGGCGCGATCCTCGCCAGCAACACCTCGACGCTCGACGTCGACAGGATCGCCGCGTTCACGAAACGGCCGCAGGACGTGATCGGGACGCACTTCTTCAGCCCGGCGAACGTGATGCGCCTGCTCGAGGTCGTGCGCGGCAAGGAGACCTCGAAGGAGGTCCTGGCGACGACGATGAAGCTCGCCAAGACGATCAAGAAGGTCGGCGTCGTGTCCGGGGTGTGCGACGGCTTCATCGGCAACCGCATGATGGAGCACTACATCCGGCAGGCCATGTACCTGCTCGACGAGGGCGCGCTGCCCGAACAGGTGGACGCGGCGCTCGAGAAGTGGGGCCTCGCGATGGGCCCGTTCCGGGTCTCCGACCTCGCCGGCCTCGACGTCGGCTGGTACATCCGCAAGCGCCGCTACGCCGAGCGGCCCGACTTCACCTACTCGAAGATCGGCGACCGCATCTGCGAGATGGGCCGCTTCGGCCAGAAGACCGGCGCCGGGTTCTACAAGTACGACGAGCAGCGCAAGGCGCATCCGGATCCGGAGATCCGCCAGCTCATCGAGGACTACTCCAGGGAGATCGGCGTCACCCGCCGCCACATCAGCGACGAGGAGATCGTCGAGCGCACGATCTACCCTCTCGTCAACGAGGGGGCGAACATCCTCGCCGACGGCACGGCGCTGCGCGCGGTCGACATCGACATGGTCTACCTCACGGGCTACGGCTTCCCGCTCTATCGCGGCGGGCCGATGTTCTATGCCGACGCCGTGGGCTTGAAGAACGTCGTCGCCGCGATCGAGCGGTTCCAGAAGGGCTACGAGGGCAGGAGCTGGCAGCTCTCGCCGCTGCTCGGAAAGCTCGCGGCCGAAGGCAAGACGTTCAACTGAGCGCCGCGCGATGGGCCTCGACGGCGACCTCGAACGCTGGAACGCGCGGTTCGGCGGCGAGGAGTACCACTTCGGCACCGCGCCGAACGCGTTCCTCGCTTCGCAGGCCGCGCGCCTGTCGCCCGGCATGACCGCGCTCTGCGTGGCCGACGGCGAGGGACGGAACTCGGTCTGGCTCGCGCAGCGTGGACTTCGCGTCACCGCCTTCGACTTCTCGCCGCCTGCGGTGGCAAAGGCGAAGCGGCTCGCCGCGGAAGCGGGCGTCGCAGTCGATCATCACGTCGCGAACATCAACGACTGGGACTGGCGCGCACGGACCTACGACGTCGTCGTCGCGATCTTCATCCAGTTCGCCACGCCGCCCGAGCGCGAGCGCATCTTCGCCGGCCTGATCGAAGCGCTCGCCCCCGGTGGCCTGCTGCTGCTCGAGGGCTACGCGCCGCGGCAGATCGAGTACAAGACGGGCGGCCCGCCGTTCGTCGAGCACCTGTACACGACCGAGCTGCTCGAGCGCTCGTTCCGCGGGCTCGACCTCCTGCACCTTGCCGACGAGGACGCCGAGATCGCCGAGGGCAAGGGGCACGCGGGGCGCTCGGCGCTGGTGGATCTCGTCGCGCGGAAGCCGGGGCCGACGGAGTAGTAGCTGCTCGAAGGGTGCCATCCGGCCTAGAGCGTCCAGGCGATGGCTGCCGTGAGCGGCCGGTTCAACGAAATGTTGGCCCGCGGCAAGCACGGCGCGCCGAGGGGCCGTTGGGAGAGTTACGGAAAGGGAAAAGCGAACCCGCGCCCGGAAATCCGGAGACTTCTTCCATCGCTGGTTTTCCAGATGCCATTTTCTATGCCGCCCAACGCCCAGCATCAGCGGCGGCGCGCAGCGCCGTCCGCTGCATGCTGTTGTTAGGTGGCCATCTCGATGTGCTGGCCTCACTCAGTCGAGTCCGCATCATCCGCCTCCTCGCCGGAATCGTTCTCCTCGCCTTCCAACGACAGGACGCTGGCGATGTAGTCGAGCCCGTCTCCGGACACGCTCCTCACGAAGTCTTCGCGTGTTTTCGCGAGGGTCGTGAAATAGGCCCGAAAGGCCGCAGACTTATCCCGTGCCCAATTCTGGTTCGGCGGGTCCGGCACGACGACTTCTCGATACCTGTCGCCGCAGTCCTCACGATTGGTCTGCATCAACGCCACACGTCGCCATTGATCTCGCACCGCACGCAGCGAGAGCGCCCAAAGCAAATAGAAAGGATCCCACGCGTTGCCCGTGGACACACGAAGTACGAACACCTCCTTCGTGAGCACCACGGACTCTTCGCCGG
>Ga0114939_10002623_pt1 | contig 13196 bp, 11 predicted proteins | sample AshMeaCrysSpring_FD_87196 | JGI IMG/M metagenome (GOLD analysis project Ga0114939, IMG submission 87196) | Groundwater microbial communities from Big Spring, Nevada to study Microbial Dark Matter (Phase II) - Ash Meadows Crystal Spring | ecosystem: Environmental > Aquatic > Deep subsurface >... | reverse complement strand
CGGCGGGAGCCATCACGGCGGCAGCCACTATCACGGGGGCTACCGCGGGTACGGGTACGGCGTCTACGTCAGCCCCTGGTACTGGGGCTGGCCGTGGTACGGGGGTGCCTATTCCTACGCCTACCCGTATGCCTATCCCTACGGCGGCTATCCGGTCTATGAGACGTCGCCGCCTGTCTACGTCGAGCGGACCGTTTCCCCGCCGCCGGCGGAGCAGCCGGCGCCCCCGCCGCCGAGCTACTGGTACTACTGCGACGACCCGGCGGGCTACTACCCCTACATCCAGCGCTGTACCGTGCCGTGGCGGGCCGTCACGCCGACTCCCCCGCCGCCGCAAACGACGAAGTGAGGGCGTCCATGAAACCGCGTTCCGCATTGCCGCTCGCCGCGCTGGCCGTCGTGCTCGGCGCCTGCACCGTGATTCCCACGGGACCCAGCGTCATGGCCCTGCCGGGCTCCCGCAAGAGCCTCGAGGAATACCAGGCCGACGTTGCCGACTGCCAGCGCTACGCCGATGCCGTCATCGCGAGCGCCGCGGGCGGCACGGCGGCCAATGCCGACAACCGCGCGGCCGCCTCGGCGGCGACGGGCGCCGTCCTCGGCGCGGCCACCGGCGCCATCATCGGCAGCGCGACCGGGCAGGCCAGCCAGGGCGCCGCCATCGGCGCGGGCACCGGCCTTCTCTTCGGGGCCGCCGCCGGTAGTCCATACCCCGCGATGTCGTCCTACCAGCTGCAGCGCGGCTACGACCAGGCCTACCTGCAGTGCATGTACCGGCGCGGCAACCAGGTCCCCGTCGCGCGCAACGCGTCCAACGCCCGCCCGCAGTCGCCCGTGTACACGAGCCCGAACGCGGCGCCCGGGGGGTACCGTCCGCCGCCCCCGCCCTCGACGGGCTATCCGCCGCCGGCCAACGTGCCGCCGTCCAGCTACCCGCCGCCCGACACGCCGCCCCCGGCGAATCCCCCGCCGCGCAGCTGATCGCACGCGGCGCCGTTCCAGTCCGGCAGCGCCGCGGCGTCCCCGGCAGGCCGGCGCCCGCGTGCTGACGCAGGTCAATCGGGTCGCCCGACCCCGGCGGGACAATCTTGCCGTCAGCCTGCGAGGTCGTCGTCGTGACACTGAGCTGGGCAAACCTGAAGGCGGCCGCGTGACCGAAGCGGCAACACCGGGACGCCCTGCGTGGTGGAGCGTCCCCGAGGCGGAGCTCCTGGTCTCCCTCAGGTCCGGGCCGGCGGGGCTTTCCACCGCCAGCGCGGCCGCGCACCTGCGCGAAAGTGGCGAGAACGTCGTTGCGCGCTCGCGCGCGCTGGCGTGGATCCGGCTGCTCGGGCGGCAGTTCGCGAGCCCGCTCGTCCTCATCCTCATCTTCGGCGCCGTCGTCTCGCTGGCGCTGCGCGACTGGGTCGAGGCGGCGATCATCCTCGCCATCGTGGCCGGAAGCGCCCTGCTGGGCTTCGCGCAGGAATTCCGCGCGTCGCAGGCCATCGCGGAGCTGCAGGGCCGCATCGCCCTGCTGGTGCGCGTCCGCCGCGACGGGGCGTTGCGGGAGATTCCCGCGAGCCAGCTCGTGCCCGGCGACGTCGTGCTTCTCTCCGCCGGCAACCGCGTCCCGGCCGACGGCCGCGTGCTGGAGGCGCGCGACTTCCTGGTGAGCGAGGCCGCACTCACCGGCGAGTCCTTCCCCGTCGAGAAGGCACCGGGCACGGCGCCCGCGGACGCCCCGCTCGCGGCGAGGGCCAACAGCGTCTTCCTGGGCACTTCGGTCCGCAGCGGGACCGCCACGATGGTGGTCGTGGGCACGGGCGCCGGCACGGCGCTGGGCGAGATCGCCTCCCGCCTCGACACCCCGGCGCCGGAGACCGAATTCTCGCGCGGGGTGCGCCATTTCGGCTACGTCCTCGTGCGCGTCATGGTCGCCATGGTGGTGTTCGTGCTGGCGATCAACCAGTGGCTGGGTCGCCCGGTGCTCGAGTCGCTGCTCTTCTCGGTGGCGCTGGCGGTCGGCCTCTCGCCGGAGCTCCTCCCGGCGATCATGAGCGTCACGCTCTCGCGCGGCGCGCGCCGCATGGCCCGCGGCGGCGTCATCGTCCGTCGCCTGGAGGCGATCGAGAACCTCGGCGGCATGGACATCCTGTGCACCGACAAGACCGGCACCCTCACGCAGGGCGTCGTGGCGCTGGATGCCACCCTCGATCCCCTGGAACGGCACTCCGACGATGTCCGCGACGCCGCGCACCTGAACGCCGCCTTCGAGACCGGCATCGAGAATCCGCTGGATGCGGCGATCATGGCCGCGGCGCATCGCGACGGCCTCGCGACCACGGGCTGGCGCAAGGTCGACGAGATCCCCTATGACTTCATCCGGCGGCGGCTGACCATCGTGGTCCGCAGGGATGGCGACGGCGACCACGGTCTGATGGTCACGAAGGGCGCCTTCGATACCGTGCTGGCGGTTTGCCGGACGGTGGAGTGCGGGGGGGAATCCCGGGGATTGGATGAAACCGTACGCGCGGGGCTGGAAACCCGCTTCCGGGCGATGGGCGAGGCCGGCTACCGCGTGCTCGCCGTCGCGCGAAAACCGGTCGCGCCCCGCGAGCGGTATGAACGCGACGACGAGCGTGACATGGCGTTCATCGGCTTCCTGCGCTTCGCCGACCCGCCGAAGCCGGACGCGCCGCGGATCATCCGCGACCTCGCCGCGCTGGGCGTCGGCGTGAAGATCATCACCGGCGACAACCGCTTCGTGGCCGGACACCTCGCCAACACCATCGGGCTGGACCACGGGACGATGCTCACAGGCGGCCAGATCGCCGCCCTGAAGGACGAGGCCCTGTGGACGCTTGCGCCGCGCACGGCGATCTTCGCCGAGGTGGACCCGCAGCAGAAGGAGCGCATCGTGCGCGCGCTGCAGCACGCGGGCCACGCGGTCGGCTACCTCGGCGACGGCATCAACGACGCCCCGGCCCTGCACGCGGCCGACGTCGGCATCTCCGTGGACGGTGCCGTGGACGTGGCGCGGGAGAGCGCTGACGTGATCCTCCTGCGGCACGACCTCGACGTGCTGCGCCGGGGCATCGAGGACGGCCGGCACACCTTCGCCAACACCCTCAAGTACATCAAGATCACCACCAGCGCCAACTTCGGCAACATGGTGAGCATGGCGATGGCGACTCCGGTGCTGCCCTTCCTGCCGCTCGCGGCCAAGCAGATCCTGCTCAACAACTTTCTCTCCGACCTGCCGTCGGTGGCCATCTCCACCGACCACATGGACCGGGAGGAGCTGGCGATCTCGCAGCGCTGGAACGTCGCGGAGGTGCGGCGGTTCATGATCGTGTTCGGGCTGCTCAGCACGGTCTTCGACCTGCTGACGTTCTACCTGCTGCTCCACGTCTTCGGGACCGGCGAGGCGGCGTTCCAGACGGCCTGGTTCATGGTCTCGCTGCTGACGGAGCTGGCGGTCGTCTTCGTCCTGCGCACCCGCGGCAGCGCCTTCGCCAGCCGGCCGAGCGCGCTGCTTGTTTACTCGTCCGTCCTCGTCGCAGTGATTGCGGTCGCGGTGCCGTGGCTGGGGCCGTTCGCGACGGCCTTCGGCTTCGCGCCGCTGCCGCCGGGCCTGCTGGGGGCGTCCCTGCTCGTCGTGGCCGCCTACATCGCGGCGACGGAGGTGGCGAAGCGGCGGTTCTACCGCAAGCCGGTGGCGCCGGTGCGCCGATAGTCCCGGCTGGGCCCTGCACAGCCGAGGCGGGGAACTGCCGGATCTGCGCGAGCGCCGGGGGCGCGGCCGTGATCTCGGCTTCGTCGCCGCGGATCTTGCGGCACTGTTCGGGGACCTTTCCCTGCGCGGCGGCCGCTTCCTCGGAGAGCAGCCAGCGCTCCCGCTGCAACGTCCACCGCGCGCTGGCACCATCCTGCCAGGTGAGCGCTCCATCGAGTTGCCGGTGCTTGTATCCGTTCGACGACAGGTCTCCTGCCTCGCCCGTTGGAAAGATGAAGCTCCGGTAGAGGACGAATTGCCTTTGCGCGGGCGCCGCTGCGGCGGTCGGTTGGGCGACAATACCCGCATCGACGATCAAGGCCCGGGAATTCCCATGAACGACTCCATCCTTTCCGACGTGCGTCGCGATATCGATCGCGTCGACCCCGCGATCGTGGCCGAGGCCGCGAAGTACCCGGCTGCGATCCTTGCCGACGTCGCCGGCCGCCGCGGGACGCTGGAGGGCATCGCACCCCTGGCGCCGGCGATGAGGCTCGCCGGGCCGGCCTTCACCGTGGAGGTACGGGCCGGCGACAACCTGATGATCCACGCCGCCATCTGCCTCGCGAAGCCAGGCGACGTCCTCGTGATCGATGGCAAGGGGGACACCAGCTGCGCCCTCATGGGGGCGCTGATGATCACCACCTGCAAGGTCGCAGGCCTCGCCGGCGTCGTGATCGACGGCGCGATCCGCGACACGGAAGAATTGCGCGAACTGGGTTTCCCGGTCTTTTCGCGCGGCGCCAACCCCAACGGTCCGACCAAGGGGGTTGCGGGCCGCATCAACTGGCCGATCTCTGCCGGCGGCATCGCCATCGCCGCCGGCGACCTGGTCGTGGGCGACGCGGACGGTGTCGTCGCGGTGGCGCGCGAGAAGGCGGCCTCGCTGCTGCCGCTCGCCGCGAAGAAGGTTGCCGACGAGGCGAAGCGCATGGACGACATTCTGGCGAGGCGGGCGATCAAGCCGGGGTGGCTCGACGCTGCGCTGCGCGCCGCTGGCGTGCTGAAGGAAGCCGAGTCGCTGTGACCGCGCATCCGGCCTTCACCCTGCAGCCGCCCGTGATCCGCGGCACCGAGGTGTTCACGCGCCTGCCGGACCGGTTCCGCGCGGCCACGGTCACGCCCTGGTCCGCCGCCAACCGTGGGGCGCTGCCATCGACTCCTTCCTCGAGGCGCCCGCGTTCGACGCGGCCGGCAACCTCTGGGTCGGCGACGTCCCGTTCGGGCGCATCTTCCGAATCGACCCTGCGGGCGAGTGGACGCTCGTCGTCCAGCACGACGGCGAGCCCAACGGCATGAAGTTGCCTCCGACCACGAGATCGTGATCGCGGACTGCAAGAATGGCCTCATGGTGCTCGACATCGCCGAGGGCCGCGTGCGGCCGCTGCTCGAGCGGCGCAACACCGAGCGGCTGAAGGGGCCCAACGACCTCGTCTTCGACGCCCGGGGCAACCTCTATTTGACGGACCAGGGCCAGACGGGCCTGCACGATCCGACAGGGCGCGTCTGCCGTCTCGCGCCGGACGGACGCCTGGAGATGCTGCTGGGCAACGTGCCCAGCCCCAACGGCATCGCGCTCTCGCCCGACGGGAAGGTGCTGTTCGTCGCGGCGGCGCGGACCGGCGCGACCTGTACCTCGCCGAATCCACCACGGGTGCCATCCTGCGCGCGCGCCTCGATACGCCGGGACAGCGCCTGTCGCGGCGGACCTAGGACCCAGGGTCACTCCGGCATCGGTTGGGTGACATCCGCGCAAATCGGGCGCCTCCTCGGTCGCCTTTCCTCTGTGTGCCCTCTGTGTCCTCTGTGTTCAAGCCGGCGCCCGCCTGCCCACCGCCATGGCAGGCATCGCGATGAAGGCGTGGTCGATATTCAACACAGAGGACACAGAGGGCGCACAGAGGAAATTCCAGAATAGAGATTTCGCGCGGGCAGCCGTGTCGGGCCAGCCCCCGGGAAACCGCGCGACACCCTGATGACCCATAATCCAAGTCATTCCTCGGAGGAGAAACCCGCCATGAGTTCCGCCACCCGCACCGCGGCCGCCGCCGCGCTCGCCCTCTTTTCGCTCGCCCCGCTTTCTTCCGCCCTCGCCCAGGGTGCGGCGGGCTTTCCCTCGAAGCAGATCCTCTTCATCGTGACTTCGCCCCCGGGCGGCTCCAACGACACCTTCGCGCGCGCCATCGGCAAGAAGCTCTCGGAGGCGTTCGGCAAGCCGGTGATCGTCGAGAACCGGCCGGGCGCCACCGGCTCCATCGGCGAGGGCTTCGTCGCGAAGTCGGCGCCGGACGGGCACACGATCGTGATGATTTCGTCCACCTACACCACGAAGTCCGCCATCACCCCGAGCCTGCCCTTCGACCCGCTGACGGCGTTCGCGCCGGTGGCGATGGTCGGCAAGGGTCCCATGCTGCTGGCCGTTTCCCCGAACACGCCCGTGAAGACGCCCGCGGAGTTCTTCGCGATGGCGAAGTCGAAGCCCGGCAAGCTCAACTACGCGACCTCCGGAACGGGCAGCATCAACCACTTCGCCACCGAGCTTCTGGGCCAGGCCGCCGGCATCCAGATGACGCACGTGCCCTACAAGGGGATGGGCCCGGCGACCTCCGACCTCATGGCCGGGCACGTGGACGTGCTCATCGCGAGCGCCCCGTCGATGCTCGCGCAGGTGAAGGGCGGCAAGGTGAAGGGCGTCGGCGTCACCACGGAGAAGGCGTCGGCGATCGCCCCCGACCTGCCGCCGCGCGCGCCCGCCGGCGCGCCGGGCTACAACGTCGAGCTGTGGTGGGGCATCCTCGCCCCGGCCGGGACGCCGAAGGACGTCGTGGCCAAGCTCAACGGCGAGATCAACAAGGCGCTCGCCACGGACGAGATGAAGGACTTCCTCGCGCGCGAAGGCGCCGAGGCCGCCCCGACGACCCCCGAGGCGTTCGCCGACCTCATCCGCAGCGACATCGCGCGCTGGAAGAAGGTGGCCGCATCGGCCGGCAACAAGGTCGATTGACGCCGGAAGACACCATGCGCTGCAAGCTGTTCGTGCCGGGCTCGCGCCCGGAACTCTTCGCCAAGGCGATGGCGGGCGAGGCCGACGCCATCTCCATCGACCTCGAGGACGCCGTCGACGAGAGCCGCAAGGACGAGGCGCGCGGGCAGGTGGCGGCCTTCCTGCGCGCGCTCCCCGCGGACCGGACGAAGACGATCATCGTGCGCGTGAACGGCATCGACACGCCGCACTTCGAGAAGGATATCGCGGCGATTTCCGGCCCCGGGCTGGACCTGGTCAACCTGCCGATGACCTCCTGCGGCGACGACGTGCGGCACGCAGCGGCGGCGATGGCGCGGGTGGACCGCGAGAAGGGGGTCGCCCATCCCGCCGGCATCCTCGCCAACATCGAGACGCCGAAGGCCTTCCGGCTGGCGGCCGAGATCGCCTGCGCCGACAGGCGCGTCGCCGGCCTGCAGCTGGGCTTCGGCGACCTGCTGGAGCCCTACGGCATCGAGCGCTACGACCCGCGCGTGGTGCTGCACTTCCAGCTGGGGGTGAAGATCGCCGCGGCGGAGGCGGGCGTCTTCGCGTTCGATTCCGCCATGGCCGACGTGAAGAACACGGATTTCCTGCGCCAGGAGGCGGAAGCCGCGCGCCGCCTCGGGTTCATCGGCAAGTCGGCCATCCACCCGAGCCAGGTGGCGATCATCAACGAGGTCTTCCGGCCCACCGACGCGGAGATCGCCCACTCGCTCAAGGTCGTGGCCTCGGCGAAGGAGGCGGCGGTGAAGGGCGTGGGCGCCTGGACCGTCGACGGCAAGATGATCGACGCGCCCTTCGTCGCCCGCGCGCGCGCCATCCTGCGCGTGGCCGAGAAGCTGGGCCTCGTGGCGCGGGAAGCCGGCACCGGCTGGGAATAGCCGTGGCCGCGTCCTTGCCCAAGGGGGACTACGACCCCGGTGCGCGCGGCGCGCTCGATGGGGTGCGCGTGCTCGACCTCTCGCGGCTCGTCGCCGGCAACACGGTGACGCAGCTGCTGGCGGATTTCGGCGCCGAGGTGGTCAAGGTGGAGCCGCCGGCCGGCGACACGCTGCGCGCTTGGGAGACGAAGGGCGTGGCCACCAACTGGAAGCTCTACGCGCGCGGCAAGAAGAGCCTCGCCATCGACTTCCGGAACCCGGCCGCGCACGACATCCTCCTCCGGCTGGCGGCCGGGGCCGACGTGTTCCTGGAGAGCTTCCGGCCCGGGACGCTGGAGAAGATGGGCCTCGCCCCCGCGGCGCTCCTCGCCGCGAACCCGAAGCTCGTCATCGTGCGCATCTCCGGCTGGGGCCAGGACGGGCCCTACGCGAAGCGCCCCGGCTTCGGGACGCTCGTCGAAGGCATGTCCGGATTCGCCGCCATCAACGGCTTCGCCGACCGCGAGCCGGTGCTGCCGCCGATGTACCTCGCCGACTCGGTGGCCGGGCTATACGGCGCGAGCGCGGTGATGGTGGCGCTGCGCGAGGTCGAGGTGAACGGCGGCGCGGGGCAGGTGATCGACCTGCCTCTCCTCGACCCGCTCTTCCATGTTCTGGGGCCGCACGCGGCCAACTACCGCCTCACCGGCAAGGTGAAGCCGCGCACCGGCAGCCGCTCCACCAACTCCGGCCCGCGCAACGCCTATCGCTGCAAGGATGGACTCTACGTGGGCCTGTCAGCCTCGACGCAGAAGATGGCCGAGCGGGTCTTCCGCGCCATCGGCCGCGCGGAACTGATCGACGACCCGCGCTACCGCACCAACGCGGACCGCGTGCGCAACGCGGCCGACCTCGACGCCATCATCGGGGGATTCGTCGCGGAGCGCACCCAGGCGGAGAACGTCGCCTTCTTCGAGCAGGCCGAGGTCACCATCGGGCCCATCTACGACATCGCGCAGGTGCTCGAGGACCCGCACGTGCGCGCGCGCGCCGTCGTCGCCGACTACCCCGATGCCGACATGGGCGCCTTTCCCATGCACCACGTCGTGCCGCGGTTGTCCGGCACGCCGGGCGCGATCCGCGGGCCGGCGCCGCGGCTGGGCCAGCACAACCGCGAGGTCCTGGCCCGCATCGGCATCGACGACGCGGCCTACGCGCGGCTGCTGGCCGACGGCGTGGTGGCGGAAGTGGGTGGCGCCGCGGTGGCGGGCGGCGACGAATGAGCGCGCCGGAGCCGCCGCCGGGCTACCGCGGCCCGCTGCTGCCCCTGCACGAGCCGTGCCTCTTCAAGCTGGGCATCCACCTGGGCGATCTGTGGCACCTCACGCCGCTGGCGGACTGGCTGCGGGACCACGGCCGCAGCCGCTTCCTTCTGACGGCGCCGCCCCTGCGCCTCCCGGGGGCGGTGGGGTCGCCTGCAAGCCCCGTCGCCACCGTCTAGACTCACGACTGCAGCACAATCCCGGAGGAGAAACCCCATGCGCCTATTCCGCCTGTTCACGGCCCTTGCCACCGCCTGCGCGCTGACGGCCGCGGCCGCCCAGCCGTATCCGACCAGGACGGTGAAGATCATCGTGCCGTTCACGGCGGGCTCGTCCACCGACATCCTCGGCCGCGTCGTCGCGGAGCACCTCACGACGACGCTGGGCCAGCCCTTCATCGTCGAGAACAAGCCCGGCGCCGGCGGCAGCATCGGCACGGAGCTGGCGGCGAAGTCGGCGCCGGACGGCTGCACCCTCATCATGGCGGGCAGCGGCCCCTTCGGCGTCAACCCGGCCCTGGAGGCGAAGCTTCCCTACGACGCGGTGAAGGACTTCGAGCCCATCGCCAACGTCGGGCTCACGCCGCAGGTCTTCGCCGTCGGCCCGTCGGCGAAGTTCCGCAACCTCAAGGACTTCGTGGCCGCGGCGAAGGCCTCCCCGGGCACGATCGACTACGGCTCGCTCGGCAAGGGAACCACCGGCCACCTCGCCATGAAGTACTTCCAGTCGGCCGCCGGCATGAAGGCCGACTGACGCCGGGGCCATCCCTTGGCGAAGCCCTACGCCCCGCCGCGCGGCGGGTCCGTCCTGGCCCGCACCTGGCGGCGCCTGCGCGGCGGCGCCGAGCCCGGGACGCTGGGCGACCTGGGCTGCATCCCCGTGGCGGCGGAGCGCATCCGGACGCTGGCGGGCCCGGCGGACTTCCGCGACACGCTGCTGCGCCTCGTCGCGCAGGCGCGCGAGCGGATCCTGATGCCGGCCCTGTACCTGCAGGACGACGATGCGGGCCGCGAGGTGCTCTCGGCCCTGCACGCGGCCAAGGCGGCGCGCCCGCAGCTCGCGGTCGCGGTGTTCGTCGACTGGCATCGGGCGCGGCGCGGGCTCATCGGCCACGCGAAGAGCGCCGGCAACGCCGCCCTCTATCGCGAGACGACCCGCCGCCTGGGGACCGGCGTTCCCGTCTACGGCGTGCCCGTCCAGACGCGCGAGCTGATGGGCGTGATGCACCTCAAGGGATTCATCTTCGACGACACGGTCCTCTACAGCGGGGCGAGCCTCAACGACGTCTACCTCCAGCGCCACGGGCGCTACCGGCTGGACCGCTACCACCTCCTCGAGGACCGCCACCTGGCCGACAGCCTCGCGGGGCTGCTCCAGCACGACATCCAGCCCAGCCCGGCGGTGCATCCGCTCGACCTCGACGACGTGCCGCGGACGGTGGCGTTGCGCCCGGCCGTCGCGCAGCTGCGCCGGGATCTCGCGAAGGCCCGCTATCGCTTCGCCGGGGGCGTGATCCGGCGCGGCGAGGTGGGCGTCACGCCGCTCGCCGGCCTGGGTCCCCGCGGCAACCCGCTCAACGCCGCCCTGCTGCAGGTCGTGCACCGGGCCCGCCGGCGCCTGCTGCTCTACACGCCGTACTTCAATCTTCCCGGCTCGGTGCGCCGGGCCCTCGACGCGAAGCTGAAGGAGGGCTGCGAGCTGACCGTGGTGGTCGGCGACAAGGTCGCCAACGACTTCTACATCCCGCCGGACGAGCCCTTCAAGTCCGTCGGCGCGCTGCCCTACCTGTACGAGGGCAACCTGCGGCGCTTCTGCCGCGCGCGCCAGGCGGCGATCGACCGCGGCCAGCTGCACGTGCACCTGTGGCGGGACGGGGACAACACCTTCCACCTCAAGGGATTGCAGGCGGACGACGATTTCGCGCTGCTCACGGGCCACAACGTCAACCCGCGCGCCTGGCGCATGGACCTGGAGAACGGCCTGCTCATCCACGATCCGCAGGGCCGGCTCGCGGCGCGCCATCGCGCGGAGCTGGAGCGGGTCCTCGCGAAGACCCGCCGCGTGGCGAGCTACCGGGAGCTCGAGAGGCTCGAGGACTATCCCGCGGCCGTGCAGCGCCTGCTCAAGCGCCTCGCGCGCTCGCGGCTGGACAAACTCGTCGGGCAGGTGCTCTAGGGCGCGAGCCGCTCGCGGATCCAGCGGCCGTCCGCCTGCAGCCGGTAGCGGATGCGGTCGTGCAGCCGCGAGGCGCGGCCCTGCCAGAATTCCCAGCAGTCCGGCCTCAGGCGGTAGCCGCCCCAGTGCGGCGGCCGCGGCGGGCTCAGGCCGAACTTGAGGCCGAATTCCGCCGCGCGCGCGACGATGGTGGCGCGGCCCGGGATGACGGCGCTCTGCGGCGAGGCCCACGCGCCGATGCGGTGGGTCAGTGGCCGCGTCGCGAAATACGCGTCCGACTCCTCGGCCGCGACCTTCTCCACGGGCCCCTCGATGCGGACCACGCGCTCGCGCTCGACCCAGTGGAACTGCAGCGCCGCGAAGGGGTTCGCGGCCAGCTCCCGGCCCTTGCGGCTTTCGTAGTTGCAGTACCAGACGACGCCGCGCTCGTCGCAGTCCTTGACGAGCACGGGGCGGCAGGAGGGGCGGCCGTTCTCGCCCACGGTGGCGAGCGTCATCGCGTTCGGTTCCGGCACGCCGTGCGCGATCGCGTCCTCGAGCCAGGCCCGGAACTGCAGCAGGGGCTCGCCGGCGGCCTCGTGGTCCTCCAGCGTGCCCAGCTCGTAGCTCTTGCGCAGGTCGGAGAGCCGGTCGAGCTCGCTCATCTCATCCGACCAGCCTGCCGGTGAGCGGGTACTGCGGGTCGTTGTAGCCGGGCGTCGAGGGGTGCCCGGCGCGCACCAGGGATTCGACGAGCGCCTCGTCCTCCGCGTCCAGCCTGCAGTCCACGGCCGACAGGTAGGCCTGCCACTGCTCCAGCGTGCGCGGTCCCGCGATGACGCTCGTGACGATGCGGTTGCGCAGGACCCAGGCGAAGGCGAACTGCGTCGCGGTGAGGCCCTTCGCTTCGGCATGCGACTTGAGGGTCTGCGCCATGGCGAGGGACTCCGGACGGAACTCCGTCTCCATCATCCGGCGGTCGTTGCGGCCGGCGCGCGTGTCCGGCGGAGGCGCCTCGCCGGGGGCGTACTTGCCCACCAGGACGCCGCGCGCGAGCGGGCTGTAGGGCGCCACGCCGATGCCGTGGTGGTGGCAGGCGGGCAGGATCTCCGCCTCGGGCTGCCGGTTCATGGCGTTGTAGTAGGGCTGGCAGACCACGGGCCTGGCGATCCCCAGCTCCCCGCACACGCGCACCACCTCGGCGATCCGCCAGCCGCGGAAATTGGAGACCCCGAAGTGCAGCGCCTTGCCCGAGGCGAGGATGTCGCCCATGGCCTCGAGCGTCTCCTCGAGGGGGGTGTCGAGGAAGTCCTTGTGCAGGTAGTAGACGTCGACGTAGTCGGTGCCGAGGCGATCGAGGCTCCGGTCGATGGCCTGCATCAGCCACTTCCGGCCGGTGCCGCGCTCGTTGGGCCCGTCGCCCATGGGGTTGCCCACCTTCGTGGCGAGCACCCAGCGGTCGCGGTCCCTCGCGAGCAGCCGCCCGACGATGCGCTCCGACCCGCCCCTGGCGTAGGCGTCGGCCGTGTCGACGAAGTTGACGCCCGCATCCCGCGCCGAGTCCACGATGCGGGCAGCCTCGGCCTCGTCCGTCCGGTCACCGAACATCATGGTGCCGAGGCACAGGGGAGACACCTTCAGGCCGCTGCGGCCGAGGCTGCGGTAGTCCACGGGCCGGCTACTCCACCTTGGCGCCGGAGGCCTTGACGACCTTCTCCCACTTGGCGACTTCGGAGGCGATCACCTTGCCGAAGTCCTCCGGCGTGCCGGCGAGGGTCGTGCCGCCCAGGTCCGCGAGCTTCGCGCTGAACGTCGGGTCGGCCAGCGCTCGGTTCACCTCGGCGTTGATGCGGTCGATCGCCTCCTTCGGCGAGCCCTTGGGCATGCCCAGCCCGAACCAGGCCGAGGCCTCGTAGCCCGGCACCGTGTCGGCCACCGTGGGCACGTCCGGCAGCGACGGCGAGCGGGTCGTGGTGGTCACGGCGAAGGCGCGGATGCGCCCGCCCTTGATGTGGCCGATGGAGGAGGGCAGGTTGTCGAAGAGCACGTGCACCTGGCCGCCGATGAGGTCCGTGAGG